>Ga0272441_10011165_pt1 | contig 13391 bp, 11 predicted proteins | sample SSMProp6N_FD_193582 | JGI IMG/M metagenome (GOLD analysis project Ga0272441, IMG submission 193582) | Marine sediment archaeal communities from Little Sippewissett salt marsh, Falmouth, MA, United States - SSM-Prop-6N | ecosystem: Environmental > Aquatic > Marine > Wetlands > Sediment ... | reverse complement strand
ACTTCCTCGAGTTATCGAAGGAGCGGGGCAACGACCTGAGCACGCCGATGCCCCAGTACGGGTTCTCGGGGTTGCAGCCCGGTGACCAGTGGTGTGTCTGCGCGGAGCGGTGGAAGGAGGCGCTGGAGGCGGGGCGGGCCTGCGGTGTCGTGCTGGAGTCGACCCACATGTCGACACTCGAGTACGTCGATCTCGCCGACCTCGAAGCGCACGCGGTCACGACCTGAGCAGCCGGCGATTCGCCAGGCCGTCAGGGTGGCGTCGGTGACGCAGCGCGCTGTTGCGATCTGACGAACGTGACGATCTCGTTGATCTGGGCGTCACGGAGGACCGCGTTGCCGGGCATGGCGCCGAACTCGTCGGTGCTGGGCTCGACGCCCGAACGAATCGCCTGACGGATCGCGGCATCGCTCAACTGGTCGACCTGGAAGCGATCGTCGAGCAGCGACGGCCCGAGCGAGGTTCCGCCGAGTGAGTCGCCATGGCAGGCCGAGCAGTTCGCCCGGTACAGCCCCGCCCCTCGACCAGCGGCCGATTCCGAGGCGTCCTGTCCGCACGACACGCCGGCAAGGACCGCAAGTGCGGTGACGACGGTGGCGATGACGTGACGAATGGCGTTCACCGAGGAGATGTCGACGGACATCCCGACACGATCGCAGGTGAACTCTCCGACCGGGCAACCCTGGACTACGTTCGTTTCGTGCGGCAGTCGACACGAGCATCGGTGGTAGCGCTTCTCGCGAGCCTGACGGTGGCGGCCACGGCCTGCGCGGGCGCCGGAAACGAGACGTCCGACGTCGTGGCGCTCGACGCTGCGGCGACGCCGGTGGAGTCCTCCGCAGACACCGCGACCACCTCGACCACGACCACCAGCACGTCATCGACGACCACGACCACCTCGACCACGACCACCAGCACGTCATCGACGACGACCACGACGCTCGCGCCCACCACGAGCACGCTCGCCCCGCCTCCGACCGGCCCTCCCGGGCCGCTCGACCTCGCCCAGGACCTCGTCGGGCTCGGCTACTCCGTGGAGGGCCGACCGATCTTCGCCGAGCGGTACGGGACGCCGGGAGGGCGTCGCGTGCTCGTCGTCGGCGTCATCCACGGCAACGAGGACGACGGTCTGGCGATCGTCGACGAGCTGCGGCGGCGAGCGGTACCCGACGGTGTCGAGTTGTGGATCGTCGAGTCGATGAACCCCGACGGCGTCGCCAACCAGGACCGTCACAACGGCAACGAGGTCGACCTGAACCGCAACTTCCCGTACAAGTGGGGGCCGATCGGCGCGCCGGGCGACGGCCAGTACGCGGGCACCGGACCGGCGAGCGAGCCGGAGACGCAGGCGATGATCAACTTCATGCAGCAGCTCCAACCGGACATCACGCTGTGGTACCACCAGGATCTCTTCGTGGTGAATCCCGCGCAGGGTCGTGAGGGCCGGGTGCGCGCTCGCTACGCCGAGCTGACCGGGCTCCCGATGGGCCAGATCACCGGGGGGATCTACACCGGGATCGCCGCGACGTGGGCCCGCAACGAGTTCCGGCCCGCCGACGGCGTCGCGTTCATCGTCGAACTCGGCCCGACGTTGTCAGCTCAGGAGGCGTCGGTGCACGCCGACGCCGTCCTCACCATCGCCACCGAACCCTGACAGCGGGACAACACGGGTCTGACCCGTGTTGTCCCTCAGGGCATCCAGGCGAGGATGGCGGCGGCGACGTCCTCGCCGCGGTCGTCCTGCAGGAAGTGGCCGCCCGGCTCGAAGGTCTGGTGCGGTTGGCCGGCAGCGCCGGGAATCCGCTCGACGAACGTGTGCTGCAGGTGGCCGAGCACCATGTCGCCGGGCGTCCACAGTGTCAGCACCGGCTTCATCCACTGTTCCCACACCTCCCATGCCGCCCGGTTCGCCGGCACCGCCGGATCGTCCGGGCCGGTCGGAACGAGCAACGGGAACTGCCGAGCGCCCGCCATGAACGACTCGTCGGGAAACGGCGCCCGATACGAATCGGCCTCGGGGTCGTTGATCTCGCGGGCGAGACACGCTCGTTGGAGCAGCGCGCCGCAGTCCATCGGATCCATCGTCTGCGACACCTGCTGCCACATCATGAACCCGTCGCCCATCGGCTCACCCGCGGGCAGTGCCGTGTTGCCGATGACCACCCGGTCGAACCAGTCGGGGTTCTCCGCAACCATCCGCAGACCGAGCAGCCCACCCCAGTCCTGCACGAACACCGAGAAACCATCCGCCGGACGGTCGAGCCCGCCGACGAACGTCGTCAACCAGCGGACGTGGTTGGCATAGGTGTAGTCGTCGCGGTTCGTCGGCTTGTCGGAACGCCCGAAGCCGATCAGGTCCGGAGCGATGATCCGATACCCGCCGTCGACCAGCGGCGGGATCATGCGGCGGTACAGGTAGCTCCACGTCGGTTCGCCGTGCAACAGCAGGAAGGTGCCTGCCTCGCCGGACCCCTCCTCGATGTAGGCCATGCGAAGACCCTCGACCTCGACGAACTTCGGCGTGTACGGGAACTCGAACAGGTCGTCGAAGCGGTGGTCGGGAGTGCGGACGAACGGGACGGTCATCGTGCGGGCCTCATCACGCGAGCATGTCATGACGACGGCGACCCGAGCGACCGCTACTGTCCAGTGGCACCGTGACTCCCGACGATCTCCGCTCCCTGGTCAACGCCGGCGAGGTCGACACGGTGCTGGCCGCCTTCACCGACGGCTACGGCCGTCTGCTGGGCAAGCGCATCGACGCCGCCTTCTTCGTCGACCACACGATCGGGCACGGAACCCATGCGTGCGACTACCTGCTGACCGTCGACATGGAGATGGAACCGGTCTCCGGGTACGAGTACGCCAGTTGGGAACTCGGCTACGGCGACTTCCACCTCGTCGCCGACGTCGCCACGCTGGCCCGCGCCGGTTGGACCGACTCGTCGGCGATCGTGTTGTGCGACGTCGTCGACGTCGAGACGCACGCACCCGTCGCCGTGGCTCCCCGGTCGATGCTCGCGACCCAGGTCGAGCGCGCCGCCGCACTCGGTTTCACCGTGAAGGCGGCGTCGGAGCTGGAGTTCTTCCTCTTCGACGACTCCTACCGCGACGCTCATCGCAAGGGGTACGCCGATCTCGAACCCGCCGGCTGGTACATCGAGGACTACCACCTGCTGCAGGGCGCCCGCGTCGAGGGGTACGTCGGGGCCGCCCGACGAGCGCTCACCGCGACCGGGATCCCGGTCGAGAGTTCGAAGGGCGAGTGGGGACGCGGCCAGCACGAGCTGAACATCCGGTACGCCGACGTGTCGACCATGGCCGACCGTCACAGCCTGATGAAACATGCGATGAAGGAACTGGCCGAGTCGCAGGACCTCAGCGTCACGTTCATGGCGAAACCCTCCAGCGGCGAGGCGGGCAGCAGCAGCCATCTCCACCTCAGCCTGTGGGACGCCGACGCCGAGGCCAACGTCTTCGACGTCGGGGGCGAACGCAGCGACGTGTTCCGCTGGTTCCTGGGCGGCTGGATGGCCGGCACCGCCGACTTCATGGCCTTCTACGCGCCGACGATCAACTCGTACAAGCGCTACGTCGACGGGTCGTGGGCGCCCACGCGCATCGCCTGGTCGCAGGACAACCGCACCGCTGGCTTCCGAGTGGTCGGCGAGGGCCCGAGCCTCCGGATCGAGTGCCGGATCCCCGGCGCCGACTGCAACCCGTACCTCGCCTACACCGCGGCGCTCGCGAGCGGCCTCCGCGGAGTCGAGGAGCAGATCGAGCCACCCCCGGCGTTCGAGGGTGACGTGTACGCGGCTGCCGACCTGCCACGCGTGCCCCGCACCCTCGAACACGCGACCGAGCGCTTCGCCGCCAGCACGCTCGTGCGCGACACGCTCGGCACGGCGGTCACCGACCACTTCGTGAAGTTCTTCGAGGTCGAGGTGGCGGCCTTCCACGCGTCGGTGACCGACTGGGAACGCCGGCGCTACTTCGAACGGATCTGACCAGCGGACGCTCGGCGGTTGAGCACCACGGCCTCGTCCGCACCCAACTGCGAACTCGGGCCGGTGCGGGTGGGCGACGTCGAGAGGAGCACCTCGATGTCACTTCCCCCGAGGTCGGCGGGCCACGCCACCGGTTCAGAGGTGACGTTGACGAGGGTCGTGACGACGTCGTCGTCGAGACGCCGATCGAACCTGATCGTGGCGCCGTCGATCGGCGCGATGTCCATGCCCCCTCGACGCAACACGGCGAGCCGGCGCCGCAGGTCGAGCAATCGGCGGTACAGCGAGTGCATCGAGTCGGCATCGGCGACCTGGAGATCAGCGGCATGGGTCGCAGCGTTGACCGGAAACGGCAACCAGGGTCGTGCCGGCCAACCGTGACCCGTCTCCGCGTCGCCGTCGGCCGTCCACGGAATCGGCGCACGGCACCCGTCACGGCCGTCGGGGTCGACGACGCGGTCGTCCGGCACCACGGCATCCTCCAGACCGAGTTCCTCGCCGGCATACAGGAACGGCGTACCGCGGGCGGTCAGCGCCACGACCGCTGCGGCGCGAGCCCGCGCCTCGCTGCCGTAGCGGGAGCGGTGCCGGACCCGGTCGTGGTTCGACAGGACGAACGTGGGCCACCGTGGTTCGGCGAAGTCGTCCTCCATCTTCACCAGCGCCTCACCCATGCGATCCGCGTCCCACGGCGAGTGCAGCGGACGGAAGTCGAACGACAGGTGCAGCTCCGGCGCGTCCGGTGTGCCGACGTACGACGCGCTCTCGCCATCGCGCAACAGGTAGACCTCGCCCACCATCATCGGCTCGTGGTCGTACCCGTCGAGGAGCGACCGGATCCGGCGCAGCAGTTCATGACCGAGCGGGCGGTCGGTGGCGAGCAGCGGGAACCTCCAGAACGGATCGGGGAGGTCGGGGACGTCGGTGCCCTTGCCGATCAGGTTGACGACATCGGCCCGGAACCCGTCGACGCCGCGGTCGAGCCAGTAGCGCAGCGTGGCGTGCATCGCCGCCTCCACCTCGGGGCTGGCCCAGTTGAGGTCGGGCTGCTCCGCGAGGAACAGGTGCAGGTACGACTGGCCGGTCGCCTCGTCGTGCGTCCATGCAGGCACCTGGTTGAACATCGAGTTCCAGTTGTTCGGCGGCGACCCGTCGGGACGGCGATCCTTCCAGACGTACCAGTCCCGTTTCGGGTTGTCGAGCGACGAGCGTGACTCCCGGAACCAGGCGTGCTGATCCGAGGAGTGGTTCGGCACCCAGTCGAGCAACAGCCGCATCCCGCGCTGGTGACATCCGGCGACCAGGGCATCGAAGTCGGCGTCGTCACCGAACACCGGGTCGATGCCGCAGTAGTCGGCGACGTCGTAGCCGAAGTCGCGCATCGGCGAGGTGAAGATCGGTGAGAGCCACAACGCGTCGACGCCGAGATCGGCGAGGTAGTCGAGCTTGCCGGTGATGCCTGCCAGATCACCCACTCCGTCGCCGTTCGCGTCAGCGAACGACCGGGGGTAGATCTGGTAGACGACGGCCTCGCGCCACCACGGGATGTCACCCGATGTCGAGTTCATGACACCCCGACCAACGGATTCAGATCGCTTGCTGCCAGTTCTCCCGGCTCGAGGTTCCGGAGCCAGATCCGCCGGTCGAGCCGCTGGCCGTCGTTGGCCGGCTCGGCGACCCTGGCACCGTCGGCGAACCAGATCACGGTCATCACCTCCCGGTCGACGTCGGTCCGATTCGGACCGGCCCGGTGCAACGTCCAGCCGAGGTGGAAGCTCGCGTCCCCGGCACACATCGCCCCGGTCACTTTTCGTCCCATGTCGGCCTCGGCGAGATGTCGCTCGTAGAAGGCGTCCGACTCCCCTGAGATCCGTTCGTCGCCGATCGGGCCACGATGGGTGCCCACGGCGAACTCGAGGTCGCCCATCTCGGGCGTCACGTCGTGCAGTGGCAACCACATCGTGATCGTGCGGTCGGTCTCGAGCGGCCAGTACCACTGATCCTGATGCCACGGCGTGTGACCGCCGCCGGCCACCTTGAACAGCGCCTGGTCGTGGTACACGCGCACCGCATCGACGCCGAGCAGCTGCGCCGCCGACTCGGCCAACATGGGGTCGAGGGTCAACTCCCGCAGCGCTGCGTCCGCCTGCCAGAGGTTCATGTACTGGTCGAAGGCAGCTTGATAGACCTCGTTGCCGGGCGGGAGTTGCACCTTGCGCGCCTTGGGCAGCGCGTCGTTCACCAGCGCTCGGAATCGCTCGACCGAGTCGGCGTCGAGCAGACCGCGCACGATCACCTGTCCGTCGCGCTCGAGTTCCTCGGCTTCGTGACGGAGATCGCCGCACCTCATGGCCACATTCTGACGACTCGGGCGACCCGGATCGAACTCGCACGGTTCACGACTCCGAAACACCGGCGGAACATTCGATTCCTACGGTGCGGGCATGCCGAGGGAGGACGATCGCGCACATGCGGGACGAGAGCGCGTCCGGTGATCGACGCGGTCGACCCGTTCATCGGGACCGACGTGACCGCGCTCGCTCCCCCGAGCGACCTGGCGGCCACGTGGTGGTGGCCGAAGCCGCAGGTGGGCAACACGCACCCCGGGGCGGTTGCGCCGTTCGGGATGGTGTCGGCGTGCGCCTACTCCGGGGCCTACCCGACCGGCTACGGCGTCCACGATCTGAGTACCGAGGGTGTTCCGACCGCGCTGTACGGTCGGCTGGCGGCGTCCGGGTTCACCCATTTCCAGCAGTCGGGAACCGGAGCGATCAGGAAGTACTACAACTACTTCCGCGTCTCGCCGATGGTCGATCCGCTCGACGACCTCGACACACTCTGGAGTCTCCGCGACGAAGCGGCGAGCCCCGGCTACTACGCCGCCACGCTGAGTTCGGGCATCAGGTGTGAGCTCACCGTCGGACCGAAGAGCGCCGTCCACCGCTACACGTTCCCCGCACATTCGGACGCCCGGCTCGTGATCGACTTCTCACTCGGTGGGCTGGCGATCGAGCACGGCCGCACCGTGCCGACGCGGGCGCACCTCCGGACCCTCGAGCCCGGCGTCGCCCAGGGCGAGGTGGTCGTCGAAGGCGCACCGCTCGCCGTCCACATCGAGTGCGATCACGCCGACTGGCGCCAGATGCTCTGGTACGACCGCCGTCTCATGCCAGGCGGGACCCAGCTCGACTTCGATTCGATCCGTCCGACGACCCTGCGCCCGTTCGGGCTGTTGCTGCGTGGACCGACACGGGCGGGTCAGGCCGTCGAACTCCGCTTCGGTTTCTCCCTGCGCGGCGTCGAACAGGCCCGTACGAACCTCTACGCCGATTGCGGGCCCGACCGGTCGAGCTTCGAGCAGCGACGTTCCGCCACCCGTTCCCGCTGGGCCGACCACCTCGGCGCGATCCGTGTCGAGACGACGTCGAGCGAACGCGAGACCGTGTTCTCCACCGCGCTGTACCACTCGCTGGTCAAGCCGTGCTTCGCACCCGATGAGAGCCCGTTCTGGCCATCGGACGGACCGTTCGTGTTCGACCTCGCGACCATGTGGGACATCTACCGCACCCAGCTCCCGCTGCTGACCGCCCTCGACCCGGCACGAGCCGTCGAGCTCGCAGCGGCGCTGATCACCGTGTGCGAGGAGGAGGGCAACCTGCCGATCGGCTACCGGATGGCGCGCGGCGCAGACCGGTTCTCCCGCCAGGGCAGCGCACTCGCCCACACCTTCCTGGCCGACGTCTGCGAACTCGGCCTGCCCGGCATCGACTGGGACTGGGCGCTCGTGCACATGCACAACGATCTTCGCCGCAACTACGGCGAGGAGTTCCTCGAGCGCGGGCTCGCGCATCCGATCACACACACGCTCGACATCGCGTTCGGCTATCACTGCACGGCGCGGGTCGCTCGGCACATCGGCGACGATGCGCTCGCCGACCAGCTCGACGTCCTCGCGGGTCGTTGGGTGCGCGCGTTCGACCCCGACACCGGCCTCCTGATCGACTCGACGTTCTACGAGGGTGGTCGGTGGAACTATTCGTTCCGACTCCTCCACGACATGGCGGCGAGGATCGAGCTCGCCGGCGGTGAGCAGCGGTTCTCCGACCTGCTCGACCGGTTCTTCGGGTTCGGCGAGCCGCCGGTGAAGCAGCTGGGTGTGTCGCCCGACGCCGAAGCGCTCTCCGCAGGGTACGCACTCGACCGGTTCGAAGGCCTCAACAACGAACCGGACATGGAAGCGCCGTGGGCCTACCACTACGTCGGGCGACCCGACCGTACGGCCGACGTCGTGCACGCCGTGGTCAACAACCAGTTCGGCACCGGGCGGGGCGGACTGCCGGGCAACGACGACTCCGGCGGGCTGAGCTCGTGGTACGTCTGGGCGTCGATCGGACTGTTCCCCGTGGCCGGGCAGCAGTTGTTCCTCGTGAACACCCCGTCGTTCGCGCAGACACGCATCGACGTGGGCAACGCCACGTTCGTGGTGGAGACCACCGGGTTCGTCGAGCCGGAGCCCGACGGCCCAGCGCAGTACGTCCGTGCAGCAACCCTCGACGGCGTCACGCTGGATCGCACCTGGATCACCGCCGCTGAACTCCATCGTGGCGGTGTGCTCCATCTCGAGCTCGGCAGCGAGCCCGATGCCTGGGGCACCGGATGCCGACCGCCGTCGTCGCCCACCAGCAGGCAGTCCACCAGCAGGCAGTCCACCAGCAGGCAGTCCACCAGCAGGGAGTCCACCCGATGACACCATCAGGTTCCGAAGCACCAACACCGGGGCGGCGACTGGTGATCGTCGTACGGGCCGACCCGGTGATCTGCGGCCACAGCGGCGAGGCGCGCAATCTCGCCGAGGTCGCGCTGCAACGCGGGTTCGACGACGTCCGCATCGTCACCTGGCCGATTCCGACGCTGCAGGCTGCAGGGCTTCCGCTCAAGCCGCTCGAGTCGGTACTCCCCTACAGCCGGGGCATCACCGTCGAGCGGCCCGACCCGGTCGGCGACTACAAGGTGCCCGACGCCCGGTACTTCTCGGGCATGGTGGGCCGCCTCGTCGAGTTGTTCACCGACGGTGTGCCGACCGTGTGCATGTCGTTGTACCTGACGCCGCACGCAACCGCCGTCAACGACGCCCGCGCGATCGCGCAGGCAACGGGACTGCCGATGAATCTCGTGACGATCGCCGAGGCGGTGGGATCCGACATCACCAACGTCGTACGTACCTCGGTGGAAGAGGGCCTGTTCGGCGCAGCCGCGCAGGTGTTCACGACGTACCTCGCGAACGATCACTGCGTCGCGGTGTCGGAGTACACCAAGGAGCTGATCGTCGAGTCCGCGGCCTTGATCGACGCTCGCCACGGCACCACGTTCGCCGCACAGTGCCAACGACGAGTGGAGATCTCGTACCCGGCGATCGACAGTCGGCGGTTCACCGACGTCGACCACGACCGACTCCCCGCGGTGCTCGCCCGCCGTGGCCTGCATCGCGACGGCTACGTGCTGTTCCTGTCGCGCGTCACGAAGGCGAAGGGTGTCGACGACCTGATCGACGGATATGCGGCGAGTCACAGCGCCGATCGCATGCCCCTCGTGATCGCCGGCACCGGTCCGGAGGCCGACGCGTTGCGCGCCCGTGCGGAATCGTCGTCGGCCGCCGACCGGATCGTGTTCTTCGACGACGTCGACGACGACGAGAAGACCTTCCTGATGGCCGGGAGCGCGGCGTACGTCCTGGCGAGCAAGCCGCGGCCGGAGTTCGTCGAGACGTTCGGCATCGCGCTCGTCGAGAAGCTGCTCGCCGGCGGTGGCCCGGTGATCACGACCGCCACCGGGGGCATCCCCGAAGCGGTCGGCGACCACGCCACGATCGTGCCCGTCGGCGATCCGGTGAGCATCGCGAAGGCGTTGGACGACGCGATCCTGCGCACCTCCGCCGAGCAACGGGCCGCCCGCGCCGACGCTGCTCGCGCCCACGCCATGCAGTTCGACCGCGTCAACGTGTTCGACACCCTCTTCGACCGCCTCGACAACCGCACCGCCGCCGCCTGACACCGGTGCGGTGGGGCCGGGTCAGACGAAGCGGGCGAACACCTCGAGGGGTTCGCGCTCGGTGGTGAGGGTGTTGATCGGAGCGTCGGGGTCGGCATGGCCGATGGCGACGCCGCAGAAGATGCGTTGCTCGGGCGGCGCACCGACGAACTCGGTCACCGCCTGCTCGTAGACCGCCCAGGCCTCCTGCGGGCAGGTGTCGAGACCCGCCTCCTGCGCGAGGAGCATGAACGTCTGCAGGAACATCCCGAGATCGGACCACTGCGGCGGACCCATGATGCGATCGATGAAGCAGAAGATCGCCGCCGGAGCACCGAAGAAGTCGAGGTTCTTGGCGAACTGGCCGAGGCGTCCCGCCTTGTCCTCGCGCCCGATGCCGAGCGTCGCATACATGTCCTCGCCAACCTTGAAACGCGACGACCGATAGGGCTCGTGCAACGGCGACGGGTAGATGTCGTACGCGGCGGGCTCGACGGGTCGGTCGGCCAGGAACTCGCGGAAGCGGGCCATCGAGTCGCCGTTGACCACGTAGATGCGCCACGGCTGGACGTTGCCGCCCGACGGGGCCCGTGAGGCGACGGTCAACAGCCCGGCGATCGTCGCATCGGACACCGGATCGGGAAGGAAGGCCCGAACAGACTTGCGGGCGAGGACGGCATCGGTGACGTTCATGGCCGCAGTCTGGCGCGATCTCCGTCGAGACGGCGATGCGATCCCCGATCGACGTTGCCCCGACGGGAATCCACGAGCGAGCGGTGCCGTATGGTCGGGCGATGGCAACGATCAGAGAACTCGCCGAGGAGCACTGGCAGGGGCGCGGTGAACTCGTCCACACCCATCACCCCGTGCAGCCGATCCACGATCACCACGATGACGGCAGCATCTCCACCGCGAGCGAGGAGATCGAGGACGGGCTGCTCACGCTCAAGTCGATCGCCTCGGTCAATGCGCTCGACACCGGCGACGGGCTCGTGATGCTCGACACGGGCGGCGCCTTCGACCGACGGACCGTGCACGAGACCGTCCGCTCCTGGCGTCCGGATGCACCGCTGGCGGCGGCGGTCTACTCCCACCACCACATCGACCACGTGCTCGGCACCGCCCTGTTCGACGCCGAGGCCGCAGACAAGGGGTGGGAACGGCCCGTCGTGTACGCCCACGAGGAGGTGCCCGCGCACTTCCGACGCTACGAGAAGACCGGCGGGTGGAACACCGCGATCAACCGCCGCCAGTTCGCCATCGACGTGCCCCAGTTCTCGTGGCCGAGCGAGTACCGCGATCCTGACGTCACGTACGCCGAGCAGCTCACCTTCACGCGCGGCGACCTCACGTTCGAGTTGCACCACGCACGCGGCGAGACCGACGACGCGACCTGGACGTACGTGCCCGAACGCAAGGTGCTGCACCCCGGCGACCTGTTCATCTGGGCCGTGCCGAACGCCGGCAACCCCCAGAAGGTGCAGCGCTACCTGTCCGACTGGGCGACCGCCCTACGCGAGATGGCGGCGCTGCGGCCGGAGATCATGCTCTCCGGTCATGGCCTGCCGATCTTCGGCGCCGACCGCATCGTGCCCGCCCTCACCGACACGTCCGAGCTGCTCGACTCGATCGAGTCGCAGACGCTGGCGATCATGAACCAGGGCAAGAGCCTCGACACCTGCCTGCACGAGGTCACGATTCCCGCGCACCTGCTCGACAAGCCGTACCTCCAACCGGTCTACGACCACCCGCAGTTCCTGATCCGCAACGTGTGGCGGCGCTACGGGGGATGGTACGACGGCGAACCCGACAACCTGCTCCCAGCGCCGCGGGCGCAGCAGGCGACCGAGTGGGTGGAGCTCGCCGGCGGCGTCGACAACGTCCTGACGCGGGCCCAGCAGCTCCTCGACGACGGCGACGCGCGACTGGCCTGTCATCTCGTCGAGTACGCGGCGCTCGCTGCGCCCGACGACCCCGAGGTGTGGACCGTTCGTGCAGCTGCGTACACCGCGCACTCGCAACAGCACACCTCGTCGATGGCCCGGAATCTCCTGGGCCACGCCGCACGCGCGAGCGAACAGGGCAAGCGGGATCTCGCCGGCGACTACTGATCGAGCGGTCGTGCCCGGTCACCAGTCGGCGGCGATGTACTGCGTCTCGCAGAACTCGTAGATGCCCTCACTGGCACCCTCGCGGCCGAGACCCGACTGCTTCATCCCGCCGAACGGAGCGGCCGGGTCGGACACGGCGCCGCGATTGAGGCCGATCATCCCCGCCTGGATGCGCTCGCTGACCGCGAGCCCGCGGCGCAGGTCGGCCGTGTACACATAGCCGGTGAGTCCCAACTCGGTGTCGTTCGCGTCGGCGATCATCTGCTCGGTGTCGTCGAAGGTGATCACCGGCGCGACCGGACCGAAGATCTCATGGCGGGTGATCTCGTCGCCGGAGCGCACGTTGCCGAGCACCGTCGGTGGGTAGAAGTGGCCAGGGCCGTCGACCGCGCCGCCACCGGTGGCGATCGTGGCGCCGTGGTCGGCCGCTGAAGTGACCAGCTCGTTGATCGACGACACCGCCTTGGCGTTGATCATCGGGCCGCAGGTGACGCCGTCGTCGAAGCCGCTCCCGATCCGGACGTCGGCCATCGCGGCGGCGAACATCTTCGTGAAGTCGTCGGCCACGGCCTCGTGCACGAAGAACCGGTTGGCTGCGGTGCACGTCTCGGCCGAGTGGCGCATCTTGGCGACCATCGCCCCCTGGACCGCGGCGTCGAGGTCGGCGTCGTCGAACACGACGAAGGGAGCGTTGCCACCGAGCTCCATCACGGTCTTGAGCACCCGGTCGGCCGACCGCTTGAGCAGGACGATGCCCACCTCGGTCGATCCCGTGAACGACACCATCCGGGTCGCCGGATGGTCGACGGCGGCATCGAACCAGGCGCCCGACGTCAGCGTCGGCACGATGTTGACGACGCCGGCGGGCACGCCGGCTTCCTGCAGCAACTCGCCGATGCGCAGCGCGGTCAGCGGGGTCTCGCGAGGCGGCTTGATGACCGCCGCGTTCCCCGCGGCCAGTGCCGGCGCGAGCTTGCGCGTGATCATCGCCGCCGGGAAGTTCCACGGCGTCACGATCACGACGACGCCGACCGGCGGGTGGTGCACGACGATCCGGTTCGCTCCGGCGGGTGCGCGTCCGAGCGACCCATGGATGCGCACGGCCTCCTCGGAGTTCCAGCGGAAGAACTCTGCGGCGTACGCGACCTCGCCCCGGGCGTCGGCGAGCGGCTTGCCGTGTTCGAGGGTGATCAGGCGTGCCAGTTCGTCGGTGTGGTCGACCATCAACTGCCACGTGCGCCGCAGG
>Ga0272441_10011164_pt1 | contig 13391 bp, 10 predicted proteins | sample SSMProp6N_FD_193582 | JGI IMG/M metagenome (GOLD analysis project Ga0272441, IMG submission 193582) | Marine sediment archaeal communities from Little Sippewissett salt marsh, Falmouth, MA, United States - SSM-Prop-6N | ecosystem: Environmental > Aquatic > Marine > Wetlands > Sediment ... | reverse complement strand
AACCTTCTCCAGATGATACCCGAAAAGCATTGCGCGATGTCATCAGCCATTGTACATATGGGGTGGATATAAATCCTATGTCGGTTGAACTCTGTAAAATCAGCCTCTGGCTCGAAGCCATCGAACCAAGCAAGCCCTTATCTTTCATAGATCATCATATTAAGTGCGGTAATAGCCTTCTTGGCACTACCCCTGCGCTAATGGAGCAGGGAATACCAGATGATGCGTTTAAACCCATAGAAGGCGATGTGAAAACAATTTGTAATGAATATAAAAAACAGAATAAGGATGAAAGAAAAGGCCAGAAAGTTATGCTTTTTGATGATGGTAAGGAGCTTCCCTGGGACAAGCTCGGCTCTCTTTCAACTGCTTATAACCAAATCGAAGAATTTGACGATAACACCATAACCAACCGGCATGAAAAGGAAAAGCGGTATGAGGATTTTGTCAAATCGTCATCTTATGAATTCGGTCAGTTATTAGCCGATGCCTGGTGTGCTGCCTTTGTTATTGAAAAGAGCAAAAGACTGTCATACGTGGTTACAGAAAGCATCTTTCGGGAGATTGAAAATAATCCTCATAGTTTGGCTTCTTGGTTAAAAGAAGAAATAAAACGCTTAGCAAGTCAATATCAGTTCTTCCATTGGCACTTGGAATTACCATCTGTTTTTAAAGTCCCTGGGAAAGATGAACACACGGATAATAAACAGACCGGCCTTAATGGTGGTTTTGATTGTGTTCTTGGCAATCCACCGTGGGAGCGGATTAAATTACAGGAAAAGGAATTTTTTGCCTCTGCTTCGCCTGAGATTGCTAACGCTCCCAACGCTGCTAAACGCAGAGCCATGATCGCTAAGTTGCCAGAGACAAACCCAGAGCTTTACCAGGCTTTTGTTGAAGCAAAAAGGAAAGCCGAAGGAGAAAGCCACTTGGTGAGAGATACAGGTTATTTCCCACTGTGTGGCAGAGGAGATGTAAATACTTATTCGATCTTCGCTGAATTAAAGCGAAATCTTATCAATACAACTGGGCGTGTTGGTTGCATTGTACCATCAGGTATTGCCACAGATGATACGACTAAGTTCTTTTTTCAAAATCTAATTAGTATGGGCTCTTTAGTAAGTTTATATAGCTTTGAAAATGAAGAGTTTATATTTCCCTCCGTCCATCATGCGACTAAGTTTTGCCTTCTGAATTTGTCTGGTAAAAGTTACCGACAGAAAGCTACAGATTTCGTATTTTTTGCACGGCAAGTAGAAGATTTAAAAGAAGAAAGTCGACATTTCGAACTTACTCCTGATGACATTAATTTAATTAATCCAAACACGAAAAATTGCCCCATTTTTCGAACTACACAAGATGCTGAATTGACAAAATATATTTATCTTCATATACCTACGCTAATAAGAGAAGATGAATCGGAAGGAAATCCTTGGGAGATTTCTTTTATGCGCATGTTCGATATGGCGAATGATTCAGATATTTTTAAAACAAAAGAGGAGTTGGATGCTGATGGATGGGTTAAAGATCGTAACATATATCATAAAGATACCGAACTTTTTATGCCATTATATGAATCTAAAATGCTTCATTTTTATGACAATCGTTTTGGGACTCATGAAGGACAAACACAAGCACAAGCAAATCAAGGAAAGCTGCCAGAACTGTCAGATGAACAACACCGTAACCCTAATTATTTACCACTACCACGCTATTGGGTACATTCTTCTGCCATAGAAAAACGTCTAAAAGACAAATGGAATAAGCCATGGCTTTTAGGGTGGCGTAAAATTACGAGTTCGGTCGATTCAAGGACATTTATCGCCAGTTTTTTGCCGAGATACGGATTTAGTGATAGTGGTATACTTGGATTTCCTAGTAAAGATAATCCCAATGAAATTCTTGCTTTGCTAGGGAATTTCTCTTCATATGTCTTTGATTATTCAGTTCGCCAAAAGATTGGCGGAACCAATATGGCTCATTTTATAACAAAGCAACTACCTGTCATTGCACCATTTCAATACTACAACCGCTCTGAATTCAACATATTCAATCCATCTCTTTTAGAATGGATTGGTAGACGGGTGTTAGAATTAGTATATACTTCGTGGGATATTGATAGTCTCGCTAGTTGGTGTATCTATCATGGCCCACCATTTATGTGGAATCCCCAAAGACGCGTAGCTTTAAAAGCTGAGCTTGATGCATTATTCTTTCATTTATACTTAGGGGGTAACAAAAAATGGGCGGGTGCATCCTTAATCCTTACTAAAAAGTTTAATAGTCCGAGACAGGCGGTAGAATATATACTCGAAACCTTCTGGGTAATTAAATCTAGAGATGAAAAAGAATACGGTTCCTATTGTACCAAGGAACTGATCCTTGAAGTGTATGACAAGATGGCCGAAGCGATAGCACATGGCACAGAATACCAAACCATCCTCGATCCACCCCCTGGCCCACCGACTGACACCGAAGGCAACTTCCTGCCGCTGCCCGAATGGAAACCCGGCCAACCCCAACCGCCCAACTGGCCACCTCATATTCATCAACCAAAGGAGTCTCAGAGATGAATGAACGTTCTTTAAGAGACTTATTTCACCTGGTTAAACAAGTTTTGCCTGAGGAACAAGAACTTATCACTTTTTCTCCGGAAACACTTGTCTGTGAAGCTCTCAGAATTATGCAAGCACATAATTTCGGTCACGTACCGGTCGTTGCCGGCAATGAAGTATTGGGCGTCTTTTCATTCAGATCTTTTGCAAAGGGTTTAGCCCAATTAACTAAAAAAGAACGAGAGCCATTGCAGTTGCCGGTTGAGGAGTTTCTCGAAAAACTCAAATTTGCACAAATTAATGATGTACTTACTTCGTTACTTGATGAATTCAACACTATGGATGCGATGCTTGTTGGCACTGAAAATAGGCTTCAGGGAATTGTTACCACAGTTGATGCGCTTCAGTATTTCTATAATGTGGCCAGTCCATATGTTTTGTTGCGGGAGATTGAGTTGGCTATTAGAGAGCTCATAAGAGCTTCAGTGAATGATGACGAATTGAAGGATAGTATAGATAAGATTTTGAAAGAGCATTACAGGAAATCTGATGCCTCTCCCCCCACTTGCTTGGAGGAGATGACTTTCAATGATTATGTTATGTTGTTGAGATACCAAGCAACTTGGGAAAAGTTTAAGGCGGCATTTGGAGGTACTTCAAATACTGTCTATGCTAAACTTGAATCGCTACCAAGCCTGAGAAATGACGTCTTTCACTTCAAAAGAGACCTTACCGCTGAGGAATATGACATTCTAAGAGAACGTCGGGATTGGCTATTAACAAGAATTAGAAAACTAGAAGCTGGTCGAGGATTTAATAAACATGACTGATAAGCACAATCTTGATTATTTTCGTTCCAAAGGAATACTGCCTTTTCAAGCAGAGGCGGTAATAAAAATCCTTGAATCTAAAGATAAACCTTATTGGCAGGTTATATCACCAGTCGGAACGGGCAAAACACATGTGGCAACAGTCATTGCTAATGAAATAATGAAAGATGCGGATAAGCGAATCTTGGTCCTTGCTCCGGCTGCGCTTCTTAGCTATTGGCATTCTGAGCTATCACGTAATGCTGCTGGTTATACCAGTATGATAGTAGATCGAAAAACATATTTGGAGATGGAGTCAGAGGTTCCTGAGGGTGAGAGCCCCTGGCCAAATAATGCGATTATTGTAATGAGTCTCGATCTTGCTAAACGTAATGATATGGCCGAGAAGCTTACTGGCGTGGAGTGGGAACTTGCAATATTCGATGAAAGCCACCTACTGACTGGAAAACGGAAAAAACTATTCAAACAGATGACATCATCAGGAGCGATCCATAGATGCTTGTTGTTGACGTGTATAAAATCATCAATTTTATCTGGTGTAGAAACAATCATAATAGATAAATCAGAGGTTGTTGACTGGGAGCAAAGACCAATATACAGCTCAATCAAGGAAATAATCAATGAAATCTCATATAAACGGACAGAAGAAGAGTTTACTTTTTTAAATCAGCTACATGATTTTACTAATCAACTATCAAATCAATGGTCCTATGGAAAATTACAGGGCACGGTTCTTCTGAAAGCAGGCTTATCAAGTATTTATAGTGCTGAAATGATTTTGCGCCGTCTTCAAGACAAATGGAGGTCCATACGTAATAAAATGATTCATAATCTGCCTTTGGTCAACGAAGACATTGAAGGGATCGAAAAACAATTTAGTTCATTCGCTGATGAATTAGGAATTAGTCAAGAATCAACTTATAGTACAGACATTCAACCTCATGAGTTTCTAACTTTATACCAGAAATTAGAAAAGTTGTTGAGTCAAGTTGAAGAGATCTCCACTGATTCCAAATTTGATGCTCTAGTTACCCGATTGCGTTCTTATCTAGATTTTGATGTTGAAGATAATCCAATGATATGCATATGTAGTTCCCTCACTAACACTGCACAATATCTCAGTTCTTGCCTTCGTTCTCAGGGTATAAAAGTCGAAGTACACACACTGACAGGTTCGCTAACACAGACTGTTCGGGAGGGAGCGATCCGGGCTTTCAGGGGGCAGGGAGGAATTATTATCGCTACCGATCTGGCTCTAGAAGGAATAACCTTGGAGTCTGTTGATGAATGCATTAATTATGATATACCTTCCAACCCAAATATATTTGAGCAAAGGTGGGTGCGTTTTTTGAGAGCTGGGCGACAAACAGATTTTAAGATGGACGTTTTATTAGACAGGTCGAAAGTTTTCCCATGGGAAAATGATATTTTGAAAATTATAGATACATATGTTGAACCAGAGGAGGACGAATAGATGCCTCTGAACCAATATAGCTGGAGCAAATACAATGGAATATAAGAACTCTACAAAATATATCGAAGCCCTAAATACACTAAGTGATGAATTGAAGCCCGTTTATGAAGAATTTGTATCCGATTACAGATATGCTGCTTCAGCCAGACACGGGAAGCCTTATATTTCATATATCGTTTTAGCAGATATGGTCCGAGCCGGCTGGCGATGTTCAGCAGAACCTAAAAAATAATGGATGAAACCTTATGAAATATGAACGAGGTATATATGTTTCATAATTTTTGCTGGTATGATGATTTGGAGTGGTTCGAAAAAACCCGTAAAGGGCTTTCGAGCAGATGGGTTCAGAGTTGCTCAGAGATAGTCGTAGGAAATGAGAGTGATATCTGCTGTCGATTGTTCTCAGATGTAGTAGATATGAATGATGGACATATAAGTATCGCATGTTCATTGATTGAAGAACAAGAGCAAATTTCAAGCCTCGTGAAGAATTCTGGGTTTGACAATGATCCGATACTATTCTTCAAATTATATCTCTTTCTACTCGATGAATTTACAGAGCGAATCTCAAAATGTTATTTTTTGTTTGGAGATAAACAGGCTAGGCAGCCCAAGATTATAAGCTTATGGGCAAACAAATATGCTAAACATCGATTAGCATTATTTATACAACATCATGTTCGTCACGTTTTTTATGATGGTGACCATATTATGTATAAAGCTCTTTCGGGCGGGGGTGAAATCAGTGGTATGTGTTTGAGGAGCGGCTATTTGTCTGAGACTGTGTTTGTACTTGATGAAAAATGGCTTGAGAGTAATACTGGTCATTTAGAAATCGATCTTACAAGCAGGGAAGTTGTTCCGGTAATTCTAATTCCAACATTACAAACATTTATCGATGAAGCACTCAATTTTTATAAAGATTTTATAAATTATGCCAAGCGAAGTCCGGATAAACTGAAACAATTCCAATCTCCTTATCATTGGCCCATTACATCGGAAATCGAGGCAGAACTTATAAACATGTATAAAGAACTTGGAATACCATTGGATGAGGATATTATTAATGATAACAATAGTTGAAAGGAGGTCTTTTGTATATGGCAAAAGCTGAAGCAAGTGTCGAAGAATTGGTCGGAATGATTGAACGAGGCGAGCTTCGTCTGCCGGAAATGCAGCGGCGTTATGTCTGGAGATCAACACGTGTACGAGATCTTCTGGATTCCTTATATCGCGGGTATCCTTCCGGTGCAATTTTGTTATGGGAGACCGACGAAGCAGTCCCTCTTCAGGATTTTGCCCTTGAGCAGGAAAAGAATCCTTATCAGAGCACAAGGCTTTTGCTTGACGGTCAACAGCGATTAACTTCTCTATCAGCTGTGATCAGAGGTGAGCAGGTATCCGTACGTGGCCGAAAAAGACCTATTGAACTTTTGTTTAATCTTGAGCATCCTGATGAACTTTCCGTAGTGACAGAAGTAGACGAGGATGGAAATAATGACGATGAAGATTTAGTTGAGGATGAAACAGATTCTACAGAAGATGAACTTCAGCAGCGATTCAATCGGATGGCATTTGTTGTGGCAACAAGAAAGCTTCAGCAACTTCCGCAATGGGTTAAGGTAACCGAAGTTTTCAAAACCGACAGTGATGCCCCGTTTTTAAGGCGAGCCGGAGTAACCAGTTTTGATGATCCTCGCTATGAAAAATACAGCCAGCGACTGGCTAGACTCAGAGGGATCCGCAAATATGTATACCGAATGGATGTGCTTGAACGCAAGCTTTCCTATGATGAGGTTACAGAGATATTTGTTCGTGTAAATTCATTAGGAGCCAAGCTGAGGAGTTCCGACCTTGCATTGGCACAGATAACCGCTAAATGGAGGAATTCGCTTAAGACTTTTCTTGCCTTTCAGGAAAAATGTACTAAAGATGGATTTGACCTTGATCTTGGACTTCATCTGAAAAATCTGGTTGCATTTGCAACTAATCAGTCGCGTTTTTTAACCGTTGGAAATCTTACGCTTGATAAATTGCAGATCGCCTGGAAGCAGGCCTGCCCAGGTATGGAATTTGCAATAGATTTTCTCAAAAGTAATGCGGGAATAAAAAGCTCGGCTTTGCTTTCATCTCATTTTATGCTTATTACTCTGGCGAAATATGGAGATGCTATGAATTACGAGCTTACCCCGGAACAATCTGATAAATTGCATTTCTGGACATTATTAGCAAATGCGAAAGGACGTTATTCTCGTGGTTCGTCGGAGACTATTCTAAACCAGGATTTAGCGATGATTAGAGATGGGAATCGTGCAAATGAAATGGTAAACCGTTTGCAACTGCAAGTTGGCAGACTGGATATAACACCCGAGGAACTTGAAGGACGTAATCAAAGAAGCGCACTTTTCAAAACGATGTTTCTTGCCTTCAGTGCTGCCGGAGCCAAAGATTGGCGTTCGAATCTTTCGATTTCTCTTGAACATTCAGGAAATCAACATAAGCTGCAATTTCATCATCTATTTGCAAAAGCATTGCTTAAGAAAATAGTCAGCGACCGTGAAGCTGATGATATCGCAAATCTCTCTTTTATCGGCGGCAAAACCAACCTGCATATCAGCGATAAAGCTCCATTAGAATATATCCCACCGCTTATCGAAAAGATTGGTACAAAACCGTTTGAAGCACAATGTATTCCTGTCGATCATTATTTGTTGGAATTGGAGAGCTATAAGAAATTTCTGGCTGAACGTAGACGATTAATTGCTGCTACGTTGAATAATTTTCTTGGTGTAGCATCTGAAAAACAGAAGTCATAATGATATTATAAGGTCCACATGAAGAATCATGTTTTTACATCTATTTCAAGTGACAAAATAGCACAGATTATCAGAAGTGCCCAGGATAGAATTATTTTGGCTGCTCCTGCTATATTTAACAATATAGCTCAGGCGATTATCGAAAAGGTTCAATTATTAAGCAAAGAAAACATAATCCTCATTCTGGATTGTGACGAAGAGGTTTTTCGCTTAGGTTATGGCGATTTTGATGCGGTTACTAAGATTACTGAGTCGGGATTAACAGTAAGACAGGCTCCTGGTTTACGGATGGGAATATTTATTTGTGACGAAAGAGCCTGGGTGTTCTCTCCGGTTGCTCTATATGTTCAGCCGGAAGTTCATAGTGACGAGACTCCCAACGCCATTGAAATTACTGGAAATGATATTGACAGGCTTCTAACAAGCCTTGTGCCGGCTGTGCAGAGTCCACAAGCTTTATCTGAGGAGAATATTGAAATAGGCAATGAACCTGTATCCGAGACAGTATTACAAAAAACAGGTGATTCTCTCAAAATTGCTCCTCCTATTCCATTTGATATTGCACGTCAGGTTAGAGTGTTTCAGCCTTATATGCAATATGTCGAGATCGGCCTCAAGGGATGTTCAATTCAGCGGAAACGAGTGAAGATTCCCAAATCTATTCAAAAGCCGCAGGCTAAAGATATTGAAGATAGGCTGCAAACGACATTTGATTTAATTGAGAAAAATAGTGCTGTATCTTCGAAAAAATTGGAGGATGAACTTAATTACATCCGCGACAACTTGACCAGATCGCTTGGAAAACCCTGGGGAAGGGTTTTATTGAAATCGGTTAGACCGCTTTTTGATGAGCGAATCCAGGAATTTCGGGAACGACTGGAAGAATACCGGAAAAAGATCAAAGAGGAGATCGAACAGCACCTTGAAGAATCTAAAAACCAGGTTGTTGAGTATTATCTTCCGCTATTTGAAAAAGACCCTCCCGATGCTCTTCGTTCAGGGCTTCTTTATTCTAATCCTACCAAGGATGATGTTCGATGCTGGCTTAAAGATGAATTGAACCGTAAGTTTCCGAAACCTGAAGATCTGATAACAGAGATGCGATTGGACATTCAATTTCGTGATGTAACTTATGAGACATTATGTGAAGATGGTTTTTTTGAGGCTATTCAGGATGCCTATCCGAATGTTAATTGGCAGAAGCCTTTTGAGGAATTCAACGCAGCAAAAGAGAAACCTAAGAATTGAAAGGACATTGATTTGGAAAAAAACAATTATAAACGAGAATTTGGAAGATACCAAGAAAGGAGTCTAATGTGCCTGCGGTAAATGTACCACAAGAGGAGATTAGTGGCACCGTTAAGCACATGGTTGATGCACTTGACCTTGAGATTGAAGCTATCAGGGAAAAGGGCTTTTCATCAAGCATATGGCTAGATGGAAAGTTAGAAGAGATAGTTGCTTATAATGAATTTGATGCTCTTACTACATACTTAGTTTGGTTGAGAGTGGCACATTTTGGGGGGCACTTTACACATAAAGAGTATGAAGTTGAGGAACAATTAGTCAGAGAGTTGATATTATCAGAAATTGAAAGTGGGAAAATACATTTGAATAAATATCTTGAAGAGTGGAACCGCTTAAAAGCAAAAACTAAGTAAATTGAAGAAACAATCAACGCTAAACTGTTTAAGGGATCACAAAGGAAATCTGCTATAAAAGGAAAGTTTGATGTATATTTGTCGGATACTAATTCGGAATTTTCGGAACTTCACCTCGTTGGATATAAAAGCCCAGCCGGGCGTAACGTGTATTGTTGGTGAAAATAACACAGGGAAAACAAATCTGCTGCATGCGATACGACTTCCGATTGATGCCGCTCTGTCATCTCAGTACCGCTCGCTGGGCATAGATGACTTTCCCTCAGGAACAGATATTTCCAAACCTCAGCAAGTTCTCGTGTGCCTTGAGATCAAGGACTTTATTGACAAACCAAACGAAGAAGCAATGGTTGCTCAATGGACCATTGATGACGACCTTGCAAGGATAACCTATCGATTTAGACCCAAACCAACAGTGAGAGATGAAATACTTGCTAAAGAGAGGCCTGCGAGTGGGTTGACGCTTGATGACTATCACTGGCAGATTCGAGGTGCTGGTGGTGAGTGCGACCCTCTAAGCGTAGATTGGCACGAAGATTTTGGCACATCAGTTAGATTTGACGAGCTTCAACAGTTTCTTGTAGTAGTGATGCATCCATTGCGTGATGTTGAACAAGCTCTTAGACAGAGTAGGGGTTCTCCACTTGCCAAACTATTAGCCGCAAGTGACATTCCTGAAACTGAACAGGAGGCGCTTGTTAAACTACTTTCTGATGCAAATGATGGGATTGCCAAGAGTACAACAATTGCCAAGGTTGGCAAGGACATCCACGACACATTTGCTGAAGCTGCCGGCAAAGCTTTCAAGATGGATGTTGAACTTGGTATGTCGCCTCCAGCATTTAACGACATATCCCGGAGCCTTACTGTTCTGCTCTCCAACAAAGCTCTGAAGCGTTTCGACCCAAGGTTAAATGGCTTGGGAATGAATAATGTGCTCTATATTGCTATGTTGTTAAAATCCTTCGAGAACCGGATTGCTACAGGCAAGACTCCTGGTCAATTGCTGTTAGTTGAAGAACCAGAGGCGCATCTTCACCCTCAACTTCAACGAGTGCTATTTGAGTCGTTGGGGCAAAAGGCCTTTCAGACCATTGCGACAACTCACAGTACGCATATCACTTCGCAGGTTCCCCTCGAGTCTGTAGTTGTTCTCACCGATGACGGCTCACCCGTGACTACTTCCTCAACCCCGGCTTACGATGCGGATCTCACAGATGGCGAAGTAAAAGATCTCGAACGATATTTGGATGCAACAAGGGCTACGTTGCTGTATGCACGGAAGGTCATCCTAGTAGAAGGGCCTGCTGAACTTTTCTTAATTCCGGCAATAGTGCGGAATGTGATGGATGTTGACCTCGAAGAACTTGGTATATCAATAATACCGATTTATGGTGTTCATTTTGCAGCATATACTAAACTGTTTTCCAAAAAGGCTATGCATAAAAAATGTGCTATAATAGCAGATGGCGACCTCAAGCCATCTGATGCTACGGACCCTAGCGAAGACGACCCCAGCGAACTACCAGAATTCCCCAAGCCAGCCCTCAAGGATCTAGAGAACGATTATGTAAAAGTGTTCCTTTGCAAAAGCACTTTTGAACGCGCAGTAACAAACCGGCACACCCTTGAGATGTTCATTGAAACGGCACGAGAACTTGGGGCAACGAATGTAACTAAACGCCTGACCGAATATCACGCAGCCCTGCCAGAAGAAAAGGACACAGAGATTCTCACAGAAGCCCGCAATTTGGTCTTAGCGACAGCGAAACGCTACGGGAAGGCAAGGTTTGCTCAGGTAGCGGCAAAACACGCTGGGCTGGCAGAAAGAATGCCTAAATATATCAATGAAGCTATTGAGTGGTTGGTAAACAATGAAGCTGAATAAAGAACAGAAAGCAGCAGTGCAGTGCATCGAATCTTCCTGCATAGCGGCTTGTCCAGGAAGCGGAAAGACACGTACTATTGTTGCCAAAATAGTCCGCTGTATTGACGATATCAAGGGGACTCCAAGACGAGTGGCTTGTATTACCTATACACATGCAGCAGTAAATGAAATTGAAAGACGAATACGAAAATTTGGGGATAGTGACGATCTCGAATACTGTGAGATTGGGACTATCCATTCTTTTTGCCTAAACAATATTTTGAGGCCATTTTATTACAGGCTCCCTGAGCTATCAGAAGGCTTTGAGGTATTTCCTGTTGATTCTGAAGAATGGCGCAACCTGACGAGAGAGCTTGGCAGGAAGCACAACATTAATAGGCGCTACATCGACTACTTCGCTGGAGTACAGCGAGAACCGGACGGTCAGTTGTTTATTCCGTCAGGCATACCGGAAGTTGCGGCTCTTGAGTTTGTCAATCACATGGACACTAATTCACTGGTTACATTTGCTGATATTGTCTACCACTCTTTCCGACTGATTGATACCTACCCTTTTATTACGAGGGGAGTGGCAAGCCGTTTTGCATGGGTACTCGTAGACGAGTTCCAAGATACATCTGTGGGACAGGTGGCAATCCTGCGAAAAATAGCAGAACATAAAAGGACCCAGTTCTTTCTGATGGGAGACCCTAACCAATCAATCATGGGATTTGCTGGAGCTCGCCCGAATCTAATGACGAGCTTTCCTGTCGAACTGAACGTCAACACAAACTTGCATCTGAGTGGTAATTATCGTTGCTCTAAAAAGATCGTTGATGATGCTGAAGGACTGATCCCAACAAATCCGGGTATGCTAGCGGTCGGAGAATGGAAAGACTGCGATATAGAAACTGAGCATGTTCACACTTCTTCACTTATAGATGGAGTGTTCGATCATTTTTTACCTGCAATTGATAGTCTTGGTATTCCTTTGGGTGAAGCAGCAGTGTTGGCTCCTTGGTGGACAACACTATATGGGCTTACACGTGAACTTCGTGAGAGGGGAGTACCCGTAAGAGGGCCTGGAGCACGCCCTTATCGATACTCTAACCTTTTTGCAGGCTTGGCTGAGAATCTTTGTGCTTATGTGGAACAGCAAAACCCAGATTTGTTCAGGGCAACTCAGAAGATGCTTTTCATAATGCTCCTAAACATAACAGGCAATCCAGTGTGGCGTGTATTTTCATATGAAGGTCGAAGATGTCTCTGTTTTATACTTTCCTCTGTGCGGAAATTGCGCGAAATAGAAGAGAATGCGGTTAAATGGTTACGCAGTGCTGCCAACGTGACTGCAGATTTCTTGGTAAAAGATGAGCTTATTACTGCAAGCCAAGGTATGATGATTCCAGAATCTGCTGAGGGCATGATTGCCAACATGGTGAGGAACAATGTTGAGACAAATAATCTTCATGTAAGTGATTTGGCATTGTACGCGCGCCCAAAGGACTGTCTACGGCTAATAACTATGCATGGAGCAAAGGGCTTGGAGTTCGACGCAGTTGCAATTGTTGATCTACACGAGGGACGAGTTCCTGATTTCAGGGCCATCAGGAATGGAAATGAAGAGGCTATCAATGAAGACAGAAGACAACTTTATGTGGCAATGACTCGCCCACGAAAATTGCTCATGTACATTACTGACTCATCTGACTACAGAAATCGACCATCACGTTTTCTCAAAGAGATTGGATTAGTTTAATAGTTTGTGGCATATAGGTTTGGGATGTTAGGACTGGAATGAATCCTATAGAAGAATCAATATTTTATATCACTAAATGGTATCCACGCATTGGTACGGGAAATACGAGGTGTCGTATTCCTGATCTGACCAGCCCATATCATGTTATGAATAAGGCTGCAGAAGAAATGATGCAGTCTGTGTCCTCTGATGTATTCCCTGATCGACATAAGGAACACATTGCATATGCTTTAAAAATGGTAGCTTCAGGTGGTTTTCTTTCTAGTCCTGCGGCAGTCGGTTCATTTTATCTTGCCACTCGTTGTCAATGGGCGCTCAAAATCGGCCACTATGGGGCGCTTGAAAACCGGCCAAAATTGAATAGTTGAAGCAGGTGTCTTTGTTAATCTGGGTAAAAAACCCAGAGGAGCAGAGGCACACAATGGCGAA
>Ga0272441_10011163_pt1 | contig 13392 bp, 10 predicted proteins | sample SSMProp6N_FD_193582 | JGI IMG/M metagenome (GOLD analysis project Ga0272441, IMG submission 193582) | Marine sediment archaeal communities from Little Sippewissett salt marsh, Falmouth, MA, United States - SSM-Prop-6N | ecosystem: Environmental > Aquatic > Marine > Wetlands > Sediment ... | reverse complement strand
CGCGCGGCCGTAACGAGGCCGGGTTCCCGTTCACCGAAGGCTTCGCGAGCATCAACCCTGCGTACTACGACCACGCCGACCTGAAGATCGGCCACCTCGTGCAGTCCGGCCTCCTGCCGTGCATCGTGGGCATGTGGGGCTACTACCTGCCGCAGATGGGCGTCGAAAAGGTCAAGCGGTTCTGGCGCTACCTGGTGGCGCGATATGGCGCATACCCGGTGGTCTGGTGCATGTGTGGCGAGGGCGTGATGCCCTATTACCTGTCCGAGACGAAAGAAGCGGATGCCGCCCTGCAGAAGACGGGCTGGACCGAAGTGATGCGCTACGTGCGCGAGATCGACGGTTACCACAACCTCGTCGGCATCCACCCAACCCGCTATGGCCGCGAACAGGTTGAAGACCCCGGCCTTATGGACTTCGAGATGCTGCAAACCGGCCACGGCGACCTGGACAGCGTTCCGACGACCATCGAGTCGGTGACGAACGCGGTCGGCCGCGAGCCCCGTATGCCCGTCGTCAATTCCGAAGTGAACTACGAGGGGATCCTCGGGCGCGCGTGGCAGAACGTGCAGCGGCTGTGCTTCTACCACTCGGTGCTCAACGGCGCCGCGGGCCATACGTATGGCGCAAACGGCATCTGGCAGATGAGCACACCCGAATGGCCCTACGGCCCCTCGCCGCACGGCCATTGTTGGGGCAACACGCCCTGGCAGGAGGCGGCGCGGTTGCCCGGGTCGCGGCAGATCGGCTTGGGCGGCGGTCTCATCCGCCGGTTTCCGTGGTGGGAACTGCGACCCCAGCCCGACTGGCTGGACGCGCCGTCCAAAGAAAACGACGCCTATGGCTGCGTGGCCGTGGGCATTCCGGGGAAACTGCGCATCGTTTACATGCCGCTCTGCTGGGACCCGCCGGCCGTCAAGCACATTGAACCCGATGTCCGCTACGATGCCTATTACTTCGACCCGTGCACCGGCAACGAAACCGACCTCGGCAATGTATCGGCGGACGCAGAAGGGAACTGGACGCCCCCGATCCCGCCCGAGTGCCACGATTGGCTGCTGGTCCTGGAAGCCATCGAGGGATAGGGGGCCCCTCCCCCACGCTACATCTGCGCGGTCTGACGTTCTATGAAGGCGTCCCACAGCGTCTTCTCGACGAAGACGGTGATCAACACCTCAGGGCGCAGGCCGAAGTATTCGGGTTGGTACTCGCCCTTGAGCCGCGCTGCGACGGCCTCTTCGAGGTCGGTGTTGGTAATGACGACCGGGGCGTCGGGCTCGTCGATGGGCTCGTGCCAATAGCCGATGCGGTTGAAGGCGCGCAGGTACCAGGGCAGGGGCCAGTAGTCAGGCGTGATCACCTTGATGAGCATGTCGTGGCCGTCGGGGTGGATCTCGGAAAATTCTCCCATCTGGCGCACCAGCTTGAAGATGTCGCTGGCCGTATGGGCGTAGACGTACGGGTTGCGTGTGTCGGCGTAGTACTTGAAGCTGCCGCGATAGGCCTGTTGGCCGAGTTGATAGACGCCGAGCGCCAGCAGCAGGCACGCAATTGCCTTGACCGGCAGCGTCGGCACGCGCTTGATGATAGCGACCGCGCCAATACCGGCGAGCAGGATCATGCCGTGAAGGAAACCCAGCATGCACCACGGGGTCTTGTAGGGGATGATCGAGTAGGCGACGGTCAGCAGGATGGTATAGAACACGATGAAGCGCCTGAATTGGATTTTGGATTTTGGGTTTTGGATTATGGATTTTCGATCTCCAATTGGGGGATCGTCGGGGCGTGGCTTTTCCAGTAGTACGACAACTATGCCGACGAGCGCCAGAGCGAGAATGAGACCCTCGCTCCACCAGGGCCCTGGAGCGTTCTTCGTGAAGATCAGCATCTCGAGGTAGTAGTGCCAGGGGTGGTCGTGAATGCCCGCGCCGTCGGCCCGGTGCAGGTAGTTTGCGTAACTGAGCCAGGCATCGAGCTCGCCGCGTGGGTTCCGAAAGAACCCGGACAGCAGCGGCGCCGAGATGAAGAACGCCATGACGACGCCGATGGCGACGTAGCGTTTCCTGAATACCCTCCTGTAGTCGATGTGGAACTTGTCGCGCCACCGCGCCCACAGGTACACGCACACGAAGGAGCCGCCCATGGCGGCAAACGCGATGATGCAGGTCTCTTTGGTGGCGTGCATCAGGCCTGCGCACATGCCGGCCAGGACCGCCCACCAGAAGTGCTCGGTCTGGATCGAGCGCCACATGAACGCCAGGACGCCGAACGTGAAGAAGACCAGCAACATCTCCTGGATGTAGTACCGGCTGTAAAACACCATGGCCGGGGAGACCGCGGTCAGTACGGCCGCGATGACCGCAGGCCAGGTTCCCAGTCCGTCGCGCACGAACAGCAGCAGGAGCACGAGGCCCGTGCCGAAGATCACCGGGACAATGCGGAACGTGAACTCATCGGTCTCGACCAGGGACTTCGCGCCCCTCAGCCAGACGAACGGCAGCGCAAAGTAGTAGATCGTGGGGCCGTGGTACTCGCTGGGGTCGTAGATGTATTTCCCGGTCTCGATGACCGCCCCGGCTTTGACGGTATGCACGGCCTCATCGCAATGCATAGGACGCTGGTCCAGGCGGGGGACGCGGAACAAGAAGGCGCCCGCAGCCACCACCAGGATCATGATGGTGAATGCGGCCGCACGTGAACGGGCGCCGGCCAAATCGTGCGGCTCTGTGGCAGGAATGCTCAGCGCTGTCTTCCCCGAAACGGCTTCGCGATCAGCTATGGCCTCCGCGCGGCAATGCAAAAAGCACAGGACGGTCGCGGGGGGCCGTCCTGCGCGTATCTTTGGTTACAGGTTGCAGGCTACTGGGGCGTACGTCCGTAGGCTTCGACTTCGATGTAGTGGTTCATGTCGTTGGACGTGTTGCCGTTGCTGTACAGGCGGATGTAGCGGGCCTTGGCGCCCTTGGTGTCGATGAGCCTGCCTTCGTTGACCTCGATGTACTCTTTGTCTTTGCCGACGCCGAGCTTGGCGCTGTTGTCGTGATCGTTGTTGAATACGGTGGTGACGCCGGACACGAAGTCAGGGTCATCGGACAGTTTCACGACGGTGTCATGATAGACGCGCGCCTGGGAATGGTAATGCCAGAGGAGGATCGCGAAGATCTCGTAGACCTCGCCCAGATCGACCTGCACCCATTGCACGTCCGGCCCGAACTCGACGAAGCTGCCCTCGGCGCCCTCTTTATCGCCGTCCGTGATCATCTCGAGTTCGCCGATCACGGGTTCGTCGTCGCTCGCCGTGACGTCCTTGTCCGCGGCAACGTTGGTCAAGCCTGCGGGGGCCATGAAGGGCTTGCGCTTCCTGCCGGTGACCTTCTCGAGATTGGCGGATTTGATATGCTTGGGCGTGCCGACAAACATGGGTTTGGGTAACTCGATCTTGAGCTCGACCAGTTCCTCTTCCGCAAACGCCTGCGGTACCACGAGACACGCGGCAAACACACACGCCTGAACCAATCCAACCCACATCGTACTGCTCTTTTTCATTTTGGTCTCCTCGAATCGACGCCGCGGAATCGTGCCCGCAAGGCGCCTTCAGCCATGGTCAATGCCTGCCTGTTGGTTCTTCTCTTCTGTCATCTATCTTCGCGCAATCCATCCCACCAGTTGGGATGGTGCTTTTCCGCCCATTCCGGGCTTACGCGCCCCAGAATCATGGCCCCGAATGTGCCCGGATTCGCGAACGTGCCCAGGTAGAGATGCACGATGGCCATCATGATCAGCAGCACTGCGGCGGCCCGATGGACGAAGTACAGGATCTCCTGGCCGAACGGGTCAAGCACCGGGGCCATCCTTCCCAGCCCGGACACTACCAACGCCAGCCCGAGCAATGCCGCGAGCCAGAGATAGCCCTTTTGGCCGCCGTTGAAACGACCGGCCGGGGCGTGCTTATTCCCCCACAGGTACCCCCCGAACACCTTGGCCCAATCCCAGTCGTATTTGGCGAAGACGCCGTCGCGAGCCCAGGTGACCACAATGGCGCTGAGGCCCAGGGCAAAGAAGGGCGCCGCAGCCGCATGGATGATCCAGAGCCAGTCCTCGAGCCGGCCGCGCTGGCCGATGACCGCGATCATGCCGGTGCCGGCCAACACAAGGAACCCCGCGACGGTTATCAGGTGGATGAACCGTTCCCACAGGCCGAAGCGCCGCACGGTGCGCGGTTTCTTGCCGCGAGGAAGCCGTTTGGGGCCGAAAACGATCAAGTGTCCCAACACGGGCACGACGGCCGCCGCGATACCGACTAACACGATGATGCGATACATCCCATCCCTTTCACCACCAACCCAGAATGAAAGCCTTTGGCCGGTGAGACATACTTCTTTTTCTATACTGACGCGAACAGGCGCGTGTTTATTCTACCACGCCTGCCCATCCCGTTTGCACTCAGGACAGTGGCCGCGGGCCGCCTATGCTTTTTCGTCTTGCCGAGGGAACAAACGCCCTAAGAATGCCTTCCAGCCCAAGGAAACCGTAATGAATCAGCGCCACGGCCAAGAGGCCCGCCAAGGCCACGCCCCCTATCAGATAGAGGTTGCGGAGCTTCGCGCCTTGCTCCCACGCCTTCAGGAGATTGAGGTCATAGCCCTGCATCTCGTACATCGGTGCACCTGCCGCGATTTCGCCCACTTGCGATGGCGAATCGGGCTCGACTTGGGCGAAGAAGAAGGGCGCGTCGGGGGCGTGGCAGTCGGTGCAGCCGCCTATGCCGAGGGATTGGGACACGGGTCTCACGTCGTGCCCCAAGAGCCACGAGTACGGCGCGGCTGCCGCATGGTCGACGGCCAGCATGGCGTCCGCACCTGAGCGGCGATGCAGCTTGCCCCCGGCCACGTAAACCGGCTCGCCATCAAGGCCGGCCTGCCGGGCCAATTCCTTCAGAACAGCGGCGACTTCGACGCGGGTCAACCAGCCGTCCGTGTCGGGTTCAGGTTCCTGTTCGGTCTGTTCCGCTTCCTTCGGCTCTGCTTCGGCCTCTTCCTCTTCCTCTTCCTCTTCCTCGGCCTCTAACTGTGCGGCAAGAAAGCGCTTGAAGTCAGCCACGGCCACCTGGAATGCGGTATTCGCAGCGAGCAAATTGGCCGCACTCTCGGCCGTGGTCTCCTCCACGGCGATGGCATTGGCTTTTCCGGCCTTCTCGAGGCCCTCCTGGGCCTTCACTTTGGCGTCTTCGGTGTCGTAATCGAGTTCTACCTCGGCCGTGTCGGTTTCGGCTTTCTGCCATTCCGCTTTCAAGGCTTCGAAGGCTTTGGTTTGGCGTAGTACTGTGACGAAGGGGGCCACGGCCTCGACGGGCAGGGGCGTGACCTCCTGTTCCTTCATGACACCCCAATAGGCGGGCCACATGATGTTTTGCGGGGCGATTGTACCGTCGGCCTGTTTGAGGAAGACGGGCGCAAGGATGTAGGGCAGTTCGGTGTCCCATTGCGCAGCGCCGTGGATACCGAGCCGGTTGGCGCGTGAGGTCTTGACCCGGCCGACGTCTTGTGTGGGCAGCGGGCCCGCATGGCACGCCGTGCACGTCATCTCCTCGAGGTGGCTTTCGGGCAACCCGTCGTGTGTGGGCACGGGTGCGCCCAAGCGTCCGCCTTCCGCCTCAGGGCTGCCTTCACATCCCTCGCCCAGATGGCAGCCCGCGCACGTCAGCGAGGCGGTTTGAGGATGCGAGGACTCGCCCTCATAGCCGCGCGTGATGAAGTGGTCGAGGCCGTTGCGGTGGCAGTCGGTGCAGGTGAAACCGCCGGTCGTCATGTGGACGTCGCCGTCGTTCTGCCAGCTCTTTGCCATGTTTGTGTCGGCCGGGGTCGTGGAATGGCAGAAATAGCAGCGCTCGGGCGGCGGGTCGCGCACGACGTCGAAAAAGACGCGTTGGTCTGGGTCGAACTTGGCCTTGTCGTAGTCTACCTTGGGCGGCATGTTCCAGAGGTCGTCGGGATTGGGGCCGAAGACGGGATCAAACCAGTCGGGCAGTTTCGAGGCCATGTTCCTGACGACCCCTAAGCCGCTGGCGCCGGTGGCGGCCCACCGGAAGTTTTCGCGGCCGACTTGGAACACCCATTCGCTCTGGTTTTGGTCCGGTGAGGCGTTGTGGCATACAAGGCAGTTGATCTCGAGGTGGCCGGAGATGTCCCAGCGGGCGTTCATGTCCGGCGGGTCCTCTACCTTCTCGCCCACGTCGCCGCCGGGCATATGCCTGCCGAAGGTTTTGACGAAATCCCAGGGGGTGAGCCCGAGTTGTTCGGGGGTCCAGGTGCCCGGCCATGGGCGATAGGACAGCGGTACTTGGGTGCCCGTGTCTTTGTCAATGAGGAACCATGGCTCGCCGGGCCTGCCTGCGCGCGAGTTGCCCGCACTCGCGTTGAAATGCCACCCCATACCGATAGTGCTGTAGTCGTGGCAATCGCCGCAGGTCATGCGCGTCGAGAAGGGCTGGGCCGGATCGTCGTCCGAACGGATCTCTTCCCAGGCTTCGTCAAGGAGGGGGATGAGATGCACGGCCGGGGTCCGGCTTCCGTCGATGTCGGCCGCTCTTCTGGGACCTTCATATGGTGTTTGCGAGGCTGCGTTCGCCGCGACGGTGAACACCGCCAAGGCGCACACGAGCGCAATAAAAAAGCGTGTATTCATCAAGCTACGAACTCCCCGGGTTTGAACTCGAGCCTCCGCTGCGCTTCGACGGCCTCATTGACCTTGAGCACGGCCACGGCCGTCTCGTACCCCATTTCGGCTGGGCAATTCAGTGGCGTCCCGAGCCGGATGGCGTCGAAGAAGTTCTCGAGATGCGGCTGGTGCGCGGGCTTGTAGAGCTCGACGGGGAGTCCCCACGAGAGCGGTTTTGGCGAGACGCGCACGTCGATGATTTCGTTGGTGCTCTTCTCTGCAACCGGGGCGGCCGTCTCTTGCTGGAGCAGAAGGCCCTGCTTCACAAACGGCTCCCATTCCTGGGCGTGCGCTTCGCGGAAGGCCTCGTTGCCGTTTTCGGGGATTTCGGAGATGACGACGGTGCCGTCTTCCCCCATGAAGGCCTCGTGGTAGCGGCCGTGACTGGTCGTGGTCAGCGTTTGATAGAACGCCCGGGCCACGCCCTGTTCGTTCTCGAATTCGTAAATGGCCATCACGTTGTCGTACCACTCGTGATGGGGATAGAAGTCGACGCCCCCGGACGCGGTGACCGCCTTCGGATTCACGCCCCACACCCAACTGAAGATATCGATCTGGTGCGACCCGAGATCCACGATGGGGCCGCCGCCGTATTTCTTGTACCAGCGCCAGTTGCGGAAGTGGCCCATCGAGTCGTAGCCGTACTGTTCGAGCTTGTCGGGCGGGATCTCGTATTTCGGCGGCCAGCCCAGGTCTTCGCTCTTCGCGCGGTTCCACTGGGCAAATGCCTGCGTGACGCGGCCCAACAACTGGGCATCGCGAATGACTTCGTTGATCGCGTGGTGATACCGTGGATTGCTGCGGCGTTGGTGGCCAATCTGAAGCAGGCGCCCGGTCTCCTGGGAGACGCGCACCATCTCGGCGGCCTTGGCGAGGTCGTTGGACATCTCCTTCTCGCAGTACACGTCCAGGCCGGCCCGCATGCAGGCCGTGGCGTGCAAGGCGTGCACGAAGTCCGGCGTGGCAATGACCACCGCATCCAGGTCCTTCTCCTGGGCCAGCATCTCCTGGTAGTCTTCGTATACGTTGACGTCATGGCCCTTCTTCTTCAGCGTGCCCGCGCCCCGTTTTTGGCTGTACTCCCAGATATCACAGACGGCTTTCACGCGGATCTTCGGGATGCGAAGGATGCAGTCCATCAGGACGCGGCCTTGTGCCCCGAGGCCGATCATCGCGATATTCAGATCCTCGTTGGGCCCCTTGCGCGTGATGGCTGGCGGCGGCGTGGGCGGCGGCGTGGGCGGCGGGGCGGCCTCGGCCGGCGGTGCAGGCGCTGCCGCTTCAGCAGGCGCCGTTTCCGCGGGGGCGGCTTCCTGCGGCGGGGCGCTCGGCGCGGCCTCCTGGCCCGCGGCCTTGCGTGTAAGAAGCAGGCCGGCATTGAGCGCCGCTACGGAAGCCGTCGATACCAGGAAACCGCGGCGGGTCGTGCCCTTTGCGGGGGGCTCCCCGGTCGGGCGTTCCTGCTTCGCGAACGCTGTGGCGTCAACCGGTTCTGCGTCCCGGCTGTCCGGGTGTGGATTCTTATCTTTGCTCATGATGCTACCTCTACTTGTACCAGATTTTGCCTTGCGGCCATCGGAAGTGCGCTATAGTACCGGAAACGGACATGGAAGTTCCATTATGTCGTGACCGCGCCCCTCCCGCCTCCAGTCTCCCACCTCCAGTCTCCAGTCTCCCACCTCCCGCCTCGAGTCTCCAGTCTCCTTCGTCTTGCGTTTTTGTCGTGTTGCCTGTATGGTTATCGCCGTAGTGCGTTTTGAGCGAACGGGTTGTGGGAGGACTTCTCGGTGCGTCGAGGTTTTCTGGTTTCCGAGAAGAACGGGCAAGAGCTACGCAGGGCGCCTGTGGTGGCTTCTGTCGTGGTGGGCCGGACCGAGGACTGCGATCTGGTCGTCGAGGACCATGCCATTTCGCGTCATCACGTCGTGGTGACCGCGCGCAAAGACAAGTTCTACTGGAAGGATCTGGACAGCCGGAACGGCACATTTGTCAATGGGGCGCGTATGATCGAGGGGGAACTGAAGGTCGGCGACCGCATGGAAGTCGGGGAAACCGTGCTGCGTATCAAGATCGAGGAGGTCCCCGATGAGGCCGGGGCCGAAGAGACCGCGGCGCTGCCGTCCGCCGGCCCCCGGAAGGCTGATGAGTTGCTCCACGGCGTCTACACGGTGATGAACGCCGTGGCCACGGTCTATGATCCCTGCGCACTCGTGGACCGGATCCTGGAAGCCACGGTGAAGGCGATCCGTGCACAGCGCGGCGCCGTCTTCCTCGCGGGCGAGGCGGACGACGCGTTGCTGCCCTGCCCGGTGTACAACCAGGTGCACGTCATTGAAAACGGCACGCTCGACCGCGCCGACACCTGCGACATCCGCATCAGTGGCACGGTAGCCCGGCGCGTTCTGCGGGAGGGGGAGAGCGTCCTGTTCAACAACACCGAGGAAGACGGCGAACTCAATGTGGCCGAAAGCATCATGACGCTGCAACTGCGGTCGATCATCTGCGTGCCGCTTCGGGCCAAAAATGGTATTCTGGGTATCCTGTACATCGACACGGATCAGGCCCGTCATCAGTATACGGAGCAAGACATGCTGCTGACGACGGCCGTGGGCAACAGCGCGGGCCTTGCCCTCGAGAATGCCACCATGCACCAGCAACTGCTCGACAAGCAGCGCATCGAGCAGGAGATTGCGCATGCCTGGACCATCCAGGAGGGCTTCCTCATCAAGGAATGGCCCGATACCGACCCCCGGTTCGAGGTCTACGGGGAAACGCACCCGGCCAAGACCGTGGGCGGCGACTTCTACGATTTCGTTCAACCGGACCCTGACCATGTCGGCGTTCTGATCGGCGATGTCAGCGGAAAAGGGGTGCCGGCCGCGTTGAGTATGGCACAGTTGCTTGCGGCCTTCCGCCTGTATGCGCGGGACATGGCCTCGCCGACCGAGGTCATCAAGGCGCTGAATGATGACTTTGTGCGCCGCACGCGGCACGGCACGTTCTGCACGCTGTGTTATCTTTACCTCGACCTGACCACGGGGAACGTGCTGTGCGCGAACGCCGGGCATCATCCGACGGTCCACATTCGCCCAGAGGACGCGAGTTGTCTTGGCGACGCGAGCGGGCCGCCCGTGGGGATTCTTCCGGAGGGGCCGTGGGAGGATACGTCGTGGAAGGTGCAGCCGGGCGATTCGCTATTGTTGTACACCGATGGTATCGTTGAGGCGCGCAACGGGGCCAAACTCAGCGACGCCCAAAACGAATCGGAATCCCCGGAAGAGTTTGGCGATGAGGCGCTCTGCCGGGCGGCGCAACGCTTGGGCCAGAAGCCGGCCTGTGGACTCATCTACGGGGTCCAGCAGGAGGTCGAGGAATTCTGCAGCCCGTTTCCGCCGCATGACGATTGCACGATGATTGCGTTGAGGTACTTCGGTGGCGAAGCAAGAAATCCGAGTTGAGCTCCTGTCCGACCCACGGTTGCTGAAGGCCATCCGAGGTCTGGTGCGGGAGTATACGGCGGGCCTTGGGGTGCCCGGCGACCAGGTGGCGGAAGTCGTTCTTGCCGTGGATGAAGCCTGTGCCAATGCGGTACGGCATTCCTATAATCTCAAGAAGGACGGGCAGATCGAGTTGAGGCTCTGCGCCGAACCGGGCTGGCTCGAGATCGTGTTGCGCGACCAAGGCATCCCTGCACCGGTGGAACGCCTGCGCCGCAAGGCGACCTCGGCGCCGGACAAGGAAACCTTGACCCCGGGTGGGCTGGGGGTGCAGCTTATGTACCGTGTGTTTGACGATGTTGAGTTTCAGCCGGGCGAGACGCAGGGCAATTGCGTTACGATGCGGCTCAGACTTTCTGGCTAGGCAAGGCCGGAGGCGTCCCCGGGTCTCGCGGGACGTCCGAAACGATAAGGACGGTTTGATGGCTATCGAGATCGAGAACCAGGAAAAGGATGGCGACTGCCTGATCAAGGTGACGGGCGAAGTGGACCTCTACACCTCGCCGGAGTTGCGTGGCGCGATCCTCAAGGCCGACCCTCAGGGGGGGACCTCGCTGGGCGTCGACCTGAGCAAGGTGACCTATATGGATAGCTCAGGGGTGGCCACGCTTGTCGAGGGGCTCAAGACGGCGGGTCAGAAGCGCGTGGAATTCGTTCTGGTGTCGCCTTCGCCCCCGGTTATGAAGGTGCTCCAATTGGCGCGGCTGGACACCGTGTTTGAGATTCGTGATACCATGTGAGTCGAATTGAGGTTCTGGAGTGGCCTGTGTAGCCCTTTGCGTGCGCTTTCGTGCGGAGCCAGTTCTAGACCTGTTCCCGAAGCAGGCGTGTTTGGGCTGGGGATTCCAACCCTCAATACTGAGGAACCAAGTGGTGAATGACAGCTACCTATGCGACCCGTCCGGGAGTGAGACGCACTCATGACGGCTTTGCTTGGCTATACCGGGCGCGTCGGCCTGAACCTGTTGTACGCGGTTCTGCGGGTGTGTGTTCTGATCGTGGATACGCTTGGTTGGGTGCTTGTAGCGCCCCTACGCGGCAAAGGGCTGAGAGTTCGCAGCACGGTTGAACACTTCGTTGAGTTCGGGGTGAACTCCGTGCCCATCGTGGGCCTGATCAGCTTCCTGATTGGGGCCATCATGGCCATGCAGTCCTCGTATCAGTTGGCGAAATTCGGCGCCATGCGTTACATTGCGGCGCTGGTGGCGGTGTCGGGCCTGCGCGAATTGGCGCCGCTGATGACGGCCATCCTGATCACGGGGCGGAGCGGCTCGGCGATCACCGCCGAGATTGGCACCATGAAGGTGGCCGAGGAAATCGACGCGCTCGAGGTCATGGGATTGAACCCGACCAAGTTTCTCGTGGCGCCCAAGTTCGTCGCCATGCTGCTGGCCGTGCCCTGTGTGACCGTCCTGTCTATGGCGGTGATGATTCTCGGGGGCTTCTTTCTCTCGACGGTGGTCATCGGGATGGATCCCGACCTCTACTTCGAGGTGACGGCCCAGTCGATCGTCGGCAAGGATCTGGTCACCGGCCTGGTGAAAAGTGTATTCTTTGCCGTGACGATTTGCTGGGTGGGCGTGTACCGCGGGTTCCAGGTCGAGGGCGGCGCCGAAGGCGTAGGCAAGCAGACGACCTCGTCCGTGGTCACCTCGATCTTCTGCATCATACTGGTCGACCTTGTGTTCACGGCGCTGTTCTATTTTGTATAGCTATGGCGAACGATAGCAACAACATTATCGAAGTGCGCGACCTCATCGTGAAGTACGGGGAGCGCACGGTCATTGACAACGTCAGTTTCGACGTGAAACGTGGCGAGACTTTCGTGATCCTCGGCGGAAGCGGATGTGGCAAGAGCACGTTGCTGCGCAATCTGGCGGGCCTTATGCGCCCCCATTCCGGCGCCATATTCATCAATGGGCAAGACTTCACGGCCATGAACGACAACGAGCGGATCGATATCCGCCGGCGCCTCGGCATGTGTTTCCAAGGCTCCGCGTTGTTCAATTCGATGACCGTGGCCGACAACGTGGCCCTGGCGCTTCGCGAACACACAAAACTCAACGAATCGACCATCGAGATCATGACCAAGATCAAGCTTGAATTGGTGGGCCTTGGCGGGTTCGGGGATTTCATGCCCGCGGAGATCAGCGGGGGCATGAAAAAGCGGGCCGGCCTCGCGCGTGCCATGGCCATGGACCCGGAGATCATCTTCTACGACGAGCCGTCGGCCGGGCTCGACCCGATTGTGGCGGCCGGCCTCGACGCGCTCATCCGCAAAATGCAGAGCACCTTCAACCTCACGAGCGTGGTCGTCACGCACGAGCTGGCGAGCGTCAATCTGATTGCGGATCGCGTTTGCATGCTCAAGGACGGACGGATCGTCGAGATGGGGACTATCGACGGACTCAGGGCTTCTCAAGAACCTTTCGTCAAGCAGTTTTTCGAGCGACGTCCCGACGAGGAAGGCGATACCCGAGAGGAATATGTGCGGTCGTTGACCGACAATTGACCGAAGGGTCAAGGGCATGCACTGGGAACGGACAACTGACAACCGGGAACCGATTGAATGCCTGCCAAGAAACATAGCTTCACCGTGACCGAGATCAAGGCGGGGGTGATGGTCGTCGTGAGCGCACTCGCGTTGGGCGTCTTCATCGCGATCATCCAAGGCCTGCGCCCCCCGGAGGCCACAAACACGTTTCACGTGTACGTCAGCGATGTGGCCGGCCTGAACAAGGGGGCCGACGTCCGCTTCGGCGGCACCAAGGTCGGGCGTGTCACCGGCATCGCGCTGGATCCCAAGGACCGGTCGCGCCTGCGGGTGGTGGCGTCGGTGCGCAAGGGGGTGCCGATCAACGTCGAAAGCGATGCGTACATTGGGCAGGTCACGCTGATGTCCGAGAAGCACCTCGAGGTCACCACCGGCAACAAAGACGCGGAGCTATTGAAGGATGGCGCCGAGATCCACTTCGAGGTTGGCGGCCTGTTCGGGCAGGCCGCGGAAATGGCCGAGTCCGTGCAGCAAACGCTCGACGAGGTCATCGACCTGCTCGGCGTCTCAGAGGCCAAGGAGAAAGAGGCCAAGGGCGAGGGCGAGTTGGTCACGCTTGAGATGATCTTCGAAGGCGTGCGGACGACCCTCGACAACGTCCAGGAGGTGATCGGCGAGGACGGC
>Ga0272441_10011162_pt1 | contig 13392 bp, 11 predicted proteins | sample SSMProp6N_FD_193582 | JGI IMG/M metagenome (GOLD analysis project Ga0272441, IMG submission 193582) | Marine sediment archaeal communities from Little Sippewissett salt marsh, Falmouth, MA, United States - SSM-Prop-6N | ecosystem: Environmental > Aquatic > Marine > Wetlands > Sediment ... | reverse complement strand
CTGCAGACGGCTGAACTCTTACCGCCGATGAAAAAACGCGAGCCGGGTGGTTACACGCCACCCGGCCCGCAAGCCATCAGGAAAACGCCTGACGATCAAAGACTATCCAAGCAACGCCAGGACCTGGGCACTCTGCTGATTCGCCAGGCCAAGCAGTTGCAGGGCGGACTGCATGAGCACGTTTTGCCGGTTGAGCTCAGCCGCCTCGGTCGCGTAGTCCACGTCGCGGATAACGCTCTGGGCCTGTTCCAGCCCGACCTTCATGTCGCCCAGCGAGTTGAGCGATGTCTGTACCTGGAAGCGCTGGAACCCGCCGATTCGACCCTGGAGCTGAGCGACCTGCGCAGCCGCCTTGCCTGCGACCAGGGCTGCCTGTGTGGGGTTGTCGACGAGGGAGTTGGCTTGACCGCTGCCGAGTGAGGAGAGGTAGCCGTCAGACGCTGTGCCGAGCTGGTAGCTGTACGAGCCCTCGATGCCCAGCGTAGCGCGTGTGCTGGAGTTGGTGCCAAGCTGGAACGTTGCACCGCCATCCGCCTGAACGGTGATCGTCGTGGTGCTGCCGACACCGAGGGTCCCAATCTCGAACGACAGGCCGATGCCATTGCCGCTGTACCCCACCGTGTTGCCGTCGACGGCGGTCGTCTGGCCATTTACGGTTACCGAAGCATCCGCACCGGTGTCATAGCCGTTTGTCACACCGCTGCCGTCGATGAGCTGCGTCCGCACGAACGCGTCCGTGCCCTGCGTTGTGCTGTGCAGGTTCATGTGCGTGCCGCTCATCACGGCCGACACGCCTGTCTGCGCCTTGGCGGCGTTCACCTTGGCGGCGACGGACGATACGTTCTCGTCAGCCGTGATCGCGATGACCGCGGTTCCAAGGGCACCGTGGACCGAGAACGTTGTTGCATCGCTCGTGCTTGTGGTCATGACGGAGTTGACCACCGCCTGAGAGGCGGCCGAATCAACCGAGACGGTCAGCGTGGAGGCGCTGCCCCCACTCTTGCGATTGAATACCTTCACGTCTGTGACCGCCCCGTCGTTCCCCACCGAGCTGCGAACGCTTAGCGAACCATCCAGGAGCTTTTTGCCGTTGAACTGCGTCGCCCCGACGATCCGGTCGATCGAAGACAACGCATCATCAATCTGGGCCTGATTCGCGGCCAGTTCTTCCGCGGTCAGGGCACCATCATTGGCCGATTCCGCGGCCAGCCGCTGGATTTCGTTTACGAGGGTCGACACTTCGCCGAGCGCATTGTCTGCGACGCTGAGGACCGCGTCTGTGCGCTGATTGCTGGTAATGGCCGCATCCACGCTGGTCAGCTCGGTCTGAAGCGACGTCAGAGCGAGCAGACCGGCGGGATCGTCCGCGCCCGAGTTGATCTTGTACCCGGTCGACATGCGTGTCAGCACATTCGACTGGGCCGCCGATGTCTTGTTCAGGATGTTCAACAACGAAAGTGTGTTGATGTTGTTAACTGTGATCGCCATGCCGTATTCTCCTTCTAGCCTTTGCGAACAAGGGATCTCAGGGAAGCCTTCAAAACGCGCGGTAGAAGTGGCAAAGCGAAGACAAGTTTTTTTTTGGCTACCGAACGACTTTCCGCTAACGGCCCCAAAAAAGCGCCGGCAGCATCATGCGTCGCGCCGCATTACTGGGCATTCGACTACTCAGGGATGGGTCCGGTAGCGTGGGGAGGCGATGACCGCATGCGAAGTCGGACGTGCAAGTGGTGAGCGGATCATGCGCGCATCGCTGCACCTGGACCGGTTGCGATCAGATCGATCGCGGAGTGGTCAGGAAAGCAGGTCGCAGCGCGCTGCTTTTCCCCCCCGTTGAGCAGCGCATGGATAAGCACAGTGTTGCTGAGATCAATCGTCGTAATAGAACGAGAATCCGAGGGCGTCACCCCAAAGAGACCAGTCGTCGTCGGTTTCCTCGATGGCGACTTCGTCCCAGAACCAGCCGTCACTGAACACGTGCACGTATCGGTCGCTCAGGTGGGGCTGGCACGTGATAATGGCCGAACACCACGCCCCGGCGAGCAGCAGGGCGAGCATTCTCAGTGAACCGCCTCTTTTCATGGTCGTCTCCCGAAGCCCGAGGTGTCCACGCCTTCAGACACGGCGCGACGCGCGATCGTTGGCCCGGAGTGAGATTCTTCCGGACCCGCCCGCTGTCAGCGCGGTGACGGCTGCGTCTCGATCGTGTTGAGCTGGTCTAGAATCCGGCGCTGCTGGGGATGGTCAGGAGCCAGTCCGAGAATGCGGCTGTACAGCGTCGCGGCCTGTTCGCGCTGGTCGGCAGCCCATTCGGCGTCGGCCAGCCGCAGAAGAAGGTCCGCATCGCCCGGGCGCAACCGCGCCGCCCGATGCAGCCACTGGATGTAGAGCTGCTCTTCGCCACGCTCGTTGTACTGGGCGGCGATGGTGAGGCAGGCGTCGAAGAGAATCGTCTCGCGGCGCTGCGGATAGCGTCGCGCACGCAGCCATTCACAGTGTAGATAGTCCGACATCGCTCCCGTTTCGCGAGCCAGTTCCGAATACACGTCCAGAACCGTCTCGTCTTTCGTCGAGAGCAGAAGCGTCGGGCGGCCCTTCAGAATCGCCAGTGCGACACCCGGCCGCCCCAGGCGCTGCCAGATCCGGGCGTGCAGCACGTGGGCCGCCGGATCGTCGATGCCCGCGTCCAACGCGAGCCGGAGCTGGTACAAGGCGGATTCCGGCGGACAACACAGAGCACGGTTCGTCGGGTCGCGACGCTCGACGACGAGAGTATTGCCCACGAACTGCCCCGGGCGCCCGGCCTGAATCTCCCGCACCGTGGCCTCGCCCAGCACCCGATCCATATGAAAATGGCACTGCGCCGCTCGCAAACGGAGTTGCGGCCGGCTGCGGAGTTTGGCAGGGGCAGTTTGCACGCGTTCCAGGGCCGTGGCGTATCGCTTGTTGGTGATCGCCGCGTCTATCCACGCCAGCCGCAGTTCGAGATGCTCCGGAAAACGCGCCACGCCGTCGCCGACGACCGATTCGAGATTGGCGCGGTCACGCTGCTCCAGGGCACGCACGAGGATTGTGAGATCATCGGCGTTGAGTTGCCCCTTCAAGGGCGTCAGCAGCTTGATAACGTCTTCCCAGGCCCCTTGCTGGCTACGAAGCCGGGCCAATGCGCATTGATCGGTCTGGAAATCAGGCTCAGCCTGCCCCTGGTGCTGCTGCGCATGTGGCGGAGGAGGAGCCACCGGCCTCGAAACGCCCGGCGGGACGACCGTTGCCAGCATCAACCCGGAGAACGCGATCGAGACCCTTGTGTATCGTAGTCGACTTCGCATACTCTAGTTGCCGGAATGGACGGCAGCGACGGGCCACGGGGGACCGCCGCTAATCCGCATTTTGGCAGCGTTGCCCCCGGGCTGCAATCGAAATCATGGATGTCCACTCATTCGAATGCCTCGACTTCCCGCGCATTCGGGAAATCGTGGCCGGGTACGCACTGACCGGACTCGGACGTTCGCTCGCCGCCAACGTCCGTCCGATCGCACGTATCGCGCTTGTGCGACGCTGGCTGACGCAGGTCCAGGAACTACGTCATCTCGTCGAAGAGCGCGGCACGCCTCCGTTCGCCGACATCACCGACATCCGGCCGATCCTGCCACGCTGCGCACCGCCGCTACGCGTCACTGTTGAGGAAGTGGCCCAGATCGGGCGCGCCCTGGCCGGCACACACGCGGTCACCGCGTATCTGCAGGATTTGCCCGAAGACACCTACCCGGAGATCAGACACGTTGCCAGTCGCGTCGGCGATTTCCAGTCCGTCGCCGATCGGATCAGCACCGTGATCGACGACCGCGGTCGTGTTCGGGACAACGCCAGCCCGAAGCTCCGCGACATCCGCGCGCAAATCGAAGACGCGCAGCAGCAGACCCACCGCACCATCGAGCGACTCCTACGCGACCCCGCTGTCCGACGGTTGTTGCAATACCCGAACCACACGTTCCACGGCGATCGGCTGGTTCTCCCGCTACGGGCTGAATGCCGCGGACGCATCACGGGCATTGTCCATCGCACGTCCGACAGCGGCGGCACGCTTTACGTCGAGCCCAGCGGCGTCGTCGAGCTCAACAACCACATCAGCAACCTGCGGAGCGCCGAGCAGGAGGAAATCGGCCGGCTGCTGTGGGACCTGGCGCACGAGATCCACCTCAACGGGCGTGAGATCCACACCACGTTCGACGCGCTGGCCGTGATCGACCTCATCACCGCCAAGGTGCGTTTCGCGCGTGCATTCGAGGCGCACTGTCCCGAGCTGGCCGAAGATGGGACGTTCAACGTCCGCGGCGCGCGGCACCCGCTGTTGCTTGACCTGGCCCGCCGCAAACGCCTCGAAGGCGAACCCCCGGGCGACGTTGTCCCGATCGATTATCGCATCGGGCATGATTTCGATCTGCTCATTGTCACGGGTCCAAACACCGGCGGAAAAACCGTCACGCTCAAGACCATCGGCCTGCTCAGCCTCATGGTGCAAGCCGGCCTGCCTGTACCCGTCGCGGACGGCTCCGAGATGGGGATCTTCAGCAACGTGCTCATCGATGTCGGCGATGAGCAGAGCATGCAGCAGTCACTGAGCACATTCAGCGCACACCTTACGCGCATCCTGGACATGCTGCGACACGCCGGCCCGCGCGCCTTGCTGCTGATTGACGAGTTGGGTGCGGGGACCGATCCCGACGAAGGCGCCGCGATTGGCCGAGCCATCCTCGACGAATTGCTTCGGCTGCATTGTCGCGGCGTTGTGACCACCCACCTCGGGGCGCTCAAAGGCTTCGCCCTCACGCGTCCCCGAGCGGAAAACGCCTGTGTCGACTTCGACAGCCAGACGCTCGAGCCAACATACCACCTTTGCCTCGGTGAGCCGGGCCACAGCAATGCCATCGAGGTGGCGCAGCGGCTGGGGATGTCCAAACGCATGGTCATGGGCGCGCGGCGAAACCTCTCACGAAAGGCGCGCGCTTTGCACGCGGCGCTCGAAAGCACGCGTACCGTCAAGCGCGAGGCGGAGGATGCGCGCCGGATGGCGGACAAGGCACGGCTACTCGCCGGCGAGGCCGAGGGCGAAGCCACGGCGGCCCGCGATCGCCTCGAACGTCAGCGGGCTGATTTTGAACTGTGGGTTCAACGGGTCGTGCATCTCCAGCCGGGCGACCCCGTTCGCGTCCGCAACTTTGACCGCGACGGCAAGATCATCCGCCTGCGACTCGAGCAACAGCGCGCCGAGGTGGACGTTGGGTCCTACTCGGTGGAGGTGCCGCTCGGTGACGTGCTGCCGCCGCAAACGCCCGCGCCGCCACCTCGTCCACCGCGAAAGCCGGCTGCACCAGCCACGCCGCCACCGCCCAAGCTGCGGCGGCCCGCTCCGGCGAAGACACCACCGGCGGCTGTGCGGCCTGAACACACGCCCAAGTCCAAGGCAGCCCCCGAGGTCCCTTCGTTGACAGACGAGCAAGCTGCCGCCTTGAAGCCGCTGGATTCGGTTTTCGTGAAGCGGTTTCACCGGGAGGGGCGGGTCGTCCGCGTCAAGCCCGGCAAGAAGACCGTGGTCATCACTGTCGGTATGCTTGAGGTCGAAGTTCCGTTTGACGGCTTGGGGCACGCGTCCCGCCGCGACCAGCGTCCATCGCTCCGCACGACTTCCAGCCGGCGACCACGTCAGCAGAAGCCCGACCGACCTGCGGCACAGCCCGCGCACAAGTCGCCGCCACCGGAAGAAGCAGAGAGCTCATCGAAGCTCGACGCAGACGGTTCGCCGCCCTCATCCGAACCGTCGGACGCCTCGTAGCGGATCGCCGTTCGGCGGTGACGATATCACTCGATTTCCGTGATCGGCGTCTGCAGAAACGCCAGCACCTCGGGGTGCTCGATGGTCAGGTACACGAGGTCATCGCGGTCAGGGTGGGGTGCCAGCGCGCGGACGGGGCGATCATCGATGACCCACGGCAGCGCGTACTTGTTGAGCTCCTCGACGGGGAGGACGAAAACACCGCCGGCGCCCGCCGGTTCGAGTCGGCCGCCACCGGGCGGCGTGATCCCTGCCATGCCAGGCTCCTTCTCGCGGACGCTACGGCGTCGGTCCGCTCACTCGCGACAATGGCATCAACTGAAGTCGAGCGACGTGGAGTAGTAGACGCGTCCGTAGCGGCTGACGGCCCACCGCCAACTCGCCGTCCCCGATTGCGTCACCGTGGCGCTGACCACGCCGTTGGTGGGCGTGATGACCAGGAATCGCTTGTTGGCGGTGATGGTCTCCAGCACCGTGCCGGTGTTGAACGTCACGGACGCCGGCGCGACGGCCGTCAACCCGCCGCCCACGCTGTCACACAGCCAGCAATCGATCAAGCTGTAGGTGCCGACGGCGGCGCGAATCGTTGTCTCGACGGTGTTGGCCGACTCCTCCCCGACGTCGATCGAAATCTGTGCGGCCCAGTCGGGGGCCAGGCGGTCCGCGATTTCGCGGATGAACTCGGCGTGGGCGCGGAGATCGTCGTCCGAACAGGACAGGGGGGCGCGCACTTGTGCCAAGGCGGTGGCAATCTGGATACTGGCGGTTTCGATGCGGTGGGCCGCGAAAGGCCCGCGGCCGAGGTCCGGCCCAAAGAACTCCGTGTGTCGGGCAGACATAGGCGTTCCCCTGCGATAGGTCCATGCAGCGTCAAAGCCCCGGGTCGGGGCGGCATAGATAGTCTAGCATATCTAGAACGAAAGTCAAGGCCGCCCGAAAACGCCGAAGCCCCGGCCATTGCGTGACCGGGGCTTCAACTCGGAAAGGAGGAAATGGCTAACGCACCAGAAAGAGGACAGAGGCGCTGAGAACGTTCGGATTAGACCGCCCGCCGGGCATGCTGCGGGTCGGGTAGCGGTCGCCAGGAGGGATCAGGCGCGGGCATCGGGCGTGTCGGGGTAGGGTGGCGTTCATCGATAGGGCCCGCTCGTGGTCAGTCGAATAGAACCCAGAATGCACGGGTAGATTCACCATGACACCATCGTTACAATCACTCAACACCTGAAATGATTATAGCGTAAGCTGGCAACGAGTGAAAGCCCCCGATGGCTGGTGGGCGGCACGTGAATGGTCAGCATTGCCGTAAGGCTTTGTCGGGAAGAGACTTGGAGTGACACAAAATCTTTCATGTCGCGGGGAGGGCATTGGCGGCGCCCGCAACATGCAACGGGCAAGAATATCAGCAAGGCCCGAGTAAAATACACGCAGCCTCGTTGCCACGGGCGGCGGCACGCCCCTGTTTCACGCTCGCCGCCCGCGACAGCTACGACCTCGCCTACAGCTCCCCAAACCGTGCCGTGAAGTGCCGCAATGACGGTGGCTCCCACGTGATCCCCAGCCCGCGGAGCTTGTCCCGCTGCTTGTAAACCTCGATGATCGCCTCGATTACGTAGTCAATGTGGCTCTGGGTGTACACACGCCGCGGAATGGCCAGCCGCACCAATTCCATCGGCGGGGGGGCGCCGCTGCCGCCGAACATCACGCTGCCGATCTCGACCGCGCGGATCCCCGCGTGGCGATACAACGCGACGACCAGCGCCTGCCCGGGAAACTGCGCCGGTGGGATGTGCGGGCAGAAGTCGGCGGCATCGATGTAAATTGCGTGTCCACCGGGCGGCTCGACGATCTGGATGCCCGCAGCGAGGAGCTTCTCGCCCAGATACTCCGTGCTGCGGATGCGGTATTGCAGGTAGTCCTCGTGGACGACCTCTTCCAGCCCCTGCGCCATCGCTTCCAGGTCGCGCCCCGCCATGCCGCCGTACGTCAGGTAGCCCTCGGTCAGGATGAGCAGCTCGTCGGCCCGGCGGACCAGCTCATCATCGCGCATGAGCAGAAGACCGCCGATGTTCACGAGCCCGTCTTTCTTGGCGCTGATCGTCGCACCGTCCGCCAGGTCGAAGACGTCGCGGACGATTTCGCGAACGCTGCGGTCCTGCTGCCCATGCTCACGCTGCTTGATGAACCACGCGTTCTCGGCAAAGCGGCAAGCGTCGAGGAAGAATAGCAGCTTGTGGTCGTCACAAAGCCGCCGCACAGCACGCAGATTCTCGAGGCTCACCGGCTGCCCGCCGCCGCTGTTGTTCGTGATGGTCACCATGACGACAGGGATACGCTCGGTCCCTACTTCTTTGATCAGGTTCTCGAGCTTCTGGAGGTCGATGTTGCCCTTGAACGGGTGGCGGGTTGTGGGGTGTTTGCCTTCGTCGATGACGAGATCGACGGCTTCTGCGCCCGTATGCTCGATATTGGCGCGCGTCGTGTCGAAATGGCTGTTGTTGGGGACGATCTTGCCCTTCCCGCCGATCAGCTCGAAGAGGATTCGCTCGCTGGCGCGTCCCTGGTGCGTGGGCAGTACTTTGCTGAATCCCGTCAGTTCGTGGACTCGCTCCTGCAACACGTACCAACTGCGTGCGCCGGCGTACGACTCGTCCCCGCGCATGATGCCGGCCCATTGCAGGCTGCTCATGGCGCCGGTACCGCTGTCGGTCAGCAGATCGATCAGGACGTCCTTGGCCTTGATGAGGAAGACGTTGTAGCTGGCGTCGCGCAGGAACCGCTCGCGTTCCTCCCGAGTGGTCATACGGATGGGTTCGACAACTTTCACGCGAAATGGTTCGATGATTGTCTTCATGCTCAGCCTTTCCAATAGACTTCGAATGCGGTGTGTCAATCTTCAGCGTGGCAACCAGTTCCGCAAGGGCTGAAGGAGCCGCGCGTCCTCCGAGGAGCCGGCCGGCCCGGCCCACGCGCGCAGCGCGGTCGCCACGTGTGCATCGTACCGGGCCAGGGCGTGCTGGGCGATGCGCCCGGTGCCAAGCAAGACCACGCCCAGCGTCAGCCAGGCGAAGATGCCGACCGCCGTCCGGCGGCTCCACCACTGTGCCGGGGCTCGTATCAGGCGAGCGATCACCGGTATGAATACGACGACGATCGCGGCTGCGACAAATGGATGCCATGGCCAGCCGACTTGGTCGGTCGCGGCTCGCCGGCAGTCCGCATCGAACGCACTGGGCAACAGCCAGGGCCAGACAACGCCAAGACACGCGATAGCCACGGCGAGGACGGCGCCGCCAATCCCCGCAGAGCGTGACAGCCCTGGTCGCATGCGCCGAATCAGATGCATCGCCAGAGCGGCAATCACCCACGCACCCGCGGCGGCTGTCGCGCCGAGCAGCCAGGTGACGAGAGCCAATCGCGCGATAGCACTTCGATACTGGTCGGGGGATGTCTCGGGCTCACGGGTCAGGTTGAGTGCCGCAAGGGTCATGGGCCGCTCGGCAAGCCCTGTGCGACACAGGTGCCGCCACTCGCGAAGCTGCTCCGCCACCATCCTGGCTTCGGCCGCATCAGCCGTATCGGGGGACGTCTCCAGCGTGTTGGCCAGAAGTTCCGCGGCGAGCAGACGAAGCTGCAATGGCCCCGGTTCCAGCACCCACTCTTGCAGCAGGCGATGCACGATAAGGCCACATGTTTCGCTTTCTTCGACCTGCCCGCGTTCGCGCTGCTCGTCCGCCAGTTGTGTGATCCGCTTGACGAAGTATTGCAGGAAGGGGCCATGTGGTGACCCGCTCCGCAAATGGGCCACGCGCAACGCCGCCCCGGGACGCAAACCGACTTCCTCGTACACGGCGGCGTCGGCCTCGATGATAGCGGTCATGTGGTGGGCGAAGCTCGCGCGCTCCAGACCGGTCAGATACGCCTCCAGTCTCGGCCACCACGCGTCCGTCGGAACGCCGTCATGCTCGAGCTCCCGAATGATCAGTGCCGCCAGTTGAAGACGGCCAAGCTGGGAGCGCGTCAGTCGGCTGACCCGGGCTCGCGTGTTCTCCAGGGCTTCCGGGAGGTTTCTCGGCGATTGCCACGCCGCCGTGAAATCGTTGCTGTTGATCTCCAGGAGCAGTGCGTCCATCGCTTCGGTTTGCAACGCGGAGCGAGACGCTCTGAAGGCTTCACTGACGGCATCGTGATCGAGGTGCTGCAGCCGCAGACTTGGCAGGTCCAGCCAGACGCTTCGGGCCTGGAGCAGTCCGAAGATGCTCAGGACCATCGCGAGGGCGATCAGCGACAGCGGTGCGGCCAGGCTGGCGCGCGCTGCCGATCGTGTTGTGGGTTGTTTCGCCGGGGTTTTGCGGCGCTTGGACATGCGCAGAAGCTACGCGAGGAAACGAGCCTGGGCAAGGCGGGTGATCTTAACGGCGGCGGTTTGTGAAGCGCGTCACCAGGCCAATCAGCCGATAGGCCAGGCGCGCCGCGAGAAACTCCGTGACGTTGTTGGGCGGCAAGGGCCGAACCTCCACGATATCGGCGCCGACGACGCGGCGTTCTCGCGTCAATGCCGCGAGCAGATCCGTGACTTGGTACCAGTCCAGGCCGCCGGGTTCGGGTGTGCCCGTGCCCGGTGCATGCGCCGGGTCAAACCCGTCGATGTCGATCGTGACGTAAACCCGCGATGAGAGCTTGCTGATCGCTTCCTCAATCCAGGTCGACGACCGATGGCACGTCGAGGCGTTGATGATCGGCAGGTTCTCACGCCGGATCAGCCGAGCCTCTTCTCCGGAGCAGCTCCGGATCCCCACCCCCACGGCCGGAATCCCCATCTCATGAATCCGACGCATCACGCACGCGTGGCTGTTTGGCGAACCCTGGTACGCGTTGCGCAGATCGGCGTGGGCATCGATCTGGAGGACGCTCAAGTCCTTGTGCGCCGCCCGGGCCGCTCGAACCAGCCCCGCCGTGATGCTGTGCTCACCGCCCAGGCTCAGCGGAAACTTGCCATCACGGACAATCCGGCGAGCCGCCGCGTATACACGCCGCTGCATCTGCTCGGGGCCGCGGGCATCGGGCTCCAGGGGGTTGAGGGTCGCGATCCCCAGCCGCGTGCTCTCTCCACCGAGAGGCTCGTCGTAGAGCTCGACCTGCTGCGAGGCGGTGATGATGGCGCGCGGCCCCTCATGCGTTCCGGTGCCGAACGTCGTTGTGGCTTCGTACGGAATCGGCAGGATCGCAAAGCGAGCCCGATCGTAGTCGGCCAACGTGCCGTCCAGCCCCAGAAACGTGTCGGAGACGCTCTCAGTCACGATGGATCATTCAAAGAGGAATACGGCGGCGGCGACCACGGTGGTCCACTTGCCGTTCTTGTCGCCCTCGGAGCTTTGCACAACGGCGCGCGTATGCACGATTTGCCCGCTCATTTTGTACACCTCGCGGCGCTCATCGTAGTCGCAGTCGGGGTCGAACTCGATGCCCAGCGTGGTGGCGAGCATGCTGGCGGCCATGTCTTCGACAAAATCCGCCGTCTTGCGCTCCGTCATCCCAAAGCCATGGTGTTCGGAGATGTACCCGTACTGGTCGCCCTTCGCGGGGACAGCCAGTCCGACGCCGGCGGAGACGAGCCGGTTGGGCTCGTTCGTGCGAGCTTCCGCCATCACGCAATAGGTGATCTGCCCTGGTGTGAGCCGCGCCAAGCCGGCCCGACGGCTGATGATCTTGCAGCCCGGGGGGTAGATGCTCGAGACGCGCACCAGGTTGCTCTGTGCAACACCTGCGCTCCGCAACGCTGCCTCGAATGATTCGAGATTGTGCCGGTGCTTCCCCATCCCACGCGTGAAGAACACGTGCGTGGGTACCATCGCGTTTGATTTGGACCGTTGGGCCAATCCGCTCTCCTCCACGGTTCGACGAAAAATCGAGGGTGATGAACCCTGGCTGGCAAACCCGGGCACGTTCGGTATGTCGTGCCTCTGCGGGCGGGGATTATAGCGACCCGGGTTCGACCGTTGAAGCGCGGCTGCGGCAAAAAGTGTCCGCCTGGCGGCCGCGACTTGGCTCCCGGGCGTTTGTTTTGAAGACTTGGGTTGGAGCCAAGCACTTGGGTTTGTCCCAAGTCACCATGGCCGGGAGCCGGCATGGTACGGTGTGAACCGGAGGGAAAAACGGAAGCACCTTTGGGCGGGTCGGAGTCCGTGGCGGACCCCGGCCCGTGCCCATGCGCGCTCATTGACCGATAAGCGCGCGCGACCCGTATCCACCTGCGTTTTCTCGCCACGATTCCAGGCAAACAGACCCCGCGGACACATCCCCCGCCAGCCCGGAGCATGGATTCGGCGCGATCGGTGTCCTTGGCGCCTTGCCGGGGGCGGCTAGAGTTGAGCAACCTTTGGAGGAGGTTCACATGTACGCCGCCCTGAACGCCTGGACATTCCCGGACACGTTGCCTCCCGACGAGCAGATTCCTGCCGCTGCCCAAGCTGGCTTCGAGGGGCTCGAACTGGTCGTATCGGAAGATGGACCCTTGCGCGTCGACACACCGCTGGCCGAGTTCGAGCGTCTGGCCGGCCTCGCCGATGAGCAGAACCTCAAACTCGCCGGGCTCGCGACGACGCTCTTCTGGGAGTTCAACTACGCCTCGCCCGACGAAGCAGACCGGCAACGTGCGCGCGACCTGACGCTGTACATGCTCGACCAGGCGGCCACTGCGCGAGCCGGGTCGATCCTCGTGGTTCCGGCGTTGGTCGGCAAAGTGACCGATCCGCGTTCGAGCGTGAGCTATGCCGATGCCCTGCACCGCACGGTGGAGGCCTTGGAGGAACTCAGGCCCGCGGCGGAAGCCCACGCGGTCACCATCGCGATCGAGAACGTCTGGAACCGCTTCCTGTTGTCTCCCATGGAGGCGGCCGACCTCATCGACCGAATCAACTCGCCCTACGTCGGCTTCTACTTCGACACCGGCAATGTCCTGGCCCATGGATACCCGGAGGATTGGATCGGTACGCTTGGCGGCCGGATTGCGCGCGTGCATGCGAAGGACTACGACGTGGCGAAGCCCGGCTGGGCCGGTTTCTGCTCACTCGGTGAGGGCAGCGTCGATTGGCCCGCGGTCGTGGCCGCTCTCGAGGCCGCTGGCTACGACGGCCCGCTGACTTTCGAGGGAGAAGGGGATCCGGTCGAAGTCTGCCGGCGTTTGAAGAACATCCTGGCCGGTCGACAACCTTGTAGTGCGTAGGTCCGTTGGCGGCAAGGACACGTAGGGGGATGGACCCCCGCAGCAGGCCGGAACGTTGTTGGCCCGCTGCCAAGCTGCTATTCTCTGAGCCGGCGAACGGTCCGCGGCGCATCCCGGAGGAGCTACCGTGAAATTCGATCGCGAAGCGCTCAAAACACGCATTGCCGTGGCGGACGGCGGCTGGTCGACGCAGCTTCAGATGCGCGGCGTGCCGGCGGATGTGATGGCTGAGACGGCCAACCTGACGCACCCGGACGTCGTCATCGAGCTCGGTCGGGCTTACCTGGACGCCGGCGCGCAGTTCATTACGACGAACACCTTCGCCGCCAACCGCTTC
>Ga0272441_10011161_pt1 | contig 13393 bp, 9 predicted proteins | sample SSMProp6N_FD_193582 | JGI IMG/M metagenome (GOLD analysis project Ga0272441, IMG submission 193582) | Marine sediment archaeal communities from Little Sippewissett salt marsh, Falmouth, MA, United States - SSM-Prop-6N | ecosystem: Environmental > Aquatic > Marine > Wetlands > Sediment ... | reverse complement strand
GGCCGAGGTGAACAACGAGATCGCCATCGAGGTCCTCGGCGGGCGGAAGAACACGCTCGGGCCGCTGCACGTTCCCAAGAAGCCCTGGACCGGGCCGGGAGAGTTCGACCCGGGCAATCCCGACTGGCGCTTCGAGTACGAGTTGTTCCATCACGGGCTGTTCGCGCCTGTGCTTGTGGAGACATGCCGTCGCGGCGGGCAGTGAACCGCCCCCATTCGGACCGGCAAGCCTGCTCCCGTAAGCCCGGACGGAGAATGCTCTTGCGTACCCGAAGCGAGGGGGCTTTGGCGCTTGACAGACCGCGAATGCGCAGTACAATGCGGTTGGTGTTCAGATGCGGTTTCCGTTTGTGGAGCCTCTTGTCGGCGGGGCCTGTTCCCTTCGGCAAGTTCTTATGCAACGAGAGGGAGACGACATGAAGCACAGGCGCTTTGCCTTTGCGTTCGTCGCGGCGCTGATGGTCTGCCCGCCGCTTGCACTGCCCGCCCCGCTGGTCTATGAGGGCTTCGAGTACGACGCCCCACAAGCGCTGCCGCCGCTGGACGGCGGCGACGGGTGGCTGGGCGGCTGGGACGAGGGCAACGCCACCGTTGCCTCGCCCGGGCTGGCGTACACGGACGGCGGGGGCATCATCCTGCCCGTTGCGGGCAATCGCGGGCAATCGGGCACAAGCGCTACCTTCCGCACCATCGACGCATCCGTCTTCCCGTCCGAGGTCGCGCCGGGCGGCAAGCTCGGGGGGGCGGGGGCAACGATCTGGATCAGCTTCATCGGCCAGTGCACGCAGGCCGGGGCAAACCAGTGGTCGGGGCTTGCGCTGTTCGACGGCACAGCGGAGCGCTTGTTCATTGGCAATCCCTACGCCCCCACGGATTGGGGCTTCGACCTCAAGGACGGCGGGACCGCCACGACGAGCGTGGCCGTCGATCAGGAGCGGTTCGTCCTGATCAAGTTGGCATGGTCCGCCGACGGAACGACGGTGGACACGAGCATGTGGCTGAACCCGCCGCTGGATTCCGAGGCGGATTTGGCACTCGTCGCCGCCGAGGAGAAGGTCACCGCGACCCGCCCGTCCGGCTTCCAGTTCGATCGGGTCCGCCTCGCGGGCAACGTCGACCACAACTGGGACGAGATCCGCATCGGCACGACGTACGCACAGGTCGTTCCCGAACCGGGCTGCCTGGTGCTCCTGGGGCTCGGCGCGGCCGGGCTGCTGGCCCGCCGGCGGCGCGCCTGATCGGCGACCGTTCGCCTAGGGAAGCGATGGAACTGCGGTGGCCGCTGAAGTGGCCACCGCTTGTGTGAGTGGGGCGGCGTGGGGGCCTACAGGGAGCCCTTCGTGGACGGGACCTGGCCCTTGCGGCCGGGGTCGATGGACTTCGCGCCCCGAAGGGCCTGGGCGACGGCCTTGAAGACGGCCTCAGCGACGTGGTGGTCGTTGCTCCCGTAGGGCACGTTCACGTGGAGGTTCATCCCCGCGTGGTTCGCCACCGCGCGGAGGAACTCCTCGACGAGCTGCACGTCGAACGTGCCAATCTTGTCCCCCGCAAAACGCACGTTGAACACCATGGCCGGCCGGCCCGACAGGTCCAGCGACACGTCCGCCAGCGCCTCGTCCATCGGCACCGAGGCCGATCCGTACCGGCGGATCCCCGCCTTGTCGCCCAGCGCCTTCGCGACGGCCTGGCCGAAGCAGATGCCCACGTCCTCGGCCGTGTGGTGGTCGTCTACGTGCAGGTCGCCCCTGGCCTTTACCGCCAGGTCGGTCAGGCTGTGCTTGCCGAGGAGGTCGAGCATGTGATCGAGGAAGCCGATGCCCGTCTTCGCGCGGACCTCGCCCGCCCCGTCGAGATCGACGGTCAACTCAATCTGCGTCTCTTTCGTCTTCCGATCGATCGCTGCCGTTCGGTTGCTCATGGCGTGCCTCAAACCGATCCGCCGAGGATCTCGCGGATCGCCGTGACGAGGGCGGCGTTCTGCTCGTCCGTGCCGATGCTGATTCGCAGCTTGTCGGTCAGCGGCGGGCTTTGGAAGTATCGAATCAGGATGTGCCGTTCCTTGAGGCTTTCGTGGATGCGCCGGGCCTCCCCGCCCGGCGGGCGGACCAGCAGGAAGTTCGCCGCGCTCGGCCAGACGCGGAAGCCCAACGCCTCCAACTCGCTCGCCAGCCTGGCACGGGAGGCCTTTACCTTCGCCGCGCACGCGTCCTTGTACGCCTGGTCCTGGAACGCGGCCGCTCCCACGGCACACGGAACCGCCCCGACGTTGTAGCTGTCCTTGACCTTGATCAGCCCTTCGAGGACGCCCGGATTGGCCACACCGAATCCCAGCCGCAGCCCCGCCAGCGAGTAGCCCTTCGACAGCGTCCGCAGGACGATGACGTTCTCGTGGGACCGGGCCAGATCCAGCATGTCGTACTCGGCGAAGTCCACGTAGGCCTCGTCGATCACCAGCAGCCCGGCCAGGCGGGAAGCCAGCTCGCGCAGCTGCTCGGGGGCCATGGGCGTTCCCGACGGGGCGTTGGGGTGCGCGACCAGCGTCACGGCCGCATTCGCGCCGGCCAGTTCATCGAGGGGCAATTCGAACTTCTCGCCGAACGGGACCTCGACGACCTCGGCGTCCTGGATCTCGGCCAGGGTGCGGTAGAGCGTGTACGTCGGCATGGGGTAGGCGACGTTCCGCGCGGGCTCGGCGCAGGCGCGGAAGATCATCGTGAGCAGATCGTCGCTGCCGTTGCCGGGCAGGATCCAGTCGGCCGGGAACCCCAGCACGCGTCCGACGACCTCGCGGAACGCCCGGGCCGTGGGGTGCGAGTAGCGGCGCAGCCGCTCGCCGTCCAGCCCGTGCAGCGTCTCCATGGCGGCCGGCGAGGGCGGATAGGGGTTCTCATTGGTGTTGATCTTGATGACGGTCTCGCCCGGGCCGGGCTGCTCGCCGGGGACGTACCCTGCCATCTCGTCGATATTCTCGCGGAAGTAGGACATCTCTCGATCGCCTGGTAGAGGGAAAACAGGACGGCCCTTCGGGGCCTGTCGGCCTCAATCGTGCCCACCCAGCCGAAGGCGCACGGCATTGGCATGCGCGGTGAGGCCCTCGCGCGACGCGAAGTCCATCACGTCGGCTGCGTCCTCGCGGAGCGCGTCGGCGGTGTACCGCAGAACGCTGGATGCCTTGAGGAACTCGTTGCAGCTCAGGGGGCTGAAGAACCGGGCCGAGCCGCCCGTCGGCAGGACGTGGCTGGGCCCGGCGTAGTAGTCGCCCACGGGGACGGTCGTGTGCGGGCCGAGGAAGATCGCCCCGGCATTGCGGATTCTCGCCATGGCCGCCTCGTCGTCGGCCGTGATGATCTGGAGGTGCTCGGTGGCGAAGTCGCTGGCGACGTCGCAGGCGGCGTCCAGGTCCGGGACGATCAGGATCGCGCTGTACCGCCCCAGCCCGCGGGCCAGGCCCTCGGCGCGGTCGAGTGCGGGCAACTGGGCGTCGAGGGCGCCCAGGACGGCCTCGGCCAACTCGCGCGACGGCGTGACCAGCACGGCCGAGCCGGGATCGTGCTCCGCCTGCGCGAGCATGTCGGCGGCAAGCCACGACGGATCCGCCGTCTCGTCGGCGACGAGGAGCACCTCGCTGGGCCCCGCGATACTGTCGATGCCGACCCGCCCGAAGAGCTGTCGCTTGGCCTCGGCGATGAAGGCGTTGCCCGGGCCCACCAGCTTGCAGGCGGGGCGAATTGTCTCCGTGCCGATCGCCAACGCCGCCAGCCCCGCCGTGCCGCTGACGCGGTAGACCTCCTCGATGCCCATCTCGCACGCGACGGCCAGCACCAGCGGACCGACGTCGCCGTCGGCCGTCGGGGGACTGACGACCGCGATCTCTCCCACGCCGGCTACCGCGGCGGGCACGAGCGTCATCAGGGCGCTGGAGATGAGCACGGCCCCGCTGCCGCCGCCGCCCGGCACGAAGACGCCCACGCGGTCCACCGGCGTGTACCGCACGCCCAGCGTCCGGCCGCCTCGGACCAGCGGCGGCGGATCGCGGTGGAGGATCGCCTCCTGGTACGCGCGGATGTTGGCGATCGCGCGGCGCATCAGCGCCAGGAATTCCCCGTCCGCGGCCGCGTGCGCGGCCCGAAGCTCCGCCGGGGCGACGCGCATCGTTTCCGGCGTCAACCGGACCCTCTCGATGCGCGCGGTCAGGTCGATCACGGCCGCGTCGCCCCGGGCCTCGACGTCCGCGATCACCTCGCGGACCGCCGTCCGCACGTCCAACTCCCCGCTGCCCGTGCCCGTCAGCCCACCGGCCCGCAGCGCGTCGCGCAGGTCCAGCACGGCCGGGTCGGACAAGGGCTCGGTGCTCTCGATCACTCGAATCGCCATGGTCCGGGCAGTGTACGTCCGCGGGGGGCGGCATGCAACGACAGGCGTTTCGCTCGTGCCGTCTTCTCTTGCGGGGCCCTGTGGGTTCAGAGCCTGTGAAGAGAATGCGGCCCTTGACGCTGCCCAACTCGATCCACTCGTCGGACAGGACGTTGCCGTGCAAGGGGACGATTCTCCAATCGATCACGCGGTAGATCGCGTCGGACTTCAGCCGCGTCACGGAGTGTGCCCGCCTCGCACCACCGTCCGAACAAGGTGTAGTCGTTGTAGCCACGATCCATCGCCACGATTGCCCCGGAGCGAATCGCAGCGTTCTTACGGGCGTTACGTCGTGTACCTTGCCCTCCGTGATGCATGCCCAACCCGGCAGGCAGCCCTGATGGTCCAGCATCAGGTGCAGCTTGACCGCGCCCAGTCAAACGCCTCGCGGCACAGATGGATCGTGCTGGCGTCGATGCTGCGGAGTGGATTCTCGAGGCGGAACTTCCGCTTGTGCCTCGCCGCGATGGCCCGAGCCTGGGCGAGCAGAGAATGAAAAACGTCCTCGAACAGTTCCCACGGCCGATGGGTGTTGGCGTAGCGGAGCGTGCTGCGAGCCGGCGCCTTGGCCAGCCCGCGATGCCGCAGCTTGCCGACGGCGGCTGCTAATCCGCCGCAGATCTCCCGAAGGGAATGGGCTCCCCCGAGTTGGCAGAACAACATCGCGACGAACTGGTCCCAACAGGGGAACCCTTGGCCGCCTTTTCGGCGTCCCGCTGGCGGACAGCCTCGCGGAAGTCCCGACGTGAGATGAGTGAAAGAACTTGCGCGAACAGACTGGCTACTCGTATCATATCATGGTCTTCTGGATGGGGTGTATCGGCCTTCTGACAGACGCCTACTACCCCATTCCAGGAGACTCCGAAACCGCCAGACGCTCAGCCGGTCTCACGATCATCTTGGACAAGAGTGGTCCGCTACAGCACGGACGGGAGCCTCGCCAGCGGCAGGCTCTGTCCCCATGGGACACGTCAGCCAAACTCCACAGTAGACGAACTGCTTTCCAGCAGGTCGAAATAGTAGACTGCATCCGCCTTCAAGGCCTTTCCCAGGACCACCTTCATCCCCAGTGAAACCATGAAGCTGGCCACCAGCGCCGCCGTGAACGCTGGCGTGCCAAGTTCCTTCTCAAGCGTCTGTTCGGCGTCGAACTCGTCTGGGTAGATCCGGCCAAGGAGGTTGCTGCCGGGTCTGACCACCGCCGCTTGGCCGTACCAGCCGGCGATGGCGCCGTGGACGAGGACTTTGTCCGCCTGGTTGCACAGATCCGCAAGGTGCAAGCGGTCGGGGACCTTGTCGAGGCAATCGAAGACAAGATCCGTCTGCGTCCAGAGGGATGCGGGAATCTCATCGTGGGTCATTCGCAGGCCCCGAAAAGCCAAAGCGGAGTTGATCCGCCGCACTCTGTCCTCCGCCGCCTGGGCTTTTGGCGCACCCAGGTTGTCGCGGAGGGACAGGACCTGGCGGTTCAGGTTGGTCTCATCGAACACGTCGGGGTCCACCCCGGTGATGTCCCCAACGCCCATACGGGCGAGCTGTTCGACCACGTGCCCGCCAAGACCGCCGAGGCCGAGGACCAGCGCCCTGGTCTCCAGCAACTTGATCTGGCCGGCTACGCCCGTGACGCCGATATTCCGCCGGAACCAGGGCGGCACGCGGCCCGCGGCAAGAACGCGGGCTTCTTCGGACGCATTCTCGGGGTGTTCCATGCGAACCGTGTGTTTGTCGTAAGGTCAACCGCCCCCAATCGCGGGCGGGAAAATGTAGACTTCGTCTCCGTCTGAGAGCGCCGTCTGAAGGTCGCCCTGCCTGCCGTTGACGGTGACGATCCGGACGCGCTTGATCGGCAATCCCAGGTGCTCGGCCAGGCCGCGAACCGTTGTGGGTCCGTCGACCCGGGTGAATCCGTCTTTGCCCTCCTTCGCGTACTTCGCGAAAAGAGAAACCAGTTTCACCTTCAGCTTCATGTGATTGCCCACAACGCCATGCTCGTCCTTTTGCCCGACGCGGCAGGCACGTCGTGTTACACCGGCGCCAGCGCCAGCCGCTTCAGCGTCGCTGCCGTCGGGATCCCGTCCTCGTCCCAGCCACGGATCTGGTAGTAGTCCTTCATCAGCCTCTCGAACGGAATCTCCTTCCCGGCGCGGAAACCCTCGGCAGCGGATTGGTACATGGCCTTCGGCAGCACGTCGGTCGCCCCGTCGTACCCGTCACGGATGTTGATCAGCCGCTGGGTGGTGAAGCCGCGTTCGCCCGCCTCGAAGAGCTGTTCGACGGTGAGATTCCAGCCCGTAATGGCGTTGTAGAGCTCGGTGACTTCGGTCATGCTCAGGTCGCCGCCGTCGATCATGAACAGGCAGATGACGATGGAATTGGCCAGAACGCCCAGGTCCTGGCAGCGCACGGCGACGAAGCTCTGGTTGTCCGGCTCGAAGAACTTGACCATGCCTTCGTTCACGCCCATCTCGGGGATGAAGAAGCCGCCCATCTCGACGTCTTCACACGGGCCGCGGAAGTGGCATGCGCCGCGCGTCCCGGTGGCATAGGTGGGCGCGAGCGAGATGCAGGACCGCGGGTCGTGCGAGGGATAGTCCAGCCCCTTGTTGTGCACGACGGCTTGGACCGAGTCCGGGTGAATCCTCTCCGCGGCCTTGAGCGTGCCGTCCGCGAACAGCGCGCCGAAGCCCGTCTTCGTGCCGATCTCTTCGGTCATCTTGATCAGCGTCATGGCGTCGCCCCAGTCCAGGCTGTATTCGGACGGCATGACGTCTTCATTGATCCACCCGTTTTCCTTGCACTTCATGGCGAACGCGACCATCGCCCCGGCGGAGATCGTGTCCACGCCGCAGCGGTTGGCGATGTCGTTGGCCTTGGCGACCGCCTTGGGATCGCCGATCATGCAGCACGTGCCCATCAAGCCGAGCGTTTCATATTCCGGCCCGGCGCCCCGGGTGACGTACTCGGCCGGTTCGGTCACCTCGATGCCGCGATGGCAGCCGATCGGGCAGTACTTGCAGGGAATCGGTTTGGCCTTCAGCACCTTCGTGTAATTCGGCGCGCCCAGCGACTTGGCCCCCTCCGGGAAGACGTCGCCGTCCCAGTACTTGATCGGCATGTCACCCAGGCCCTCGGCGGTCTCGCACAGGCCGGGCGTGCCGTGTTCGCGGAACTCGTTCTCGATCGTGTTGTCGTGGATCTTCTTGAAGAACTTCTTGCACAGGGCCTTGGTCTTCTCCGGGTCGGCTACGGGGACGGATTTGCTGCCCGTCACGGCTACCGCCTTGAGGTTCTTGATGCCCATCAGGGCACCCAGGCCGCACCGCCCACCGAAGCTGTGCTTGTCGACCGCGACACACGCGATGGCCACCCCATTCTCCCCGGCCGGGCCGATGCAGGCGATCGACAACGCCGGGTCGTTGTTCTCCTCGCGGATGGCATCCACGGTATCGTAGCTGGCCTTGCCCCAATGCGGCGTGGCGTCCTTCAACTCGACGGTGTCGTCGTTGATGTATAGATAGACCGGCGTTTGGGATATGCCCTGGATGACGATCACGTCATACCCGGCGTCCTTCAGCGCGGGTCCCCAGCTCGCGCCGGCTGCCGTGTCCGCGAACGTCCCCGTCAGCAGCGAGATGCCCATGATGCTGAACTTGGCCCCGCCGGGGACGGCAGGCCCCTGGAACGGGCCGGTGGCGAAGATCAAGCGGTTGTCGCCGTCGCGAGGATCAATGGGACCGGGCAACTCGCGCCGCAGGATCTCGGCGCCGAGTCCGGCTCCGCCCAGAAACCGCTTGAGATCGCCTTCCGGAATGTCCTCAACGGAAATCTGCTTCGAAGAAAGATCCACTCGCAACAGTTTCTGCCAATAGCCGTTGCCCATCGTGTTCTCCTGTGTCACGTGCTTCCAACTTGCTTCGTCACGTGCCCGACCCGCTCGCGGGCCGCCCCCGCGCCGGCGCGGGGCGGGAAGGAGCCCGAGCGGGCGGCGGATCACGCCATCGAGGCGGGCAGGATTCCCGCGAGCCTGGCCACGTCGTCTGCGCCGGCCGGCGCCAGAGGCAAGCGCGGGGGGCCAACGGCGTGCCCCGTCAACTCGCACCCGGCCTTGACCAATTGCGTATACCTGCCCGAGTGCTCCACCATTGCCAGGACCGGCAGCAGGCGGTAGTACAGCGCTCTGGCGGCGGGCAGATCGCCCTTTGTCACGGCCAGGTCGAACAGTTCCACGTGCTCTTTCGGCAACACGTTCACCACGCCGCCAACCCAGCCAGCCGCGCCCAGGACGAAACTCTCCAGCGCCGCCGTGTCGCAGCCGCAGAAAACCGTGATCCGCTCGCCGCAGCGACGGATGATCTCGCTAACGCGCGAGATGTCGCCCGTGCTCTCCTTGACGTACCGTACGTTTTCGAGTTCGGCCAGCCGCACGATGAGATCCGGCGTCATGTCCACGCCGGTCCGACCGGGATAGTTGTAGAGCATGATCGGGATGTCGATCTCGCTGTCGATGACCCGGAAGTGCTCCCACAGTCCTTCGTGGGTCGGCAGGGAGTAATACGGCGCGGCCAGCAGCAACCCCGCGGCGCCCTGCTCCTGGGCCTGGTGAGAATACCGGACCACCTCCCGCGTGCTGCCGGCGTTGGTCCCGACGAGAACGGGCACTCGGCCGGCCACGGCGTCGAGCGTGGTGTGGACGACGCGCTTCCGCTCCTCGGCGTCCAGCGCGTAGTACTCGCCCGTGCTGCCCAGAGGGATCACACCGTGCACACCGCCCGTCCCAACCAGGTAATCGATGAAACTCGACAGCGTCTCGTAGTCGACATCCTGCTGGGCGGTCATGGGGGTCACGACGGCCGGGAATATGCCTTTCAGTCCGTTGTCCACGAGATGCTCCTTCCAGTCCGGATTTCCCTGATATTGCTTCGCCGAGGACCGCGGTCGACCTTTCGGATGATTCTATCGCCGACCTCAACATCCGCAAGCGCCTCTTCTGTTGGATGCAGGGGGGGCGCTCCCGGGCCATGATGTTGCGTGGTAACACTTCCCCCATCTGCAACAACGGCGCGGAATACTCGCCAAGAAGCTCTGTTGCTATTGTACGTGCGCTGGCGCCTCGCGCGCGGTACGCGCCGCAACGAACTCGCCACAGATATACCTGCCACCCGGGCTGCCACAGTCCGCCTATTCGTTGAGGCCGACGTTGTCGAGGTCTTCGTGGACGACCGTTCCTCTCTGGTGGCCCGGCTGCCTGTGCGCCCAGGCAAGCGCCGGCTGACAATCCGCGGCAGCGGCAAGGGGGCAAGCGTTATCCGAGCGCGCATCAACACCTTGAAATGGGCGAGTTGCCCGGGTATTTCCCCGTGACAAGACGTCTTCATGACATAGACACGGAAAGCGGCCCTGTTGATGATGGTGATGGCGGCATCTGCTGGGCCTGTCCGGGCCAAGGACACGAAGATCGCCGTGGTCCCCATCCCTGACGCGCACGGGCCGTCCGGGGACAGGCCGACCGCCCCGAGAGGTCGAAACGCCCTCCCGATGGAGTAACCTATGGCGCCAGGAAACGCGAGATTCACTATGACAGCCCTTCTCGCTTGCTGCTGCTCCACGGTCACCGGCGAGGCCGGCGGGCTCGACGGCGGCGAGGACGTGCGCCTGACACTCCGGCATGCGGAGCGGTCCTCGTGCGGGTGGGGCCGGGCCAGGGACAACGCCTCCGTCACCGGCGCGCCGCTCCAGATCGGCAGCCGGGCGTTCCGGTACGGGATCGGCACCCACGCCCCGGCCGAGCTTGTGTTCGCGGTCGGCGGGAAATACAGGTGGGTGACGTTCCACGCGGGCATCAGCGCAGAGATGACGGCCTCCGGCTCGGCGGTCGTACAGGTCTGGGCCGACGGCAAGAAGCTCGACGAGACCCCCGTGCTGCGCATCGACGGCGAGCCGGTCCTGGTGTGCGTCCCGATCGCCGGCGCGAAAACGCTGCGGCTCGTCGGCACGGACGCGGGCAACGGCAACGGGGCCGACCACATCAACCTCGGGCATCTGCGGCTGTGCGTCGGCGAAGCGAGGCCCAAGCCGGACCCGCCCGCCAAGGCCAAGGGGCGCCCCAAGGCACTGGTTCGCGCCCAAGCGCCGAAGACCCTGCACATCGAAATCCCCCGCACGCGGCCGATCCGCCACGATGAGCTGCCTGCGCGCGGCGCATCCACGGTACGGCCGGCCGCGCACTGGACCGAGGCCTTCCTGACCGGCAACGGCCGCATGGGCCTGATGATGTTCGGCCGGCCGTACGACGAGACCATCGTGCTGAACCACTGCCGCCTCTTCCTGCCGCGCGGCAGCCGGGAGATCGTCCCCGACCTCGCCGCACTCCAGGACGAGGTTCGCTCGATCGGGTTAGAGGGCGGACCCGGCGACGCGCATCGGTTCCTCGTGGCCAAGGCCAAGGAGAAGGGCTCCGGCGCGCTCATCCACACCGATCCGTTCCACCCGGCCTTCCTGCTGGACCTCGAGGCGCCCTCCCCGCCCGGCGGCGCCCGGGACCTGCTGATGACCGAGGACTTCCTGACCGGCGAAGTCCAGGTGCGATGGGCGGACGCGAGAGGCACCTGGCGGCGGCGGGCGTTCGTTTCCCGGCCGAGCAACGCGGCGGCGATCGACGTCGACGGTCCGAAGGGCCAGGTGAGCGTGGACCTGACGATCGGCATCGACCACGAGCTTGTCGCTCCCGAGATTTCCGCCCAAGCCGGATGGCTCACGGCCCACACGGTGTACGTCAAGGGCAAGGGCGGCTACGACAGCGTGATCCGCGTCCTGCCGCGGGGCGGCGAGATGACCTGCGCGAACGGGCACATCTCCGTGACCGGCGCCGACGGCGTGCTGCTGCTGATCCGTGTCCAGCCTTGGATGGCCCCCCTGCCGGCCGAGGTGAGCGAGGCGTGGGAGTACTCGCCGAAGCACCCCCGGTACGCCCGCGGCCATAAGACCAACCTGATCGCCGACATCAAGGCCGCCCTCTCGAAGCTGCCCTCGAGCTACGACGACCTGCTGGCACGCCACGCCCGCATCCACGGCGAGATGATGGGCCGCGCGAGCCTCGACCTCAACGGCGGAGCCGACCGCAAGGTCCCCACGCACAAACTGCTCGCCAGGGCCGTGGAGACCGGCCGCCTGTCCGCGGCGCTGATGGAACGGATGTACGACGCCTGCCGCTACCTGATGATCTGCTCCAGCGGCGAGGTCGTCCCCAACCTCCAGGGCATCTGGACGGGCACGTGGAGCCCGGCCTGGAGCGGCGACTGGACGCTGGACTCGAACATCCAGCTCGAGATCCAGTCCATGATGTCGGCGAACCTGCCGGAGTTCATGGACGCCTACTTCCGCCTCGTCGAGAGCTGGCTGCCCGACTGCCGAACCAACGCCCGCAAGCTCTACGGCTGCCGCGGGATCGTGACCAACGCCCGCGCTTCCAACACCTGCCTGCTGCTGCACTGGGGCCATTGGCCGGGCGAGTTGTACATCTCCGGCGCCGGCTGGCTGGCCCACTACTTCCACGAGTACTACCTCTACACCGGCGACCGCGAGTTCCTCCGCAAACGGCTCGTGCCGCTGCTGAAGGAGATCGCCCTGTTCTACGAGGATCTGCTCGCCGGCTCGGAGGGCCCTGACGGCACGTACCGGTTCTTCCTCTCCTACTCGCCCGAACTGGCGACGGGGCTGCCCAACGCCACGATCGACATCGCCATCGCCCGGGAAGTGCTGACCAACCTGATCGGCGCCTGCGAGCTTCTCGGGATCGAGCGGGATTCCCTTCCCAAATGGAGGAAGATGCTCGCCAAGATGCCCCCGTACCTCATCGGCAAAGACGGCGCGCTGAAGGAGTGGTCCTGCCCGCAGGCCGTCAACGGCCGAAACTACAACCACCGTCACTACTCGCTGATGTACCCGGTCTACCTGAGCTGCGAGATCGACCCGGTCGCGACCCCCGATCTCTGGAAGGCCGCCGGCGTGGTCCTGGAGAAGAAGGCCGAGCACTGGCTGCGGGGCCCCCGGCCCAACAGCAACAACATCACGCACGGCATGATGAACCACGCCCAGTCGGCCGCCCGCCTCGGCCGGGGCGACCACGTCCACGAGGTGCTCTCGCGCATGGCGACGCGGCGGTACCTGTTCGACAGCTTCATGATCTCCTACTGGCCCGACCGCAAGGGCTTCGGCTTCGACGCCGTCGGAACGATCCCGGACGTGGTCAACAACTCCCTGGCCTCCTCGCTCCGCGGCGAGCTTCAACTACTGCCCGCCCTCCCGGACGTCTGGCCCAAAGGCGCCGTCCGAGGCATCCTCGCCCGTGGCGGCCTGCACATCCGCCGGCTGGCGTGGGACGTCGAGGTCGGGCGAATCGACCTGGAGCTGACCTCCCGCCTCAAGCAGGACCTGACCGTGAGCCTTCCGGCCCACCTGCCGATCCGATCGCTTGAGATTGTCCAAGGCGACGCCGCCGTTGCACGGGCGACCCCCAACCGCAACGGCCGAACGCTGAACCTCCCCGCCGAAGGCCCGGTGCGGGTGGAGATCCGGTTCGCCAGCCCGCGAAAGACGGGCAGGTAAACCCCGCGCCAGATGCCTGTATTGCTCGGGGTTGGTGGGGCGCACGGATGTGTTAGGCTTCCTTGGTCGGAAGTGTGCGTTGTTGGGGTCTTCGCCGCCTTGGGTATCGCTCGTTCGAGCTGCTACCGCACGCCCGTGTCCGCCCCATGCGGAACACGCCGTCTCTGCTCGTGAGCCTCAGCACTCGATCTTCCGGCCTTCATCCCGCGCGCGCTTATCCCGGAAGAGCCAAGAAAACTGGAAAACCGGCCGGATTCGTTACCCATTCCAACGGGTGAGATGTCCTTACTTACTACGGGGGGGCTTTGCGCGCTCGGAGCACCGAGGCCGACCCGCGCAAAGGCCTCAACTGGTCCTGGTGTCTGCGTTTCCCTTA
>Ga0272441_10011160_pt1 | contig 13394 bp, 12 predicted proteins | sample SSMProp6N_FD_193582 | JGI IMG/M metagenome (GOLD analysis project Ga0272441, IMG submission 193582) | Marine sediment archaeal communities from Little Sippewissett salt marsh, Falmouth, MA, United States - SSM-Prop-6N | ecosystem: Environmental > Aquatic > Marine > Wetlands > Sediment ... | reverse complement strand
TTTACTATAGCATTACCATATAAAAATGTCAATATATTGGATATAAATTGTAGAGATTTGTTTGACATGAGTATGGAAAGCGTGTATACTTTAGGTAAAGTTATGTGAAAGTTGTGTGAAATGGCTTCAGATCAACCTATTTACAATATCGGCGCTGTAGAGCGCATGACGGGGATCTCTTCTGCAACCTTGCGAGCGTGGGAACGCCGGTATGGATTCCCTGAAGCTGCGCGAACGGAGGGCGGGCATCGTCTGTACTCTGAGGTGGATGTCCTGGCTCTACAATGGGTGAAGCACAGGATTGACCAGGGCATGCAGACTGGGCAGGCAATCCGTGCTTTTCAAAATCTGGAAAGCGCCGATCGCATTTTTGAGACCGAGAACCTCGCAGTTCCTGATATGTTTTTGGGGCCGGGTTTGCTTCAGCATACCGAAGATTTGAAACTTCTTCAGGAATGTCTTTTGAGGTTGTTGATGGCACATGATTTAACAGGTGCTGAGCGCCTCTTCCAGGAAGATTTAACTTTGTATTCCCCAGAGTCTTTGATTTATCATGTGATCATACCCACGCTTTCTGATGTTGGGCGTGCCTGGGCCGAGGGCCACATTGATGTATCCACAGAGCACATGGCATCACAATATTTGCACGATCGTCTCATCATGTGGAAACAGACTGCACCCCCTTCTTATGCTGTGCCGCCGACGATCTTGGCTTGTGCGCCTGGTGAGTGGCATGAGGGCAGCTTGTTGATCTTTGAAACATTGCTCCGCCGTCGCCGCTGGCCGGTGGTCTATCTAGGGCAATCCGTTCCCCTCGAGGATTTGGCGCACTTTATTAAAGAGGTTGATCCTTTGGTTGTCCTCTTGGTTGCAATGCGCTTGGACACGGCACAAGCCCTTATTGATCTGCCCAGTGTCATTCCTGAACTTTCAGATCGTGCGCGGCCGCTTTTGGCTTTCGGCGGGCGCATTTTTGTCGAACAGCCTGCGCTGCGTGAAAGCTTTCCAGGTGCCTATCTGGGTGATACTATTCCCGAAGGGGTGGAGAATCTGGAGATGTATCTCAGGCGTTTAGCTGCACCTCTTCTATCGCGTGAGTGACAGCTCCCCAATTTGCGTTTGTCCTGGTTCAGCGTTGCAATGGTTTCTTGTTGCTAAAATTGCGTGGCTTCTCTAGCTGTGTGCTTTCCCCTATCGCATGGTTTGGTTTTTGATGGTGTCCTACAATCGGCTTCGTAGGCGGCATGTTTGATTTGTGCGATTCTCTGACTCCTTTATACTTCCGAGAATAGTTAAGAGTTGGAGGATCTATAATGCCTATTGGAACTTTTGTTAATGTAGCGACGGTTGTGGCAGGGAGTATGGTTGGGTTATTGTTGCGGCAGCGATTCCCGGCGGCTATCAAGACGATTATTTTTCAGTCGGTTGGATTAGCAACGCTAGTTTTAGGTATGCAGATGGCATTAGAAAATGATAATTTTTTGGTGCTTATTTTTAGCTTGCTGATTGGTGGGATTCTGGGCGAGCTGTTAAAACTGGATGTGCGTCTGGATGGTTTGGCGACAGCTTTGAAGCACATGCTCAGGGTTGGGGATGCACGCTTTACGGAGGGCCTTATCACCGCTTTTTTGCTTTTTTGTGTGGGATCAATGACTATTGTGGGGGCCTTAAATGAAGGGCTGAGCGCTGATCGCACTTTGCTCCTGACTAAGTCTATTCTGGATGGTTTCACTTCTATTGCTCTGGCTTCTGTCTATGGCGTGGGTGTCCTTTTTTCAGCGCTGCCTTTGCTTTTACTGCAAGGGGGCATTACACTGCTTGCTGGGCAGTTTCAAGGATTTTTCTCCGCTGAAATCATCAATGGCTTGACTGCCGTTGGCGGGGTTTTGATTTTGGGGATTGGTCTGAGCCTTCTGGAAATTAAACCTATTAAGACGATCAACTTATTGCCCGGACTTATTATTGTCGTGCTCCTCACTATGTTTGCTGTTTGATCTGTAGTAGTTTGAGAGAGTGTCTCTAATACGCTTTACTCGCGGATAGGTCGTCGTTTCTGCGCGAGCTGTACTCTGACGGCCTGTGCCGCGCCGCGGAAGTTTTGCGGGCTTTTGATCTGCCTGCGTGCCGGTTTTTCCAGGTTGGGGCGGATCAGGAGCCGCAGTTTTGCTAGGGATGTTGTGGTCAGCGGATCGCTGTTTAAGGCTAGGCCCGTGGCGTAATTGGCTGCGCCTAGGGTCCAGTCCCATTCGCGGCGTAGGTTGTCAGCTTTAACATGGTAAGCGCGTTTGTCCCAGGCTTTAGCAGATTGTTCGACATCTTCATAGATATTTGAGATTGCTGTTCCTGCTACTGCCAGCAGGTCATGAGCCAGAGGCTGGTCTTCTTTCAGCAGCCCTGGTATGTGAACTAGAAGAATTTCGGCTATGACGCGCAGTTGTCGTGCTCGCTCTGTGGTGGACATGTTGCCTCCGGATAAGGGATTATTATGACGCTAGGGAAAGTATCACAGCATGGGCAAGAGTCAAGCTCTGCCGGGCCTCAAAACTCAGTTTCATGGTTGCTATTGGGGGGGATTTTGAGCAGGCGCTTTCGTGATGGCAGGGGGGCTACATGGTTTGCTCGCCTGATTGTTTTAGTGGTCTTTTTATCCAACCTCTCTGCGGCGATCCCTTTTATCGTGCGTCCTGCCCGTTATGCGTGGGGATTTGAGGTTCAGGGAGTGGTGGGCGACGTTGTCGTCCGCAGTTTTGGTTTGCTCTTTCTTATGTGGGTCGTGCCCTATGTGCCGGTGATTGTCCACCCTGTGAAATACCGGGTTTGTTTCTTGGTTATTTTGGCGCAGCAGTGCCTTGGCCTGGTTGGGGAAAGCTGGATGTGGGCTGTTACGCCTTTGGAGCATGCTGCGCTGCGTGCAACAGGACTGCGTTTTATTGTGTTTGATGCTGTTGGATTGTTTTTGCTGTGGATGGGATGGTTTGTGACCCGTTCGTAGTGTGTTATGGGAAGCGTGTTAATTTATCTTCGATATAAATTGCAATGCCCACGGAACCCGGACCTGCGTGTGCGCCTAATGGGACCGGTATCTGGGTTAGGTAGGACTCCACACAATTTAGGCGTTGTTGAAGCTGCAAAAGGATGGTTTCCCCAATTGATCTGTCCTCGGAATAATGGACTGCGAGATGTACCGGCGCATCACCTGCTTTGTCCACGATGCGTTCTACTAATTGTTTGACGCCCTTGCTGTAGCGGCGAGCTTGTCCCGTGAGATTGACTTTATTTCCTGCTACCTGGATCAGTGGATGGATATGGAGTAAGTTCCCTAGCAGGCGTGCAGCTTGCTTCAGGCGCCCTCCCTGGAAGGCATAGCTAACTGTTTCCAGGAGCGCGAGCAGTTCCACATTGGATATAACTTGTCGGGCTCTTTCTGCCACCTCGCATAATGCTGCGCCGTTTTGCGCGACTTTAGCTGCTTCAAGCGCAACGAATCCTTCTGCCATTGCTGTTGTCCCTGTGTCGATCACTTCAACGGGTACAGGACTTTCTTCTGCCGCTAATCGCGCAGCGTCACAAGTGCCACTTTGCTCGCCTGCAATGTGAACAGAGACGATGCCCTGAGTCCATTCGGCCATGCGTTGGTAGAGATTGGTAAAAGTTTCGACAGATGGCATACTGGTGCTTACGTCCGGTTCGCTCTGTCCGCGCAGTAATTTGAAGAATGTGTCAGGGGTGATATTGATGCCGTCCAGAAAAGATGATTTCCCGACGCGCACAGGGAAGGGCACGATACCAATGCGGTATTTTTTTAGGAGTTCTTTCGCGATGCCTGCTGCTGAATCTGTCACAATCGCAATATTCATATCCTCTTCCCCTGGTTGGCAAATTTTCGATTTCTGCTAGGATAATTTTAATCTGTTTTGACCATATAATTATAGTATATGCTGTGATTTATGGAGAAGCAACCGTTGGATTTCCCAGGGAGTTGATGGGATAGCTAATCAGCTTTTGGACGGTTTCTTAAGAACTAGTTGGGAGAGATGTGAAGATGGCGCGCTTTGCTGTTTTTGCAGGGCTGGTCGTTGACGAAGCGGATCATGCTTTGGAAGTTGGCTATGTCGGTGACGAACCTTACTATATTTTGAACGATGCCGGGTTTGAGCGGCATATTTCCTCTGAAGTGATTGATCGGCAGGTGCTTCAAGCCATGAAGGAGCAGGTGCTTTCTCAGCGGGATATGGTGGTATCGGGCACGCTGCAGTTTCTGGGGCAGGATGATCTTTTTACGAAGGCCATGATTGAGACGTCAATCGAGAAGATAGATGAAAATATGGAGCAGTTGCTGCAGACAGGCTTGCCTGAGGAGGCGCGCTCCTGGTTGGGGTTGATGGGGTTCCGGGTGATGGTGAATTTCCGCGGGGAGGTTGTGGATCTTAACTTCCCCAGTGCTGTGGATCCGGATGCATGAGTCAGTATTGCATGTTTGATAAAAAAAGTCCCTCTGTTATTCAGAGAGACTTTTTGTGTGGACCTGAAGGGATTCGAACCCTTGACCTCCTCAATGCCATTGAGGCGCGCTCCCAACTGCGCCACAGGCCCAAAAAACTACCTTATAAAGCTTTCTTACGACGGGTCTTTTTTTAGCCCCGCTGTGGAGCTGAGGGGATTCGAACCCCTGACCTCTACAGTGCGATTGTAGCGCTCTCCCAGCTGAGCTACAGCCCCGCTCATTTCAACGGTCAAAGTTTACCACATGTGACCAGAATGTCAAACACCCTTGTCAATCGAAGGGTGCATGGGTTCTGAGAATGGATTGGAACCCCTGCCAGCGGTTCAGGATCTCTCGCAGACCCTCTTCAAGGTTGTGCTGTGCCTGGAATCCCATGCCCTTGAGCTTATCCGCATTTATCTTGAAGCTGATTTCGGTGAGAGGGTCTTGATCGGTGTAATAGGTGGTGGTCTCAGGGCTGAGTTCCTGTAGGATCGCGGCAATTTGATTGACTGTAGGATTGGCCGTGACTGCATTGATGATCTCGCCCTCGGTGCTGAAGTTGCTCATGCAAAACCGTAAGACGGCTGAGGCATCGCAGATATGGATGGAGGGACGGATTTGTTCTCCGCTCCCGTGAATAACTAAGGGACGCTTAACCCCGGCAAGGTAGGCAAGATGGTTGGCTGTTGTTTCAAAGCGCATAGCTGGCGCGTTGCCGTAAACAGTGCCGAAACGGATAATCGTCGTGTGCAGGCCGCGTTCGCTGCCTTGCTGGACCTCTTTTTCTCCTTTGTATTTTGAGATCGCATAAGGCCCCAGGGGATGGCAATCTCCTTTTTCGTTGAAGGGCCCGCCTGGGCCGTAAACACAGTCGGAGCTGGTGTAGATGAATCTTGGGACACCGACATCAAGCGCACATGCTACAACGGAGGCTGTGCCCCAATGGTTAACCTGATTGGTCCATTCTGGGTGGTCAAAGCTCAAGGGCGTGTGGACCAACGCTGCAAGGTGAATCACAATTTTTGCGTCGTGCATTGCGCGTTCCAGGTTGAACCGATCAAGAATGTCGCCTTCGATGAATTCGTACTTCCCTGTGTCCGGCAGATCCATCAAGCTGCGGAAGTTCTGATGCTGTAAATTGTCGTAGATGCGGATGATCCAGTTAGAGAAATGCGCGTCGGTTGCGAGGTCGCGGATGAGTTGGGATCCGATGTAGCCGGCTCCCCCAGTGATCAAAAGAACAGGTTTGCTATTTCTTTGGCTCCTCATATTTTCCCCTTTCGACTTGCCAATCCAGGTGCAGACCACATTCTTTCTTCTTTGAATGTGCCCAACGGCCGGAACGTTCATCTTCAAGCGTGAAGGCGGGGCGTGTGCAGGGGGCGCAGCCGATGCTGAGGTATCCTTGGCTGTAGAGGGGATGGCTGGGTAAGTTGTATTGGTCTCTGTAGGCTTTGATATCTTCTTTTGTCCAGTTGAGCATGGGATGGATTTTCAACAAGCCTGATGCCTGAGGCATCAATACTTCGAAATTCTTCCTGTTTGCAGTTTGGTCGCGCCGCACGCCGGCTACCCAGGCTCTCTTGGTTGCAAGTGCGCGCTGCATGGGCTCGACTTTGTTGATGTAACAGCAGAGATCTGGATCGCGGCGGTAAAGTCCTTCTCCATACTTTTGGAAGAGCTGGCTTTTGGTGATAGTAGGTCGTGCAATGATGATATTGAGCCCATACCGTGTCTGTAGTTCATCGCGGAAGGCCAATGTCTCCGGGAAGTGGAAGCCTGTGTCGATGAAGATAATTGGAAGTTCTGGGCAGACGCGTGAGATAAGATGCAGTAAGGGGATGCTTTGTGTCTGGAATGAAGAACTGACGGCTGCTTCTGCGCCAAAAGTGTCCCAGACCCACTTTAAGATAGCTTTTGTCGGCAACTTTTCTAGCTGTACATTGAGTAATTGAATGTCCAGTTCCGATAGAGTGTTGTCGTTGGCTTGCAGTTCTTGTTTGAGTGTAGGAAATTCAATAAGTGTATTGCTGCACATTTATACTTCTTCTCCAAAACGTCCGCTGTAGCGGAGGAAGAACCAATATCCGAGGCCTAAGATTAGAATGGCAGTGATCGTTGTGCGGGCCAGAAAGTCCAATGCGGTGGGGAACCCACGGTAAATGATGTCTTGGTAGGTATTAATAATGGATGCCATTGGGTTGATCCAAAAGATCAATCTTTGGGGATTCAGGGTCCAGTTTAGCAGGTTGATCTGTTGAGGTAACTGCTCCACAGGATAAAAAATCGGCGTCAGGAAAAACCATGCTTGCATGCCGACATCCATGAGCATGTGTGTATCTCGATAGAAGACCTCAAGCGTGGATAGGATTAACACAATTCCGATCGCAAAGATTGTCTCGACGAGGATGGGAATTGGCAGGAGGAGGAGCCAGTGATCGAAGTGTACGCCAGAGATTAGCGCCAGTATAAAAAGCACTGGCAAGGCGATGATAAAGTTGACCAGGCTGGAAAGTACTGTTGCGATGGGCAAAATTTCGCGTGGGAAGTAGACTTTTTTGATCAGATGCCCATTGCCAGTGATGCTGTGTATGCCGCCCAGTACTGCTCCTGAGAAAAAGTTCCAGGGAAGTAAGGCGCTGAGTACAAAAATATGAAAATTGGGCATGGCTGCACCCTGCATGATGTCAAAAACAAAGGTAAAGACCAGCATCATGAGTAAAGGATTTAGCCATGACCAGATCACGCCTAAAAATGAGTTTTTGTATCTTACTTTTAAGTCTCGGACGACAAGGTTGTAGATGAGTTCTCGATATTGCCAGAGTTCTTTGATTGCTTTAACCATCTTTTTCTTTGCTTTTGCCTAGTTCAAGCTCTATTTTTCTGAGCCGGTAGAGTGTTTCCTCTGAAATTTTGCGATTAAATCCTACAATAAGCGTGATGGCTGTGCGTTATTTTTTCTCCCTTGGAATGACTTCCACATCTTCTGCTGCAAAGCGGAAACGTTCGCGGTTGATGCGAGGTCCATCCGGCGGAATTTCAACGATGACCTCGCTTTTGAGAACGTCCCAATCGATCACCCGACCGACACCTTGTTCGGTGCGCACGCGTGACTTGCGTTTGGGGAGTCCTTTGCTGGCTTCTTTGTATACCTGGTGTTCGTAAGCTAGGCAGCAGCGCAGTCTCCCACACATGCCTGTTATGTCGCTGGGGGCCATGGAAATTGCTTGATCTTTAGCCATGCGGATGGATACAACCTGGAATTCAGTAAGGAACCGCGCACAGCAGAGATGTTCACCACAGACGCCATAACCTCCCAATAGCTTGGCTTGATCACGGGGCCCTATGGAGCGCAGTTCTATGTGACATTTCATGCGTGATCCTAGTTTCCGCTGTAAGCGCCCGCGATCTTGATTGGAGAGGTTCCCCGTGAAGAACAGGATTGCTTTTTCCCCGTCCAGGGTGAATTCTGCTGCGATGACTTTGCCGTCCTGGGTATCCAGCGACTTGAGCTCTTCGCGCGCCAATACGACGAGCTGTCGTGCGCGCTTCTGCATTGATTGGTGGAGTGCCATGTCTCGCCCAGTGGCCTGGCGCAGCAGCGGTTTTAACTCATGTAAAGAGACGCCCTCTGGTAGGGTTGCATTTGTCTCGACTACTTGTCCCACCTGCAGCCCGTAAATAGTTTCTACCACAACCCAGGTATCAGGACTCAATGAGATACCTGACTTGTTATGGAAATGGTAGGGCTTTCCTGCTGACTGCAACCGTACGGACACGGCGCTGTTGCTTTGTTGCTTGATCTCTTCAGCAGAAATGGTTTCTTGTTCTACAGTATTGCTTTCATTCATCGTTTTACTCACATTAACTTTAAATTACTTCCAACCCATCTGACTTTAAAACTATACCTCACAACATTAGTTTGGCAAACGGCTGTTTTTCTTTCTCTCTTGGTGGTAAGGAAACAGATTACTTGACTCACTCTTTCGCTCTTTTGGAATTACTGGTTGTTGATGAAAAGGTGGCGTTATTTCCTTGACAACAGGTTGAGTTGTGGCTACTATGATATTAATGATATTTTTTTAGTCTGATGATTTATGGATTTTTCCTCGCAATTCTATTTGTTTTTGGAGGCCAGTAGATGCTAGGTCGTATTCTTAATGAGAAACAAGAGCGCATTTTGCGTGAAGAGCGTCAGCTCCTCACAGATCTCCGGGTTGCTTTAGCGAAATTCGATATTGCATCTGCGGATCAGGCTACCCTTGAGCGTTCTATTCGCCAACTTGATGAGCTTTTTCTTCTCGTTGTTGTCGGGGAGTTCAATGCTGGGAAAAGCGCTTTTATCAACGCGTTGCTTGGCCAGCAGGTACTTGAAGAAGGTTTGACTCCCACCACAACTCGTGTGCATCTGCTTAAGTACGGGGCAGCGATTACCAAAACTGTTGAGGAAGCCGCTGTGGATGTTCTCACTGCGCCTGTTGAGCTTTTGCAGGAGATTAACATTGTCGACACGCCTGGGACGAATGCGATTTACCGCGAACATGAAGCAATCACTCAGGAGTTTGTTCCAAGGTCCGATATGGTTTTGTTTGTCACCTCTGCGGACCGCCCGTTCACAGAAAGCGAACGGCAGTTTTTGGAGCAGATACGGGGCTGGGGGAAGAAAGTTTTGATCGTTGTCAATAAGATTGACATTCTGGAGAAGCAGGAAGATGTTGCGCAGATCGAAGCGTTTGTTGTAGAAAATGCCCGCGCGTTGTTGGGTGTTACACCTCAAGTTTTCCCAGTTTCAGCGCGCCAGGCTTTGCGTGCTAAGCTGAACCATGATGCTGCGCTACAGGCTGCCAGTCGATTTGATGGGCTTGAGCGCGCGATTCTTGCTACATTGGATGAGGAAGAGCGCATCAGGCTGAAATTTCATAACCCCATGGGGGTGGGTAAACGTCTTATCACAGACACGCTCCAGGTCATTGCATCGCGTTTGCAGTTGCTTGAGGGTGATTTTGAGACGATCACCGCTATTGACCGCCAGTTAGCTGCCTATCGCGAGGATGTGATGCGCGATTTCCACTACCGCCTCGCGGATGTGGATAATGCGCTTCATGAGTTCGAAAACCGCGGTATGGCTTATTTTGATGAGACGATGCGGCTGGCTCGTATATTTGACTTGTTGGATAAGTCACGCCTGCAAGCAGATTTCGAACGTGAAGTAGTCATGGATGTGCCGCAGCTTACAGCCCAGCGCGTGTCAGAGGTCATTGATTGGTTGGTCTCCAGCAATTTACATCAGTGGGAAGCTGTGATGGGCCACCTAGCGCAGCGCCGTACCGATCATACTGATAAGATTGTGGGACAGGTGGGGGGCAGCTTTGACTATAATCGCGATCACCTTCTGGAAACTGTGGGGCGTGCTGCACAGGAGGCCATTGATACGTATGATCAATCTGCTGAAGCAAGCCAAATCGCGGGCGCTGTGCAGAATGCTGTCACCGAAACTGCTTTGGTAGAAGTGGGCGCTATAGGTCTCGGTGCCCTGCTCACTGCGCTTTTCTCCACGACCACGCTTGATCTAACCGGGATTTTTGCTGCGGGGACCTTGGCTGTCTTAGGACTTTTTGTCATTCCTTCGCGGCGCCGTGAGGTCAAGCAAGAACTGCGCATCAAGATTGCGACGATGCGTGAGGAACTTGTGACAACGCTGACGGAGCAGTTCGAACGGGAGCTGGACCGCAGTTTGAAGCGCATCGATGAAGCAATTGCACCTTACACGCGTTTCGTTCGTACTGAGCGTGCGTATCTTCTGGAGACACAGACGGAGCTTGCGCGTGTCCGTGATGGCCTTGCGCGATTAGAAGCAGAAACTGAGGATTTTTAACAGGCGTCCGTACCTCAAAAAAAATTCTAACCCTGTGACTTTTTCTCGGGTTGGATTGGTTGTGGACTGCCACAAAGGATCATCAAAGATGACCGTTTTAAGCGTTCCGGCACTCGTGATGGCCGGTATTGCATTCTATGTCGGGCTTTATCATCTGCTTATTTATTTTCGGCGCAGATCTCACCGCGAGCATGCAACCTTTGCGCTGCTTTGTTTTACGATGGTCCTCTATGTGATGGTTTCTGTTGGCCTTTACAATGCTGCCTCTGTTGAAGCTGGGATGCCTTGGCAGCGTCTGCAGGTTGCTACCCTTGCTTTGTGCGCTGCTGTTTTTCCCTGGTTTTTTAGGGATTATTTTTCCTATCGCCGGACAATCTGGTTCTATGTATCTTCTGTTTGCTTTGTTTCGCTGGCTGTTTTAGGTCTCTTAGATCAAGGTGAGCTGGCCTGGCTTGTCAGTCGTCCTGCAGTCAAAGTCATCCAGCTTCCGTTTGTGCCTGAAATTGTCTATTATGAGGTGACGCCGGGGCCATTAGTTAATTTTCAGTATGCGATGGCATTCCTGCTCTTTTTCTCACTCTCTTGGTCTGTGGTTAAGCTTTATCGGAGTGGCATTCGTAAGAGAGTGACGTTATTTTTTGGGGCCATGGTGATTACGTTTGCCGGTGGCTTTAATGATGTGGCTGTCAGCAATGGCCTTTATCAATGTGTCTATGTGTTTGAATATACCTACCTGGCGTTGATCTTGTTTATGACTTATTCTCTCTCGCGTGAGGTTGTTGAGCTTGCTGCATTAAAGGATTCACTGCGGGATCGGGACGTGCGCTACAAGACCTTGTTTGAGTTTTCTCCGGAACCTATTCTATTGTTGTCTCTCGATGGCATTGTCTTGGATTGTAACAATGAGACCGCACGCATTATAGGACTGCCTAGGGAAGAGATTCTTGGTTGTCCTCTTGCAGATTTTCATATTCTTGGCCGAGAGGACCTTCCCCGTTACAAGACGTTACTTTCAGATGTGATGCAAGGTGAAGCGGTTAAGCCCTTTGAATTGAAAATCAATCGCGCTGATATTGGTGTGTCCTGGTTGGATATGTTCCCGGCGGTTTTGGAGAGAGATGGGGCGGTTTGTGCGATTCAGTTGGTCGCCCGTGATGTGACTGAGCGTAAACAGATGATCGAGGCGCTTTCCAAGAGCGAGGAGCGTTTGGCGCTTGCGCTGCACGGTGCTGACCTTGGCATGTGGGACTGGAATGTTCAGACCGGTGAGTTGATCCTTAATCAACCTTGGATGGAGTCTGAGAGGACTGCTCTTGGTGAGGCTGTACCGCGTTTTCGTTTTTGGAAAAAGTTGATTCACCCCAAGGATTTTCCACGCGTGATGGCGGCTTTGCGTGCACACTTGGAGGATCCCTCATCCTTCTATGAGGCTGAGTACCGGCTTAGGACCAAGCATGGCGCGTGGACGTGGGTCCTTGGTCGTGGTGAGATCATGGCCTGGGACGCGACGGGGCAGCCTTTGCGCATGTTGGGAACGCATCTTGATATTGATAAAAGAGTCACCGCCGAGTGCGCGCTGCGGGAGTCCGAGCAGATGCTGCAGTTGATTATGGATAATATCCCGCAGGCTGTCTTTTGGAAGAGTAAACAATTTGTCTATCTGGGTTGTAATCGTAAGTTTGCCATTGATGCTGGTTTGGCGTCCCCTGAAGCTGTCGTTGGCAAGATCGATTCCGATTTACCCTGGGCGGCGTTTGCCGAACGTTATCGTGCGGATGATTTGCAGGTGATGCAAACGGGTGAGCCTAAGCTGGGGTATGAGGAACCACAGATGACGCCGAATGGTCAAAAAATCTGGCTGCGGACAAGCAAAGTCCCCTTGCATGACTCCAGTGGAGAGGTCATAGCTATTTTGGGCATGTACCAGGATATTACGGAACAGAAACGTATTCTTGAGGTGTTGAAACAGAGCGAGGAGCGCTATCGCCTGCTTTTCCAGCGGTCACCTGTGGGCATTTTCCACTATGATCACACATTGCACATTACCGCACTCAACACGCGTTTCGCTGAGATCATGAGAGCGAAGCGTATGGAATTGATGGGGATTGATTTACAGACATTGGATGATCAAAGCCTTACGCCTACTTTAAAGCTATCTTTGGAAAGTGTGTCTGGACGTTATGAGGGTGTGTATCACGCGTTCCATGGTGCCTCTGTTATTTTTATCTCCGTGCGCACGGCTCCTTATTACAGTGATAATCGCGAGATTCGGGGAGGTATTGCGATTATTGAGGATATTACCGAGCGCAAGTTTGCGGAAGATGCGCTCCGTGAGCGGGCTGCGCGCCTGGAGTTGATCTCTCATATAGGACAGCGAACCATTGCAATCCTTGATCTTGACGAATTGTTGGATCAAGCGGTGCATCTGATTAACGACACTTTTCATTATTACAATGTGCTTATTTTGCTGGCTGAGGATGAGGAGATTGTGATCAGAGCTGCTACATTGCCAGCTTTTCAGCCGTTGATAGGGCAGGTGCGGTTGCAAATTGGACTTCAGGGTATCACAGGGTGGGTGGCAAAAACCGGTGAGGCTTTGATGGTGCAAGATGTGAGTAAGGAGCCTCGTTATTATGCTGAACCTGAGGAGAGAGAGACAAAGTCTGAGCTTGCAGTTCCTATCAAGTTGAAGGATGCTGTGATTGGTGTGTTGACTGTAGAGAGTGCGGAATTGGATGCTTTTTCTGAGTTGGATGTCTTCACGCTCCAGACTATTGCGGATCAATTGGCGATTGCGATTGGAAACGCCAGGCTTTACGCGGCTGCCCAAGAGGAGATCAAACGCCGTAGAGTTGTGGAGTCAGAAATTCGCGAGCTAAATGCGGAATTGGAGCACCGTGTCCGTGAGCGCACGGCACAGTTGGAAGTAGCGAACAAAGAGCTTTCAGCTTTTGCTTATTCTGTTTCTCATGATCTGCGAGCCCCGCTGCGGGGCATTGACGGGTTTAGCCAGGCCTTGTTGGAGGATTGCTC
>Ga0272441_10011159_pt1 | contig 13394 bp, 14 predicted proteins | sample SSMProp6N_FD_193582 | JGI IMG/M metagenome (GOLD analysis project Ga0272441, IMG submission 193582) | Marine sediment archaeal communities from Little Sippewissett salt marsh, Falmouth, MA, United States - SSM-Prop-6N | ecosystem: Environmental > Aquatic > Marine > Wetlands > Sediment ... | reverse complement strand
TTTATATACTTGCAGGTCCCACTTGGGCCTATGAGGCACAGAAGAACACTCATTGTCCTCACGGTAGTCGCCACGACATTGCTGATTCTCGTTCTCCTCTTGCTGATGTGGCGGCCCATCCACAGGCTCGACGAGTTGGGGGCGCGCCGAAGCAGAATCCCTGTGAGCTTCATTCTCGAGGAGCCCGAATGTGCCGCGAAGCTCGTGGAGCACATGGGGGTCAGTAACGTGCGGACCGTGCCCCATAGCAACCATAGTCTGGGCGCATCTCTGGGGGCCGCAGCGGTTTCGGACGCGAACGGGACGCGTACTCGACCCTCGCAATGACGTGTTCCTGCCACCTTTCGCCGAGCAGATCCCAGGGATAGAGAAAAAGAGCGGCGACGCCATTCGCCTCGAAGGCACGGGCCTTATGTCGGATGCCTTGCATGTAGTCTGGCCTGTCGGGCATGCCGGCATACTCGACGATGAGACCACCATGGGTTGGCAGCGTGAAGTCAGGATGCCAAACCCTATGCCTGCCGCGGTCGAGAATGAGCAATGGATGTTCGTAGAAGAAGGGGATGCCATACTGGTCAAGCAGCCTGCCGACCTTGACCTCGCCGCGAGACCTGTACGGTGGCTCGAGCTCTGCCACGCGCTCATCGAGGTCTTGTTCCTCTGGCATCCGGCATCACTCGCCTCCTGGCCCACGGGTGGTCTTCCTTGCGGCAGACTCGATCGTCTTCTCTGTCCTCTCGATGATCTTGAATAGGCTGGTGTTGTGCTTCTGGAGCTTCTCCGCGTCCCTCAGCGCATCGTGGAGCCTGCCGAAATCGTACCTCTCAGCAGCCCTTTCCGCTTCCTCCGTGAGCTCACGAATGCGCTTCTCATTGGCAGCGACGGACTTGTCCAGGCGCTCCAGTCGAGTGGCCAAGCCGAGCTCGCGATACTGCTCGCGCACTTGCTGTGACAGCCGCTTCTTCGCCTGTGTAGGCATTCCACCGGCCAACTTCCTGATCTCATCCATTCGGGCTACGTGACCCTCACGGAGGCGATACGCCTTCTCTCGGAGCTGTGCCAGGCGCTCTGTGAGCCAGCCTTGCGCGGGCAGCATGTCTTGGAGTTGCTTCACGAGTTCCTGGACATCCGCTGGCTCCATACGGGAGCTCTCGCTCTTCCGTCCCAGCTTGTCGAAGCGACGGTCGAGTTGCCTGGAGAGCTTGCGCCCCTGTCGCAGGTCGCGCATGTCGTGCCGCACTTGGGGCATCCGCACATGGCGGGGTGCGAGCGACGGCGCGCGCCAGGCCTGGTGCAGCAGGAAGGCCAGGATGCCTGCGATGAGCGTAACCGAGATGGCTGTATGCAGGAGTTGCGGATCGAGCGCCCAGTCGATGCCGAGAAGCTGCGAGATGAGCAACGCCGCGCCGAAAGCAATACCGGCGCCTGCCCAGCTTCCTCCCACTTGGTGGATGGCCTGGTACATGACGAACGCGACCAGGATGATGGCGAAGCCGACCGCAATGGGTCCGAGGTCTCGGATCGAGAGGCCGACGCTCTGCTCCCACCACACCAGGCCGATCGAGAGCGTGAACGCTACCGTCGCAGAGACAGTGACGGCCGATCGTTGGTGCTGAACACGCTTGGCCAGTACGCCGTAGACCAGCGCAGTGAAGAATGCGAATGCGAGGATGAAGTCGGGAAGCAGTGTCTCGAAGAGATCGCTGATGGGGAGGGAGGGGAAGGGGTTGTCGTATCTCATGAGGAGGCATGTGGGGCCCGTTCTATATAAAGGTTGCGGTTCTTGAAGGGCGACCGTTGCCGTGCGAGGATGATGACGCCATCGTGACCGGGTGGGATGGTAACCAGTTCGGCCAGCTCATTGAGTTGAGTACAATCCGGGATTTGGCGGTGTTCCGGCGGCGACGTGAGTCTTTGGTCTCCCAGGGGCGGGCGGGGGCGTGAGTCACCTATAACGGTCGTGATAGGCCGCAGGAAGGGCAGGGCACGCCCACGGTCGCGCGTCAGGCCGGTCAGCGGCTCTTGCGCGGCTGCTTGTAGTCCTCTTTCCGCAGGCCGTAGCGCTTCATCTTGTGGTGTAGGGACCGGGGGTCCATGCCGGCACGCCGCGCCGTTTCGGCTATTGCCCCTCCCGTCTCGCGGAGAAGCGCCGCCAGGTAGGCGCGTTCGAGGTCATCGACGACCGCCTTCCGCACCTCGCTGAGGGGCCTGCCCAACCAGTCCTCGGACACGGCGTCCGGGGTGAGCGGGACCACCGCTGCCCCCGCATCGGCCCCCGCAAGCTGCCCACTGACGCCGATGGGCAGCTCGTCCAGGGTGATCTCCCGCCCGTTCGCCAGCAGCGTGGCCCGCTCGACCACGTTGATGAGTTCCCGCACATTGCCAGGCCAGGCGTAGCGGTAGAGCGCCTGCAAGGCCGCGTCGGCGATCCCGTCCACCTCGCACGGGATGCGCGTCGAGAAGTAGTCGATGTACTTGTGCACCAGTCCGGCGATGTCCTCCCAGTGGTCGCGCAAGGGGGGGACGGTCAAGGTGACGACGCTGAGGCGGTAGAACAAGTCCCTTCGGAATCGCTTCGCCTCGACGTCTTCCTCGAGGTTGCGGTTGGTGGCGGCCACCACGCGGACGTCCACGGGGATCGGCTTCTCGCTGCCCAAGGGCTGGACCTGATGGTCCTGGAGGAAACGGAGCAGGTTGACCTGGACGTGGTAGGGCATGTCGCCAATCTCGTCCAGGAAGGCGGTGCCCTTGTGGGCGAGTTCGAGGAGCCCGCGGCGAGCCCGGGTCGCTCCCGTGAACGCGCCGGCCTCGTGGCCGAACAGCTCGCTCTCCAGCAGGTGTTCCGGCAGGGATCCGCAACTGACCGTCACAAACGGGCCGTCGCGCCGGGGGCCTTCTGCATGGATGGCCCGCGCGAGCCGTTCCTTGCCCACCCCGGTCTCGCCGAGGATCAGGAGCGAGGTGTCGGTGTGCACGATCCTGCTGACGAGGGTCATGAAGACCCTCATCGTCGAGCTGGTCGAATCAAAGTCGGCCAATTGAGGGCGGACGACGTTCCACTCGGTCGCCAGCCGGCCGCGCGTCAGCTCGCGACGCTTGTTGAGGAGGGTTCCGAGGACGCCCGCGAGCTTCGGGTCGGGCAACCCGGCGAGGAGCACGGCATCGGCTCCTGCGGCGAGCAGGTCGGCCGCCTCGTGCGGGTCATGCCCGTCGGATAGGATGACCAGCGAGGGGGAATCGGGGTGTTCCCGTAGGCTTCGGACGGTTTCGCAGGCAGGCTCTGGGAGCAGGGAGCGCTCGACGATGAGCAGGTCGCACACGTGCGGGATCACGCGCTCCCACGAGCAGTCCCGTCCCCTCAGAGCGCGGATGACGGTGCTGACCGGCAGCTCCCCGGCGGTGGCGGCTCGATGGACCTTCCTTCGCAGAGCGGCATCGCGGGTCGCCAGCACAAGCCTTGCGATCATGTACTTTGGTGTCCTCCAATCCCTACGAACGCCCATCTTACACCCCGCGCGGCCAGTGGTCAAGAGTCGGCTTGCGCGCGCCAGGGCTCGGCGCGGCTCCTTGCCGTCTCGCCGCGCGGTGTTCGCGGGGGTCGGGCGCGGCGAGTCCGATCGCCGTGCGGGTTTCGGGCCTGACTTGTGTGCTGGCTGTCGCGACGGTCGCCGGTCTCCCGGGCAACGAGTTCCACATGAGGTGTGCTCCAAAGGAGTTAGGCAGGTACATGAAAGCGGCAGCATCGTGTGGCACGGGGTTTGCTCCTGCGTATTGTTGCCCGGGCAGTGGCGCCGAGCAAGGCGTTGGGTCTTGCGGCTATCCAGGCATACCCTAACCGGGGCGGAATAGGGAGTTCGCCAACAAACACGGCATCGTGTCTCGCTGGCTCAGTCACAAAGAGGCGGCGTCCTGCCGCTTATCAGAAGTGGAGAACCTGTCGAATGGCCAGAAACGAGCAGACTGGAAAGAAAGCAGCGTCCGCGGCGAGCGAAGTTCTGCGTGACCCGAAGTCCTCGAAAGCAGCCAAGACCGCCGCCGCTTCTGCGTTGACTCAGGCACCCGACAAGAAGGAAGGAAAGAAGTAAGCATCAAGTCGCCCTGTGGACCCGAAGGGGTGACGGCGAGCAAGGGGATCGGGGCTTGCGGCTGTCGGGGCGTACCCTGATCTCGGCGAGATAGCCAGAGATAACAAGAGGCCCCAGCGGGGCGACGGCCACCGGTTGGTGGCTGCGAGGGAAGCCGGTTCGCGATTTGCGCTTCGCGCTTTTCTCACGTTCGAGCGGAAACTCTTCCGGGGGTGCGGCACAAGCTTGCATCCCCGGGAGTCCTTCCTGCTCCGCCAGGGTCGGGACGCAGGTTCATTCAGGTCGTGCCCCGCCCTGTGCTTGGGCCGCCGCCTGGAAAGCAGCGACTGGATGTAGGCCGAGTTTCGCCGTGCGCACGGCGGCTCAACCTCTTGGGAAAGGAGCAGGTGATGTGGGAAAAGGTGTGGGCGGACGTGGTGGCCAAAGTGCCGAGCATTCTGGCCGCCGTGGCCGTGCTGGTCGTGGGCTGGCTGCTGGCCCTGGTGCTGGCATCCCTCGTGCGCAAGTTGCTCAGTAAGACGAGGATAGATGACCGCATCGCCTTCTGGCTCAGCGGCGAGGATGGCGGAGGGCGAGAGCATCCGAAAAGCGAGCGCTGGGCCGGAGCAATCGTCTTCTATCTCGTCCTGCTGTTTGCGCTCGTCGCCGCGCTCCAGACGTTGGGGCTCACCATCGTCACCGCGCCACTCAACGAGCTGTTGACCTCGATTATGGCTTTCATTCCGCGCGCGCTCGCGGCGGGCCTGCTGTTGCTCGTGGCTTGGCTCGTGGCGACTGTCGCGCGCATCGTCCTGCGCCGAGCGCTGGGCGTGTTGCGGCTCGACGAACGGCTGGGCGAAGGAGAGGAAGGGGCCAAGGCGCAGGCTCGTCCCATCTCGAAGCCTGTGGCCGACGTCGCCTATTGGCTGATCTTCCTGCTATTCCTGCCCGCAGTGCTGGGCGCCTTGGGGCTCACCGGGCTGTTTGGGCCGGTGGACAACATGGTGGGCAAGGTGCTGGGGTACCTGCCCAATCTCTTCTCCGCGGCGATCATCCTCGTGGTCGGTTGGGTGATCGCGCGCATCCTGCGGCGCATCGTGGCCCAGCTTCTCGCGGCCGTGGGCGCGGACCGCTTGGCCGAGCGCACGGGAGTGGCCAAGGCGCTGGGTGCGACCCCTCTCTCCGCCGTGCTGGCATTCGTGGTTTATGTACTGGTGTTGATCCCGGTGCTCATCGCCGCTCTGAACGCGCTGGCCATCGAAGCCATCACGGTGCCGGCCAGCGAGATGCTGGCGACACTGTTGAAGGCGATTCCCGCGTTGCTGGGGGCAGCGGTCATCTTGGTCGTAGCCTACTTGCTCGGGCGGCTTGTCGCGGACCTCGTCCGCCGCCTGCTGGAGAGCGTGGGGTTCGACGATGCGCTGGCCCGGGTCGGCATCGCGAGGACCGACGCAGAGGGAACGCGCCGTCCGTCGGCCGCGGTGGGCTACATCGTGCTGGTGGGCGTCATGCTTCTGGCAACGATTGCGGCGCTGCGCATGCTAGGGTTCGACTCGGTGGCCGGCCTCGTGGTCGGCGTGACCGAGCTGGGCGGGCGCGTGCTGCTGGGCCTGGCCATCATCGCTCTGGGCCTTTACCTGGGCCAGCTCGCGTCGAAGGCCATCCAGAAGAGCAACGTCACCCACGCCGCGCCACTGGCCGTTGCGGCCAGGGTGGGCATCGCCGTGCTCGCCGCCGCCGCGGGCCTGCGCCAGATGGGCGTGGCCAACGAGATCATCAACCTCGCCTTTGGGCTCACGCTGGGCGCCGTGGCCGTGGCCACGGCCATCGCCTTCGGCCTCGGTGGCCGCGACGTCGCGGGCAGACAACTCCAGAAATGGATCGAGGCTCCGGACACGAAGCCGCCGAAGACAGGGGCGTAGCCCTCGCAGCGGCCCTCGCGTCTCGGCAGCGACTGCGATGCGGGTAAGGAGCGGAGAGAGGCCCCAGTGGGGCGACGGCCACCGGTCGGTGGCTGCGAGGAAGGCCGGTTCGCAGTTCGTGCTTTCCTCACGTTCGTGCGGAAGCTCTTCCGGGGGTGCGGCGCAAGTCTACATCCCCGGAAGTCCTTCCTGCTCAGCGTTCACGAGTTGCCGTCTTGTGCCCATGGCACCTTGGCGTTTCCCTTCACACGGGACGCCCGCACCCACTGGGGAGGAAGTGAGAAGGGGACTGACATGAAGAACCTGGTACGATCGCTCAAGTTCCTGCTTCTTGTTGGCGTGCTTTTCGTTCCCTCCGGCTGTGGTCCGTGGTTCTGGCACGGCGGTGACGGGCGGCACAGAGATGACCGGCGGGGTGGGGATGACCGCCGCGGCGGGGACGACCGGCGGGGTGGGGACGACCGGCGAGACGGAGGAGACAACCGGCACGCGGGTGACGAGAAGCGCAGGGATCGTCCAGAGGAACGTGCGCACGAGCATGAGGGCCGCCGCTAGAGTAAGGAGGAGCCGGGATGGGTATCGTTCTGGCAGCTGCGGTTGTGGTTACCTTGGCGGCCATCGCCCCCTCGCTGAGGGCCGCGCGCGGCGGCGAGCAGTACACGGCGACCGCCTATTGCTCGTGCAGCAAGTGCTGCGGCAGGTGGGCGGACGGCCTCACGGCGACGGGGAAGCGCGCCCAGTGGGGGACCATCGCCGCCGATTGGCGCCTGCTGCCGCGGGGGACGAGGGTCGGCCTGTCCTGTTTCCCTGGACAGGTCTTCGTCGTCGAGGATCGAGGGGGAGCCATCAAGGGCAAGCGGATCGACGTCTGGCACCCGTCCCACCGATCCGCTCTGAGGTTTGGCGTGCGTGACACGGTCCAGATCAGGGTCCTCGCACATTCGCCCGGTCGCTGACGCCAGGGTCAGTCGCCGGTCAGCCAGGGGGAGGCCATGACGCAAAGCAGACCGGGCAGTGAGATGAATCCTGGCAGGAGAGGGGGCGGGCGAACGGCATTGGGTGGTGCGGCGGACCCGCACAGGGCTCTGCGGCATAGCAGAGAGCTTCCTCAGAAGGGAAGGCCGGAGATGGCGAAAGCGAGACTGTCAATGATCGGACGCGTGGCCAGGATGGCGACCATCGGGGCGACCAAGTGCCCCGGCGACGTGCCCGAAGCTGTCCTGGAGGCCGCCCGGGATACCCTACTGACCGCCGTGGACGGCGTCGCGCAGGTCGCCATCGCGGCCGAGAAGGGCGCCGTGCAGATCGTGACGGGCGCCGTCCATGGGGCGGCTGAGGATGGCGGGGACGTCATGCTCATCCTGGAATGGGCGATTCACGGCACGATGAAGGGCGCATCGGACGTCGGTGCGGACGTCGGCATGACCGCCGTCGCGGCCGTCGGCGCGGGCGTCAAGGCAGCCGAGGAGGTCGGCGCCGATGCATGCCGTGCGCTCAGGCAGGCGGTCGCCGGCGCGCTCGCGGCTGCGGACGAGATCGACGGCAACGCCGCCGAGGCCGTGCGCGCCGTGCTGGGAACCTCGATCAAGGGCGCCAGGGACACTATCCAGGAGCTGTCCCGGAAGTAGGCGCGTTCGGCGAGCCCAAGGGGCCGGCTGGGGCCAAGTGGGAGGGCCCGATGGAAGGCGCACTATGGACGTTCTGCTGATTTACCCCGAGTTCCCCTTCCGCAGGATCTGCGAGCGCCATGTTCTCTGAACGTTGCGCGAGGCAAGCGTGATCACTTGGTGTTGTACTCTTTTGGGAAAGGAGATTCAGATGCCGAGGCGAGATGGCACAGGTCCCTCAACTGGGGCGAAAGGGCCTCGCGATGGTCGAGGCAGTGGCAAAGGTAAGGGCCAAGCACCGGGCAAGGGTGTCGGTGGGCGCAAGGGCGGTAAGAAAGGCCCCTGCAAGTGAAGCAGTGCGCACTGTGAGGTTCCAACCCTTCCAGTGCATGACAAAGGGACGAAGGGCGACTGGGGTCCACTCGTTGCGCCCGTGGCCCCAGCGCCCCATCCCTGACGTTCGGCGAGCCCAATGGGCCGCCTGAGGCCAGGTGCAGATCGGGCGCGGCGAGTCCGATCGCCCTGCGGGCTTCGGGCCTGCGTTGTGCGCTGGCTGGTGCGACGTTCACCGACCTCCAGGCCAAGGCTCTTCACATGTGACCTGCGCCACAGGAGTTAGGCAGAATCGCTCGAGGGGCGGCCACGCCTGGCACTGCGTTTGCTCATGTGTAAATTGGACTTTGACGAGGCAGGCGGGGAACGGGACTGTGTAGTGCGGGGGGCAGGCAAAGGGACCGACGGCATAGCGCAGAGCTTGCCTAGAAAGGGGATCACGATGGCGACGATCCTGGTCGTTGACAACGATAGCAACCAGCGCCTCCTGCTCAGGGAGGCGTTCCAGCAGGAGGGTCACACGGTGCTGACCGCCTCGAATAGCGAGGAAGCCCTCTCGGCGGTAGCCACAACGATGCCCCACGTCGTTGTTCTGGACATCGGCCTGCCGGGCATGGACGGCATCGAGCTCCTGGGCAGGCTCGTGAGCATCAGCAATCGTCTCCCCGTCGTGATCTACACGGGCCTTGCCAGCTACCGGGACAGTTTCATGTCCTGGGCCGCCGATGCCTACGTCCTGAAGAGCAGCGACCTCACCGAGCTCAAACAGACGATCCGGCACATCCTCGGCAAGGGGTCCCGCAGCCTCTTGACCTACACGCCACAGGCGATGTTGCCTGCTCCGCACGCGCGTCAGCACTCCGCGGGTCCGCCCCTGGAACAGTTCAGGGCCTGATGCCTACCTGCTGTTGGTGCCGGCTTGGGCAAGAAAGGAAAGGTTGACGGCAATGGACACGCTGACACGAGACGACCTGCAAGCGCTGATCGAGCCGCGAGGTGGACGGTGCGTCTCGCTCTACATGCCCGCCTTCCACAAAGGAGCCGAGCAGCAACAGAACCTGGTGCGGTTCAGCAACTTGCTCCGCGATGCGCAGCATCAGTTGCTGGCCGCCGAAGTCGGCCCCGCCGAAGCGGATGCGCTGCTCGCCCCGGCCCGTCGGCTGGCGACGGACGCGGAGTTCTGGCGCCACCCGAGCGATGGGGTGGCGGCGTTCATGGCTCCGGATTTCCTTCGGCACTATCGGCTGCCGATCAAGTTCGCGGAAATGGTCGTTGCCACACAGCACTTCGAGGTCAGGCCCCTCCTGCCGTGGGTCGCCGCGACAGGACGCTTCTACGTGCTGGCGCTCGGCACGGAACACGCCCGGCTGTTTCGCTGCACCGCGTTCGGCATTCGCGAGGTCCACGTGCAAGGGATGCCTGTCAGCATTGCCGAGGCACTCAACGAGGAGATCACCGGGGGGAGGGAGATCCAGGCTCGGGGCGAAGCGCCCAGGCAGCCGGGGGAGCGGGGAACGGCCTTCTACGGTCACGGCAGCGAGAGGGACTATGCGAAGAACAAGCTCCTGCGGTTCTTCCGCATCGTAGACAGGTGTCTGCACCCGCTGCTCAGCGACCCGCACGCCCCCCTCGTGCTTGCGGGAGTGGCGTACCTCCAACCCATCTACAGAGAGGCGAACACCTGCCGTCATCTGGCGGACGACGGGGTCGATGGCACCCCGGACGTGTTGGGCGAAGAGGCGTTGCGCGACCGCGCGTGGGCCATCGTGGAGCCCCTCTTCCTCAAGCGACAGAACGAAGCGCTCGCCCGCTACAGGCAGTTCGCGCACACCGAGCACGCATCGAGTGATATCAGGCAAGTCGCCCAGGCCGCGCGAGAGGGACGCGTCGAGACTCTCTTTGTCGCCATCGAGGGCCAGCTATGGGGCTCCCGCAATGCCTTGAACGAAGGGACGCAGCTACACCCCACGCGAGAGACCGGTGACGATGAACAGCTCAACCTGGCCACGATCCTTACCCTCTTGCATGGAGGCGCTGTCTACGCGATCGGCAGGGAGAGCATGGCCGATGGAGCCCTGTTGGCAGCCGTGTTGCGCCGGTGAGAGCCGAAGGGCTCCACTGGTTAGGCTGGAGCAGCGACCACTGGGAGTTTGATGGCCGGACCCAAGGACGATGACAGGAAGGAGTCAAGCATGTCTCAGAAAGGCACAGTAGCAGCGGTATACGGCACGCACACCGACGCGGAGGCCGCTGTGCGGGAACTCCAGAAGGCGGGCTTCGACATGAAGAAGCTGTCCATTGTGGGAAAGGAGTACCGCACAGAGGAGCACGTCGTGGGCTACTACAACACGGGCGACCGCATGAGGTACTGGGGCAAGATGGGCGCCTTCTGGGGAGGCCTGTGGGGCCTCCTGTTCGGGTCGGCCTTCTTCTGGATCCCCGTGATCGGGCCTGTCCTGGTGGCCGGTCCCCTCGCCTCCGCAATCATCGGCGCCCTCGAAGGCGCCGTCGTCGTCGGTGGCCTGAGCGCACTGGGGGCTGGACTGTACAGCATCGGCATCCCCAACGACAGCATCCTCAAGTACGAAACGGCGCTGAAGTCTGACAAGTACCTCCTCGTGGCTCACGGCACCGCCGAGGAGGTCGCGGCGGCAAAGGAGATTCTCGTAGAGAACGGCGCTGCGGAAGCCGTCAATCTCCACGGTTGACCTGGAGCGTCGGGCGTTGGCGTGGCCGTCGAGGCCCGCACCGCTCACGATTACCAACTCAGGAGGCTACGAATGAGCGCCATCATCACGACAGCCGAGCAGCCCAACATGGTCAGGAAGCACCTGCCGTGCCTGGGCTGTGGCGAGCCGATGTGGACAGACCGAGGCCACCGCATCTGCACGAAGTGTCACCGACGCAACAACAGCTCTCCGATGATCCGGGTGTGTCACACTGCACTGCCGCGCGGGGCCTGGCCGATGGAAGCGCCGGCGGCCCGCTCGATGTTCGAGTGACCGAGTGCCCATCCAGGGCACGGCGGTCATCGTCGGACTGGTGGGACTGTTGCGCGGATCAAAGGCGGCCACACGAGAGGAGTACCACAATGCTGTGCTGCCCATTGATCCTCCTCCTCGTGGCCCTCGTGGCCGGCGCCTGTTCTGTCCGTCGCTTTCCTGGTGATGTTCGTGTCGTGCTGGTGACACGCACCAGGCGGCGTGCGCAGGCGCCCGTTGAAATGGACCTTCACTTCACAATTGGGAGACAGTTCATGAGCAAGACACTGGTAGCGCTCGGGGTCGTTATGGCGTTGTCCCTCGGCAGTACGGGGTGCGGGGAAAAGACCCCATCCGAGAAGGTGTCGGATTCGGCGAAGTCGGCCGGACAAGCTGTTGACGATGCCGCAAACGCCACCGGCAAGGCTGTTGGCGACGCCGCAAAGGCCGCCGGCGATGCCGTTGGCGATGCTGCAGAGGCCACCGGCGATGCCGTTGACGACGCCACGAAGGCTACGGGCGAGTCCCTGACCCAGTCGAAGGATGCGGCTGTCAAGGCCGCCCAGGAGACGCTCAGCGCGATCGAGAAGAAGTGGCAGGACTTGCAGGCCAAGGCCGCGCCGGCCACCGATGAGGCGAAGGCCGATCTCCAGAAGGCCAAGGATCAGATGGCCCAGACCCTCGCCGATGCCAAAGCAAAGCTCGTCGAGGCGAAGGACGCCGGCGCCGACGCTTGGGAGCAGAACGTCAAACCCGCATTCCGTGCCGCCCTGCAGAGGGCGCAGAAACTCTACGAGGAAGCGTCCGCCAAGTTCAGCAGCAAGTAGGCGCAGTACAGGGAGTCTGAGGAATGAATGAGAAGACCGTTTTGAGTTTCTGCCGAAGGAGAGAAAGCATGAACATGCGTCGCGTTTGGCGGTTGTGGATGCTCACGGCACTGGTGGCCATGGGCACAGGATGCGGCTTGGGCGGGGCCGATGCCCCTCCGCCACCCCAGGGCGGCCCGCCCGATGTCCAGGCAGGCGTGCAAGTGCTCACGCGCGGGCCGGTGCATGAGGCATTTGCGGAGACCGTGACCTTCGATCCCGATGCAGGCATCGTGGTGGCGAAGGCGCCGCCCGCCGCCATCGAGGAAATGCCGCCCGACCAGAGACCGGAGGGGGATAACGTCGCGTGGGTCCCCGGCTACTGGGCCTGGGATGACGAGCGGGGCGACTTCCTGTGGGTCAGCGGCATCTGGCGCGCCCTGCCGCCCGGCCGCCAGTGGGTGCCCGGGTATTGGGGCAGGACCGGGCAAGGCTTCCAGTGGACCTCCGGGTACTGGGCCGATGCCAGGGCGAGCGAGGTCGAGTACCTGCCCGAGCCGCCTGCGACGGTCGAAGCCGGCCCGAACATCGCCGCGCCTTCGGCGGATCAGATCTGGATACCCGGCTGTTGGGTCAGGTATCAGGGCCGCTATGCGTGGCGCCCCGGGTACTGGGCCGCCGCGCAGCAGGACTGGGTGTGGATCCCTGCCCATTACGTCTGGGCTCGGCGCGGCTACGTCTTCGTGGACGGCTACTGGGACCACACCATCGGCCGCCGCGGCGTGCTGTTCGCGCCGGTCTACTTCGACGCGCGGGCCTACACGCGCCAGGGCTTCCACTATTCGCCTTCGATAGTGATCGACCTGGGCGTGTTCGCCGAGCACCTCTTCCTGCGGCCGCGCTACGGCCACTACTACTTCGGCGACTACTACGCGGCCAGCTACTCCAACGCGGGCTACTACGCTCCGTACTCGTTCTACTCCGGCCGCCACGGCTACGACCCAATCTACACTCATCAGCGCTGGAAGCATCGGGCTGACCGCGATTGGGAGCGCCGCGTGGAGACGGACTTCCGACACCGCCGCGACCACGAGGATGCCCGACCGCCGCGCACCCTGGCGGCCCAGAGGCAGCTCATCACGAGCGAGGGCAGGTCGAAGACCCCGAGACACGTGATTGCCGTCCCGCTCGCCCAGGTGGCGACGCGGAAGGACAGCCCGACCCGATTCCGGCCGGTGGCCAGGGAAGAGAGGCAACTGCTTGGCCAGCGTGGCCAAGAGGTCCGGAAGCTCCGCGACGAACGGCAGAAGCTGGAAAGCAGAGCACCGGATGTGCCAGGTACGCCAGCCGGAAGGCCCCCCAAGGTATTCGAGCCGCCCAAAGTGAGGCTTCCCAGATCCCCGATTGTGGCGAAGCCGGCCCCCAAGCTCGATAGGCACCACGCTCCGCCGGGGACGCCTCGGGCACCCACGCCAGATCCCAAGGTCGAGCCCAGACCCCGACCGACTCGCGGCAGACCCGATTCGCCCAGGAGGGAGCCGAAGGTGAAGGCGGACGAGCGTAAGCCCGAGACGCCCAGGGGTGAGCGGAAGGTGAAGGCGGACGAGAGTAGGCCCGAGACGCCCAAGGGCAAGTCGAAGGAAGAGCCCGAAGGCGAACCCAAGGGGAAGTCCAGGTATCG
>Ga0272441_10011158_pt1 | contig 13395 bp, 12 predicted proteins | sample SSMProp6N_FD_193582 | JGI IMG/M metagenome (GOLD analysis project Ga0272441, IMG submission 193582) | Marine sediment archaeal communities from Little Sippewissett salt marsh, Falmouth, MA, United States - SSM-Prop-6N | ecosystem: Environmental > Aquatic > Marine > Wetlands > Sediment ... | reverse complement strand
GGATGCCGTCGCGGCCTGCATCGCGGCCGCCATCTTCTTGGCATGCATGGGGTCGACGCGCGAGTCCGACTCGGCGGTCGTAAACAGCACCGCAGGGTACTCGGTGGCTTGTTTCACGTGGTGGTAGGGGGAGTAGGCTCGCAGGAACTTGAACTGCTCCGGGTCGTCGGCGCAGCCGTACTCGGGGATCCACAGCCGGGCAATGCGGAAGTGGTGGTACCGGAGCATGTCGAGCAGCGGCACGGAACAGCCGATGGCGCGAAACAGATCGGGCCGCTGGACCATCATGGCGCCCATCAGCAGGCCGCCGTTGCTTCCGCCTCGCGCGCCGAGTCGCTCCTTGCACGTGTAGCCATCGGCAATGAGCTTCTCTGCGGATGCGATGAAATCGTCGAAGCAGTTCTGCTTCCTGTCGAGCCGTCCGGCGCGGTGCCATTCACGCCCGAATTCACCGCCGCCGCGAATGTTGGCGACTGCCCAGATGCCGCCGAGATCGAGCCAGGGGATGCCGCCGCGATAGAAGAACGGCGTCTGGCTGCCGTTGAAGCCGCCGTAGCCCCACAGCACGGTGGGGTTTTGGCCGTCGAGCTTGAGGCCTTTCTTGTGGGTGACGAACATCGGGACGCGCGTGCCGTCCTTGGAGTTGAACCACAACTGCTGCGTCTCGTACTGGTCGAGATCGACGTTGACCTGCATGCGGTCGATCGCCGTCATCGTGTGCTCGCGCATGTTGTAGTGAAAGACGACGGGCGGGTACGCGAAGGACTCGAAGCTGAAGAAGAGATCGCTGCGATCGGGGCGGCCGCTCAGGGCGCCGACGGTTCCCAGCGTGGGCAGCTCCACCTCCTTGATCAGCTTGCCGTCCGGCTCGTAGATGAGCAGCCGTGAATACGCGTTTTCCATGACATTGATGACAAGTTTGCCATCGACGATCACGAACGCGTTGATGACGCCGTTTTGCTCCGGAATGATATCTTTCCACTGGCTCGGCGCGGGTGTGTCGATGTTCGCGGCGACGATTCGATAGCGTGGCGCCTCGTAGTTCGTCAGCAGAATCAGCTTGTCTCCGAGGATGTCACCGCTGAAGTGCCCATCCAGATCTGTCGCGATCGGACGAAACTCCTTTTCGCCGCCGGCGCGGAAGTAGATGCTGTTCTTGGTCCAGTCGATCGTGCGGGTCAGGAACTGGTAGCGGTTATCGCTGGAGTTGCTGACGTCGGGCCATTCTTCCTTCGGACGGCCGGTTCCCCAGATCAGCGGATCATCGTGCCAGTCGGTGCCGAACCGATGGTGATACACGCGGCGATGGTAGTTCTCATCGCCCTCCGGCACCGACCCGGGGACAGGATAACGGCTGTAGCAGAAGCCGCGCTGATCAGCATCCCAGGCAACGGCGGCGTGTCGCGTATGAGGAATGACGACGTCGAGATCGACACCCTTGTCAACGTCGCGTACGTACAGCGTGCTCTGTTCCGACCCGCTGGACGATTTGCCATAGGCGATGAGCTTTCCGTCGGGGGACGGATGCCACCAATCCATCGCCACCGTGCCATCTTCGCTGAACGTATTCGGGTCGATCACCACCCGTGGCTCGGTGTCCAGTCCGCCGATCCGGACATAGAGGACGGCATGGTTCTGCAAGCCCGATCGCTTCATGTGGAAGATGCGGTCGCCGTAGCGTGTGGGCGTCGAGCCGACATGCGTGGCATGCAGCTCTTCCAGCCGGTGCGCGAGGTGTGCCCGCGGCTTGGTGAAGCGATCGAGCAGCCGCCGGGTGAGAGCGTTCTGTTGCCCGGTCCACTTCTGAACGGCCGGGTCGTCTTCATCTTCCAGCCAGCGGTAGGGGTCGGGGATCTTCTCGCCATGCAACTCGTCCTCCACGTCCGTCGTGCGTGTGGGGGGGTAGTCGGGGCGTTGTGCGAGAGCGACCGGTACGATCAGTATCATCATGGTCAATCCGACTCGTGGCAGCCAAGTCGTGTTGAGCATCGGATGGCTCCTCAATAGGTCTCGGCGGGCACCGCGCCAGACGCCCGCATGGGTCGATGTCGCCGCGCAGACAGGCACAGCAGCCGCAAGCGATGGCGACAGACCATCAAACCCTTTAGGATACACGTTGCGGGCATGGATTGACAGGACCCGGCGGCAAAAGCGACGGGGCAACAGGACGGATGGCCCACGAAGTGACGGGTAGCGCGGCGAACGCTCACGTCGACGACATTGGGCTTCGTTGCCCGCGCTGCAAGTACAACCTGACCGGCCTTTCGCAGGCACGCTGCCCCGAGTGTGGTGCGAGCTTCGATTGGGAGGCCGTGCGGCGCGAAGCCGCCAACCCACCCCGCATTCCCTTTGAGCGTGCTCGTCGCTGGTGGAAGATTCCCATGTTCGCTGTGACGTGGGTGACCTTGCTGCTGGCGCCATGGGCATTCGCGAGGCAGGTTGTGGCCCGCGTGAGTACCGGGCATGCCCTGGTCTTCGGCGGCGTGTGCTTCGCGAGCACCCTGCTGGCGATGTTCTTCGATGCGCCGCTCTCGATCGTGGTGGCATGGCTGGCCACGGTGTTTATCTATCTGCCGATTCAGACCCTTTGCATAGCGGTGGCGGATGTCGTTGGCTGGCGGCGTTTCGGGGATACGCTGTGGTTCTGGCTGCTGGTCGGGTTCTATACATCTGCCGTCATGATGACCGAGTGCTGCTACGGCCCGCCGCCGTTGGTCCTGAGCTCACTGATCGATGTGGTTGCCGGCCCGCGGGTCGTGTCGTGGCTCGGCGACGACATGTTTACATACTCGCTGAGCAGTGTCGTCTGGTGGGCGCAACTGGGAGTGTGGGTTGCAGCGCTGGGATGTGTCTTCTTCCTCCGCCAGCGCCGTCCCCGGAGAAACGTTCCCGCATTGCTGTTGGCCACATTAACGATGATGGCGGGCATCCTCGTGCTCTATGCCACGGTGTTTGAGTACGTCGGCGTGCCGATCGGCGAGTGGTGCGTGGAAAACCTGGAGTAATCCGGGTTCATGGGCTATTTCCGGGGAAGGCCTGACGGGTATTGAGGAAGAAGCAGGCGTCGTCGCGGCAACCGTAGGCCATCCGTTTGATCCCCTTGATCTTGTTGTTGACCCCTTCCAGCAAGCTGGTGTGCAGCGGCCAGCGGCAGTGCGACAGGATGCTGTCAATCTTCGCTTTGAGCCGGCGGGCGAACGTCTTCAGCGGGTTTCCCAGATACAGTGCCGGTGATGGCATCAAACGTGCGGGTTTTCCCTGTGATCCAAGGGCTTTCGGCCAATCGGGCAGGAGCATCCAATGGGTGACAGGCGAAAGCGGGCACTTTGTGTTCAATCTGACGGCGAGCTCAAGCTCGAATTCCACGGGGCGAAGATCACGAGCGACGCGGGACTCCTACCCTTTCGTGAACTGGACGAAGCGTTCCGGTTGACGGAAGCGGCGAGCGTCATGTTCGCCGATTTCCGTCGAGGCAAGAACACGCAACACACATTGCTGGCGATGTTGCGGCAGGCGGTTTATGGACGGTTGGCTGGATACGGAGACGTGAACGATGCCGAACGTCTGCGTGTCGATCCGGCCATGCTTCGGCGTGGGAACCACAACAGCGTCAAGTTCTGGCGCCGGGTCCTGCTGCCGGTGATCGAGCGATATCGGGATCGTGACATTCCGAAGTACGCTCGCGGTGACGCGGCGTTTGCCATCCTGGCGAACAACGTTCTGATGGCCAGTATCAGCCATCTGCTGACCCGTCCGGTGGGACGCCCTTCACACAAGCCCAAGGTGTTCTACGAGAGCTTCTCGTATCAGGCGCAGAGTTGGGACCGTCCACGCCGTGTGGTCGCCAAGGTCGAGTGGCACTGGGACGAGTTGGTTCCGTGTGTGGGATTCATCGTGACCAACATGACCGGCTGGTCGAGGAGGGTGGTCAAGTTCTACAACGGTCGCGGCACCGCCGAGCAATGGATCAAGGAAGGTAAGTACGCCGTGAAGTGGACGCGGCTATCGTGCCGGAACTTCAGGGACAACCAGGTGCGGCTTCAGCTTTTCGCGCTGGCGTACAACCTGGGGAACTTCCTGCGGCGGTTGGCGCTGCCACGGTCAGTGAAACACTGGTCGTTGACCACGCTGCGCGAGAAGCTGATCAAGATCGGTGCGAAGGTGGTGCGGCACGCCAAGTACGTGACGTTCCAGTTGGCCGAGGTTGCGGTGCCGCGCGAGTTGTTCGCAGCGATCCTGGAGCGTATCCAGCGGTTCGGTGTGCCGCCCCCGTTGGTGCAGCGTGGCTGACGCTCGCGACCGTAGGAATCGTTGGTGATTCGGTTGGGAGCAAGGGTTGACGCTGCGCGGAAACGGGCCGGACTCGTTGTCCCGGAGGCGTCAGGGGCACGATTGACCCCACGGAGCGAGCAAACAGGCGTGATTCACGGCGAGCGAAACCGTTTTCGATGGAATCGAGCAGGCCATTCAGGTAGAATAACAAATTCAGGATCGATAAATGGGGGATTTCGTTGACGGCACGCGCAAGAATCGACTACTCTGGCGTTGGGTCGGTGAGAGGAGCGTTGGGACTCCCAGGTGATGCGAGCAGGAGGCTTAGCCGCCTGCCCGAAGTGTCTTGAGCAACCTGTGCTTCGCCAGTGAGTACCGGTCTCGGGGCTGCTCGTGGCCGCGTTCGATACGCGGTCACGAAGGTCGTGAAGGTTGAATCGCTGAATGAGTGTGTTTCCGCCGTTGGGCGTCGGCGGCCGTTTGATCAGCTCAGCTTGGTTGGTTTTGAACTGGAACAGGAAGACGTTTCCAGGAGGAGAACCATGGCGAAGATTCTAGGTATTCTCGCAGCATTGCTTATCTCCGCGCCAGCTCTGGCGACCGGCGACTACGTGGGTCCCGGCGGTGACTACAGCCTCTTCGACGGTGGTTATAGTGGCTTGCTGGAAAACATGTTCACCACCGCGCTGGAGGTTCCGGCCGGTGAACCCGGCGGCGACATCATCGATGACATTTGGCTCGAGATGGACAACAGCCACACCTGGGTCGGCGACCTGGTCATCAAGCTCGAGGGTCCGGGTGGCGATCTGCTGACGCTCGTGTCGCGTCCGGGCTTTGACGAGCCGGCTGACGACGGGTCTGGCTGCTGCGGTAGCGGCTCCGACTGGATCCTCGGCAACGTCCAGAGCTTCATGGACGGCGCCGCGCTCCATGCCGAGTTCATGGGCGATGCCGGCACCCCGATCCCGCCACAGACGCTTCAGCCGACCGGCATCTATGACGGTAGCGGCACGCCGACGACCTCGCTGGTCGGCGCTTTTGGCGGCACCAACGCCGTCGGCCTATGGAGGCTGCACATCGGCGATTCGGTTGTGGGCGACTACGGCAACCTCGGTAGCTGGACGCTGCATCTGGGAACCATTCCGGAGCCGGCCGGCCTGCTGCTGATCGGCTTGGGTGCGCTGGTGGTGCTGCGTCGTCGTTAGTTCGACACGCCGGCGCTGCTCAACGCAGTGCCACGTTGACTGATTCACGAGGAGAGGTTCCCCATCGCGGGAGCCTCTCCTTTTTTCATTCCGCGGGGCTTCCTTCGTCACGTTCGGGGCCGTTTATGGTGAAATCGCTCTTCAGCGGTTCGATGCGGCTGTGAATCGCCCGTGCATACCAGTCCAGCCAGAACCGCCAGGCGTAGCCCACGTGGCGATAGTCCCACAGCGTCTTGAGATCCTCCTTGAGGATATACACCTTCGCGAGCTAGCGATTGGCCGCCAGAAGCTCGTCAAGTCGCCCCCGGTCTTCTTCTCGCTTGATGTTGTCCGGGTTGCGCGAGAGCAACCAGCGTGAGCCCTTCATCCACCTTCCGCGCTGCTTTGTCGTGCTTGAGTCGGTTGGCTTCATCCACCCGCACGCGGTCGATCACCTCGTGGCCATACTTGGCGACCACGTGGAACAGGTCGAAGACCACCTCCGCCTGCGGACACTGCGCCCGCATCTCCGCTTCGTACGCCCCATTCATGTCCATCACGACCGCCTTGAGCCGCGCGCGACCGTCAGCGCCCAGCGGTCTTCGTACTCATGCACGGCGGTTGTTGTCTGCCCGCAACCACTGCACACGCCGGGCCGCTTCGCTTCCAAGCGCAGCTCGATCCAGACCTCGGCCCGCTCGCCCTTCACCCCGGCCTCAAACCGCTCGGCCGTGCCGATCCGATAGCCTTCCCACCCGCCCAATACCCGCGTAAGCTCGTTCCTTGGCAACGGCGGCCTCCTGTCCATCCTGATGTCCTGAAGAAACACGAAGATACGACACGGCCGCTGTTGCCGCCTCTTTCACCCCGAAGAGTGCCCATGAACCGTAATCCGGGGGGCACGGCACGGGGCGGTTCATCGCAGAACGCGTTTGGCCATGCGGCGCAGCGAGATGCTGTGCAGCAGCACGATGAACGCCAGCAGCATGGCCAGGTGCATCCCCGTGGCGAGTGTGAATTCCGCTTTGAACAGGGCGCGCGACAGCTCGATCGGGTGCGTCAGGGGTACCAGCATCGATATGGTGTCGATCGCCCAATGGTGCCCGCGGACTGGGAAGAACGTCCCGGAGAAGAAGAACAGGGGGGTGATGACACCGGTGGAGAAGAAGGAGAAGTTTGTGATGGTCTTCACGTAGCTCGTGACGATGAGCCCGATGGCGGCGAACATATACGCCGTCAGGAACCCGATCACCGGCACGAAAAGGCACCAGACGGTCGGGCGCACGCCGAACAACAGCGTGATCAGCAGCACGACAGACGCGAAGACGGCTCCCTTGGTGGCCGAGAAGAGCATCTCGCCGATGAACATCTCGCTGATGCGGAGATGCGTGCCGAGCATGGCGTCGTACGTCTTCTGGTAAATCAGGCGCACGAACGTGTTGTACGTGGTCTCGAAGACGGCGGTGAACATGGCCGAGGCGACGAGCAGGCCGCTGGCGACGTACGTGGGGTACGGCAGCCCGTCGAACAACCCCTTCGACATGTAGCTGCCCAGGCCGATGGCGATCGCCGTGAAGAAGAACAGCGGTTCGAGGATGGGGGGCGTGGCGTTGGCGAGAAACGTCTGGCAGTACACGCGCACGTGGCGGTACCACACGCCGAACAGGCTCCAGACGAGTCCCGTGCGCAGCGCAACCGGGGCCCAGAGCTCGGCCAGTTCCGGGGATTCGCGCGTGTTCATTGGCTCAATCCTCGGCCGGTGAACTTGAGAAACACGTCTTCGAGGTTGGCGTGCCGCAGCACGACGTGCCGCGTGGGCAGCGCGTCGTACAGCGCCTGTAGCGGCTCTTCGGCGTTGGAGTAGAAGTAGTCGGCGTCGCCGGCATGCTCGTGCCGGACCTTCCCATCAAGCGCCGGAATCTCGGCGAGCCCGGAAGCCTGGAGAACGTAGCGCTCGAGATGATGCGTGATCAGGGTGTTGGGCTCCCCGCTGCGGATGATCTGGCCGTGGTCCATGATCATCACACGCTCGCTGAGCTGTTGGGCTTCTTCCATGTAGTGGGTCGTGAGGAGAATCGTGAGTCCGCGGCGCTTCAAATCTCGCAGCAAGGCCCAGATGGCGTGACGGACCTGGGGGTCGAGTCCGGTTGTCGGCTCGTCCAGGATGAGCAGCCTGGGGCTGTGCAGCAAGGCGCGGGCGATCATCAGTCGGCGAACCATCCCACCCGACAGAGCCCGGATGGTGCTCTTGGCCTTCTCGCTCAGTTCCATCCAGTCCAGCAGCGTCGCAATCCGGCGGCGGGCCGTCCGCCGGTCGAGGCCGCAATACAAGGCGTGCACGAGGAGGGTATCGGCCGCCCGGAGTTCCTGGTCGAGGTTGTTGTCCTGGAAGACGACGCCGACACGTGCGTTAATCTCTTTGCGCTGGCGCATCGGCTCCATGCCGAAGACTGTCAAGTCACCAGCGGTCTTCTCGACGGCGCTGTAGATGATGCGCATCAGTGTGGTTTTGCCGGCCCCATTGGGGCCCAGAAACCCGATGCACTCGTTGGACGCGATCTCGAAATCGACGCCGGCGACCGCCTTCAGGTCGCCGAATTCCTTCGTGAGCCCGCGAGCCAACACCACGGGGTTATTCGGTCTGGTGAGTGTCATTGACATTCCACCGGCATGATAGTCGCTGTGCGGCGACCGTGGGAGGCGATCTGTGCCGGGACGCGAGCGCTTCAGTCGGGCGATGCAGGGGCCTTCAGGACAGGAGCAGCGATTGCCGTCGCGAGAGGCCGGCCGTGCTCAACCTGTCCAATCGCGTGCCCGTTGGACTTTGGGTCGGCAGCGTACGTCCGGGGGCGCAAGTCTTGCGCGAGGGGGGAGTCCGGTCATGCTCACTCGCCAGTAGGCCGCCATCCAGGCTGATGCCGCGGCCTGCCGATAAAAGGCGCTGTGCGTGAGCCTTTCACGGAGCGCTGAATGTCGAGCGGCGGACGCGCCGCCGGCTCTTCGTTCCGTCCCATGGTGCGCGACGCCGGACTGGCATGCTGTTTAACTCGATTGACTTCGTACTCTTCTTCTGCGCGTTTGTGGCGGCCTGGCCGTTGCTTCGCCGGTGGAACAACGCGCGCTGGGGGTACCTCATTGCGGCGTCGTTCTTCTTCTACGGCTGGTGGGACTGGCGATTTCTGTTCCTGTTGCTGGTGAGCGGCACGATCGACTTTCTGGCGGCACTGGGCATGACCACGCATCGCCGGTGGAGGCGGCCGCTACTCGTGCTGTCACTGATCGGGAATCTGGGGCTCCTGGCGACATTCAAATACCTCGATTTCGCGATCGGGAACTTCAACGCGCTGACAGGCTGGTTTGGGCACGGCTCGCTGGTGCCGCTGGCTCGGCTGACGTTGCCAGTGGGCATCAGCTTCTACACGTTTCAATCGATGAGCTACACGATTGACGTGTATCGCGGTTGTCTCGAGCCGACACGCAACCCGCTGCATTTCTTCGCGTACCTGTCGATGTTCCCGCAGCTCGTGGCCGGGCCGATCGTGCGTGCGTCCCACCTGCTGCCGCAACTGAAGCACGCCCGCGCGACGACCGAAACCCAGCGCTGGGAGGGGCTGCGGCTCGTCGTCTTGGGGTATTTCAAGAAGATGGTCGTGGCCGACAACCTCGCGCCGGTCGTCAACACGGCCTTCGACGGCGACACGCTCATGGCCTCCGGAGCGTACTGGTGGATCATCGCGCTGATGTTCGCCTTCCAGATCTACTGCGACTTCAGCGGGTACAGCGACATCGCCCGGGGTCTGGCCCGCTGGATGGGCTACGATTTTCCGCTGAACTTCGATCATCCTTACATTGCGGGGAGCTTCCGCGAGTTCTGGCAGCGCTGGCATATCTCCCTGTCGACCTGGTTCCGCGATTACGTGTACATCCCGCTCGGTGGCTCGCGCTGCTCCGCCGGTGCGGCACACGCCAACATGTGGATCACGATGGTGTTGTCCGGCTTGTGGCACGGTGCCTCGTGGACGTTCATTGCCTGGGGGGCCTTGCACGCGGCCTTTCTCTCGCTGGAGCGCGCCGCGAACTGGCCGCGACGCCTGGCGCGGATACCCGGCGGCAACCTGATCGGCGTCGCGACGACTCTCATCGGCGTGTTGATCGCGTGGGTGTTCTTCCGGGCACAAACCCTGACCCAGGCCGTCGACATCGTGTGTCTGATGCTGAATCCGGCGGCTTTCAACTTGGATGCGGTCGGGGCGAATATCCACTGGCGCGAGCTCCTGCTGGTCGCGATCATGGCTTTTCGGCACGCCTTGTGTCATCCGGGCTGGCAACTGGATATCGAACCGCGACGCGCGTGGCCGAAGCTGGCTCAGCCCGTGTTCGTCAGTGTTCTCGTATGGGCGTGCATTTACCTCCGAGGTCCTGGCAGTGCGTTCGTTTATTTCCAGTTCTGAGACGGCGGTTCTGGAGCCGCTGAGCGCGGAGCCTCCGCAGTCGAAGCCGGCTGGGCGGCCCGCTCGGCCCCGACGCACGCGCGCGGGCCGCGTGTTGCGCGAGCGGATACTGATCGTCGCCGTCCTCGCCGCAGGACTGACGTTTGCGACCGCGGCGGTTCGCGTCCCGCGGGTCGCCGGCGTACAGAAAGACAACTACCTGGCGATGAAGCTCGGTTGGCGCGATTGTGCTGACTGCGTACTGGCCGGCGATTCGCGTGTCGCGACAGGGCTGTCGCCGAGTGCCATGGCTGAGTACCGCTCCGGCCGGCGAATCCTGAACTTCGGGTTTGGATCGGCACGTTTCACCGGCACCTACCTGGACGCGGTCGAGCGCATCCTCGACCCGGCCAGCCCGCGCAGGGTGATCGTTCTCGGAATCACGCCGCTCTCGCTACTGGAGGCCGAGACCGATCGTGGCGGGTTCGAGATCCGCCGTGATGAAATGAAGGCTCGCAGCCGCGTCGGTCTGGTGATTCTTCGGGTGTTGCGATTCCTCGAGCCCATGCGAATCGAACAGGTGGTGGATGAGCTGCATCCTGCGGCGTCGCGAAAGCCGGTGTCCACGCGGCACCGCGACGGCTGGAACGCGTACGCCCCGCCCGAGACACGCGACCTGGCGCTTCGCAATCTCGCGGCGACGTTTGCGAACAAGAACGTGGATCCGCAACTCGTGGAATCACTTCTGGCACGCGTGCGCTCTTGGAGCACAATGGGCATACGTGTCTACGCGTTCCGCCCGCCGACCTGCGCCGAGACCGTGTCGATCGAGGACGGATCGTCGGGGTTTGACGAGTCGGCGTTTGTCCGCCAATTCGAGCTCGCCGGCGGCACGTGGATCCCGGTCGATCCGCTGGCGTATCACTCGAGCGACGGCAGCCACATCTACCCGGAAGCGGCCGTCCGGCTCTCGCACGACATTGCGCGCATCATCGAACGTCTGGAGCGGGCCGCCGCACAACGCTGATCGTTTCGAGCGGCGCAGGCCCGGTCGACGAACGGTCGTTGCCTGCTTTACACGGCGATGCGTTCCAGTCCATTCATGTACGGTCGCAGCTTCGGCGGGATGGTGACGCTGCCGTCGGCGTTCTGGTTGATCTCCAGCAGCGGTATGAGGATACGCGGGCTGGCGACGACCGTGTTGTTCAGCGTGTGGCAATACTGAGGTTTGCCCGTCGCCGCGCTACGGTAGCGGAGGTTCAGGCGGCGAGCCTGGAAGTCATGAAACCGGCTGGCGCTGTGGGTCTCTCCATACGCTTCGCGGCTGGGCATCCACGTTTCGATGTCGTACATGCGCACCTTGCCCTGCCCCATCTCGCCGGTGCAGATGTCGATCACGCGATACGGGAGGTCGAGGGCACGGAGGAGATCCTCGGAGTTGTTGAGAATCTGCTCGTGCCAGCGGGCGGACTCACCGGCGTCGGCTTTGCAGACGACGACCTGCTCGAGCTTGTCGAAGTAGTGGATGCGGTACAGGCCGCGCGTGTCCTTCCCGGCAGCCCCGGCCTCACGCCGGAAGCACGTCGTGCGGGCGAAGTAGAGCTTCGGCAACTCGACCTCGTCGATGATCTCGTCGGCGTGATAGCCTGTGACGGGCACTTCGGCGGTGCCGACGAGGCTCTGGTCGTCACGCTCGCAGCGATACACCTCCTCCTGATGAAGCGGGAAGAACCCCGTGCCGTACATCAGCCGGTCATTGACGAGTGGAGGGACCGTAAGCGGCGTGAAGCCACGCTCGACCATCAGGTCCCACGCCAGTCGCAACACGGCTTCGTGCAGGCGGGCTCCGTCGCTACGGAGCACGTAGTTGCGGCTCCCGGCCAGCTTGACGCCACGTTCGACATCGATCATCCCCAGATTCGTGCCGAGCTCGAGGTGGTCCTTGAACTCGAAGCCGAAACCGGCCTTGGCCTTGGTGGTGCCAACGCGGCGGATCTCGACGTTGCACGCTTCGTCTGGTCCGACTGGGGCATCCGGGTCGGGCACCTGCGGTACGAGCAGCATCAATTGCTGCAACTCCGCCTCGATGCCTTCGCGTTCGGCATCGATGGCCTTGAGGCGGTTCTTGATCTGCCCCATGGCCTTGCTCAACTCGGCCTTCTCGTCTTTCGGTGCCTTCGCGATCTTCTCGCCGGCTTCCCGCTGCTGGTGGCGCAAGTCGTTGAACTCGGTTTCGAGCTGCCGCTTGCGCGCGTCGACGGCGAGAATCTGATCGATATCGACGGCCAACCGCTTGTCCGTGGCGGCCTTCTTCACCAGGTCGGGGTTCTCGCGAATGAGCTTGATATCAATCATCGTGGGCCTTTCGAAGCATGAGCCGTTTACGCACGGCTCATGATGAAACCCTCAAGGAATCCGCGCCGTGCGCACGAGCGAGCATTATAGGCCCGCGGACGCGGTCGGCGAGCACGGATCCTCATTCACCTGGCTCGTGACGTGACTTCCAGTCAGTCCACGCCGCCTCGACCGCGGTCTGAACGATCGTGGGATCCACATCGCCGCGAACCGTGATGCTCACGGCGCGGATGTGGTCGAGTGTGCCGAGCGCGTTCTTGATCTCACCGGGGAGCGGTGGTGGGTCGAGACTCGTGTGCCAGCCGATCGCGCCCGGCGGCAGATACCAGTACTCCCGGCCGATCCGCCGGGCGTTGGGCAGCCACGCCGCCAGTTGTCGCGCGTTTTCGGCGGCGGCGTTGCACGTGCGCGGATCCATATCGGAGTATCGAAGGAGGTCCGCCTGCAGTTCCACGAGCTGAGGAAGCCGATCCGCCGGGCCGTGTGAACGCAAACCGGGCCGGCGTTCCCCGACGAGCGGAAACATGTCCAGTCCATGGTACGAGAGGTAGTCGCGGAACTCCTCGACCGACCGATTGCGCGAACCCGTGAACATCAGCGCTCGAATCGCCGGGTCCAGGTCGGCGTCCGCATGCAGAGTCGTGTGGACGGAAACAGTCGCCGCGCCGGGCACCTTAACTGCTTGCAGGACAACGCCGTTACCGAGGCTGCACGTTGTCACGTCCGCCGCCGGCGTCTGTACGAGGCCGGTGCCGTGCTGCGGGGCGGACATCGGTGCGTCGCTGGACGTCGTCGCGGTGTGTGGCGGTAGAGGCGCGAGCAGATGGGGCTGGCTGCTGACTACGCCGGATTCGAACGCCGCTCGACCGCGGGGCAGATGCACGCAACGAGACTGGTACAGGTCGCTCGCCGCTTGCCGGATATCGGCGACGATCAGCTTGCGAATCCGAGGGAGCCGCCACGCCGCCAATTGGACGTCGCCAGCGACAACTTCGTGCCGGCCAAGTTCCATGGCGCGCTCGGCGAAGTCAGATCGCCCGGCGCGCACGGCACGTGCGGCCAGCGCCCGCGCGCGATCGAATTGGATCTCGCTCGGTACGATCTCCGCCGCGCGCTCGAGCTGCTCGCGAACGATGCGTTCGATCTCGCCGCAC
>Ga0272441_10011157_pt1 | contig 13396 bp, 21 predicted proteins | sample SSMProp6N_FD_193582 | JGI IMG/M metagenome (GOLD analysis project Ga0272441, IMG submission 193582) | Marine sediment archaeal communities from Little Sippewissett salt marsh, Falmouth, MA, United States - SSM-Prop-6N | ecosystem: Environmental > Aquatic > Marine > Wetlands > Sediment ... | reverse complement strand
TCAATGGAAGATGGGTAATAATTTTGTTTGTTCTTTTGGTATGACAATGACAGATTATCAATTAAAATTATTATTAAATTTTAATACTATATTTTTCTTATTTGATAATGATGCTTTATATAAAGCGAAAAAATATGCAAAAATAATAAATGGATTGAAAAATAATGTCGATATACAAGTAATAGATTTAGAGATGAAAGACAAAGACCCGGGGGATTTATCTAAAAAAGAAGTTGAAAATATTCGTAAAGAATTAAAAATTTAGTGAGAGGGTATAATGAGTAAATTAAAATGCTTTAAAAGCGAGGCAGGAAGCCGAGCATAAATTGTTTTAGCGGTTATTGCATATAACTATTCAAGGCTATGAGAAGTCGCCTTGACAATATAAAGTTATTACAGGAGAAGATATTATGAAAGCATTAAATTACTTAAAAGACAAAGGGCGATTTCTTATAGCCTTTGTTAGACGCATGTTTCGCCCGACATGGTTAGGAAATGTCAATTTCTTTTTAATTCAGTGGTTCTTTATTAGAATAGGAAGAGTCGGAGAGATGGTTGAAGGTAAATTTGTTCAAACAGGTTGGACTATTGTACGTTATCCATACCCATTAACAGGATGGTGGAATGATTATAAATGGTTATATAAACCAGAAAAGAAAGGGCGAAATTGCGTCTAACTATTCAAGGCTATACGAAGCCGATGAATGGTAAAAGTTTATGAATAAGATTAAAGCGGTTTTGTATAGCCTTTGTTATATGCAGTAACCGCAGACACAGAAAATTTAATTTAGCTTGAGACAGGATGTCGAAAGCGTAGAGGGAGTTTATGATAGAATTATTACACGGTGATTGTTTAGAATTGATGAAAGATATACCTGATAAATCGGTTGATATGATTTTATGTGATTTGCCTTATGGGACAACAGCCTGTAAGTGGGATGTTGTAATTCCGTTTGAACCATTATGGACAGCGTATAAAAGAATTATAAAAGACCGTGGATGTATTGCACTTTTTGGCAGTGAACCATTTTCAAGCTATTTAAGAATGAGTAATATTAAATATTATAAGTATGATTGGATATGGCATAAAAACAGGCCAACTGGAGGTGCAACTTCAAAAATTAGGCCACTAAAATGCTTTGAAACAATATCTATTTTTTATAAAAAACAATGTTTATATATTCCACAAATGAAAAATAGAACAAAGGAAGAATTAAAAAAATTGAGTAAAAATAGCAAAACAAAATGTGATAGTGAATTATATGGGCTAAACGGATATGTCCAAAAAAGAAAAAATTTAAGTAAAAAATACCCAATAGAATACTTGGACATAAAAACAGTTTTTTCAAGAGGTAAAGAAAAAGTTTCACACCCAACTCAAAAACCCGTTGCCCTTTTAGAATATTTAATAAAAACATATACTCTTGAAAATGAAACTGTACTTGATAATTGCATGGGTTCAGGGTCAACAGGTGTAGCCTGTAAGAATCTAAATCGTCATTTTATCGGCATAGAAAAAGACGATAAATATTTTGAGATAGCAAAGAATCGTATTGAGCAAGCGAGACAGGACGCCGAGCCAGAAGTTTAGGCATGGCGTACAACTATTCAAGCGTAAACGCCATTGAAACGGCGTTTACGCTTTGTTATATGACGTTGCGGTTTTGATAGAATAAATTTATTAATTGGAGAAGACTATGACAAGAGAAAAATTAGTTGATAGGAATACTTGCCAGAGGATCAAAGAGAAGTTTTTATTAAACATAAAAACTATAGTCTTTGTTTTATCGGGCATTATTATGATCCATCTGAAAGATGGTTTTTTAGAGGGGAAGTTGGTCATATTGATGCCAGTGAGATTATAGCATGGCATGAGTTGCCAGCGTTAAATATGGAGGTAAGTAATGCCAAATTATAATTTATTTGATGCCTCAATACCAGAAAATTTAAAAAAACAACATGAAAGCAATAAAATTCAATCTGAAGATCTTATTGAAGCCTCAAATCTAATGATGAGATTTTTGGTCTATATTTGCACTTTTTTAATAAAAATTGTGACTTTTTTAAAAAAGTACTTGACAATAATTGTATATATGGTTATATTATATATATACTTAATAAGGAGATAGATAGATATGAAGATAACAATTGATAACCAAAAAACAGAAGTGGCTGATTGGTTTGTAAGAAAAAATATTGATATGCTTTGCGAACAAGCAGACCAAGCTATCGGAAATGAAATAAATTATAAAATAGACCGAGAGACTGAAAAGGCTTATTTATTAGATCCCGGTAACGGACTTCGTTCTTTTTGGATTCCAAAATCCGTATTATCAAAGATTGAAAATTTTCAGCCTTCAAAAGTTTTTATAACATGTTACAGAAAAGCAAAAAAAGAAAATAATATTGAATATTTTATGAATGATCAATGCGCTCCAACATTTGCAAAAGCACAAAATCAAGGATATTCAATTGAACAAATTTTTGAAGCATTAGAAAAAGCTATATGAAATCTAAACAAATAGAAAAAGACATGGCTATAGTTTTTAACGAAGAAACAAATGAGTTGCAGTTTGGTTTTGGGAATGAATATTATTCTCGAGATGAGTTAGGATTTGAAATAATAGACTGGGACGATGAGGAAGCTCAAAAAATAATGAAAGAATGTCCTGAAAGTACCCCCTATATAGAAGACACGTGCAAAGATGTAGAAACAGAAAATTATACTTTTTCATTTACACGTTACCCTTCGCCATATTTTTGTAAAATAAAGATGTAACTTATATGAACACATGGTATAACGAATACAGCGTCCGAAAAGCATACGACTTCCTACATTATAGAAAGTGCCCGGCGTTGTTCAAATTTTAAACGATAAAATTGACAGGAACATTCAGGCAGATATATTTGTCCGGTCGCATATACACGAATATGATCTTGTTGAACGTCGCTTGATGACGGTTCTTACAACGCCGGGGCTGCAATTTAAGGGCGGTGACAAAAACGGGCTATCCAGCACTTACGGCCGGAAATGTACCGGATTCTACGATTACGGTTTTATCAGTTATGACATTGATAGCCGTCAAAAATATGCGCTACAAAAACATTTTTTAGATATACCGTCAGGAAATAAACAGGAGTTAATAAAACTATGATTAAAACAGAAATATCAAAATCGCTTATCGATCCGGAAATGATAAAAAAACTTGATGAGCTTGCGGAGAAAAAAGGCGGCCGCCGTGAATGGAGTGCTGAGGAAGATGCTATCATTGTTCACTATTATACAAAGATTTCGCGTTCCGCGCTACGCAAAATTTTGAGATGTAGTAATGATACACTAAACAATCGGTACAAGGAATTAGTGAGGGATGACATTGACACAAGCAATTGAAAGTACATATATGTTAAGATTTATATTCGTACTAAAAAAATTAAAGTATTTTTTAATAAACTTAGTATAATATTATATAGGAGAATAAATGATAAATTCACTTTCATTAAAAAATTTTCAATGCCATAAAAATTTAAAATTAGAATTGGTTCCTGGAATAAATGTAGTGCTTGGAAAAACAGATTCAGGGAAGTCAGCTATTTTAAGAGCTTTGTATTATACTATTTTTAATAAACCGGCTTCTAATAATTATCCATCATCCTGGATTAAGAATGAAAAAAATAATTTAATAGATGAATGTAAAATAACAGTAGAAAAAAATAATAGTATTTTACATCGTTATAAGAACAAAGATGAAAATGGATATATTATAGATAATAAAAAATTAAAAGCAATTAACCGAGATGTCCCTGAACAAGTACAAGATTTTTTTAATATTAGCTCAGTTAATTTTCAAAGACAACTAGATTCGCATTTTTTACTTTCTGAAACTTCCGGACAAATTGCAAAATACTTAAATGAACTAATTGATCTTGAAGATATTGATTTATATTTATCCGCAGTAGAAAAGCTAAAACGTTCTACAAATAAAGAACAAAAACAATTAGAAAAAGATATTGAAGAAACGCAAGTAAAAATAGAGGAATATAACTGGCTTCAAAAAGCAAAAAAAATAAATAATAATTTACAAAATGTAATAAAACAAAAAGATACAGCAGGGAATATTATTTATGACTTACAAAAAACAAAAAAGAATTCAGAACTATACCAGCAAAAATTTAAAAATATCCCAGATATAGAAAAGGCTCATTTTTATATTATAGAAATGCAAAAAATAAAACAAAACATATTAGAAGTAGAAAACACCATAACTATTATAAAAAAGCAATTTAATAATAATATTCAGTATAAACAAAAATTAAATAAAATGCCAGATACCGGTAAAGCTCATAATTTTATTAGTAAGATAAATTTATATAAAAATAAAATTGATAAAGTAAAAACTATATATAATAAAATGCGTGAATCTTTTCACGACAATGAATATTATATAAGCGAAGAAAAAAGACTTGCTAATATAATAGTGCATTTAAAGAAAAAAATACCGGATATTTGCCCATTATGCGGAAATTTAATAAATAAAAAGGATGATTGATGAAATTAGTATGTACAGCAGACTGGCATTTAAGAAAGTCAGTACCAATATGTCGGAAAGAAACAGAATCAGAATGGTTTGATTTTCAATTTTCTATAATTGAAAATATTCTTGATATAACAAAAAAACAAAATGCTAATTTAGTTATTGCAGGAGATATATTTGATAGAGCAGTTCCGGGACAAAAAATAATAAATACTCTACTTAAATTATTTCACAAATATAATTCTATAGAAAAATTTATTATTGCAGGAAATCATGATTTGCCTTATCATAATTTTCAACTCATAAATGAGAGCGGTTATGGTACTATTATACAAGGAAAAACAATTTCACATAATGATTTAATAACAGAACATCATTTTAATACAGAAATTAAAGAACATGCTTCTATTGTACTTTGTCATCATTTATGTTTTGAAAATGAAAAATCTATACCTCCACATATAAATGCTATTACAGCAAAAGATTTAATAAAGATGTATTTAAAAGCTAATATAATTATCTGTGGAGATAATCATCATGGTTTTATTAAAAATTTTAAAGATAAAATTATAATAGTGCCGGGATCAATAACAATACAATCAGTTACAGAATTTAATATTACTCCTTCTGTATATCTATTAGAAATAGAAAATAAAAAATGTATAGATCACAAACAAATTAAATTAAAAAATCCTATTGAAATGCTAACAGATACACATATAAAAAAACAACAACAGAGAAATGAACATATTGATAATTTCATAAATTTATTGAAAAATAAAAGAAAAATGAGTTTATCTTTTATAGATAATATAAATGCTATATTAAATAATAAAAATATAGAGCAATCAGTTAAAGATATAATAATAGAATTAAAGGAGATAATATGACATCGCATGAACTTGAACTAATACAGGAAAAAATCGAAGAAGCAAAAAATACTAAAATAGAATTACAAACAAAAATAAATGAAATACAAAAATACTGGAAAGAGGAATATGATCTTGAACCTGATGAAGTTGAAAATTTCATAAAAGAAAAAGAAAAAGAACTACAAGCTCTTGAGAAAAAACAGAATATATATATAGAAAAATTAGAGGAGATAATCCCTGTATGAATTATCAATCAATAATTGACAAGGCCGAAGGCCGATTATCAATTTTACAAGAAACACTTATAAAAAAACAAGAGCAATTAAAACAAATTTCTATAAGATTGCCAGCAATAGAAAAAGCTCAAGCTCTTATTCAACATAAAGCACAAGAAACACAAAATCAAATTAAATCTCATATTGAAGATATTGTTAATACTGGGCTTGATACTTGTTTTCCAGAGACTTATAATTGCCATGTAGATTTTATAAGCAAACGAGGAAAAACTGAATGTGATATTTATTTGCATGATGAAAAGAGTAATAGAGTTAATCCATTAAATGACAATGGAGGCGGATTGTGTGATATTGTTAGTTTTTCATTACGACTTGCCTGCTGGGTATTAAGTAATACAGATGATGTGATTATATTAGATGAACCATTCAAATTTTTAAGTAAAAATCTCCGACCATTAGCCGGAGACCTACTTAAAAATCTATCTCAAGAACTTAATCTTCAAATTATCATGGTTACACATGATGAAGAAATGATTGAAATAGCGGACACTATTCACCAAATATGAATAGTGTTTATAAAGTATTTATTTAATTTCATAACGTAAATGAAAAACCGCTTGTAGTTAAATATATTGTGCCTCCTCCTGTCTGTTTATACATAATTATTGTTCTGTCTATGTTTGGCATTTCTCCCGAATAATTATCTGTTGTAGCTACTGAATTATTTACTTGAGACTGTGCAAACGATGCTCCTGCAATACAACGAAAACCCACAACTTGATCCACCACACCACTACATTGCACAAATAAATAAAACTTTTCTATACTTTCAATTTGTGGAAAAACAGTATCAACCGTACCAGAAGCAACAGCCGTTTCTCCACTTGCTGCTGTGTTTGCTATTGAAATATACGGATCGTATATGTGTTGTTCATTGCGTTGTTTAAAATTTAAAAAATCACCACTGCCGTCATTTCTAACAGCACCAATCAATCTTTTTTGAGTGTAACTTCCTGGCATTGTTGGAGATGTTGCGCTTGCCGACAACATCACACTATTAGTGCCATCGTCCTGTGCAATCGCCCATATATAATACCATGTGCTGTTTGCTTCACTTCCTGTATCAAGTCCAAGTGCACCTGAGTTAGTTATATCAATAGTTCCTGAAAAACTTCCTGCATAAATATAACCGATTCTCATATTATCCCAACTTACATCAACTTGATATGTGGGATTGCCACTATTATTTTCAATAACTAAATTTTTATAACTTGGATAATCTGTATTTAAAAAGAAATTACGAAATGTTTGAAATGTTGCTTTTTCACTACTACCAGCATTCCTTAATTTCATAGTCATCGCATCTAATAATACAGTTTGTGCACTTAAACCATCTATTTCACTATCGATATATTCATTTATTTTTGCAGCTGTCCATTTTTTTGTTGCTCCACTTTGTACAGCAGCAAATTCATCCGCATCTGCTAAAGTTACACCTGCTGTTAATTCTGATATTTTTTTTGTTGCCATTTAATTTCACCTCTCTTTAGAATAATAAATAATCACCGGCTTCTGTTAATAATTCTTCACCGGCTTCTGTAACTGCATAATTTAAAAAATACAATGTAACTCCTGAAGGAATTATATCATATAATATACTTTCATCTACATCATCTGGTATCGTAAAAATTGCTTGATCTCCTCCTCCTTCTGAATAAACTTCTAATAAATCTAAATCTTCAGTTGCTAAATTATCACCAGCCTCTGTAATTAAATCAAAATCATCAAATGTATCAAATTCTAAATAATCACCGGCTTCTGTAACTGCATCGAATTCATCTACTAAATTTATAGTTCCGTCTTGCAAAATATTTATTATTTTGCTTTCACCTTCTATTTGCTTATATTCAACAAAAGTTGCATTAAATAATTCTTTTATTGTTTGTATTAAAATACTTGGTTGACCACTACTAATGTTAATTTTTATTTTTAATTTTATTAGTGTTCTATAATTATTATCTGATCTCCCTTGTCTTTCAAAAACAACAATCTTCCCTAAAAAATCAAGTTGTTCCCCTGTTGCTGATTCTAAATTAAATGTATTTAAAATTTGAAATAATAAAGCCTGTAATTCATTTTTGTGAATACCTTTTATTTCAAAAATTTTATTTAAATTTTCAGCATTTTTAAACTGTTGTAAAATAAAATTTTTATGATCAGTTAAATAATCTATAGAACTAATATCCATCTTTATACCTCTGCTGTTGCAATTCTACTTGTTGCAAAAACTGAAACTTGCGTTGCTCCTATTGTTATATTGTTGGCAGAATAATCTCCAGGATTTGGCGGGGGCGATGTAACTGTTTTAGATGCAAGTTCTAATGTTGGAACATTTGTAATTCCATCAACATCAAATATTGCTTCCAATAATTTTTGTCGTAAAACATCATCTCTAATTTCAAATTCAATACCAGCTAATTCTACAATATTTTCCTTAATTAAATCATCTGTATTGCTGGGATTTGTTCCGTCAGTCTCGTATTCTATGTCTATCCAAACATAAACATTTTCAGGACGTGTAAATTTTATATCTTGAGTAAATCCTTCCTCATCTGTATAACTTACTGTTGTTGTCCCATAACTTTGTATTCCGCTTGGTTGAGTCTCCCATATTTTTTCCGCAATATCATTATTATCTCCTCCAACAATAACTGGTTGAAAAGTATTTCCTGGTTGACTATCTACTACAGAATCAGTTCTATTGCTGATAATAAAAGCAACTGTCACACCGGTAACTTCTTGTAATAATGCTGCTGCAATTTTTGGATCTGTTGCTGCTCCGGATGCCCCTGCTGTGCTTCTTCGCAATCTTAATTCATCATCTGTTTCTGTTGCTCTGCCTGTTGTTCCTGGCAATGAATTAGTAATACTATTCCAGCCACTAACAGGAGTGCTAATAACAGTCATTTCTTCTGCTGAAATAATAGTTGTCCCATCTTCTTGTGCTGTAAATTCTCCATTAACTCCAATTTCATAAAAACTAATTAAGGAAGGAGTATCAAGAACATATTGAAAATCTACATCAATATAATTATCTGCATATATATGGATATAATTTCCATCTGGTTCTGCTGTAATGTCAAAACTACCTCCATTTATATCAGAAACTAATCCATTTATAATTTCAGATTCTGTTGCACTTGCATCTGATGTATAACTATATTGCTCAGATGTTAATCCTTGCGTAACTGTTAATTCGTAATCAGTTGTATTTTGTACACTGTCAATTTGAATAAAAACTTCAGTACATGCTGTACTTAATAAATTAACAGATGAATCTAAATCAAATAAATAACTTCCGCTGTTTTTTGCTATTGTACTTCCTGCTGGAATTTGTGTATTCTCATCTCCTCGACAGAGTACATTTACAGTTGTCGGTAAACTTTCTAATCTTTCTATTCCAGTTAATTTACATAAATTATCTAGTTGAATACCAGTCGCACCATCTGCATCAAAGCTATTATATACACTTTGTACTAATTCATTTATATCAGCTTCATGTTTACTATCAATTGCAATTAACTGATAAGCAATCGTTTCATCATCTAAATCTATTTCATCGCCAAATTTATCTATATAATCTTGTTTATATTCTTCTAAAGAGTCTTCGAATCTCTCTAATTGAAAACCATCATCATCTATTATGCTGGCCATACTTTACACCTCTACTATAATTTCTTCTGTCGATCCATCATCAAATTTTGCTGTAAATACTATAGAACAAATTCTACCTGTTCTATCAAGTTCTGTCTGAAAATCTAATATCTCTGTTAAATATTCTTCTTTTAAAATTTCATTTTTAAAAACAGCTTCAACAACAATTAAGTCAGGGCTTTGTACTAAAATTAAATTAAAATAATCTATTCCCTTTTCGATATTTAAAAACCATTCTTCTGAAAATCTTTTTAGCCTTAATGTGACTCTCTGTGTTGTATTTTCTATATCTGTGTCAATAATAGAAAATAAATTATTCTTAAAAGCTATATCATTATTTAATCTTTTAAAATCTTTCATATTGATACCGGTGCTGTTCCTGTTCCTGGCTGTACTGCTGTTGCCGTTCCTGTTCCTGATGCTCTATCAATTGCATTCTTAATTATATCAGCCATCGCATCAGCATAATCATTATCAGACATTTCATTTATTTTCATTGTCGCATTTAAAGCTAATAATTCACTTTTTATGCTTGCTTTTGCTGTACTAATTGGCATATTTCCTCCTCTATGTAATACCACTTAAAGCAGCCCAGCGAACTGCAATGGCTGTCATAGTTGCTATCCATGTTGGTGTCCCTATATGACTGGCAGGACTCCCGAATGTTGTAATTGAACTAATTGCTGTTATTGTGTCTTGCATAAGTTTCGCAAAACTTTCTGTAATATTTTTAAAATTAACTAAACCAACGTCATTTCGATATAATGTTGTTGTTAAAGGTGCATAATTTAATTCAGGTGTCGTTTTTGGAAAAATTCCTGGAATAAAAAATGCATCATTCAAATTAAATTTTCCGCTATCCGCTGGAATACTGGGCAATCCACTCAACGCCCAATTATCAATATTTCTTTCTGCAAAAACAATCAAGCCAAAGTCTCCTGGTAATAAATCAAAAACTAAACCACTTCTTAAAGTACGTGGAAAGCATACTGGTACTCCTGTAATTTCGGGATATGGTAATATTGTAAAGTCTTTAAACTGCTTTAACATTCCTGGCTTTACTGTTGCTAATGTACCATCAAAAAAAACAACCTGTCCAGGAAGAGCAGTATGTACATTTTCTAAAATACTCTGTATATTTTCATCTATAACTTCACCCAAAATTTCTTCACTCATATCTTTTTTCCTGTACAATATATAGTGTAATCATTTTCATGAGTACTTCCTACATACCGCATACTTTCAATTTTTAATGCTCCGATAAAATCTTTACTTGTTATTGTTACTGTCAAGCCAATTCCCAATCGTGGTAACAATATAACTCTAAATTTATAATAATTTGTAAAATCTTCTGTTAAATCATATCCTTCCTGCTTTACTTTTTCAACTCTTCCAATTAACCCGTTTAAAGGACTTAATAAAATTGGAGCTGCAATTTTTGGTAAATTTGGCTCTAATACATATAATAAATTATTTTGTATACTCCATTCCATTTTTAATTTTTCTTTCACTACTAAATCTAAACATCTTTTTATTGTGCCGATAAAACTAAAACCATTTTGATAAATTCCAATCTTTGTAATTGGAGTTGCCAATGGTGCTCCACTTTGTGCAGCCATTAAAGCAACAACACTGCTGGCTAATCCTCCAGCGGGCAGCGCAACAACTGCTCCTTGATTAACTCCAAATGCATCATCATAAGCTTCTATTACTGTTATTGTGTCAGCTTCTTGTTCAACAACTTCAATAAATTTACTCCTGCCAATAAATATCGGGCCAGGAGGATTATCTAAATGGCCTGCTGTTATTTGTACAGGTAAATTTGTTTTTGTACTTAAGGCATTCATTGTAATAAAACCTAAATTATACACTTTTATTTTTGCTGTATTCGGCTCTTTTTTACCAGTTTTTATAATTTCAAAATCAATTCTTAATCCAGTAATAGGAATAAAATTTATAAATAATGTTACATTTCTTAAATATGCCATTTTTTATAATTCATCTTCCTCATAATAATATAGAATATATTCAGTTCCCAAAGTATCATAATTTAAAATTAAACTATTATTATCACTTTGCTTAACTAATTTAAAATCCCCTTTTGGTATATTTGCATGTGTTCTTTTTTTATTTAATAAAAATATTTCAGTAACTAATTTAATACAAGATAATACAACATTCTCACTTGAATCTTGTATCTCCATATACCATGCTTCTTCTCTACTATTAAAAATTAAATATATATAAAATAACTCATTATCAAGTGTGTATTGTTTTCTGAATGCGCTATAATCAAATCTTTCTATTTCTATCATAATGTTACCGCACTTGCTATTTGCCTCACTGTCCCTGCTGCCCCGCCTAACATTGTGCCGGCAAATGGAACTCCCAAGGGCAAAATAATATCTATTGTTTTTAAAGACACTTCAAAGGTTAAACCCCTTCCATCACTACTACTTCGAGGGATAGAAATAGATTCTAAATGACAAATTGGGAAAACATCTAAATCATTAATATAAAATATTGGCAGTTTTAAATTATGTTGCGCTTTCAACACTTCGTATGTATCACTTGCATTACTTGTTTTTAATCCACCTGCAAATAAACTATAATCACTGACTAAAAATGTTGATTTTATTTTTATAGGATAAACTATAATATGATCAGTTACGTTGTATCCCAATTCAACTGGATTTTCTGTTGCTTTAGAACTAATTGTAATTGTTTCACTTTGCAAAACTTCTACTTTTACTATGCCGATAAATGTACTTTTTCGCTTTCCTAATATCAATGTTCCTAATCCCATTATTCAGCTCTCCTATTTGTTTGTCGTGCACTTCTCATTGCTGTTTGCATTTCTTCTCTAACTACTGTTCGGGCTTGTTCTTGTAAAAATCTCTGTTGTGCTGCTGGTGTTCCCTGTGGAACTTGAACTTGTACACTTGAGCTTACATTTATATTTTCTGTACTACCTCCAGGAGACGCCCCTGCGTATGCTAATGCAGGAGTTCTTGTTGAAGCTTGCTGTTGTTCTTCATCTCCACCACCAAAGAAATTGCCAACAGCACCTGCCACTGATTTTATTTTGTCAATAATTCCTAACTTTGCATCCAGCCAGCTAAAAAACTTTGTCAATAATTCCCATGCTTTCCGATACGGCCATGTGATGACATCAAAAACTTTTTTACTTATACTAATTAAGGTATTAAGCATATTCATAAAATGCTGACCAACACTACTGGCTACACCTTTTGCCTTTTCCCAAAATCTACCCAAAGCATCAACTCCAATTTGAATAGCTCCTGCAATCCCATTAAAGGCCATCACAACATAATCCCATAATTTTTTATAAAATTCAATTGTCGATTTTATATATTCCCAAATCCATTCAAAAACCTGTTTTAAAACGCTCCATAAAAATTGTACACCCTCTCTAAATGTTTCAGATTTATTATATAAATAGATAAACGCAGCTCCAAGAGCAATTATAGCAACGACAACAAGTCCAATTGGATTTAACATCATAGCTGTATTCAATGCTGTTTGTAAAAATATTATTAGTCGCATTATTTTTATAAGAGGGAATATTGCAGCAAGTAGAGCAGCAAATTGGATAATCATATCAATTGTGCTTTCATCTAATGTAGCAAACCAATCTACAATGCCATTTACTATATTTAATAATTTAACACCTATGGGAATTAACTTTCTACCTATTACTGTTGCTAATTCTTTTAAGCCTTCTAATAATATTCTTGTTTGGTTTGCTGCTCCTTCACTTGTTTCTGCAAAATCTCCGGCAGCATCACGAGTGGCATTCATAACAAAATTATATCGTAATTGAACTTGTTCCGCCTGAGTCATATCTTTTATATTCTTTGTAATACCCTTACTCATTGCAAAGCGTTTAAGATTAGCCTGAGTCATTACTACACCGAGATTTTTTAAACTTTCAGTCTCTCCAGTATATATTCCTTTTAATGCATTCTTAGCAACTTCGACACTTACATTTTTAAATGATGCTAAATCAGCAGCTCGACCG
>Ga0272441_10011156_pt1 | contig 13396 bp, 15 predicted proteins | sample SSMProp6N_FD_193582 | JGI IMG/M metagenome (GOLD analysis project Ga0272441, IMG submission 193582) | Marine sediment archaeal communities from Little Sippewissett salt marsh, Falmouth, MA, United States - SSM-Prop-6N | ecosystem: Environmental > Aquatic > Marine > Wetlands > Sediment ... | reverse complement strand
CACGAGGTCGAGCACGACCAGCCCGGTGTCCGGCCCGACGGCGTCGCACACCCGGTCGCTGATGTCGGTGGCCGCCTGTACCGGGAACGGCAGCGAGACGGTGACCGGTGTGAGCCCGTAGCGGGCGGCGACCACCTCGATGGCGATGCGGGTGGAGTTGTAGGCGTGGTCGGTCAGCACGATCTCCGCACCCGCGGGCAGCGTGCGTGCCACGGCCTCGAGGACGGTCATGACCCCGGTGGTGGTGTTGCGCAGCATGACGACACCGTCGCCGTCCGCGCCCAGCACGCCGGCCCAGGCCTCGCGGGCCCGATCCAGCCCGGGCAGGAGGTCCCGCTCGACGAACCCGACCGGGTCGCGCTCGAAGGCATACCGCCACTCGTCCTGCGCCTGCATCAGCGGACGGGGGACGGCCCCGAACGACCCGTGGTTGAGGTGGTGAAGGGCAGGGTCGAGCAGCCACGAGACCGAGTGCATGGTCAGCGACCCTAGGTCGCCCCGTGCGACAACTCCCGACGAGTCCGCCCCCGCGCTGTTCGGTGGCCGACGCCGAGGTGTGCCCGCGATGAGCGCCCAGCCAGCACTCCGCCCGCTGGGACAGCGGTGTCGCACCTAGGTTGGGCTGACGCACCCGTCGCGCCGCAGCCACCAGGAGGCAGCCATGAGCAACATCGATGTCCAGATGCCCGACGAGCTCGTGCCGGGCTCGTACGCCGACTTCGTGGCGGTCTGGCACTCCCGGGACTCCTTCACCCTCGACTTCGCCGCCCTCGCCGGTCCGCCCACGAGCACGGTCAACGAGGCGGGCCAGCAGGTGACGTCCGGCAAGGCGCGCGTGGTGGCCAGGGTGCGGATCCCGCCCGCTCAGGTCTTCGAGCTCATGCGAGCCCTGGAGAAGCAGCTCACCCAGTGGGAGCAGCAGTCGGGCCGGCGGGAACGGTGAGTGCGCGATGACGCCGCTCACGGCGTGAGATCTGCGACCTGCTCCGGACGATTCCCGGTGTGGTCAGGCTGGTTCGCGGATCCGTGGGATGAGCCGGAAGACCTCGGTGGGTCCTTGGCCCTTGACGTGCTTGGTGCCGAGCGCGTCGACCGTGTGGCGCCCGTTCACGGCCTGTGCGACGACGGCCGACACTGCGACGACCCCAGGTGCTCCTTTCGACTCCAGCCGGGAGGCGAGGTTGACGGTGTCGCCCCACACGCGTAGGAGAACTTGGACGTGCCCACGACCCCGGCCACGGCGCTCCCGGTGTTGACCCCCACCCTCACAGCGAAGTCGGTGCCGAGCTCGGCGTTGAGGGCCGGCATCGCGTCCACCATGGCGAGGGCGAGGTCACGTGCGTGACTGGTCGGGGTCGCGGTCCGGAAGCCCGGTCGCGGCCATGTAGCCGTCCCCGATGGTCATGGTCTTCTCTGCACCATGCTGGGCTGCCAGGGCGTCGAAGCGGGTGAAGATCGTGTTGAGCTCGCCGACGATCGTCTCGGGGTCCTTTCCCTTGGAGTGGGCGGTGAACCCGACCAGATCGGCGAACAGGATCGTGCACCCGTCGAAGCGGTCGGCGATCATCCCCGGCTCCTCCTTGAGCCGGTCTGCGATGGCTTCCGGGAGGATGTTGAGCATCAGCTGACGGTTGCGGGCCTGCTCGATGCGGATGCGTCCACCGAGTTAACGGACTGCTGCGCCCACGAAGGTGAGAACGTAGGCCCCGATGCTGACGATCATCACGAAAGGAATCACGGGATCAGGCGCCGAGCGCAGACTCTGGAGCAGGCCTTCGAAAGGTAGGTAGACGATCGCCGCGGCCAGGAGTGTCGCAGCGGGGTGTCCGTCCTCTGGCTGATGGGCTGACTATGTCCGGGTGGGGACTGTGGCGCTGGGGAGCGGTGTGGCGCTGGCCGGTCCCTAGCCTCACGGTTTCGTGATCTTGGCCGGATTGTGTCTGGCGGAGCCTGGGGGCGGCGTCGGACTCCGAGTCGGGTGTTGGGCGGGGCGGGGTGCCGGCTGTCGCGCCGGGGGCGGGGTGTCCAGTCCGGTGATGGCGGGGTTGTAGGGGCGGGTGGTGCTGTCTCAGGTGGGGGGGGGGATGGTCTGCAGCCGTCGGAGGGCGGTGAGGATGTCGGGGGTCCAGGGCCAGGCCCGGTCGAGGTCGAGGATGCGGCGCCGACCGGTGGTGACCAGCCGGGCGGCGACGGCGAGCAGGTGCAGGCGCAGCTTCTTCGGTTCGGCCACCTTGTGTTCCCCGGTGAGGGCGAGGTGTTGGGTGGCGGCGAGCAGGGTGTGGGCGAGCAGCACGATCTCGACCCAGATCTGGTTGGCGGCCAGGTCCCGGTAGGGCAGGTTGTGCAGGCCGGTGTCCTTGGCCTCGCGGATGCGGTCCTCGACGCGGGCGCGGCGGCGGTGCCGCAGCTCCAGGGTGGGCAGGTCGCGGCCGGGGTGATCAGTGGCGAAGCAGGTGATGCGGTGCCCGTCGGGGTCGGTCAGCCGCAGCTGGGCGCCGGGGTGGGGCCGCTCTTTGCGGGCGATCACCCGCAGGCCGGGTGGCCAGCCTGACAGGTCCAGAAGGCGGGTGAGCTCGGCCACCCACGCCCCCTCGCGGGGCTGGTCCTCGGCGTCGATGGCCGGGGCCCAGGCGTGGGCGGGCAGGGCGGCGATGGCGGCGGCGACGTTGTCACGGGCGTAGAACCCGACCGAGTAGCCGATGCCCCGCTCGTGCAGGGCGGTCAGGAAGGCGTGGGTGCAGGCGGCGGTGTCGGTGCGGATCACCAGCCGCTGCTGCTCGGCCTCGGTGAGTTGGGCGAGCAGCAGGTCCAGCATCTGCACGTGGTCGGCGGCAACCCCGGCGTTGGCGTTGCCCGGGCGCAGCATCCCGGCCAGCGGCATCCCAGTGCCACCCGGGCCGTGGTCGAGGTAGGCCAGCAGCGGGTGGAACCCGAACCCGCGCTTGTAGGTCGGCGCCGCACCCTGCTTGTCCGAGTGCGCGGTGATCAGCGTGGCATCGACATCGACCACCACCTCAGAGCCCTCGCCGTCGGGGCAGGACAGGTCGACCAGCCGGGCGTGCGCGGCGGCCCGCGCCCCGCGGATCGCGCCCAGCGCGGCCGGATCCCCAGCCAGGGTGTGCACCAGCCGGCTGACCGTGGGGTCGGAGGCGACCGGGCCGAGCAGGCCCGGCTGGGCGCGCAGCGCGGCCACGTCGGCCGGGCAGTCCCCACCAGCAGCCAGCCCCATCGCCAGGTGCGCCAGCACCGTGCCCGGGTCATCGGTCGCCGACCGGGCCCGCCACGGCGACAACGCCAAAGTCAGGGCGGTGTCCAGCCCGCTCACCCGGGCGGTCTCCACCAGCAGCTGCACCCCAGCCAGCGACACCAACCCGCACGCGGACGCGCGCACCCGGACCCTGGAACGGCGACGGCTACCCTTCACCTACGGAGTGCCTTTCTGCGGGGCGACTTGGGCCTGTGACAAGACCAAGAATCCCCTGCTAGAAAGGCACTTCCGTGCATCTACCCGCCGTGTCCCACCCCAAGATCACGAAACAGCGAGGCTAGCGGAGGTCGATCCAGTCCACGTTGAACAGATACGGGTTGCCGACGCCTCGGAACTCCACATACAGCTGGGTTGTCCCATCAGGAACGTCGCCTTGGACCTCGCAGTAGACGTCCTGCCAGCTCGTCCAGCCTCCTGTTCCCGACACCTGGCACTCGCCGATCTGGTTTCCGCTGCTGCCGTCGGCCTTGAGAATCAAGGTGCCACCGTCGCTGTGGCTGGCGACTCTGGTCATGATGGAGTCAACCGTTCCTGACCGGAGCCCTGACGTTGGGTAGGTCGCCCACGAGCCATCAGTGAGGTAGCCGAGGAATCGCACACCGTCGTCAGTGAGCGTCTGGACGCCGCTGGAGCTTGCGCTGAAGATCTCCCCTTCGAGAAAGAGCGGGGCGACCGTGTCAGGGTCAGGGTCGGGGTCGGGGTCGGGGTCGGGAGGAGGTGGGGGTGCTGGTGGGTCGGCCTGCTCCGGGTCGACTGGCGGGATGTCATCGGGGCACGGGGGCTGTGGTGCGGGCGCATCGCCGGTGTCGACGTAGATGTCGGCGACGTAGCCGACCGCGGGTTCGTCGATGCGATCCCAGACCGAACTGGTGCCGCCGTTTCTCGTCACCGCCTCGCCCTGCATTGTGCAGATCACCCTGACGGTGGTGCCCACCGGCACCGAAGCTACTTGGGGAGTCTGCGTGGATGGGCCGGCTCGCACTCTGAGCGGACTTCGGGCGAGGTGTGCGTAGAACTCAGGTCCGACTTCTTCGGGCGTTGGTGTTGGAGTCGGTGTGGGCGTCTGTGTTGCCGTCGGGGTCGGTTGTGGCTGCTCGGTGCCGCCAAGGACGGTGGTGCTTGTTCTGTTCGTCAGGGTGGTGATTATCGCGAGGGCGGCGACGGTGAGCAGGGCGAGCCCGACGAGGGCGATCGCGAGGCGCCCGGAGTGTGGCTGGCGTGTCGATAGGGCGGGACTGGCGGATGTGTCGACGTCGTGGACTGTCTCGGGCTCGCGCTGGGGCTTGGGTGGCGCGCGTGAGGGTGTAGGTGGTGGTGGCGCGGGGCTGTGTGGTGGGGGGGCGGGGTTCGGTTCGGCGGGTGTTGACGTGGCGGGTTCTGGTGGGGGGACCGCTGGTTCGACGAGGGGCACCTGGTCGCGGGCAAGCAGGTCGATCGTCTTCTCCACGGAGGTGGCGAGGTCGTCGCGCTGCTTCATGCTGAGCAGGACCTGGCGGGCACCTTCGCGCTCGTCGTGGTCTGCCGACCCGAGGCCGCGTTCGAGCTGGAGGAGGATGCCCATCTGCTCGGACTTGGTGAGCTCGCGAGGAGCGTGGATCAGGTCTACCAGGTCGGTCAGGTAGGACAATGGCGCCGGCGGGTCGTCGGGCAATGGCTCCGGCAAGGGCTCGGGGTCTGGTGCCGCGAGGAGGGCCCGAGCAAGGTCGGACAGCGACTGCTCACCGGGGGTGCTGAAGTCGACGATCTGCAGGGTGGCGATGTCGCTAGGGAGCGCGGGCGGAAGGGTCTCCAGTGCCACCGGCACGATCGTGCGGTTCACCGATGCCGCGTACTGCCGCTCGATCCGGCACGCTTCGGAGTCCAGCGACGCCGCGGAGACGACGGCGAGGAAGATGTCGCACGAACGGATGCGTTCGAGGATGCCTGCCCACCAGTCCTCCCCGCCGTGCAACTGGGAGTCGAACCACACGCTGTCAACGAGGCGCCGCAGCCTCGCCGCCAACTCCTCGACCTGCGGGCGGTCGTCGCGTGCGTACGAGATGAACACCTGGCGCACGGCGACCTCCCACGCTCGCCCAACCTGACCGTCGTACCCGCCATCTTGGTGGTCAAGGTGCGAAGGTCCCGAACCGCGGACGCCGACCGTCGCGGTCGGCGTCGTCGTGCTAGACACAGCGTGTGCACGCGCCCACCGACCGGCTCGGCGTCCACGGTCGTGGCTGAGCAGCCACGCGTCTGCGTTGTCGAGCAGGCGACCGACATCCCGGCGCTCGTGCGGTCCTTGGGGTTCGTGACCCCACGTCCGGTGCTGGTCCTCATCGGGGGCGCCGGCGGGGTCTCTGAGCTGCAGGTGAGCGACCTGACTGGCTACCTGCGTCGGTACGTGCTCCCGGCGGTCCACCGGGTTGGTGCGGTCGTCGTCGACGGCGGCACCGATTCCGGTGTGATGCGGGCGATCGGACGGATGCGCCGTGATGCCCCGACCGATTTCCCTCTCATCGGGGTTGTAGCCGGCGGCGTACTGGAACCCGATCCAGCGGCGGCCACGGCAGGCGCCGCGGTGGTGCTTGAGCCGCACCACACCGACCTCCTCGTCGTCCCCGGTGAGGACTGGGGCGACGAAGTGCCGTGGCTGGGAGGGATCGCCACAGCACTCGCCGGTCCCTGCCCGTCAGTGACCCTGCTGGTGAACGGCGGTGAGATCGCCTATCGAGACATGGCCGAGAGCCTGCATCACGATCGGCCCGTGGTCGTGCTCGCTGGGTCAGGCAGGACAGCCGACGACATCGGCGCTGCCGTGGATGCCGGCGACAGCGCGTCGACGATGGCGCAGCAGCTGGCCGGGTCGCCGCTCACGGTCGTCGTGCGCTACGAGGACGGCCCTCGCCTCCGCGATGTCCTCGAATTCTTACTCGGCGCTGACATCATCACCCGATGAACGTCCCTGTGCTGCTTCGCCGCCTCCCGCCGCTGCGTGACCCTCCCGCCAAGCCCGCAGACCCTCTCGGCGAGCAGACCAGACAGAGCATCCGCGGTGGGACGCGAGCCGCCTCCGACGTGGCTGCCATCGACAGCCTGCTCGTCCCCGCGTTTCGGACCGCGGACCAGCAGGCGCTCGTTGCGCAGAACAGCTGGGCCCGTCGTGAGGTTGGCCTGCTGGGTCTCTCGGGCCTGCTCGTGGTCGCCAGCTCGATCCAGGTTGCCTACGGACCGGACGCACAGTGGCCGAGTGTGCTTGTGGCCACGTTGGGCGCGCTCTCCTCAGTTCTGGCGGGCACCACCAAGTCCACCGATGCCCGGGGGGCCTACCTGCGGGCGCGGCGTGAGGCCGAACGGCTCCGCTCGCTGGCCTGGACCCACCTGGCCCGACCAGAACCGGACGAGCCGGCCGCACGCGCCCGTGTGCTGCGCCGCACGATCGCGGCGATACGGCTGCAGACCGTCGAGGGCAGCGGAGACACGAGAGCCGAGGCCCTGGACGAGGCAGCCGCCTCCGGCTCCGGCCACCAGACGTCGCCCGTCGCCAGCGACCCGACGAGCGAGGATCTCGTTGACCGCTACCTGACCGGCCGGCTGGACGCGCAACGCCGCTGGTACCGGCGCCGCCAGGCCGAGTTCGACGCCGCCGAGCGACAGGGTGGGAAAGCGCGCACCCTTCTCCTCATCACCGCAGGCCTGCTGGGCGCCGTCAGCACCCCCGACTTCGCCCAGGACTACCGCGAGTGGCTCGGTGTGGCAGCTACTGCCGCCACGGCCCTGTCAGCCATCGCTACCGGTTGGATGCGGCTGCAGGCCTTCGACACGCGTGCTCGTCTCTACGAGCTCACCGCAGCACGGCTCGACGTCGCCGAAGCCGACCGACCACCTGTCGTGGACCCACTCTTCGCGGCCAACTACGTGGGCCAATGCGAGGACGTCCTGCTCGCCGAGCACGGGGCGTGGACGACCCAGACGCCACGCGGGGCCCGCGAGCCATCCCCCGGCCCGCAAGCCTCCCAGTAGGACCTGACGCATCAGCCGTAGCCCCGATGTGGTCGTCCCACGGCACTGAGTCCGAACCCGGCGGCCCCGACTGTGTGACCCGACCGCGCGAGCCCGCCCGTGCGGATGGTCCCGCTTGCGGGAGGATGCGTCGGCCTCACTGAGGACGACTCGGGGCTGGGTGGGACCACACTCCTCACCTGGGCACGCAGGCACGGCGCGCGACATCGGGCGGCAGAGCCGGGTGGCACGGCATCTGGGGCCCGCCCTGCCTTCTGAGGAGGCGTGATGTTGTCGAGCCACGCGGATCGTCGAAGCGGCCCGGCAAGCAGGATCCACCCCGCAGGTCGTGTCGCTGTATCGGGTCAAGTCCGAGAGCATGGGCAAGGACGAGGCCAGGAAGCTCGCGCCGTCGACTTCGCCGCGCGGGTGCCGCAGCGCATCATCCTCATCGACGGCCACGAGCTCGCCCGGCTCATGGTCGAGCACGGCGTCGGCGTGCAGACCGACCAGGTGATCACGTTGGTCAAGCTCGGCGAGGACTTCTTCGAGTAACGGGACACGGCTAGCGTCCCGCCGCGGTCAGCTGTTCAGGTCACCTTCGTCTACGCGGCCCAGGACGTGGAACAGCCCGATCCACGGCGGCATCGGGACGACGACGGCCAACGCGCCGCCGATCGCTGCCCAGCCGTTGAACGAGGACGAGTACAGCCCGTCGACGGCGAAGAGGTTGCCCGCGCCGATGAAGGCCAGCACGGCCAGGATGCCGGTGACGACCGATAAAGCCTTGAGCCAGGACAGCGCGGTCTCCTGCCGGGAGTTGACGATCGCGCCAAAGCGCCGCTGCGTGCGGTGGTAGGTGTCGGTCTGGGCGACCGCGAGCTGTCCGCTCATCTTGTTCCTCTCGTATGTGGAGTCCGCTGCCACTCAGGCATGCGCCTACGCAGGGACACTGCCCGCCTCGCGGCCACACGAAACCGGCCGACGGGTGGACCTGGTAACACGCGGAGGTATCCACCCATCGAGGAGCCGGCCGTCAGGGCGCAAGCGCCACGTCCCCGGCGTCCACCCACTGCACGTGCGTCATGCCCGGTCCGCGCCGGTAGGCGACGTGGGCCCGCCAGCCGGTGTCCGTGCGACGCCACGCCGACAGCCAGCCGGGCCAGGTGCCGTCCGGCTGCTGGACGGTGACGGGCCTCGGCGGGTCGACCGGGAGCATGGGGCGACGGTAGGGCGCGGGGTCGACAGGTCCATGCCGGGCCATGTGACGAAGCTTCAGGGGGTCGTCTCAGGGCTCCCTTGAACGCCCCAGGAAGCCTGGGCATAGCGAGCGCTGCCTGGATCGTCCTCTGAAGCGCGACATCGTGCTCCTGCGCCGACACCAGCCGTACGATGTCCTCTTCCGACGCCAGCCGGCGATCGAATCGGTTGACTACCGCCGCCGGAATCAGGGACTCCGACAGCGGCAGCCGTTCCTCGACTATCGCGTACTCCTGCAGGGGGAAGTCGTCGGGTATCTCAACAATGAGGACGTGCTCGCCCTTGGCGCCGTCCATGGCGTTCGCAGTTCGTGCGCCGAAGAAGACCCCGTCGTCTCCCTATCGAACATGTATCTGTCCGCGCCGTCTCGGAAGCCGTCCATGAGGATCGCCTGGGGCTTGTCGGTGGTGTGGAACAGGATCACGGCAACCTCCACGGCCATCCTGCTCCGAAGGCGCTGCGTGCCGGAAGCGCCTTCGACAGTCCGCCAGCAGTCCGCGAGGAGTCCCCGGGAGAGCCACAAGCGGCGAACGGTGCCCAACTCCAGCCAACGGACAAGGTGTGGGTCAGAGCCTTCTTCGGCGCACTGACGCGGGTCAGCGAATGGCTGCGCCGACCCGGGCCTGGTTCGTCGGCCCCTGCAGCCCTTCTGCCGGGGACGCTCTACTGGTCCGGCGTGGCCCTACTGGAGTCGGCGACCTGGCCGGTGCGGACGTGTGTCTCGTAGGCGCGGAAGGACTGCTGGGCCTGCTCGTGGGCCGGGGTGGTCCCGGTCAGCAGCCCGATTGCCTGGTTGAGCAACTCGCGCCGCCGGTCGTTGCTGCGGGCCCGGAGGGCGGCGGTGAGGAGGCGGTCGACCTCGCCCAACGCCTGTCGGATCTCGCCGAGAGCGTCGATGCATGGCTGGAGGAGCGTGACCTCCCGCGGTGAGGAGACGGCGGACTGCAGCTCGCGGATGGTGTGGTCGATCTCGGCGATGGACGGGTCGAGCGACGTCTCGCCCAGAGCGGCCGGGTCGTCGAGTGCGGCTGTCAGGGCTTGGATCGCCCAGATGTTGGTGAGCTCCCACGGGAAGGTGTGCGCGCTGTACTTGGCGAGGTTCACTACGGTGGCGTGCGAGTAGGGCCCGTCGACGCATACCCGCCAGGTGGCGAGGTTGCCCTTGGCCTTGCCGAGTTCCTGGGAGCTGTACCCGGAGACGAACGAGACGGTGTAGTGGATGCCTTGGTCGAACGTGCTCAGGGTTGCCAGGTTGAGGAACTGTCGGCAGTACGCCGAAGCGGCGGTGCTCAGGCACGGTGCCTGCGCCCAGTCCAGCGCGATCTCCTTTCCCGACGCAGGCAGGCCGGGGCCGCGCACGATGAGGTGTAGGTCGCAGGGCAGGGTCGCGCTCTTGTAGACGGGGACCTTTGCGCCGGTGGCTGGGTCGATGTTCATGATCTTTGGTTCGACCGAGAATCCCTGTCCGATAGTGGCACTTGGCGCCCCGACCCAGGAGAAGTGGAGCATTGTCCGGCTGTGGTACAGGGTCCACGCGTAGGTAGCCCGGAGTTCGATCGGTGTGCCGACGTAACAGAAGAACATGGCAGACCTCGATCCCGCAGGCGTGGTCCATCGCAGGATGGACCACGGCAACGCGGCTGGGGAGAGGCGATGGTCCCTCCGCCGCACGCGGGGCCGACGGTTGACCGGATTCGGCTCCAACACCTGCCGACCCCTGGGTAGTCCGGCCGGATCAGAGGATCCACTCCGGCTGGGTAGCCCCCGGTCGTCGCCGCGAAGCGCGAGACTCCCGCGGGTGTTCAGCCGCTGGCCCTGACGAAGGGGGAGTCGTCGGCGCGGGAACACGCCCGCCAGGATGCTCCCCGGCTCACAGCACCCCCGGGCGGCGTGTCCCTGTCGCCCGGACTCGCGAGCTTGTGGTGCCGAACCAGGCGCAGGCGTAGTGCCCGCCGACCGCCGCACCCAGCGCATTCCACTGCTGGTTAGCCCAGATCGCCTGGTTCAGGATCACTGCGTTGTGTGCCGTTGAGGCCTTCCAGGAGCTCAACGCGCTCTGTGGCGTGGGTGTGCCGGAGGACCAGTGCGCCACTTCGTGGCCGTTGGAGGAGTAGCCGGTGATCTCCTTGGGCTTGTCCCACATGCATGCCGCGTTGGAGTGGTCGCTGGGGTAGCAGCAGCCTTTCCAGGCACCGTCGCCGGTAGTGCCGTTCCAGTTGGGGTTGTCCGACCAGCTGTGCATGTTGCCTCCTGCGCCGCAGGAGGTGTGGGGCTGGTTGGCATTGAGGTCCATGACGTGGGCAAGGGCCACGGCCATCAGGTCACCAGAGATCGGGACTTCCGGGAGGCCGTTGTCCTGTCGGTACTGGTTGATCAAGGTGGCCAGCTGCGTCAGGCCGGTGACAGACTCCGACATCTTCTGACGTGCAGGAGGTCAAGAGCGGGGAGCCTGCCGCGACCGCTAGCACGCCCATTCCACTGAGTCCGAGCAGTCTTCTTCGCGAGATCGGCCCTGCCGGGTTGGCGGGCAGCATAGGGGCGACCTTGCCTACGTGAGTGACTGTTGCCATGTCAACCACCTCATCCCTGAGTGGTCTGCCTTCAGGAGCCTCTCCTCTCCAGACTGGACCCAGCGTCGGTCGGTGCAAGGGTCAGTCGGCACCAACCCGGTCACCCGTGGGTAGTCGCACCTCGGGCGGACCCGACGAGGACGCGGCGAAGGAGACGCCCCACTGGGGGCTGCCGCAGCGCCGGTCGCAGCGGGTCAGCTTGTCCCCGGTCGGCCCTCGCGGTCGGCGTCGAACCACGGACGGCCGGATACGTGCAACCCCCGAGATGGTCGTCAACGCGGCGAAGGTGGCACCGGGTGCCTCACAAGCCGGGCGCTGGACCCGGGCCGAGACACGCGCTGGGCGCACGAGCAGGACCGTGCCGCGGCGACCGCGCCCGCTCGAGGAGGCCCCGAGGTCAAGTTCGAGCGAGAGGTCGACCCGGAGGGCGTGCTACACCCGCAAGAGCGCGCCAAGCGTGTGGCCAACCGCAAGCGCGCCTACTACGTGCGCCTGGCGAGGCTCAGCGCGGAGGCACGACGCCGGAGAGGCCCACCATTGCAGTCCGCCAGCAGTCCGCGAGGAGTCCGTCGGAGAGTGCCGCCAACGGTGCCCAACGCTGGCCAACGGAGAAGATGCAGGTCAGGCTCTACTTCGTCCAGATCCGTGCTGGTCAGCGAAGTCGCTCTGCGGAACCCGGCTTGCAGTCCCCGGGCCTCGCGAGAAGCTGGCCGCTGTGACTGACGGGCTTCTCAGGGAGGTACTGAAGTGGTGGCACATACTGGTGGCGTGCGTGACCTCCCAGGCGGCCATGTGGAGGAGGTCGCTCCCAGGCTCCTAGGCGCGACCTTGACCAGTCACATAGGCCTAGAGCGAGTGGTTGTGCGGGTCGTCGAGGTCGAGGCGTATGCGGGGGAGGGCGCCGACCCGGCCTCGCACGCGCACCGGGGACCCACGGCGCGCAACGCCTCGATGTTCGACCGACCGGGGACGGCATACGTCTACTTCACCTACGGCATGCACTGGTGCCTCAACGTCGCCGTGGGGCCCGAGGGTGAAGGCGCTGCGGTGCTGCTTCGGGCGGCCGCCATCGTCGACGGTGTGCCCGTGGCGCGGCGCCGGCGCACCCCGGCGTCCGGGCGCACACCGTCCGACCGTGACCTCGCCCGGGGTCCCGCCCGGCTGTGCCAGGCGCTCGGCGTGACGGGAGCGCAGGACGGGCTCGACCTGCTCGACCCGAGCAGTGCGCTGCACCTTGCTCTCGCTGACGACCACAGGCGTCCGGACGAGGTCGCCCACGGGCCACGAGTCGGCGTCCGGCACGCCGCCGAGCGACCCTGGCGGTTCTGGCTCGACGGCCGCCCCGAGGTGTCGGCCTATCGTGGCCGTGTGGGCGCACGACGTACCGAGGGAGGCCGCTGATGCGAGGAGTACAGGGACGGCCGGTCATGGCGATCCTCGGGACCGCCGACATGGGCAGGGCCCTGGCCTTCTACGCCGACACCCTCGGGCTGTCGGTGATCTCGTCGGACGCCTTCGGCACATCCCTGGAGGGGGGCGGCACGGAGCTGCGTCTCACCCTCGTGCCCACGGTGGTTCCGGCGTCCTACGCCCAGATGGCGTGGCGGGTCACCGACCTCACCGCGGTCGCGGGGTCGCTCGCCGCGGTCGGCGTGGAGCTCGTGCGATTCGACCATCTGGACCAGGACGACGTGGGTGCCTGGACCAGCCCCGCCGGCGTTCGGGTTGCGTGGTTCCGCGACCCCGACGGCAACCTGCTCTCCCTGGTCGAGGACCCCACCCGCTAGAACCGGAGCCCACCGGGCTCGACTACGGTTCGCTGCGCCATGAGCCAGACAGACGCCCGCGGCCCCGACCCCGTCGGGCCGCTCGACGACCTCGAGTGGCGAGGGCTCGTCCAGGACTCGACCGACCGTGAGCGGCTGCACGACCTGCTGGGCACGCCCGGGGCCGTCTTCTACTGCGGCTTCGACCCGACGGCGCCCAGCCTGCACGTCGGACATCTGCTGCAGGTGATCACCGCGCGGCGCCTCCAGATGGCCGGGCACCGGCCGCTGCTGCTGGTCGGCGGCGCCACCGGGCTGATCGGGGACCCGAAGCCGAGCGCGGAGCGCAGCCTGGTGGACCGTGAGATGGCCACCGGGTGGGCGAGCAGGCTCCGCGGTCAGATGCAGCCGTACTTCGACTTCGAGGGCGACGCGGCGGCACGGATGGTCAACAACGTCGACTGGACCGGCGAGCTGTCCACCATCGACTTCCTTCGCGACGTCGGCAAGCACTTCTCGGTCAACCGCATGCTCGACCGGGACGCGGTCAG
>Ga0272441_10011155_pt1 | contig 13396 bp, 1 predicted proteins | sample SSMProp6N_FD_193582 | JGI IMG/M metagenome (GOLD analysis project Ga0272441, IMG submission 193582) | Marine sediment archaeal communities from Little Sippewissett salt marsh, Falmouth, MA, United States - SSM-Prop-6N | ecosystem: Environmental > Aquatic > Marine > Wetlands > Sediment ... | reverse complement strand
GTGCGCCTCGCTGACGCGCGGGTTGTCCAACTCGGCGATATCGCCCTTCCAACCGGCGAAGTGCCAGCCCGCGTCGGCCGTGGCCGTCACCGTCACGACGGTCCCGTGGTCGTATTCGCTCTGTTCGTCCGGCTCGGGCGAGACCGTCACCGATCCGCCGGCGCCCGAAGCCGCGCTGACCGAGACGTGGTGGACGCAGCGGCCCAGGATCGTCGTGAAGTATCTGCCGGCCGCCACGTGGACGGCGTCGCGGATGTGTTCCGCCTGCACCGGGACGGAGGACTGTTCTTCCGCACCGGGGCACCCGACCGGGTGGCCCCAGGTCCAGACTGTGCCGTCCTGCCGGATGGCCACCGAGTGGCAGTAGCCGGCGGCAATGGCGACGACGTCCGCCAGGCCCATAACCTGAACCGGCACGCGGCGGGGTCCGATTTGTGTTCCGTCGCCGAGCTCACCGCACGCGTTGGCGCCCCAGGCCCACACGTGCCCGTCGGCGTCCAGGACCAGGCTATGATCTCCCCCTCCAGCCAGGGCGACCACGGTAATGCCGTCGAGTCCCTGCACGCGCACCGGCCGGTAACGGTTCAGGGTCGTTCCATCGCCCAACTGGCCGCAGGCATTGTCGCCCCACGCCCAGACAGCACCCTCGGAGTCGAGCGCGAGGGTGTGCCAGTCGCCGGCGGCCACGCAGGTGATGTTGGCCAGGAAGTCCGGCCCGTCGCCCGGCGCACGGACCTGCAAAGGAATGGGATGAGCGCTGGAGTCTTGGGTGCCGCGACCCAACTGGCCGTAATAGTTGCTGCCCCAGGCCCACACGGATCCGTCGGCCCGCAGCGCGACCATGTGAGCGCCACCCGCCGTCACCTGGACGACGTTATCCAGCAGACCCGTGCCTTGGGGACCTACGACACCCACGGGGGTGTTGCGATCCTCCTCGGTGCCGTCGCCGAGCCGGCCGTGGTCATTCCAGCCCCACGTGCGAACGGTACAGTCGCAGAGCAGGGCCGCGCTGGCACCGCCCCCCGCAGCGGCGGCGACGGCCGGGCCGTCCGACAGGGCAACCAGACCCGGCGTTGTCCTTTCGGTGCTCGTCCCGTCGCCGAGCTGGCCGAGATCGTTGCGGCCCCAGGCGTAGACCTGACCGCCGGGGGCCAGACCCAGGCTGTAGTGGTATCCGCCGGCGGCGGCGACGAACGCGTCCGGCGGGCTGACGACGGGGGTCGGCAGGAGGCGCCCGGTGTTCGTCCCGTCGCCAAGTTCGCCGTGGGCATTCTGACCGCAGGCGAATGCCGCCGCCGACCGGGCGAACACGGCGGTGAGCTCGACGTCGCGGGTCATCGTGACGGTGGTCGTGGCGTCGCCGGCGTCGGCCAGCGCGGCGACGTCGCCGGTCCAGGCGACGAAGGCCCAGCCGGCCTCAGCAGGGACGGCCTCAAGGGTGACGACCTGACCGTAGCGATAATACTCCTGTTCGGGCGCGGCCGCGATCGAGCCCTCGCCCTCGACGCCCAGGTCCAGGAAGCAGACCCCGGTGACGGCCACGCTGTGGTCGAACCCGGCGGCGATGGCCGTGACGTGCTCCAGCTCGTCGCCCGGCTCGCCGACGCGGACCGGCAGATCCTGGGTGACCGTGGTCCCGTTACCGAGCTGGCCATAGAGGTTTCCGCCCCAGGCCCACACGGCGCCGTCCGGGTTGAGCGTCATGGCGTGATCGTCGCCGGCGGCCGCCCGGCCGCAGCAGTCGGCGACGGCAACGACCTCGATCGGCAGGAGGCTGCCGTATCCGGGCCCGTGGTCGCCGTTGCCGAGCTCGCCATTGAGGTTGTCGCCCCAGGCGTAAAAGTGGCCCGCGGCGGTGCGGGCGTAGCTGTTCCGCGGCCCGGCGGCGGTGTGCGTGATGTCCCCCAGGGGGAGTTCCCCGCCGGGGTCGAGCACGGTCACGGGAACGGGGCTGTCGCTCGTGGTGCCGTCGCCGAGTTGACCGTCATCGTTCGCGCCCCAGGCGCGCAGCGTGCCGTCGCCGAGCAGGGCCAAGCTGTGCCCCATGCTGCCGGTAACCGCGACGACGCCCTGGAGGAACGTCGACGGGTCGCCGGGATCGACCACCTGGACGGGCACGTCGCTGAAGCCGCCGGATGTGCCGTTGCCGAGCTGGCCCCGGATGTTGTCACCCCAGGCCCACGCGGTGGCGTCGCGGCGCGCGGCCAAGGTGTGCTGGTCACCCGCGCCGATGGCGACGACGTCCGCGAGGTCGGGGACCTGGACCGGCAGATCCGAGAAGGCGACCTCGGGCGCCGAGCCGTCGCCGAGTTGGCCCGAGAGGTTGACGCCCCAGCACAGAACCGTCCCGTCGCGGCGCAGGGCCACCGAGTGGCTGAACCCGGCGGCGATCGCTACGATATCGGTGAGCCACCCCTCGCCGTCCGGACTTTTCACCCGGACCGGCAGCAGGGAATCGGGCACCTCGGGCGCTGAGCCGTCGCCGAGCTGTCCGAAGTCGTTGTTGCCCCAGGCGTAGACCCAGCCGCCGGCGGTCAGGGCCAGCGTGTGCCCGTGGCCGGCGGCGACGTCGACGACGTCGCCGAAGAGCCCGGCCGGCACGGGCACATGGACGTCGTCCCTGGTGCCGTTGCCGAGCTGGCCGAAGTCGTTCCGGCCCCAGGCCTGGACGGTGCCGACGCGCACGAAGCGGGCACCGAGGGTCATCGCGCCCGAGACGGTGACGGTGGTGCTCGACGCGCGCGGATTCGCCAGGGCGTCGGTGTCGCCGGTCCACCCGGCGAAGGCGTAGCCGGCGTCGGGCACGGCCTCGACGTCGACGACCTCGCCCATGTTGTAGACGGCCTGCTCGGGGTCGACGGTGACGGAGCCGCCGTCGGACGGCTCGGCCGCGACGGCCAGCGTGTTGGGCACCGGCCGCAGGGCGGCGGAGAAGTCGGCCCCGGCGGCCACGGCGGTAACGTAGTCCAGCGGGCCCTCGCCGCCCGGCAGGACGACCTGCACGCGCTCGATGCGTTCCGTCGTGGTCCCATCGCCGACCGCGCCGTACTCGTTGGCGCCCCAGGCCCAGACCGTGCCGTCGATGCCCACGGCAAGGCTGTGGTTGAGTCCCCCCGCGACGGCCCAGACACACAGCTGGGACGACGGGACGACGCAAATCCACGTCGGGGCGCTCCGCTGGGTTCCATCGCCGAGCTGGCCGTGGTCGTTGTACCCGGTGGCCCAGAGCCCGCTCCAATCGCTGTCGAAGTCCAGTGCGGCGAGCGTGTGGAAGCCGCCCGCGCTGAGAGCGTCCACGGTCCCGAAAGGACCGAACGCGGGTTGCGGCCATTGCGGCAGCCCAAACCCCGAGCCGGAGCCGTCCCCAAGCTGAACGTACTCGTCCCTGGCTTCCCATGTCAGGACAGGCCAGGGTTCGCAGTCGGCCCCCGAGGAGTATCCCACGCCGAGTTGGACGTACTCGTTGCTGCCCCATGCCCGGATGACCTCCCCATATTGAGAGGCCTGAACGGCCAGCGAGTGGGCCGCGCCCGCGGCGACGTCGCGGATGCCCGCCAGAGGCAGGCCGGTCGTCTCGTCCTGCACGAGGACGGCAGTGGTGCTGCTGGTGAAGGTGCCGTCGCCGAGCTGGCCGCAGGCATTGTCACCCCAGGCCCAGACGCGGCCATCCTTGCGCAGGGCCAGCGTGTGCAGCGTCCCGGCCGAGACGGCGATGACGTCGCTTGCGCTGAGGACCTCGACGGGCACGGAGCTGTCGGTCCCCGCGCCGCTGGTGCCGATGCCGAGCTGGCCCCAGCCGTTGTTGCCCCAGCAATAGACGGTGCCGTCGGCCTTGAGGGCGGCGCTGTGGAGCTCGCCGGCCGAAACGGCGACGACGCCGGTCAGGTGGCCCTCGCCGCCCGGACCGACCACCTGCACGGGCACGGCGCTGTCGGTTCCGGCGCCGCTCGTGCCAATGCCGAGTTGACTGAAGAAGTTGCCGCCCCAGGTCCAGACGGTGCCGTCGGCGGCCAGGGCCACGGTGTGCAGGTGCCCGCAATCGACGGCGATGAAGTCGTCGCGGCCGGAAACCACGACGGGGTTCAGGCGGTGCGTCGTCGTCCCGTCGCCGAGCTGGCCGCTGCCGTTGTAGCCCCAGGTCCAGACCTCCCCCGGGCTGACGAAGACGGCCTCGATCCAGTGGTCGCCGCTTACGGTCAGGGTCGCGGTCGGGTTGAACGGCTCGTCGATCGTGCCGACGTCGCCCTTCCATCCGGTGAAGACCCAGCCGGGCTCAGGCGTGGCGATCAGTTCGACGGTGTCGCCGACCAAATAGAGCGTCTGGTCGGGGACAACGGCGACGGCCCCGCCGTCGCCCGGCGACGCCTGGACGGTAACCGTGTGGTCGGGAACGACGGCCAGACCGTGGTTCATGCCGGCCGCGAGGACGCTGACGCCGGTGAGTTCTCCGAGCGAGCCGGGCCCCAGGACACCGACCGGCGCCGTTTGCTGCTCGGTGGAGCCGTCGCCGAGCTGGCCGTCGTCGTTGCCGCCCCAGGCGCGGACCCGGTCGAGCCCGTCCACCGCCAGGGCGTGGAGGTTGCCGGCCACGACGGACGGCACCGAAGTGCCCAGGGCCTCGATGGGCAGCGGAATGAGGCTCTTGGTCTCCGGTCCCTCGTCGCCCAGGCCGAGCTCGCCGTGGGTGTTGCAGCCCCAGGCATAGAGGGTGCCGTTGGGCGCGCCCCGTGCGTAGCTGACCGAGTAGCCGGCCACGATGTTCCGGATGCCCGTCAGGAGGCCCGCGTCTTCGAGCCCGTGCACCTGGGCGGGCGAAAGGATGAACTCCTCCGCCGAGTTGACGCCCAACTGGCCGCACTGGTTGTGTCCCCAGGCCCAGACCGTGCCGCCGTGCGTCAGGGCCAGGCTGTGACCGCATCCGGCGGAGACCGCGACGATGTCGTTGAGGCCGTCTACCTGGACGGGCACGTCGCTGATTTCCTCTGCCCCCGATACGCCGTTGCCAAGCTGGCCGTAGGCGTTGGAGCCCCAGACCCAGACGGTGCGGTCCGACCTCACGGCCAGCGTGTGGCAGGCGGTTGGCCCGCAGCCGATGGCGATGACGTGGTCCAGGCCGGTCACGTGCACCGGCAGCGTGGAGTGGAACACGGTCTCAGACGTCCCGTTGCCGAGCTGGCCGAAGTCGTTGTCGCCCCAGCACCAGACCGTGCCGTCGCACTTCAGGGCCACCGAGTGGAGGCTGCCGGCGACGATGCGCGCCACGCCGGTCAGGAAGCCGGTCGGATCGCCCGGATCGCACACCTGGATCGGCGTGGCGTGGTTGCCGTTCGTGCCGTCGCCGAGCTGACCGTTGTAGTTGTTGCCCCAGGCCCAGACCGTGCCGTCGGCCCTGAGGGCCAGGGTGTGATACTCTCCGCCGCGCACATCGACGACGTCGTCCAGGCCGTTCACGGCCACGGGCCGCGTCCGGTCCTCGCCCGTGCCGTCGCCGAGCTGCCCGGCCCCGTTGTCTCCCCAGGCATAGACACGGCCCGGCCGGACGAAGATGGGGTAGATCTCGACATCCTCGACGCCCTCCTCGCCGCCCACCAGCATGACGGGCTCGGGCGCGAACACATCGTCGACCATCCAGACGTCGCCGCCCCATCCGCGGAAGACCCAGCCGGGCGCCGCCACGGCGCTCAGCTCGACGGTCTGGCCGCTCTCGAGCACGAGCACCGTCGGCTCGTCGTCGGCGACGGGCTCGACGATCCTTTCGCCCATGGGCTGGGACTGCCCTTCGGAGCCGCCCATCGGCGTGGCGGTCCATTGCCCGCCCGGGACGTCGATCTTGGTCAGGACGCAGTTGGAGATGACCGCGGCGCTGTGGAACTGGCCGCAGGCCGCCGCGGTGACGCCTTGCAGGGGGCCGGTGTCCGTGGCGTTCCTGACCTGGACCGGCCAGTCGCTGTCGGTGAAGGTGCCGTCGCCGAGCTGCCCGCTCTGGTTCGCGCCCCAGGCCCAGAGGCGCCCCTGCTCGTCCGTGGCCAGGAAATGACCCCAGGGTCCCATGCCTCGGACCGAGACGATGTGCTCGAGGTCGCCCGTGCCTCCCGGGCCCGGGACGGTCGCCGGGGTAGCGCCGAACGCCTGGCCCCATCCCCAGACGCGGCCGTCGTCGGCCACCAGGAGCGCATCGGTCTCGGCGCTGGCGATGGATGTTGCGGCGGGCAACTCCGGGACGAGGAAGGGCGTCAGACGGTTGTCCGTTGTGCCGTCGCCGATCTGCCCCCACGAGTTTTGACCCCACGTCCAGACCTCGCCGGTCGAGGTCATCGCCATGGAAAGGCACCCACAGGCGGAGACCTGCGCGACATCGGCCGGGCCGGCAGCCTGGACGGGCACGGCGCTGTAGTCGCTGACATCCCCGCCGTTGCCGTCGCCGAGCTCGCCGTACTGGTTGGCGCCCCAGCACCAGACGGTGCCGTCGGCCTTCAGAGCCATGCTGTGGTCGCTCCCCGCGGCGACGGCGACCACGCCGCTGAGGCCGGGCACCACGGCCGGGACCGTGCGGTACCCGCCGGCCGCCCCGCTGCCGAGCTGGCCATAGGCGTTGCCGCCCCACGACCAGACGGTCCCGTCGCGCGCCAGGGCCAGCGTGTGTAGGAACCCTGCGGCCACCGAGGCCACCTCCGGCAGGCCGATCACCTGGACGGGCTCCGCCCGGTCCGTCAGGGTCCCGTCGCCGAGCTGGCCGTTTGCGTTCTCGCCCCAGCACCAGACGGTGCCGTCGGCCCTCAGCGCCACCGTGTTATCCAGGCCGGCGCTGAGTTTGATCACGTTGCTCAGTGTGGGAACCTTCTGCGGCAGATTCGTCTTGGTTCCCGGCCCGCTCGCGCCGGTGCCCAGTTGGCCGAACACGCCTGAGCCCCAGCAGTACAGCGTCCCGGTGCGGACGAACCTCGGGTAGATCTGGCTGGCGAGCTGCACCGCCAGGGTCGTGTTGGACGAGAACGGGTTGGCAATGCTCTTGGTGTCCCCGCCCCAACTGTCGAACGCCGAGCCCGGAGGCGGCACCGCCTCGATCTGAACCGTCTGCTTGAACTGGTACGTGGACTTGTCGGGCCAGAGGTGCGCCGCGGCCGGCACGTCCGGCGGAAGCTGGATGCTAACCACCTGGTCGGCCACCACGGCCGCCGTGTGCCCCAGGCCACCCGAGGCGGCGGCGACCTCCATCAGCGGACCGGAGCCGTCGGGGTCCTGCACCTGGACCGGCGTCGTGCGGTCGGTCTCGGTCCCGTCGCCGAGCTGGCCCCAGAAGTTGTAGCCCCAGACCCACAGGACGCCGTCGCCGTCCAGGGCCAGCGAATGGCGGCTCCCCTGCCCGCTTCGGACGTCGACGATGCCGCCGAGGTGACCCGCGCCTCCCGGGCCAGCGACCTGCACCGGCGTCAGCCTCTGGGTCGTCGAGCCGTCGCCGAGTTCGCCGTCCGCGTTCGAGCCCCAGGCCCACACGCCGCCGTCGACGGCGGCGCACAGCGAATGCGAATACCCGGCGGCCACCGCGACGGCCTCGGGGAGCCCGGACACCTGCACGGGCAGAAGCCGGTCGTCGAGCGACCCGTCGCCGAGCTGACCCGAATCGTTTGCTCCCCAGGTCCACACCTCGCCCGAGGTGTCAACGGCGATGGAATGTTGGCCTCCCGCCGCGATCCTGGTTGCCGCAGGCAGGTCGGCGACCTGGACCGGCAGAAGGCGGCCATCGACCGACCCGTCGCCAAGTTGGCCCGAGTTGTTGGCGCCCCACGCCCAGACGGTCCCGTCGGACTTCAGGGCCAGGGAATGGACCGTTCCCGCGGCGATGGCGACCACGCCGGTCAGCCCGCTGACCTGCACCGGCACGTCGCGGGTGTCCGTCGTGCCGTCGCCGAGTTCGCCGGAGCTGTTCAGGCCCCAGGCCCAGACCGTGCCGTCGCGCTTCAGCGCCAGGGTGTGGTAAGCGCCGGCCGCCAGCTCGAGCACGTTGGCCAGGTTCAGCACCTGTCCCGGCGTCGCCCGGGCGACACGGGTGCCGTCGCCCAGTTGCCCGGAGTCGTTGGATCCCCAGGCCCAGACCGTGCCGTCAGCCTTCAGGGCCACTGTGTGGACGTCGCCCGACCGGGCCGACACCGCGCTGCCGAGACCGTAGACCGGCGAGGGCAGGCTGACGTGGGTGCCCAAGCCGCTGGTGCCGTTGCCGAGCTGCCCGTCGGAGTTCAGGCCCCAGCACCAGACCGTGCCGACGCGGACGAAGCGGGGATGGACCTCGGCGTCGCCGAGGACGGTGAGAGCCGTCCGCTCCGCGAACGGGTTGTCGAGCAGGTCGACCGACGGGCCTTCCCACTTTTGGAAGGCCCAGCCCGGGGGCGGCACGGCCTCGACGACGACCGTTTTTCTGAACAGGTGGGACGGATTGTTGGGCCAGACGTACCCCGCAGCGCCGGGGACGCTCGGCGGCAGCGCGACGGTCACCGTGCAGCTCGACACCACGGCCCCCGCGTGACCCCCGCCGGCCGATGCTTCCGTCACCTGCGCCAGCACGTCGCTGCCGTCGGAACTCTTCACGCGGACCGGCGTCGCGGAGCCGGGGTCGGCCCCGTTGCCCAACTGGCCGTACGTGTCGTCGCCCCAGGCCCACAGCGTGCCGTCGGAGGCCACCGCCATGGAGTTGGAGAACCCCGCCGCCACCGCCGCGACGCCCTGGAGCGTCCCGACGTCGCCTTCACCGTGCACGGCCACCGGGGTCAGTTGATCGCCCCCGACCGTCCCGTCACCGATCTGCCCGGCCGCGTTGCCGCCCCACGCCAGCAGGCTGCCGTCGGCCAGCGCGCACAGGCTGTGGTCGTCGCCGGCGGCCAGGGCCACGGCCCCGGCCGTGGCGGGGATCTCTGTCAGCGTCCCGTTCTGGGCCGTGGTCCCGTCGCCGAGCTGGCCGTGGGCGTTGCCACCACAGGCCCAGACGGTTCCGTCGTCGGACAGGGCCAGTGTGTGGTCGCGCCCGGCGGCCAGGGCGCGGAACGAGGGCACCCACATGATCACCAACGGCGTCCAGGAGTCCGTCGTCCGCCAACTGCCGAGCTGATTGGATTCACTCTCGCCCCAGGCGTAGATGGAGCCCCACTGCCCGGACAAGCTGATGGCCAGGCTGTGGTTCGCCCCCGCGGCAATGTCGACAACGCCCGACAGCCCCACGGCCTGGACGGGCGTCGTGCTCTGCGTCGTCGAATTGTTGCCAAGCTGGCCGGAGAGGTTGCGCCCCCAGCACCAGACCGTACCGTCGCGCTTCAGGGCCATGGTGTGGGCCTCGCCCGCGGCGATGAGCACGACGTTGGTCAGGTAGCCCGACGCGTCGGCGGGGTCGGTCACCTGGACCGGCGTGCCGCGGTCGGTGGTCGTGCCGTCGCCGAGTTGGCCCTCGCCGTTCTCGCCCCAGGCCCAGACGGTGCCGTCGCCCCGCAGGGCAACGCCGTGCTCGCCGCCCAGGGCCATGGCCGCCACGTTCTCCAGCGAGCCGACCTCGCCCGGCAGGTTGCGGTCGGTCGTCGTCCCGTCGCCGAGCTGGCCGGCCTGGTTCCGCCCCCAGCACCAGGCGGTGCCGGTGCGGATGAAGCGGGCCGTCAGCGTGGTGTCGTCCCACAGGGAGATCTGCACGCTCGGGAAGCGCCCGTGGCCGACGGGCTCACCGTCGAGGCTCCAGCCGGCGAAGGCGTAGCCCGAGCCGGCGGTTGCCTGGGCCGTGACGCCCTCGCCATGGGTGTACTCGGCCTTGTCGGGGTCGAGCGTGACTGAGCCGCCCGCCGACGGGTCGATCTCAACCGTGAGCGTGTGGGTCACCACGTCGGCGACGGCCAGCGAGAACTGGCCCCCGGCGCTGACCGTCAGGGCGCCGGAGATCCCGGCCACCTGGACCGGGTTCGCGGTGGTGGCGCCGACGGCCACGGCCTCGCCGAGTTCGCCGGCCGAGTTGTAACCCCAGCCCCAGACGGTGCCGCCCTCGCGGGCGACGATCGTGGAATAGACCCCGCAGGCCACGGCGACGGCGTCGTTGATGCCCGGGACCTGTACCGGCACGTTGCTGCTGCCGCCCGTCGTCCCGATGCCCAACTGGCCGTACTGGTTGTATCCCCAGGTCCAGACCGTGCCGTCGGACTTCACGGCCGCGCAGTGACCCCACGGATTGCCGCCATAGATGAAGCTGCCCCCGCAGGCGAACGAGGCCACGTCCGCCATGCCGGAGACCTGCACCGGGACGAGGCTGTTGGCGCTGGCCCCGTTGCCAAGCTGGCCATACAGCCCGGCGCCCCAGCACCAGAGCGTGCCGTCGCTCTTGAGGGCCATCGAGTTGTCTCGACCGGCCGCCACGGCGACCACGTCGGTCAATCCCTGCGCCTGGACCGGGCTGGTCGTCGACGTCGCGGTACCGTTCCCGAGCTGGCCCGAATCGTTTTTGCCCGACCCCCAGACCGTGCCGTCGGCCCGCGCCACCAGGCTGTGCCAATCTCCCAGGTCCACGGCGACGGCTTCTCCCCACGCGGCGAGAGCCGCCGGGGTGTTGCGGCTCGTCGTGGCGCCGTCGCCGAGCTGGCCGGAGCTGTTGAAGCCCCAGGCGTAGACCGTCCCCTCTTCGGTGACCGCCATCGCGTGACTGGTGCCGGCGTCGACCTCAATGACCCCGCTGAGCCCGACGGCCTGCACAAACGTCGTCTTGGCGACCGTCGTCCCGTCGCCAAGCTGCCCCGCGAAGTTCTGTCCCGTCGTCCAGACCGTCCCATCGGCCCGCAGCGCCACGGAGAACCGCCCGCCGCCGGAGACGCGCGTCAGGTCGACCAGGCCGGAAGCCATCACCGGCGCAGGGCCTCCCGTGGTCGTCCCGTTGCCGAACGCCCCGTCGGGATTGGCGCCCCATCCCCACATGGCCCCGGCGTCCTCGGCCCATCCCGGCTCGGCCGCGGCCATCCCAACGAGCAATGCCAGCGCCACCGCGCATACGGCGCGCCTGGTGCAGCCGCGCACCAGGCCACGGGTTCCTGGTTTCCAAGCCATGGCGTATCCCCCTGTCTGGACGGCAGGGCCATATTAGAATGGTGCAACTTGTTCAGTGAAGGCTCTCGACGGCAAGTATACATCAGGATACAAAGCGTGTCAAATCAGAGCACGGTTCGGTATCGGGTCAGTCTGGGCCATGTCGCCAAATCCTGGCAGATTAATGATGTCGTCGGTCTCCCCAAGGCGAGTACTCGCCTTTGCTGCCATCGCGGGCGTCACCCCCCCACGCCCGTGAAACGCCGCAAGCCCTCTGGGCCGAAACGCCGAAGAAGGTAGCCGGGAGACGGGGCGTTGGCGTCGCACCGCATCTTCCCTGCTGGCCGAACGGCGAACCGTTCAAGCATGATTGAGTACCACGGCTGTTTACAGCCCTTGCGGACAAGGCTAAGATAGGTAAGTCGTCCCTGCCTGCCCGGGCGAGTGGCGGAACGGCAGACGCACGGGACTTAAAATCCCGAGGACCTTCGGGTCCGTGTGGGTTCAACTCCCACCTCGCCCACCATGCCGTCTTCGCATCGAGGCAAATCGGGGTTTGCGAGGCGGGGCCCGCAGCCGGCGGGCATCGCGCTTCAAGAATCGGCGGAACGACAGTCGACGCGCACACTGTCCGTCCGGCGCGGGGCAACGCGGGGTCGCTCAGACGTGAAGCGCGATGCCCGCGGCTTCGGCGGCACGCTGAACGTCGCCGGCGTCCAGGTTGCCGGGCGTCGTGTCGCCGCGGACGGCCATGGCGGCTGCGAGCCCCGCGACCTGGCCCGTCAGCGCCGCCGCGGGAATCAGCCGCGTCACCTGCCAGGCGTACCCCTCGGCCGACGAGCACCGGCCGACCACGAGCAGCCCCTCCACCTCTTTCGGCAGGAGCGAGCCGTAAGGAACTTCCCAGACGGCGCCGATCTTGCGGCAATCGGCGATGAGGCCCACGGAGGTGTCCGAGCGGCGGTTGACGGCGTCGGTGAGCACGGTCTCGCGCCCGGCGATCATGCGCGTCATGCGGATCTGGTGCATGAGCGGCAGGGCGGTCGGATAGAAGTTTTCGCGGCCGCCCTTCTCGGCCTGCTCGGCGGCGAGTTTCTTGCGGGCGATGCGGCGGCTCTCGATGAGAAAGGCGCTCACGTCTTTGCCGCGCACGCCGGAGAACTTGGGACTAGGGCCGTCATACCCCTTGTCCATCTCGTTGGACGACCCGCCGTGGTGCCACGTGGCGAGGCGCTTGGCCGACCCGCTTTCGACGGCCTGGCGTGCCAGCTCCAGCGAGGTGTACTGGTACAGCATCGACGGGAAGCTGCCGCGCTCTTCGCACGCCGCGCCGGCGCGGAAGGCGACGTCGGCGTCGCCCGTGGCGTCGATGACGCAGGCGGCGCGCAGGGTGATGCGGCCGCTCTTGTTCTCGACCTCGACGCCGGCGACGCGCGAGCCGTCCATGATCGGCGTGCAGGCGAGCGTGTCGAACCACAGATCGGCCCCGGACTGCTCCATCAGTTCGTCGAGCCCGAGCGCGAACGCGGCACACGAATAGGACGTGAGAAACCGCGACTCGTACCCGGCGTCGGGATAGAGGTCGAGGACGTCGTCGTCGAGGTCGCCGCGTGCGTCCCTGCCGGCCTCGGCGCGACGCTTCAGCCAGTGCTCCGGCGGGCTGCCGGGGCCGTACTTGATGGAGGCCCAGAACAGTTCCTCGGCGATGCCGAAGGTGACCTGCCTCCCCTTGCCGTCGCACAGGGGCATGTAGATGGGCACCAGGCCCGTGGTGGCCAAACCGCCCCACAGGACGGTCTTCTCGACGACGGCGGTCCGCAGGCCCGAGCGGGCGCATTGGAGCGCGGCGGCCACACCCGCCACGCCGCCGCCGACGATCAGCACATCGTACGTCTTCTCAGTTGCCAACACACCACTCCCCAAATCGGAACACCGGCACGCGGCCGCTGGACACAGGTACCGGGCAGCGAAGCGACCAGCCGAGCCCGCCCTGCTCGGAAGGAATCTCGGCCGGCGGTTCGACCGGCTGCGGCTCCACGGTCTCGCCCCACTTCCTCTCCACCCAGTCGGCGAGTGGATCCCGGTAGAACGTGAGGACACCCACCAGGGGCAACAGCAGAATCGTCAGGACGATGGCGATGATGCCCAGGACAAGGCCGACCGTGGCCGCGCGCGTCGGCTCGCCCAGCCGCCGCGCCTCGCTACGAGCCATCAAAGAGAGAACCACAGCCAGAACACCCAGAATCAATCCCGCCGGGGCGCAACACGCACAGGCCACGCCGGCGATTCCGCACGCCAGCCCGCCGACGCTTTTGCCGCGCGACTGCGGCTTCGGGGCGGGCCGGCCCGGTGACGG
>Ga0272441_10011154_pt1 | contig 13397 bp, 5 predicted proteins | sample SSMProp6N_FD_193582 | JGI IMG/M metagenome (GOLD analysis project Ga0272441, IMG submission 193582) | Marine sediment archaeal communities from Little Sippewissett salt marsh, Falmouth, MA, United States - SSM-Prop-6N | ecosystem: Environmental > Aquatic > Marine > Wetlands > Sediment ... | reverse complement strand
TGGAAGCGGCCGGTCGTGGGAACGCCCCAGTCCTTCGCGTCGGCCTCGCGGAGGACCTCCTCCAGCCGGGCCATCCACGGATAGGGCGGCGTGCCCGCGCGCGCCAGGACGTAGCAGGCGTAGGCAGCTTCACCAAAGCGCGTCGGACGGCCATTGTGCTTGGCCGTTGCCCACGTCTTGATCTCGCGCCGGAGGTAGTCGAGCAGGGGGTCGAGAAGATTCTCCGGCACCTCGTACCCGGCGCGCCTGGCCTCGACGAGGAGATCGGCCGCATAGAGGCTGCCCCAGGGATACGGGCGGCTCGAGCCCGGCCACATGGCGAGGCCTCCGCCGTAGGCCTGCATCATGCGCAGACGCAGGAAGCCGGCGGCCATGAGTTCCTCGACCTCCTCCCGGCCCACCGTCTCCGGGTCGGCCAGGCGCGCGAGTTCGCGAAGGTACACGAGCGGCACGAGTCGCGAGGTTGTCTGTTCGACGCAGCCGTAGGGGTAGCTCAGAAGGTATCGCAGCGCACCCGCGAGCTCCACGCGCGGGTCGCCGGCCACGACGAGCGAGGCGCGCGCCGTCCCGGCCAGGAACTCACCCTCCAGGGAAAGGCGCCTGGACGCGCCGGCCTCGATCGCAAGTGTGCCGGAACGGCGGGCGAACGCAGCCGCGGGCCGGACCGGCAGCTCCACCGACTCGGTGTATGCCTCCCCGCCCAGTCGGGCCGTGAGCCGTGCCTCGGCCTTGCCCACGCCCGTGGAGCGCAGGCGAACGCGGACCAGCTTCTCGCCGCCGGCTGGGACCTCGACGGACACCGGGAGCTTCCCGGTCGTCTGGAGCGGGCCCTTGAAAGAGAGATCGACCACGACCTCGCCGCCCCCGGGCGTCCGGTTGAAGACGGTCACGGGGACCTCGAACGTGTCGTCCGGGGCGAGGAAGCGTGGCCAGGACGGGCGCGCCATGAGCGGGCTCTTCACCGGCAGCGCCTTCGTGACCGAGCCGAAGCGATCCTTCCGCGTCGCGACCGCCATGACCCGCAGCTCGCCGATGTACTCGGGGACGGCGAATGTCGCGCGCGCGAGGCCCGCTTCATCCGTGACGAGCGCGCCCGCATAGAGAACGGCGGTCTTCACCCGCTTGGCCTGGATCGGATTGAGCCGGCGGCCGAGTTCGGACTCGACCGCGTTCTCTTCGCCGCCGCCGCCGGGGTCGAGCTTCTTCTTCAGGCGCCAGGCCGCGAGCTCAGGCGCGAGGCGCGAAAACATGTCGTACTCGCGGACGCCGAGCCGCCGCGCCGCGTAGAAGAAGTCCCACGGCGAGGGCGCGCGATAGCCGGTCAGGGCGAGGACCCCCTCGTCCACGGCCATCAGGACGACGGCGGCGCCGGCCTGCGGCGCGCCGCCGGCGCGAACTCGCACGGCAAGACCCGTCTCGCGGCCGGGGCGTACACTCGGGGGCGACTCGACGGCCAGGTCGAGCTTTCGGTCCGCACAGTCCACCACGAGCCGAATCGCACCCGAGGCCCGGTGCGGACGCCAGTCCTCTTCAGGTTGCACGGGCCGCACGAGCGTGGCGGTGACGTATGCGTTCGGTCGCCAGGCGTCTTTCACCGCGAATATCTCGGCACCGTCGCCGTCCTTGATCTCGACCACGCGATGCTCGAGGACGCGGTCGGTCTCGACCGTGACGAGTGCGGTGCCGCCGAAGGGCGCGCGAATCCGGAGGCGCGCCGCGCCCCCTGGTTCGTAGGCGTCGCGGTCGAGCGTGAGGGCGAGCGCCTCCGGGTCCTCGGACATCCAGCCCGCGCCCGGGCCCGAGACGTAGAGGTGCAGCGTGACCGGGCAGCCGCCTTCCGACTCCACGAGGAGCCAGTGCGGACCGGGATGCTCGGGGGTCATCTCCGGGCGCGCGCGGCCCTCCGTGAAATCCCCCTCCGCAGTCGCCACGAGCTTCCTGTGCTCGGTCCAGTCGTAGACGAGCCGGCCGTTGCCCTTCTTGCGGAGGACGTTGGAGTACGTGAGGCGGTAGAGCTGCGCCCGGAAGCGCTTCGCCTCCTCGTGCGCCTTCCCGTCCGGACGCACCGCGGCCAACTCGAACGGGCGCGGCAGGCCCGGAACGATCCCCCCCTCCGGCCGCTTCACGCCGAGATAGAAGGGCCACGGGTCGAGCTCCCGAGAGAGGCCTTCCACGAGCGCCCGTCCGCCGGGCTCGAGGACCTCGATCTCGACATCCGCGCGGATCGCCGCCGGCGCAGGGAAGCCCGGGGCCGGGACGGTGAATTCGGCGTTCCCCTCCCCGTTGAGCTTGATGTCCGTGAGGTTTCGAGTCTCGGTGTGCCAGTTGCAGCGGCCGTCACCGAACGTGTACCCACGCCAGCCCTCCGGGCGGAATGCGCGCGGCCGGTAACGCACGCGGCCGCGGGCATCGAGCCCCACGGCCGGGTCGCCAAAGAGGTGCTCGACATGCACCTTGACCTCCAGGGGCTTCTTCGCGGAGAGCCTGCCCTCCGGCGCCGAGAGTTTCATCCGCAGCGTCCGCGGGATGTAGTCCGCCACGCGGAAGCTGGTCGAGCCCAGCGCCTTCTCCGTCGTCCCGGGCAGGTGGAGCGAGACGCGGTACCGGCCGGAGGGAGCATCAGTGGGAACGGCCACCTCGCTCAGAAGCCGGCCATTTATGTCGCCCATGAGCGCCTTGCGCATGAAGACGCGGCCCGAGGGCTTTCGGACCACCAGGTCCAGCGGCAGGGGCTCGGGAACGGAGCGCGCTGTGCCGCGCACGAGGGCCGAGAATCGCACCGTGTCGCCGGGCCGGTAGACGCCCCGCTCGGTGAAGGCCAAGGCCTCGTACCCGCGCGCGAGGTAGGATCGGCCGGCGGCCGCGTCCTTTCCGCGACTCCGGGCGCCCTCAGAGAGAGCGAGGTAGCTCAGTTCCTCGCCGCGCACGGCGACGACGAGCGCCGGTTCCTCGCCCTTCGGTGCTGGGCGCAGGGCGATCTTCGCCACCCCATCTTCTCCTGTGAACCCAGCGCCCAACTCCTGCCGCCGGTCGCTGTAAACCGTCACGCTGACACCCGGCGCCGGCTCGGCCGTCCGGAGCGAGGTGGCCCACACGAGCGCACTCTCCTCAGAGAGCCGCGCGGACAGGCCTAGGTCCGTGACCACGACGGCGGCGTGGTCGCTCCGCCAGTGATCCTCACGGCTGCGGACCTCGAGGCCGAAGACGCCGCGTACCTCGCCCTTTACGAGACGGCGCAGGTCTACGAGTGTCTCGACCTCCTCGTTCTTCTTCTCTGACAGGCGCAACTCGCTTTCCCGTTCCCCGGTTCCGTGGTTGTAGGGCCGGCCCTCGCCAGTGAGCACGTACTCCACGATGTTGCTGGAGTAGAGGCGCTGGGCGGAGAGCGTCGCCTTGCGCACGTTGACGGAGCGGACCGGCACGGTGAGAAGCCCATCAGGTGAGAGGTAACCACCGCCGTAGGCGAAGCGCAGGCCCGGCGGGCGGTCACCGAACCAGACCGCGCGGGTAACATCTCTCTCGAGCGTACCCGCCGCGCCGGCCGGCAGCCCCGCCTTCAGCGTGACGCGGTAGCGCTGTCCCGGCTGGAAGTCCGCGACAATGTCGAGGCCGTAGCCGGAGGCGTCGAAGGTGTGGCGGATCGGCGGGTCAATCTCGACGAAGGGATCAGCGGCGGCCGCATCGATGGGCGAGTTCGTGCGGATTCGAACGACCGCTTGGCCTGCCCCCTGCCAGCCGCGGTACTGAGCCTCCATGCGGACGAAGCGTAGCCTCGCCGCAACCTGAACGGTCGCCTTGTAGTCCTCCTCCAGGGGGAGCGGCCCCTCGGTGCCGGTCAGCCCTTTCGCGATCTTAAGATGCAGCTTCTCCCACTGCGAGTATGGGATGCGCACCCGGACCTCGCGGTCCGTTTTACCGCCCACAGGCGCGAAGCGAACGGAGCCGCCTTCCGGATCCGTGAGATCGAGGTGCTTTTCCAGTTCGTACGGATTGACTGGCCCGGAGAAGCGGACCGCCAGGACGCTCGACCGGTCGGCCTCGATCTTCGCCTGCGAGACATTCTGCACCGAGAGCGCCGGGGTCGTGAACCCGAGAATCCCCTCGGGCGGCTCCTCCCCGCGCAGGCCGCGCAGCTCCCTCGAAAGGAGCAGCCGGTAGCGCGTAGCGTCCCTCAGCTTCTCGCGGAGCTTGAGGCACAGCGTGCGTCCTCCCTCGAGCGTTAGCTCGCCGGGCACAGGCGGCACCAGCCGGAGCGCGTCCTCCTTGACCGTCTCCGGCGCGAGCGGCGCGCCGAACTCCACCTTCACTTCGTCGGTCTCCGCCGGTTGGGCCTCCCCGTCGGGCGAGAGCCGGACGACGACGAGCTTCCCCGGGGGCTGGCGGAGCGCCTCGATTCGCCAGACGATGACGCCGAGCCCCGCCGCGTTCAACGCCAGGAAGAGCGTGAGCCACAGGTTTCGCCGCATGGAAGCGCCCCTTTATCGCATGGCCCAAAGAGCCGCCACGGTCTGCCCTCTCAACAGGTATTATTCCCGATCCCGGCGGCGCCTTTCAGCGAAAATCGAAGCCGCGTCTGAAGATGACGGAAGTGGCGCTTCTTGCGGCGCTCTCATCCGGCCTTTCCTGTCCAGAGAGCACCGCCTGGAGAGAGTGGGTGCCTTCCTTTGAACTGGCGCGGCTTTGCGTCTCACGATTGGCCTAGTCCTGCACGGCCTTGGAGCTCACCAGAACCCATCTCATAGATGAAGTGAGGGGGCGGTAGGGCCGTCCGGCGGTTTCAGGGATGGGTGCGCGCGGGCGTGCCGGAGGCGGTCCTGCGGGCGCTGGGGCGTGACCTCCGGGAGCGCGGCAGGGACGGGGAACAATGGGCCCGTCGAGGGCCGTTGGCACAGCTCACGGCTTGTTGGCCGGGAAAGCTCGGACAAATAGATGCGAGGATTTACGTGAACCTTTTGCTGTTCTTGCGTTTATAATAGCGGAGCCCGGAGGAGAGAAACCATGGCCACGAGCACGGACCTGAACGCGGCGATCGACGAGGTGCAGGAGTCCCTCGTTGCCGAGGAGGGCGCGCAGGAGGAGCTTCTCGGCGACGAGAAGGGCTGGGTCGACGCACTCCAGGAGCGCATGGGGACCCTGCCCTGGTGGGTGATCTCGGTCATCGCGCACGCGATCCTGCTCTTTCTCTTCGTGACCTTCTTTACCGCAGCGCAGATCCTCGCCTCGGCGGACGACCTTTTCGTCACGAGCGAGTTCACCGAGCCGGAGGAGCCTGAGGTCGACATGGAGATCCAGCGCGACCTCTTCAAGAACCTCGTGGACGCGCCGGCGGAGGTCGAGGTCGAGCAGCCGATCCTGCCGCACGACGACCCGGACGCCGAGATATCGGACCACTTCGAGACCGACAACGACATGGACGACGCCACCGCGCGCGGCGACGAGAACGCCTTCAGCACCGTGCCGCTCGGCGGGACCGGGGTCGTGGGGGCGATCGGCGTGGGCGGCGGCGGGCCCGCGGGCGTGTTCGGCTTTCGCAACGGCGGCGGGCGGCGCAAGTGCGTCATGAAGTTCGGCGGCAGCAAGGCCTCGGAGAGCGCGGTCGAGGCCGCGCTCAAGTGGCTCGCCGACAATCAGGAGGCGGACGGCTCCTGGGACGGCTACGAGAAGTGGGGCAACTGCGGCCACGGGCATGCGGGCGATCTGGGCCTGACGGGCCTCGCGACGCTCGCCTTCCTCGGCGCGGGTTACACGCACAAGACCGGCCGGTACCGGGAGACCGTGAAGAAGGCGGTCGACTTCATGCTCGCGGCGCAGCACAAGGACCCGGACGAGACGCAGGGCAAGTACAAGCTGCTCGGCGCGATTTACTACACGAGGCACCCCAAGTTCGCCGGGCACAAGGGCTGGTGGATCTGGGGCAGCTACGGGTACAACCACGCGATCTGCGGGCTGGCCCTCGCCGAGGCATTCGGCATGACCAAGGACGAGGACCTCAAGGAGGCGGCACAGCTCGCCGTGGACTACTCGGTAAACGTCCACCAGCACCCGTATGCGGGTTGGCGGTACCGGATCCGCCATCCCAAGGGCGGGGACCTCTCGAACACGGGCTGGTTTGTGATGCAGCTCAAGAGCGCGAAGGTCGCGGGCCTCAACGTGGACGGCCGCGGATTCCAGGGCGCGATGAACTTCGTCGAGAGCGTGACCGAGAAGGACGGTACCGCCCGGTACCATCCGACCGATCAGAAGCCGCCGGCGCGCACGCCCACGCCCATGTGGACCTCGGCCGGGATGGTCTGCCGCATCTTCATGGGCGCGAAGAACGACGACGAGGCCCTGCAGGGTGCGGCCAAGTACCTGGAAAAGTACGTGCCCACGTGGAACCCGGCCGACTACGCGGCGGACATCCCACAGTACGGGGACAAGGGCTTCTACTACTGGTACTACGGCACGCTGGGCATGTTCCAGGTGGGTGGGGAGCCCTGGCGCAAGTGGAACGTCGCCATGCGCGACATGCTCATCAAGAAGCAGTGCACGAAGGACGACGGCGCGGAGCTGAACGGGTCCTGGCACCCGCAGGCGGGCGGCACCCTCAACCCGGACAAGCACAACCGGGTCTTCTCCACCGCGCTGGGCGCCCTGTGCCTGGAGGTCTACTACCGCTACCTGCCCATGTACGGCGACTAGCGGCGGAGTGCTATCTTCCGAACCGCGCGCACCTGCGTAGCCGCGAGGCGGGTGCCGCTGTATGGCGGTGCATTCCCGGTCCATATGCTGTTTACCCGGTGGAGTTCGAAAACGTCGAGATTGGGTAGACACAAGACAGGTGGAACCGACAGAACTGTGCAAACGGGTGCAGAATGCCTCTACTCCGATGCCACCGCATCTCCGCGCACGCCAAAGCCCGCCGAGTCGGTCTCAGAGAAGGATATGAGCCGGCAGGAGATTTTCGTGATTTTTCTCCGCCGGGCGCGATTGCCCAGGCAAGGAAAGGGGTGTAGGATGGAGGCGGATGTGGAGACGGCTGCCTTGAGCCTGAACTCCCAACCGAAGGCGGACGCGGCGAGCCGGGAGGCGCATGCCCTTCTCGGCCTGAGCGGTCCCGCGTACCGGCTGGCCATGCGAATCCTCGGCTCGCCCCAGAACGCCGAGGACATGGTGCAGGGGGCCTATGTCGTCGCTTTGGAGCGACTGGGTTCGGATTCGCCTCCTCTGGAGATGCGGACCTGGTTCCTCGGCATCGTAGCGAATCTCGCCCGGCTGCATCGGCGGAGGCAATCCAAACGCCGGGAGAAGGAGGCGGTCATGTGGCAGGACCGTGCGGGCGCACCCGCGCAGGGCGCCGATCTCGGAGCTACGCTCGGGGGTGCGATGGCGATGCTGGACGAGAAGTACCGCCTCCCCGTGTCCTTGTGCTATGAAGAGGGGCTCACCCAGCGCGAGACGGCTGCCATTCTCAAGTTGCCCGAGCGCACAATCTCCGATCACGTTCAGGTCGGACTCGCGAAGCTCCGCAAGGCGCTGGAGCGCGCCGGATACCCGGCGGCGGTCGCGGCGGTGCTGGGAGGGCTCAAGAGTACCGCGCCCGCCGTGCCCGCGTCGCTGGCCGGGCGTGTCGAGGCGCTGGTCGCGCAGAGCGCGATGAAGACAGGCACAGGCGCGGCGGCAGCAGCGTCCGCCGTCGCAAAGGGAGGGATTGCCATGAAACTCATCGCGGGACTCGTCTTCGCCGGGGTCGTGGCGGCGGGCGTGGCGGTGGTCTCGGGCCGCAGAGGCGGTGCGCCCCTCCCGGCCGGGGCGCCGGCTGGCGGCGACTGGCGGAACGAGCGCTGGACCCTCGAGGACTTCACGAACGTGAGAGGCGGAGGCCCGACGTTCGGTCCCGCCGTGCAGGCCGGGGGCGCGGTCTACCAGCTCTGCGGCGACAAGGACGGCAACCTCTTCCTTGCCAACAACTACACCGTCGGCACCGCCAACACCATCGACATCGTGACGCCGGACGGCATGCGCTTCCGGCTGGCGGGCACCGGCGTGCGAGGCTACCGGGACGGCCCGGCCCGGCAGGCCCAGTTCGATCACGCCGACCGCTACGTCTCACCCATCGGCCTGCGTGCCGACGACCGCGGCAACCTGTTCCTCGCGGACAATGGGAACCGGGTCATCCGGCGAATCTACCGCAAGGGCGAGGAGTGGTTCGTGGACACCTGGGTCGGCGGGGGCAAGCGCGCGGCGGGCTCGCTCAAGGGCGGGGGGGCCGCGAACCCGCGCGAGATGGCCCTCTTCGGCGCGATCGCCGCGGCGCCCGATGGGCACCTCACCGTCGCGTGCAGGGGCACCGGGTTCTTTCGCGTGGCGCCGGACGGGAAGAGCGTGACGTTCCTCGGCCCCTGGCCGAAGAGCGCGGGCGGGGGCAAGTCCAGCGTGATCCTGGGCGACTGCGACCGGGCCGGCAACGCCTACTTTATCTCCTGCGAACCGGTCACGAGCTCGGTCGTGCGCGTCGCGGCCGACGGCAAGATCGACCACATGGCCGGCCTTCCCGTTGAGGTCATGCAGCGCGAAAAGAAGGGAGCGAGGAAGCCCCACCACATCGGCGACGGGCCGCCGCTCACGGCCTACATCGACACGCCGCAGAGCAGCGCGGCGGACCCGGCGGGGGCCTGCGTCTACACCTGCGGCGGGGACGAGTACGACATCCGCCGGCTCCCGACCGACGGCGCGACCACGACGTCGGTCCTCCTCCAGAACGGCCGCTGGGCCGCACTCAAGGTGCACCCCAACAAGAACCGGCCCCGGGAGAAACCGTGCGTCGTGAATCCCGCCCTCAAGGGTCAGCCTCGCACCGAGGGAGGCAAGCTCGGCAACCTGTGCAACTGCCACATCGCGGGCCGCGATTATGGGGGGAACCTCTACGGGTTCCTCTACCCCTGGCGCGGCGTCACGCTCTGCGGGCCCGACGGGCAACTTCTCCGGACCTCTCTCTATCGCGTCCGGCGCGTGAAGTAGGAGGATCGACGATGCGACCGAAAACCGCAGTCCTGCTCTGCTCGTTCGCGATCCTGTCCGCCGCCGGGCGGGCGCGCGCCGTCTCCTCGATCGAGGCCGGTCCGCGCGTCGAGGTGGCGCCGAATGCGCCCGACGCCCGCGACCAGAACTCCCCGGACGCGGCCTTCGACGGCAAGGGAATGTTTCTTGTCGTCTGGCAGCAGGGGCGAAACTTCTACAGGGGCGAGGGCTCGGACATCTTCGCGGCGCGTGTCTCCGCCGAGGGCCGGCCGATGGACGAGCGCCCTATCGTCGTCTGTGTTGCAAAGAGCGGACAGGCGCGCCCGCGCGTCGCCTTCGCGAACGGCGTCTTCCTCGTTGTCTGGCAGGACCTCCGGGACGGCAAGAACTTCGACTGCTACGCGGCGCGTGTCAAGCCGGACGGGACGCTGCTCGACAAGGACGGCTTTCTCGTCTCCGGTGGGCCGGAGAACCAGGCCATGCCGGAGGTCGCGCCCGGGCCGGGGAAGTTCCTTGTCGCCTGGCAGGACTTCCGCGACGGGAAGGTCTATCGGCCGCGCCTCGCGCGGGTGACTCCCGACGGGCGCGTCGCCGATCCGCAGGGAGTCCCCGCCGGGCCCGAGGGAATGCAGTTTGAGCCCGCCCTGACCGCGAGCTGGAAATCGGGCGTCCCGGCCGGAGGCAAGCCGATGCGCCCGGAGGGCGGCGAGGTCAGCGTGGCGCGGACCGATTCGGGCTGGTTCCTCTTCTGGCGCATGGCCAGCGAGCCGGCCGCGGGCGGCGTCGCGCGCATTAAAGAAAAGGGCGGTGCGCTTGCCGTCGCCGAGATCACGGCCCCTCTTCCCCAGGCGGGAGGATACTTCGGCTCGGCCGCGAGCGACGGCAAGACCGTTCTCTACGCGGGCGTCACGGTCGGCGGACGCGGGCGGACGCACCGGCCCGGGACGGCCCTCCTCTTCGACGCCTCGAGCTGCAGGCCGAAGAAGAACTCCAGCCCCTACCTGAGGGGAGTCTCCACGTCCCAGGCGCAGCAGGCTGGAGTGATCGGGATGTCCGCGATCGAACCGGGGCTGGATCCGGGGGTCTCCGCGGCCTTCGGCAAGGGCTTCTTCCTGATCGTCGGGAAGGAGGCCACCTCGGCCCGAAAGCCTCAGTGCCACCGGATCGTGGCCACGCGCCTCGCCCCGGACGGCAAGCGCCTTGATGGCCTGGACGCCTGGCCGATCATCGATGACGGGGCCCAGCCGTGCCTCGCGCCCTCGGTCGCGGCGGGCAAGGAGGGCGCCTTCCTCGTGTGCTACGAGGTTGACGCTGGCCCCGGCGACCACAAGATCGCCTTCCGGATGCTGCGGGCGAAGTAGGGGGGAGCCGCGCCCAAAACCCTCTCTTCGTCCACGCCAAAAGGCGTTGAGGAGCCCGGCCAAGGCGCGCCGTAACTGGTGCGTCAGAAACACACCTATTTGACTTGCACGATGCGGGCCGTAATGGAGAGTCCTTAGCCGTCCTCTCCCTACTTCGCCCGCAGCATCCGGAAGGCGATCTTGATCGGAACATCGCCCGTCTTGGGGTGGCGCTCATAGGCGATGAGCGTTGTGCCCCTGCCGTTGGAGGCCGATGCAGGATGGTGGGTGCCGCTGCCCCTCTCGCCGGCAACGGTTTGCCGCTCGCCCAGGATCTTGCCGTCCCTGGCAAGCCGCCGCATGAAGACCGCATTGTAGGGGTACTTATTGCGGTCGCGGACTACGATATCCCACGCTACGACGTAAGCCTCTCCGTCCCAGGCTGCCGCGGGGTTCCGCATGCAGGCCCTGTCTCCCTCGGTGAAGTTGATGCCCTCGGTGATTTTCCCGCCGCCGGCGACCGCGCGCGCGGGGTCCAGCAGCACCGCATCGGCGTACCAGTTCGATCCGCCCCGGCTCCATTGGCGATAACCGTCGAATACCGCCAGGAGCTTCTTCCCGTCGCTGGCGAAGACCGGTTCCCACCAGAACCGTCCCTTCGCGGAACCGCCGCAGGCCAGGTCCACGGGCTCCGCGATGCGTTTACCGTCACGCATGGCCCACAGCTTGGCCCCGCGCTGGTTCGCGGCGGCGATTACCCCTCCCGAAGGGATGGCGCCCAGCCCCGGCGCCTGCGTCGTGTACCTGGAGGCCAGGACCACCGCCGCCGGGCCCTTCACGCGCCCGTCGGTGCCCACACGCGTGCCCCAGACCTGGTAGGTCTTGCCGTCCCGGAGGTCGCACCAGAGCAGGTTGAAATCCTTCCCGTCGAAGCAGACAGCCGCCTTGGCCTGGTTGTGCTTCTCGGCCGAGACGGCGATGCCCTCGGGGTCCAGGACCTTTCCCTCGGGCGTCACTCGCGCGGCGTAGACGTCGTAGTCCTTCCCGTTGCGCAGATCCTGCCAGACGACGAGAAAGTGCCCCCCGCCGAAGGCAACCCGGGGGCGTTCCTGGCAGTCCTTCGCATCGGAAATCAGGAAGGGCTTCGCGTCGAGCGGCCGGCCGTTCTCGTCGAGGCGCAGCCCGACGATGTCCGCCCCCTCGTTCTGCGCGGCCTGCCAGATGACGAGATAGCAACCGTTTCCAAAGGCGGCAACCGGGGCGTAGGCGTCGGTCGCCTGGTGGCCGGGCAGGAGCGTCTCCGGCGAGAGGCTCTCTGCGCCGACCCCGATGCGGCAAAGCACCAGAACCATCAGAAGGATCGCTGTCTTGCGCATCGCCTACCTCCCTCCCGCCGGCACCGGAGTCAGCATGTACATCCCGCGCAGGCATGGGAAGAACCCGGTCCCGTTCCTGGTGAAGGTGAATGTGAAGGGCGAATTCCCGAAAGATGTCTCTTTCGTACACTCTTTGCCGTCTCCGAAGGAGACGGTTCCGTCGGGGTTGCGTTTCAGGACGTGGACGTACTCTTCTTTCAGGTCCAGCCGCCAGCTGCTAAGCGAGTCGATCCCGCCGAGGTAGAGATAGCGGCCGCCCGGGCTGATGCTCAGCCCTCCGGGGCACTGGAAGATGCGCTCCTTGAGAGGGCCGCTCTCGTCGCATTTGACCGCCGCGGGATAAGGCCTGCGGCCGCCGTGGTTGACGGAGGTGCTCTTGCCGGTCTTCAGGTCCAGGCACGAGACGTGCATGCGCGAGTGGTAGTAGAGCTTGTCGCGGGCGGCGTCCAGGGCCGTGTACTTGTACTGGTTCGGCGAGTACTTGCCCGGCGGGAGCTTGAGCGTCCTGTAGCCCTCGCCGGGAGGAACCGCGCCGCCGGCCAGGTCCAGAACGTAGATCTCGCCGGTGGCGTCGCGCACCGCGGAGTAGCGGCCCAGCGTGCGCACCGTGCCGGCCTCCAGGTCGATCTGCCGGAGCAGCCCGCCGTAGTACTTGGCGCACTCGTGGACGAAGAGGTACCGGCCGTCGGGGGAGACGCGCGTCCGGGCCGCCGCGTAGGCGCCCCCGGCGGTGGGGGTGAACCGGGCCCGGGAGAGCGGGCCGTCCAGATGCCCCTGAATCCCCGAGCCGGCCAGCGTCTTGACCCGGCGGGTCTTGACGTTCACCGTTCGCATCATGCCGAAGCCGCCGGACTCCATCCAGTAGACGTTGCCCTTGTCGTCCATCGCGGACTCCTGGCAATCGGTGATCCAGGCCTCGCGCGCGGGGCCGTTGAGGATGCCGAAGGCCATGTTCGGAGTGCCGTAGGTGAATCCCCCGGTGCCGATGAGCACCTCGATCTTGTACTTCTGGTTATGGGGGTGCTCCTTGACCGCACTCGCAGGCGCCTCGGCTGGGAGAGGCTCCGGGCTGCCTCCCTTTCCGGGCACCACCACCGCAACGCCGGCCGCGAGCGCGCCCGCTGCAACGATTCCCGCGACGACCTTCATGGCGAGTCCTCCCTTTGCGGCAGCGCCTGCCGATGCCGCCGCGCCTGCCGTTGTCTTTGCCGCGCCCTTCGCTACCAGCGCCTCGACCCGCCCGGCGAGCGACGCCGGTACGGTCGGCGCGGTCTGCTTCAACCCGCCCAGCACCGCCGCGACCGCCGCCGGGTACCCCGCGCGCTCCAGTGCCTTGCGGAGCTTGGTGAGGCCGGTGCGGACATGATCGGAAAGAGTACCCTCGGGCATCTCAAGCACCGCCGCGGCCTCGCGCTTCGTGAAATTCTGTTCGTAGCAGAGGGCGAGCGGGATCCGATACTTCTGGTCCAACGCTTCCATGGCAACCTGCAAAGCGCGAACAATCTCCTCGGATCGGCTAGCTGAAACGGCCTTAGTCGTCGTCACGGCCACCTCCCTCTTGCGTCTTCGGACCTCAGTTCTCAGATACTCCTTGGCCTTGTTTGCAGCCACACGATACAGCCACACCCGCTGCTCCTGTTCTGTAACATCCCTCTTCATTTGGCGAAGAGCCTGCACGAAG
>Ga0272441_10011153_pt1 | contig 13400 bp, 15 predicted proteins | sample SSMProp6N_FD_193582 | JGI IMG/M metagenome (GOLD analysis project Ga0272441, IMG submission 193582) | Marine sediment archaeal communities from Little Sippewissett salt marsh, Falmouth, MA, United States - SSM-Prop-6N | ecosystem: Environmental > Aquatic > Marine > Wetlands > Sediment ... | reverse complement strand
ATTTCGAGAAGAAAAGAAAGGTACATTTCCTGCCATATCTTCGATTCGTCTGCCACAGGAGTTAAATTTCCATGAAATATTCAGGGGTTCTGCTAGGTCTGTGACACATCAGGGTAAATAACACAATGTGACACCGCCACCATAAAGTTGATATATCCACTTCTTCTTCAATTTTTCACCCGTGTTTTAAGCATCCACGGCACCCTTCTTGATCGGTTAACAAAGGTGATTCCAATAGTCAGAAAATTCCGCATGTTCCAACCGAAGCTGGTGAGGTACCTGGTTTTCTTCAAGACCGTTCCCACGGAGCTCAATCCCAAGGCCAAGAGGACCCTGGTAAAGGAAATGGGAAAGGTGATGGAAGACACGGCCATTCTGGAGGACCGGGGAAGTATCGTCGTTGAATGTATCGAGGATCTTACCCGGTTGGACCCTCCATCCACACAGGAATCCTCGGAAGGAGCGGGGAGATGGGTGGAGCTCACCACGGACCAGATAAACGAAAGGGTCGAGCAATCGGAGAGGATGGACAAGAAGGTATGGAGCATCCTGTCCGGGTACATATCCTCCACGGAGTTCGTCAAGTCATACAGCGTCCTGGTCTGCGGGTCGACCCGCAATTACTGGACAGAGACCCAAATAGACATGTCCGAGTTCAGGGTGATGTCAGGCCACGAGGAGAGGACCTTCGACCACCTGTCAAGTCAACCCCGGATCCATCAGTTGAACCAGGAGTTGACCGGTGAGAGGTTCATACACGGCAACCGGATACTGGGCACCAAGTTCGATTCCAGGATATTCGCTCTGGGAGGCAGTTCATCCTGGGAGCCCGAGAAGGTCTATACCCGTTTTCTGCTGGACATCCAGGAGGATTGGGGCACCCAGCAACACCAGGGACTCCTGGGAGTGTCGCTATTCAACCAGACCGTCCGGACCCTACTTACAAAACTCAGCCAGCTGATCCTCAGCTTCTCGCTGATTTTGCGAATATTCAAAAAACCATACCAGGAAATGGTAACCAGATCAGAGGAGGTCAGGGAACTGGCCCACCAGCTCCAGACCCAGATAAACACCCTTCTTCACGTGGAGAGGGACCTGCCCGCCAATTCCAATAATAAAAAACAGGACGATGAGAATATCCTGGGCTCGTTGAAGGTGGAGGACCTGCCTCCGGAAGAGACCCTAATAAACAGGGCATCCATGTACTTCGCCCTGGTAAACGAGCTGGACCAGGAGATCATCCGGTTGCTCAAGGATCTGGTGGGATACTCCAAGAAGCTGGAAAAGAGCTTCTCACTTCTGGTCCTGGACGGTCTTAAGGAGACCGATGATTTCAGGGATATCATCCCTTCCATACTTGACGAGACCCGGCGGTTTGCCCAGAACGTTGAGACCAATTTTGTCAACCTCCGGGATGATATTCACAGCGCCCAGTCCAACCTGTCCAATGCCATCGAGGTGCTCAAGACCTTCCTGGAAAGCAAGCAGAGGACTACATCGGAGAAGTCCGAACGTGCCATCAACCGTCTGACCATCATATTCCTCTGTTTCGGACTGGCGGATTCCATATCCAACTTTGTCATATACTACCTGGAGAAGGGTGCTTCCATGACCGCCGCCCGGGAAGCGGTTATATGGTTGTCCATTGTCCTGGGGCTCCTTCTGGTATTTGCTTCCCTGGCCATACTGATCATATACAGAAAAAAATGAGGGCTCCGCTAAAAAAACCGGTTTTCAAGGGCCCCACGGTGGAGATCGGCGTTGAAACTGTAGCCTTGGCAAATATACGAGTGTGAAAAACCGAATTGGCCAACGAATTGGACCTATTTGCGCATTCCAGGTTTGACTGGATGTTGGATTGGAAGTTCGATCGGACGGTTCAACCGGTTTCCACGGCGGTGACGCCGGGTACCATTTCCTTGAGGGTGGCCTCAACGCCCATCTTAAGGGTCATTTGGGAAAAGGGACAGCTCCCGCAATGTCCGGTGAGACGGACCGTGACTATGCCTTTCTTATCATCCACGCCCAGCAGCTCTATGTCTCCCCCGTCCATCTGGAGACCGGGTCTGACGTTCTCATCCAGGACCTTCTGGACCTTGCTTTTCATCTCATCGGACATTTGAATCTACCAACGGTGATGTCGTCCACGTGGGTTATAAATTTTTTTGAGTTATCAAGTGGGGTGACCGGGTACCAATCATCTTTAAAAGCATGTGGAAATAATTCGGCGGTGGGTCAGATTGTTTGGCTTTTTTATGGATAATATATCTTATTAACGTAGTTTTTCAGTTAAAATGCCATTTTTTTTTGAAAAAACCATGCTCAGAGAGGTCGGTAGACCGGTAAAGTATAAGTAAAGACCCGTTCGTCCCATTCTCATGGACGAGGAAGACCTTGCCCGACTATATCCCTGGGGCGGGGACATAAGGGTAGGAAACCCTCTCAGCCCGGTGGCCGTGGTGACCATGGCCGAGGACTTTCGATTCGACCCTGATCAGGTGGCCATCTACGGAAATCTCAAGACCGAGAACCTGGGAATAGAGAAGATCGTTGCCAACGTGGTCTCCAATCCCAACATCAGACTGTTGATTCTCTGCGGCAGAGAGATAAAGGGTCACCGGTCCGGAAACACCCTGGCCGCCCTTCATGCCAACGGGGTGGACGACGGTGGCAAGGTGATCGGCGCCAAGGGTGCCGTTCCCTACATCGAGAACGTTTCCCGGGAGGCAATCGAACGATTTCAGCAACAGGTGGAAATTATGGACCTGCTGGAGGTGGTGGACCAGGATGCTGTCCAAAAGGCCGTGGATGATGCCCTGGGCAGGGGTCTGGAATGCTTCGGTGATCCCTACATGGCCGAGGTGGTGTCATCGTCTGCCAGCTCAACAGGTACCCATCTCAAGGAGGACGTGTCACTACACAGGACCCTTTCCATCGACCTTTACGGCGAGATAGGGTCAATGGCCCCCCAACTGCCCCTCAATCTTCACAGGGAGATCACAACAGACCTTTACGGAGCCATAGGAGCATCATGATCCAACATTACATGATCCAACACTACAAGGAGAGTTGAAAATGTACCATTTCTCAAAGGAGCAACAGGTGTTCGATATTTCGGGGGTCCCAGTGGGGGGACAGCCCGGTGAGTATCCCACGGTCCTTTTCGGGACCGTTCTTTACAGGAGAAAGGGATCGGCCCTGGAGGTAAAGCCCAGAGAAGAGGTCACATCCCAGGTTGAAAGGCACCTGGATCTTGCCGAGCTGACGGGCGTGTCGGGGATCGTGGACGTGTTCATAGGTGATATGGAACATGTCAAACCTCACGTGGATTTCATTTTGGAGGCCCTTCCGGATGATAAACCGTTCTCGGTGGACATGCCGGAAGCCGAGGTACGGGTGGAGACGTTGAAATATCTGGGAGAGCTGGGGGTTCTGGACAGGGTGGTCTACAACTCCCTCAACCTGGGAGTGACCGATGAAGAGATAGAGACCCTGCGGGACAATACCCCCAAGGCATCCATCGTGCTCGGATACAACCCGAAGGACTTCAGCTGTGATGGCAGGATGAATATACTGGAGACCGGTGCCGGGATACTTGATCAAGGTCTTGTGGATATCGCCAAGGATGTGGGTATCGAGTCTTTGCTCCTGGATACCGGAGCTGTCCCCTTTGCCCACAACGCCTGCGAGACCCTGCGGGCCATTCCGGTCTTAAAGAACAAGTGGGGCTACCCAACCGGCTGCGCCATCCACAACACGGTGGAATCATGGCTGTGGATGAAGGAGTACCGCAAGGAGCACAAGGAATCCTACAACATCTGCGACATGGGGTCCAACGGCCTGGTGGTCCAGATGGGTGGCGACTACGTTTTCTACGGGCCGCTTCGCAATCAGGAACTGATATTCCCCTTCGCAGCCATGGTGGATACCCTCATGTCGGAGGGCGCCGAGGACTACTTCGGTGTCAAGCCCTCCAAGACACATCCCCGCAACCGCCTGGATTGAACGGTCCGCCCCACCATTTGTCAGGAGGTCTGAGATGAAAACAACGGTCGTCGGTTCTTACCCCATCCAACCCGAAAGGAGTGAGCTTGCGTCCCTTTACTACTGCGGAGAGCATGATCCGTACCTGGACGTCATCAGGGATACCGTTTCCGACCAGGTGGAATGCGGAATACGGCTGGTGGGGGACGGCCAGCCCCGTAACAACATGATCAACCTGTTCACCGACAGGCTTTCAGGCATTCGAAACCACCAGCGGCCCGTGGTGGTGGGAGAGATCGAACACATCTCCCCCATCACCCTGGAGGATACGATCAGGGTCAAAAAGCAGCTTCCTCCAGGATTCCAGGTGAAGGGCATCATCACCGGTCCCACCACCCTGACCCGTTCCCTGACCGATCAGTACTATAACGATGAGGAGGATCTCATCGTCTCCCTGGCTCGAGCCATGGCCGAAGAGGCAAGGGCACTGTCACAAGAGGTTCCCATGATACAGGTGGACGAACCATTCCTATCGGCGGGCTTTGAAGAGGTTTCCCGAGAGGGGTTGCAGATCATCAAGGACGCCGTGGACGTTCCCCTGGCCATGCACGTTTGCGGGGACGTTTCCGATGTGTTTGACAGGCTGGTGGACTTTCCCGTGGAGGTCCTGGATCACGAGTTCTGCGCCCATCCCGGACTTGTGAAGGTCATCCGGGAACATTCCTTCGATCAGGGGCTCGGTTTCGGATGCGTCCGATCCGATGATGACAGGGTGGAGAGCGTGGAGGAGATCAAAGCCCTTCTCAGCGCCGGGATTGACCTGGTGGGACCAGACAAGCTCTATGCCGACCCGGACTGCGGCCTCCGGCACAGGACCCGACAGAGCGCCCGTGGAAAGCTTGCAAACATGTCCAGGGCGGTTGAGGAGCTGGTGAAGGATGGTTGAAGATGTTGAGGTAGAGGTGAAAAGGATAGGGGCCAGTAGGGGACGACGCTTCGAATTCGATCCGAAGGGGTTCTTCTATATCTACTTGAAACATGACCCTACGGAGGCCATGAAGGTCAACTCCGGGGAGGGTTCCGGCGGGGAGAGTTCCGGCGGGGAGGGTTCCGGCGGGGAGGGTTCCGGCGGGGAGGGTTCCGGCGGGGAGATCGTTGTGGAGCATTACATCAACGTCCAGAAGGAGGGTTCCCGGCTCAAGGTGGCCACCGGACGCCTGAACACGGTTATCCGGGGCACCGATGCCCTGGGAATATGCGACACCGTTTTCAGGAAGGGGCTGGTGTCCCGACTGGACCACGCCATGTACCTGGGACGGGAGCTCCAGAGGGCCCAGTGCGCCCTGGAGACCGGGAGAAGATACGAACAGGATGAGCTTGATGACACGGACAATCAAACCGGGGAGGGGGGGAAATGAATACCGATGCGATCCAAGCAGACCGGTTCAGGAGGTAGCGGAATGGAACTTCAAGATATTCAAAGAAATGCTAGGGATAAATTCTACGAGAAGGATCGGGAGGTCGGCGGGCCTTTCCTGGTGTCTGTTCTTTCTGAGGAGGTGGGGGAACTGGCCAGGGCGGTGCGACGTAAGGACGTTGAGAACGTGAAAGAGGAGGCGGCAGATGTTGTATTCATGGCCCTGTGCATAGCAAACCAGTTCGAAGTGGACGTGGAGGGCATGATCAGGGAGAAATATGTCAAACGACCCGTGGAGGAAATCTCCAAAGGTTGGAAGGACGTGCCCTGGAAGGACCAATGAAACCCCGTCAACACACGCTCCCCACACTCCCCCACGTTCAGTGTTTTTCCTTACCCTTCTCCACCGTTTTGGCCTTTCTCATGTTTTTTCCATGTTTTAGAGCCATACTAACAATATACCAAGTACCATAATATAGAAAGTATTAATAGGGAGTTTGGATTGAGGGAACCTTCACCTGGTGTATTTGACACTAGGTCAAAAGAGAGAACGAATAGGAAGAAGAAATCCCTGGAGGAATTTTTGGGGGAACTATATGAACGGACTGGACAGAAGAACAAGAATGAGCATATCCTTAGCGCTCATCCTGCTAGCATCAGCAATCGCCATACTGCCAGCCGCTTCCGGTGAGGACGAAGGGGATTACCCCTACGTCTACGGGTACGTGTACGTTGCCGGAACCGGCGGTGTCGGGAGCTCGGAGGCCGTACCGGAGGCCACCGTCCACCTGTTCAATGTTCACACGGGTGAACAGTACAACACTACAACTACGGTTCAGGGGAAATTCCAATTTCCACCCGATTCCAACAACGATAACAAGCCCGATTTCGAGCTCCTGGGCCAATTCTATCTGACCGCGGAGGCGGACGGATACTTTGCCGGTCCCGGAGCCAAATCAGACGTTTTCGGACTTGGATATTTTGATCTTTCCGACAAGGCCGGTGTCCAGAACTTCGAGAAGAAGGAGCTTTTCCTCGTCGAAGTGATGCCTGACATACCCACCACCGTGATGGGATACATCCAGGATGAGGACTCCAACAATGGCGTTGCAGACGCCCACGTGAACTTTTATTCCCTTGAAGCCGACCACTCCGGGTTCATGGTCTCCACCGAATCCATGGAGAAGAATGCCAGCGGGGACGGAAAGGAAGCCGGGTATTTCGAGATTGAAACCTTCACCGGCAATGTGAACATCCAGATCATCAAGGCCGGATACCAGGTCACCTCCTTCAACGTGATGATCGACGGTTCCAATCCGAGCATGCCGATCGCTTCCATCCACGGTACCGCGGTTGACCCCGCAGACAATTACACCGAGGTCGATCTGGGTCATGCCCGGGTCAACCTTTCCAAGGATGGCATGATGACCGTCACCATTGACCAGGGTGGGGACAAACTTTCCATCCGGGGCATATTTGAAAGTGAGGCCGGCCAGGACATCACCGATATCAGCGTCAGGCTCTGGGACCGCAATAACAGCCGTGAAATACCCGTTCCCCTGAACGCTGACAAGGATAGCTCATTCTCGGTGGACGTCTATCCCAGCACCTATCACCTGATCATGGATGCAGAGGGGTATCTTCCCAAATACTACAATAACATCCTGATAGACCAGGAGCACAAGACATTCACCGGCGGTGGATCCCAGGACCCATTCATGGAGAACCTGTTCTCCAGCGATGTGGATACCATGACCACCATCACCGGTGACAACATGACAGACCTCAAAATGGAGGTCACCTGGACTGCCAACTCCGATACGGACTTTTTGGGCATCGGGTCCTACAACATAGGCGATCCGCGATACAAGATCGATACATTCCTGGGCAACGGCGATGGCACTGTGGACGCCAACGAGGTGGCCAACTTCACCGCCTGGCTTTCCGCATACGGTCCCATGTGCCTCTACACAGACGGTTACATCATGCTCAACGGACACAGGTACGATCCCTTGGATGTGGATGCCTTTGCCCCCGTCCCCAGTGGGTTCGGAGGGGCTGTCGAGGATAACAACAAGAGGATGACCGTCACCTATACCCTTGACTATCAGCTTAACGGGACCATGGAGGAAGAGAATATGGATGCCTTCACCCTGATGGCTGACGTGATGGACATGGAGGAAATGACTGTAACCGTTCCTTCCAAGTACGAACTCATGTCCAATGATGACGCCTTTACCCTTGATGACACGAAGGGTAACATGGGGACCATCGAAAGGGGTTCCGGGGCAGTTACCATAACGATTCAGGAGACCGAGACCCCAATGCCGGAGATCAACATCACCCAGGTTTCCCTGGAAGACGGCAACAACACCGGCGAGGTCTATAAGGCCGAAGATGGAACCTACTATGTCAAACCCGGCGTGGAGGTGACCTTCAACTCCTCAAAGACCATGGACAACAACATGATCGGCGAGAGGGCTGTCTTGGAAAAATATGAGTGGATAGTCGTCCGCGAAGGTGATACCTCATTTAACACCCCAACCAAGACCACAGAGGAGTTTACCTTCAACTTCACGGCAGCCGGGACCTATAAAGTGAAACTGACGGTATGGGATTCCTCCCACATCTCCAACTCAACCACCATAAAAATCGTGGTTGATGGCACCGCCCCCACCGTGGACTTCTGGATAACGGACGATGACTCGGAAGCAAAGGAGGCATACAACGAGGTCCTGGAACGCTGGGAATTCGACCAGGAGACCAGGCTTAACTTCACCTCAAAAGTTTCCGACGCCGGTGGTCTTAGAAAGGCCAATTCCGTGGAGAAGGGATACGAATGGGACCTGGGTTCCGGACCCAAGTACGAGATGGATGTGGAGACCACACCCTCAGAGTTCGCCGAGTATGGCGAGTACACCGTCATGCTGACCGCCAGGGACGCCGCGGGAAACGAGGCCAACAGGACCTACACCATCTATCTCAAGGATACCAAGGCTCCCACGATCCCCGAACCTCCCAGGCTCGAGCCGGACCCGGTCCAGGCAAATATGGAAGTCCTGTTAAACCTGTCATCCGTGGATGACAACGCCGGACAGGACAACCTCACCTTCGAATGGTGGTTTATCGATGATGCCTCCAACGATACCGAGGAGTTCATCGAGGACGCCATGAAGGAGTCCCCTGACAAAAGTGGCGATTACGATAAGGCCAGTGTGGTTAATAACACATACACGGAACCCGGAGATCACATGGTGATCACCAGGGTGACCGACAAGGTTGGCAACGAGGAAGTGACCCACAGGACAGTAAGTGTCCAGGGACCCAACCTGATCGTCAAGCTGGTGGAGCGCAAGCCCGCAGATGTCGAGGAAGAAGAGAAGGTGACCTTTGTCTACAACGTCACCAACACTGGCCAGGTGGCCGTTGACACACAGTTCAAGGTGGTATTGAAGGTGGACGGCAAACAGGTAGGCGAGGAGATGCTGGTGGACTACCTGGGAACGGGCGCCTCCAAGACCCTCAACTTCACCTGGACCCCCGACAAGAAGGGCACCTTCAACGTGACCTGTGAGGCAGATACCGAGGCAGCCATTGTGGAGACCAACGAGGGTGACAACATCCACAGCCACAATGTGAAGGTGGACGAAAAACCCTTGCCAACAGGCATCATCGCCCTGGTGGTCATAATTGTGATCATCGTGGTGGGCGCCGTGGTCTGGAAGCTTCAGCGGAAGAAGATGTACGACTCCTACCGCGACAAGGTCAAGGGCGGCAAGGACAAGGGCGGCAAGGACAAGAAAAGCAAGAAAGGCAAGAAGAAGGACGAGGAAGAGGACTGAGTCCTCACCTCGTCTTTTTTTTCTTTTTTTTTATTTATCTTTTTTTTTTGTTTTCATCGGTTTTCAGCGCGAGCTTTGGACATTGCCTGGTCGAGGAACGGGTAACACCGCTCTCCCGGGAGGGTGGAAAAATAAATTGGCACTGCTCTGAGCATTGCCGCTGCATACAGTGAACTTAATACCGATGGGTCACCCCATACTCTTACTAAAATATACCAACCCGGTGAGTTTCAACGGTGAATTACCGAATTGTTATATTGCTAATGGTAGGATGGGATAGAACTCCGGCTCCGGTTACTAATAATTGATGGTCTCCTCTTTCATGGGTCCAGATCCTTCAACAGATCACCGAGGATCTCCTGTGAGAGTTCCTCCATCGCGGATGTGACATTCTCGCCTGTTCTTGCGGATGCAATGCTGTAATGATATGATCTCTCATCACACCAGAAGGATACCTTTTCCTCGTCGTATATCTCCGAAGACAGCGCATCTGATTTATTGCCGATGACGAGGATGGGGACCGTTCCTGTTATCGATTTGGCCAAAGATTCCCATACTTCAATATCGTTGTAAGATTCCTCCTGTGTAACGTCGTATACGAAAACCAGGCCCTTTGCTCCGAAAAGGAAGGATTCGATCAGGAAATTCCGATACTCGCTCTTACCCATGATATCCCAGAACTGGAACGATCATTTCATTTCCTTTCCCCGAACAGGGTACGGCACTTCCACCAACTTCTTGGAGATATTCGTCCCGATAGTACACCCATATTCATCATCGAAATTGTCCTTGACGAACCGGTCGATCAGGGAAGTTTTCCCAACCCGGGGTCCTCCGCAAAAACATATCTTTATCGGTATGACCTTCATTCGATGACCTGCTGAAATACACTAAATTGTACCTAAAACCGACTTTGGGACCCATCATACCCTGTTGGACCGGCCTCGCAAATATGCCTTAAGTCTGATCTGTCTCTCAAAGTCACTTCGAGTTTCCATCCTATAGCTGGAACGATGTTTGATGATTCTTTCCTTTTCCCCGATGTTCGATATGGGGTCCGGTGACAGTCTGAACTGGGTTCGGTACTTACTAACGTTCTCCCCATCCTGCGTCGTTGATCCATCCTCCTTCATCATTGATGCTCCAATAAAACTATCAAGGTCCCCGGATCGTGTAGTATTATGGGGATCGTCCATAATAAGATTGTCTATTTCAGCGCACAGCCTTATCCCCTGGTCACGTTCATTATCATGTAGGAAATAACCTTACACGGATTTGTTGTCCATCGATATCCCAATATTCATGGGATCCAGTGATCATACGACCATTTAATTATAAGTGTGGCCCATATTATCCGTAATGGGGGTCTTACGATCACATTTGGATACGTTTTAATAAATACAGCATCTGCAAAGGAACATGAGGTCTACAAGATACTCTGCGACATCCCGGAAATGATCGAGGTGACGCCCCTGTTCGGGGAATACGATCTCATAGTCAAGGTCGAGGCCAAGGATGTCGACACGATCGGCAATCTCGTTGTCGATAAAATAAGGACCATACCGGGTGTCCGTGATACAAAGACCCTGACCAGTATCGAATTCGGATGATCGACCGGTCCCCGTATCCGGATCGACCGGTTAATCGCGTCGTCTTGCCGGGTGCGTGTCCTTGAGGGGGCATCAATGCCCGAACGGCTCGAACTCTGTGTAGCCGCTGTCATTGAAGTAGGCGCAGGTGAAGAACTCGGGTTTTATTTTCGTTCTCTTCTGGAGTGCTATTGCGTAGAGGGTCAGTTGGTTGGTTATTGTTCTCTCGCTCTGGTTGTTCTCCGGTTTGTAGTCCAGGATGTGGATCCTGTTGTTTCTCACCTGGACTATATCCATGTGCCCGACCAGGTGGTTTTGGAGGTTGAGGTCTTCGGCTTCGTTTTTGTAAAGGTAGACCGGGACCTCTGTTGCAATGGTTGCGGTGTCGTTTATGAGGAAAAATTCCTCGACCTTTTGGTGTCGTTCGATCTTTGTTCTTGCCAGCTCCTCTGCGAAATGGGTCATCTTGGTGGCTGCGTTGGTGTTTATGGTCCGGGTTGGTGGTTTTGGTAGGTCGATCGTCTGTGCTAGTTGGGAGCATCTCACCGACCTGTTGTCCTGGAAGAGGTAGTCCTTCCTCTCGTTTAGGGTTTCTATGATGAAGGTCCGCAGTGATGGGAACTGTTTGCCCTTGATGTTGAGCTTGAGCTCGTGGGTGAGGAAGATGAATGGTTGACTGTGGTCCAGGTTGCGTTTCCTGAGGATTCTTTGTGGGTTTAGGTCGTATTGTTTTCTCATCTTGGTGAAGGGGAAGTCCTCCTGGTAGCGGTCGATCCAGGTCTTTAACGTGGATCTTGGGATCGTTGTTTTGTGTCTTCGTCTCATCAGGCTGATTACCTGTTTTTGTGGGTGGCCCTTGTTGTATAGTGAGATGGCTGTGAGGATGGTCTTTGGTGGGTAGGTTGTGCTTGGTATTGTTCTGTTGGTAAAACGATCCATGCATCGCGTGCATCGATATCGTTTTGTGTATCCGTTCTTGACCTTTCTGGAACCGGATCTGACAACGTCTTTGTTTGTCTGACAGGTCGGGCAGTTTGGCAGGAGCTCGTTGAACTCGTCGATCGCGGTTGTCAGAGTTCTACTCATCTTGGCTTCCCTCCTTTAGGAGGGACACTATCCTCTGAATGAATCTGTCAGCATCATCGATTGCTTCTTTTGCCTCTGCATCACTTGTGGTAAAGGAGAAGCTGTACTGGTCATCGTGTCTGATCTCTCTATAGTGGTCTAAAAGATCGATCCAACCACGGTCCAGTTTGTTTTGATTGGTGTAGACCTCTTCCAGATATCTGGCTACGCAGAAATGACTTCTCTCTCTGAAACCGTCTTGGAATAGAACAGATCTGGCCGAGTGGAACATTGCCAGATAAGCCGAGATTATACAAGAGTTCAAGGCCCCCGATTCTAGATTCTTCTTTGCTTCGTCGAGCCAATGTTTTGCTGTTTTTATGCTTTCTTCTGCCTTCTCCTTTGAAGGTGGTATTCTACTGATCTGTCCCTTCTTCAAGCATCTTCTGTATGCCACGGTTGCCAATTCCCTCACCGTATAGTGTTATAGATCCGAACACGAGGGCGTGGTGGAAGAGTGGGTCCTGTATCTGGAGTTGTTTTATCTTCTCCTCAGTCAGGTAAAGGGGTTTGATCTTTTCATCGATATCCTCATTGAGATCCTTATTGGCATCTCTTAGCGATCTTGATAATCCGCCTAAGGTTTGGGCATCGGACTTCTTCGTTATGACGTAGAGGTCGATGTCTGAATCCTCGGTGTTCTCACCCCGGGCACAGCTTCCATACAATCCCGCGCTCATCACGATATTGGATTGTTGTAGTGGGGTTATATCCAGTTTGGTAAGGTTGAATATAATCTTGAGTGCCCTCGTGTATTGGTTGTGGTTTAGGGTGTAGGCTCTGCCCTTTCTTTCGAGTATTTTATTATCTTTCAGAAGGTCGAAGTACTTGGAGATGAGACCCTTGCTGAGCTTGAGTTGTCTTGCCGTCTCTGATACATGGATCGGGTCTGTTTTGAAAAGGATGTGGTCTAGGATTTTCGTTCGTTCTTTGGTGGACATGAGTAGTGGGATGTTCATGATGTGTGAACATATTGTTCATGATTCATAAACTTTTTGTTCACGTATCGTGAACGTTTTGATTTTGAGAAATAGGGCTTATGATCGACTGTGCCCGGATTCCGAACAGAAAAGTCCCGGACCTCGGTAACGAACCTGCGGTTCGCTACCTTGCCCTTCGGATTCCTGCGGAATCCTCACGGTTGATATCTAACTCCCGAATTCCGTACAAGAAAGTCCCGGATTCCGCCGGTGAGGTAAGTCCCGGATTTCGAACAGAATTGGGTTGGGATGTGGGTTTTGTGCCCGGATTCCGATGGCGGAATGCGGGACTTTTAGGCGTCGTTTTGTGAGAGCTCTACGACGTGGCCCGACGAGGAGGAGGGTGGGAGGCATGTGGAAGATGTTGTTGGTGGGGGCGGGGGGAGCGGGAGGAAACCGTAAACGTCGTGTGGGAGCCCCGTAGGGGCTCCCTGGTAACGGGTAAACAACGTGAGGGGGGGGA
>Ga0272441_10011152_pt1 | contig 13402 bp, 4 predicted proteins | sample SSMProp6N_FD_193582 | JGI IMG/M metagenome (GOLD analysis project Ga0272441, IMG submission 193582) | Marine sediment archaeal communities from Little Sippewissett salt marsh, Falmouth, MA, United States - SSM-Prop-6N | ecosystem: Environmental > Aquatic > Marine > Wetlands > Sediment ... | reverse complement strand
TACGGGTGAGCGAACATTGATTTTTGAGGCGCATCTGCGGACGATGGGATTGTCGCCGGACAGTAAGCATTATCTTTACTGGAAAGACGGGAATGTGTGGGATTATGTGATTGAAAGCGGGGCGAAGAAAAACCTGACGAGAAATGCACCGGTGGATTTCGCCAATGAAGATTACGATCATCCGGGTGAGATTCCGCCTTATGGTGTGACCGGTTGGAGCAAGGATAAAAAATCGGTAATTTTGACGCACAAGTATGATTTGTATGTTCAGCCTTTGGATGGGAGCCGAGCGACATGTTTGACATTTGGGGAAGGCGATAAGAACGAGATACGTTTTCGTTACCAGAGACTAGACCGGGAAGAGCGGTTTATTGATTTGACCAAACCGATGATGTTGACGGCTTACGGGCAATGGACGAAGCAGGCGGGATTTTATGAGTTGAAGGATGGCAAGCTGGAGCAATTGATATATGAAGATAAGAGTTTTGGCGGTTTGACCAAGGCGAAAAAGGCCGACAAGTTGATGTTTACGATCCAGACGTTTGTGGATTTTCCGGATTACTATATCAGTGATATGAGTTTTTCCTATCCGAAACGGGTGACCGACGCCAATCCGCAGCAGGCGGAGTATATCTGGGGGCACCGGATTCTGTTTGATTTTACTAATAAAGACGGCAAGCGGTTACAGGGGACGCTGGCGATACCGGATACTTACGAGGAAGGTGATAAGCTGCCGATGCACGTGAATTATTATGAAAAGAATTCGCAGAGTTTGCATCGCTATACGGCTCCGCGGACGGCGGGATCGCCGAATTTTGCCGGGATGGTGAGTAACGGTTATTTGGTGATGCAGCCTGACATTCATTTTCGGACGGGTTATACGCACAGCGACATGCTGGAGTGCATTGAAGCGGCGATCACCAAGGTGATCGAGATGGGTTATGCCGATCCGCAGGCGGTGAGTCTGCACGGTCACAGTTTCAGCGGTCAGGGTTCGGCATTTATTTCGACGCAATCGGATATGTTTGCGGCGATTGTTTATGGAGCCGGGGCGACGGATCTGGTGGCTGATTTTAATCAGTTGTGGAAATCGTCGGGTACGAATCAGCATAATTATGACATCTATGGCCAGGGGCGGTTTGGGACGAATCCTTACGATGACCTGGAACTTTATGAGCATGAATCGGCGGTGTTTAACGCACGGACAATGGACACGCCGCTATTGATTATGCACGGGACCGAGGACGGCTCGGTGGAATGGCTGCAGGCGGTGGAATTTTATAACGCACTGAGATTTAACAACAAGCCGGTGATCTTGCTGTCGTATCCGGGTGAAGGGCACGGTTTGCGGAATTTAACCAATCAGAAGGATTTCCAGAAGCGAACAAGGGAATTTTTGGATCATCATTTGAAGGGCAAGCCGGCGCCGTTGTGGATGACTAAAGGGGTGCCGTTTATTAAGAAGAAAGTTAAAGATAAGTAGTTGGTAACACACCCCTAAATCCCCTCTCAAGAGGGGACTTTAAGAGTATTATTATTGTCCGATTATTTTGGAGAGAAATGAGATATGAAAACTAAAAACACTTTGAAGAAGTTGACATTTATTTTAACGGTTGTGTTGGTATCGGGGATTGTATGGGCTCAGGATGGTATCGAGAAGAAGGTGTTGGGGATTGAAGATTATATGCTGTGGCGGAGTATCGGCTCGACAAGCATATCGGGTGACGGGGCGTGGATTACATACTCGTACAGTCGTCGTAATGAAGACGGGGTGATGACGATTAAGCATTTGGAGAGTGATAAGAGTTTTGAGGTTGAGCGTGGGGGCGGGCCTTCGTTTTCGGATGATAATCAGTGGATTGCGTATTCGATCAATGCCCCGGTGCGGAGGCCGGGACAGGAGCCGAAAGAAGGCGAAGAAAGTAAGCGGAAGATGGAGTTGCTGGAATTGGCGACCGGGGATAAGTATTCGGTGGATAATTTTTCATCGTTTAGTTTTTCCAAAGGATCTAAATATTTTATCGTGCGGAAAAGCGGGTCGGGCGCAGGTGGATCGGATTTGCTGCTGCGTAACCTGGAAACCGGGATGAACGAGCTAATCGGCAACGTGTCGCAGTTTGCGGTAAATAAAGGCGGTAACTTGCTGGCGTACGTGGTGAACGTGGAAGACAAGGCGGGGAACGGGATTTATTTGAACGATTTGGAGTCGGGGATACGACGGCCTTTGGATACGGACAAGGCCGAGTATGCCCGGATGACGTGGGACGAGGAGGGGACGGCGCTGGCGGTGATGAAAGGAGTTGAGAAAGAAGGATTTGTCCATAAGGAAAATACGGTGCTGGTTTTTACGGATATGGATGAAGGGCAGCCGGTGAAAGTGGAATATGATCCGAGCGAGGCGTTTGATTTTCCGAAAGATATGGTGATCAGCGAGTTGGCGGGATTGTCGATTAGTCCGGATGTAAGTAAGGTGTTTTTTGGGATCAAGGAACAGGAGAAGAAGATTGAGAAGTCCAAGAACGGCGAGCCGATACCGGATGTTGATATTTTTCACTGGAACGACGATCGGCTGCAATCGGTGCAGAAGCTTTCGGTGAATCGGGACAAGAATTTTACTTACCAGGGAGTGTTTCACCTGGAGAGTAAGCGGTTTGTGCGTTTAACGGATGAGAAGATGAAGCAGATAAGTCTGACTCGGGACGGCAAGTGGGGGATCGGTCAAGACAGCCGGGCGTATGTTTCGGACTGGAAGCCTCGGGTGGCGGATTATTACCGGGTAAACACCGAGACCGGTGCGCGTGATTTGATATTTGAAGCGCATGAGCGGACGATGGGTTTGTCGCCGGACAGTAAGCACTATTTGTATTGGCGGGATCACCAGGTGTGGGATTATGAAATCACGAGCGGCAAGAAGACGAATCTGACGCGGACTGCGCCGGTGAGTTTTGTCGATACGGAGGATGATCATACCGGTTCGAAGCGGTCTTATGGCGTTACCGGGTGGACCAAAGACGGTAAGGCGGTGGTTTTGACGCATCGTTATGATTTGTACTTGCAGCCTTTGGACGGCAGCCGGGCGCGGTGTCTAACGAATAATTATGGTGATAAGAATGAGATTCGCCTGCGCTATAACGATTTGGATCGGGAGGAGCGGTTTATTGATTTGAGTAAGCCGATGATGCTGACGGCGTTCGGGCAATGGACGAAGAAATCCGGTTTTTATGAGTTGAAAAACGGCAAGCTGGAGCAGTTGATTTTCGAAGATAAGAAATTTGGGCGGCTGGTCAAGGCGAAGGAAGCCGACAAGTTTATGTTTACGATTTCGACGTTTCGTGATTTTCCGGATTACTATATCAGCGATATGAAGTTTAGCTACCCGAAGCGGGTGACCGACGCCAATCCGCAGCAGGCGGAGTATAGATGGGGTGATCGAATTTTGTTTGATTACACCAACAACGATGGTGTGCGGCTGCAAGGTACTTTGGCGATACCGGATGGATACGAAGAAGGGGATAAGCTGCCGATGCTGGTGAATTTTTACGAGAAATATTCGCAGAATTTGCATAGTTACTATGCGCCGCGTTACGCTTCGAGTCCGCAGTTTGCGGGTTTTGTCAGCCGGGGTTATTTGGTGATGCAGCCTGACGTTCATTTTCGGACGCGGACGTCGCACAGCGATATGTTGGAGTGCGTCGAGGCGGCGATTAAGAAAGTGATCGAGATGGGTTATGTGGATCCGGAGCGTGTGGGATTGCACGGACACAGTTACAGCGGCGGTGGATCGGCTTATATTTCGACGAGGTCGAAGATGTTTGCGGCGATTGCGGCCGGGGCGGCGCCGATTAATTTGACGAGTGAGTTTAACCAGCTCTTTACGGGCAGCGGTCAAAATAATCATTCGTATGATATTTACGGGCAAGGTCGGTATGGGACCAATCCGTATGACGATCCGGAGTTGTACCGGCAGCAGTCGGCGATTACTCATGTCCGGACGATGAATACGCCGCTGTTGTATTTACATGGAGTCGATGATCCGACGGTGGAGTATTTGCAGGGGATGGAGTTTTATAATGCCCTGCGGTTTAATGAAAAGCCGGTGGTTTTCCTGTCGTACCCGGGCGAAGGACACGGATTGCGTCGATTTGAGAATCAAAAGGATTTCACCATTCGGCTGCACCAGTTTTTTGATCACTATCTAAAGGATGCTCCTGCACCTGAGTGGATAACCAAGGGTGTTCCGTATTTAAAGAAGTTAAAGATGCAGGAAGCCGGTAAGATTATTTATAAGGATTAATCATTATCACTACTGGTTAAAACCAACGTTTTTTGTTGATATGGAATTGGGTAAGCGGTGATCCAGGCTTCGGGTTTGAAGTTGGTGTTTTCAGGGTCCAGCCCTAAGACTACCAGTTCGATTTTTTTACCGATCATGGCCTGGGTCACCGGGAAGAAGTAGGTGTAATTGCGGTCACTGCTGCGCACGCGATATTCCCAGACATTACTGGAAAAGGAGACGGCGCGTCGCGAGGCGCCGATGAGTTGGCCGTCCATGCGGAGGGCGGCATAAGCTCCTTCGGTACCATGGCGGCCGATAAGAGGAACGGCTAGATAACTGCCTTGAGGAGCCTGGTCTAAGGTAAAGTTTAAGTTCCAGGCAGTTGTGGCCGGTTTTTTGGTATATTCATGGAGAAGATTTGAGGCACTCCATTTAGAGCGATCTAATGGAGTGTCTTTTTTATAGCCGATGATTTCTGATATTTTATCGGGAGCGACATTCAGCCGGCAATACCTGATTGGCTGGTCATTGGATATAGCACAAGTAATAGCTTGTTTTTTTTGAATTACTTCCACCGTTTGCCAGGTTTTCAGATCTGTTGAAACCTGGGCTGTCAGCGCGCCCGGTTCTTCCGGCTGAGCAGCATTACGGGCTCGTCGATGGGGCTGGGTTTCGACTGCCACGGTGTGAATAACCAGCCGATCCAGGTTGATGGGTTTGCCAAAATCGATACGGAGGGAGCCTGCAGTCACGAAACCCCAGCGTTGGCATACCTCAAAGCAAGTATCTGAATTATCATCAAAAAGGAATTTGTCCCATAAGGCCCGGTCGATAAACATTTGTTGGTTAAAGAAGGCGTCACGGGCTTTTTGTACCTGAGGGATATTGGTGGGGCCTGAGCGGAACAGGGATCGGACTTCGAGGGCGTTGTTGTCGGCGGCAAAACAGGTTGCTTCGTAAAGAGCCTCGGCGTCGCCGGGCACATCACAGGAGGTCAAGTCACCCAGTTTGCGGTGCCAGGGATTATTGATTGGCTGACCGGGAAACCGGACTTCGATTGTTTTTTCCCTGGTAAATTCGACCGGAACACCATCTAACGTTGCATTTTCCAAGCGGCGAGTTCCCGGCACCAGAGATACATTTGAAGTTGTGCCGGGCAGACCCAGAAGTTTAACAATGATGGATTTTCCAGGAGTATCACGAACGATTTCATAATCACAACCCATAACGCCAATTTCACTTAATGGTTCGGTTGTCGCCATTAGTAAACATGAGCGAAAAGGTAATACCTCAACACCAACTTCGGTTCCGGGATTAAATTGTCCCAATATTTTTTCAGAAGGATGAAAACGAGTTACACCAACCCGACCGGAACCGGTTAGGCCGATGGTGGAATCCAACTTTATTTTATAAGTAATGGGATTCCAGGTAAGGTTTCGTAAGGTGATAAAGCGGGTATTGCCATCGCCTCGGGAAACGGCGTTCGGTCCATATTGATCTTCCGGTAGAACCATGCCGTTTACCAGGATATCACGATAACGGCGGTGGAGGTTATAGATGCGGGCCAGTTTGGGAAATTCATCATCCCTGAGGAACCAGGGGCTGCCATAAATTTCCGGAGCGAGAATCATGCAGCGATTGAAGGCCTGTAGGATGAGGTCGTCCTCCCAGTAATCCAGGCAGGAAGAGAGGCAGACGCCGTGATCTTCGGTGAGTCTTTGCAGATCCGGCGGCAGACCCCGAGAGAGGGCACCGGCTCGATTGTGAGTGGCGGTACTGCGATTAGGCATGTGGACATCGATATAGGTTTCGGCGCCTTCCCAGAGAGAGGTAGTGGCGTGAGGCAAAGCATCGCCGAGATTGAGACGATGATTCAGAACGATCAAATCAGGGCTGTATTTGCGACATTCGATCATGGTTTGGGCGAAAGCATCCTGTTTTTCGGTGCGTAACTGGCCGCAGACGGCATCCACTTTAAACAGCATAAATTCATAATCTTTACAGAATTTGACCAGCATATTACGACGGGCGTTTTCCTGTTCGGGAGTATCGCCATAACCATCGGGACCGAGCCAAATACCCAGGCGACAATCAAAGGATTTTGCCTTTTGATAGATCCCATCCCATCCTACAGGGAATTGGTTCTTGAATTTGTCGGTGTCCATGCTTCCGTAATAGCGAGGTCCATCGATATTGCCGGCGTCATAGGCATATATATCAAGAACCATGCCATATTCATCATGCAACCATTGGAAAAAATCCAGGTTGATCATGGTGTTCTCTTCGGTTGAGCCTTCGTTGGTGTTGTTGATCCAGGAAAAATACTGAGCCAGGGACGGAGTTTTTTCGTCGGCCCCGGGAAAGATCTGTGGAGAACCCATACTTACTGATGAATATGAGATAACAATGAGAGTAAAGATACTTATAACAAATCTTATTGGGATGCGGTTTTCATTCCGAGTCATAAAAATACTCCTTTGATCCTACAGATAGGGGATTGGTTCACAGAGGGCGCGGAGGTTTTCCGGTTGGGTTTCGCCGGGGATTTCGCAGCCGGCGTTGACGAAGTAGGGATTGCCGACTTTTTGATAGATTTCGCGGAAACCCCGGCGGATTTTTTCGGGGGTGGAGTTCATTACGGCGTGGACGGGATCAAGGTTGCCGGTGAGGACGATTTTGTCTCCGAGGATTTTTCGGGCCTGTTCGATATCCACCATCCAGTCGCAGTCGATGATATCGACATTTAAGGCGGCGATCAGGGGGAGGTGGCGGTTGATGTCGCCGCAGATGTGGAGGCGGACGAGGCCGCCCATTTGGCCGATGGCGTCGAAGAGGCGTTTTTCCAAATCCAGCACCAATTTTTCGTACATTTTGGGAGACATTTGACTGACGATGGCGTCGCCGACGCCTATGGTGTCGGCGCCGTGTTCGATTTGCGCGTGGGCGAATTCGATGGCGTTATCGACGCATACATTCATGAGATCGCGGCAGAAGGATTCCCTGTCGATCAGGTCCATCATAAAATTGGTGACGCCGCGCAAATCGGCGGCTTCGGCGGCGGGTCCTTCCACCCAGCCGGTGATGGAATATTGTTGGAAGCCGAATTCTTTGAATGCTTTAATGGCATTAACAGCATTTGACATTCTTTTGGAAGTCATAGGGTCGGGTTTTTGCAGGAGGTTCAAGTCGGCGGCATCTTCTAAAGGTGGTTTAACGCAACGGGGAATGGTATGGGACTGGTATTCGATTAGGCCGCCGAAGTCGGTCATTTCCCGCCAGGGATCGGACATGATGTCGAGTTGATCGATGCCGAAATCCCGGACAAGCTGCCGGTTGGCTTGAACCAGCACCTGATAATCGCGGGCAAAATCGGAAAATTCGGCATTGATATACCGGGCGGCGAAGTGCATCAAGATCGGGATGCGCGGGACAATATCGACTTTTTCACCTCGAACCATCCCCATATAACGTTCGTAACTATTCATGGTAATTTACCTTATGATGCTTTTATTAATCCATAATAATTTATATATACAAAAATGTTACCTTCGGTTTTTATTATCCATTTAATCTTTGATATTGCAAAAAATATTTCCGGCTGTATTATTAACGCAAGTCGGACATATTATGTAGCAGCAAATGCAGCGGCTGAATGAAATAACAGGAGCCCAAGATGACAACAAAACGCAAATGCTATCAAAACGGAATTTCGTTGATCGTTATCCCCCTGGCGATCACATTGGTTTTTATAATCATACTGACAGATGAGACTCTACAGGCCGATTATTTGCCGGATCAAGCCCGACAGATATCGGCGCCGCTGCCGCGATCTGAGTTTAATCTGGAAAAAATTCCTTTTAAAATAGTCTATGAAAGCCTGGTTGAAGCCGAGGGGCGCCAAAATTGGGAGTTGTTTAGCGCCCGGGCCGACGGTTCCGAGGCGGTCAATCTGACGAATACACCCGCGCAGGATGAGATGTACCCGCACGTGTCGCCGGACGGTAAAAAGATTTGTTATGTGGTGGATGTGGGCAGCGGTCGGGATAAAAGTCGCGATGTTTATTATATGAATATCGACGGGACCGAGCCGAAGAAAGTGATTGATAATGCGCGTCAGGCTTGTTGGAGTCCGGACAGTCAAACGATAGCTTATTTAAAGAGCGAATATGAACGCTATAACTACAAAGATTTCGCCACTAAGGGACTTTTCTTTTACGATGTGGAAACCGGCAAACACACCGAACATATCAATAAGGAATTGCACCATCTTTATAATATTTGCTGGTCGCCGGATGGGAAATGGTTTCTGGCGACGGTGCATGGGGGGATGGGTTACGGTCATGCTATTTTGGCGTTTGAGGCCCAGGGGGTAAAAGTATTTGATTTGACACCTTTTAAGGTAATGGGGTGTCGGCCTGATTTCAGCCATGACGGCAAAAAGATTACCTGGGGCATGACAGACTGGGACCTGGGAATCGCCGATATCGATTTTAGCTCTGGGGAACCGGTCGTAACGAATGTTCGCCAACTGGTTCATTGCGCCCAGACACACGAAGTGTATCACACCGATTTTTCGCCGGATGACAAGTATATCGCCTTTAGTTACGGGCCCCAGGGGGATGAAATGGTGGGCGGCAAGGCGCCGGGCTGGAATATTTGTTTAACGGATATGAAGGGCAAATGGGTAAAGATCACCACCGACGGCCGGCATAACAAGGAACCTGACTGGGTTCCTTTAGTAAAATAGTAAAGCCATCGCCAAAAATGATTTACTCGACAATCTCCAAGCGGAATTGATCAATAACCAGGGGTGCTTCGTACATAACACCATTCAGGCGGAAGGGAGTAATAGCGCCGCCGGCGAGCAGTCCGAACGGATTGTCGGCGATGGTTTGATTTAAGCTGGCCGAGCCGAATTTGACTTTGTTGATGTAGCCGACGGAGGCGGTTTGATCGTCAGCGCTGAAAAAGCTCAAATCGGCGCCGGGATTGACCGCGGCGGCGGCAATCGTGTTTAGATAACTGCCTGTCACCGCTAACCTTTCCAGATTGCCGCTGGCGAATTGATCTTCGACACCGTCCAATTGCCCGTCCGAACCTAAATCCGAACCGGCCAGGAGCAAGTTGTCCAGGGCGTCACCTTGAACGAGAATGCCGGATATATTTCGCCCGGCGGAGATGGTGCTGTCGGCGAGGTTGGTTTTAATCTTGATCCGGCCCAGGTCGTTGCCGGCGGAAATGGAAACCGAATCGGCGGCAGCGGCTTGGACCAAGCCAATATTTTGATCGGCCCTGATTTTTACGCCGTCCAGTTCTAATGCAGAAACAGATTGAATGTCGCCGGCGGTAATATCTCCGGTGAGCAAGCCTCTGGAGACTATAACCCTGGCGATTTGCCCGGCGACATCTATAGCACCGGTCATGTCGCCTTTATATACTTTCAGGTAATTCAGGTCACCTTCGAGTACATTTATATCAGCGCCCATATTACCGGTTTTAATTTTAATGGCGTGGACCGAATCAGCGGTAAACGAACCTTGATCGTAAGCTGTCGCTCTAAGTAATTTTACCTGCCCCTCTATATTAAATTGCACATTCTGCCCGATGTTTCCCGCGTCAATTTCTAAACCTGAGTCGGAGGCTGCATCATCGGCTGCAACCCTGGAGGTCAAATTCAATAGAGCGTCGGCGGATATATCGCCCACATCCAAACGAGATATACCCTGGGAAACATCGATAGTTACGGTAACCGAGACGTGACGGGCCTTGATCGTCTTGATCGGTGAATCGACCAGGATTTGCCCGACGGATACGGGTGATTGTTTTTTGGATGATTTGACGATGAGCCGCGTGTTTTCGTTGGTATTACTGAGGACGATTTTTTCAATGGTATTTTCCGTGCCGACATCTTCGCCCAGTAAAATTACGGCATCGCCCTGGCCCTCGAGGGCAATAGTGACCGAGGTCTGTGAGGAAGTGGTGAAGCGATATTGTTCGTTACTGTGGATGGTTTCGGCGGGGACGACGATAAAATCCTGGGGCGACGAGACGGTCATGGAGTTGCCGGCCATATCGGTGATGGGTCCGTCGGCCGAGACGGTTAAACGGTAGGTATCGGGGCCCAATTGCGAATTGCCGGCGACGGTTTGAGGCAGCGTTAAAATCACGCTGCGGGTGGAGCTGTTATAGCTCATACCGACCGGCGTGACGGTTATTTCGTTGCCGTCGTCAAAGTTTCCGTCGCCGCCGGAGCCGAGCAGGATATAGGAATCAAGATCGCCGATGGTGGCCGGATCGGTATCCGTTTGGGAAAATACGGTGGTGATTTGGGTGGGTCCGAAATTGAGCCACAACGAATCGACCACGATGGCGGCGACTTCCGGACCTTGCTGATCGAAGATAAATGTTTGGGATTCGGACAAATCGGAACTGTTGCCCAGGGCGTCGAAAGCGCGGGCCAGGAGCATATTTTCGCCGGCCCGCAGCAGATTATTTTCAACGATTAAGCTGTAAACGCCCGGTTGGTTTTCATTGGCGAATCCGGCGGAGCGGCCATTACAGAGCAATTCGACCGTGATGTCCGGATCGGCGGTGATATGTACCAGGGGATTGGTGCAGTTGGTGATATTATCGCTGTCATCGCCGCCGCTGTCGGAAGCAGGATCGAGTTGGGGCGCCGTCGGGGCCGGAGGGCCTTCGGTGTCGATAGTAAATTCCAGGATGATAGGTTCATTTTGAGCCAAAGGAATGGCGTCTTGACAGGAGCTGCCGCTTAAATTCAATTGCGTCGCGTTGCCGGCTTGATCATGCAGCGAAACCGCCGGATCGATGACAAATTGATAATCGTCATCGGTTAAATTAATGATCGCGTTAACCTGAACCAGACCGGCAATGGTGTCGATGGTGACGCTGCTGATCGGTATTATCCATTCGTTGCCGTCATCAAAGGTTCCATCGCCGCCGGCGCCCAGTAATTGATAACCAGTGGTGTCATAGGCGGCCAGGGCATCGAGGTCGGCGCCGTTGATATACAACTCGATAATTTGTGTGACATGGGTATGCACGCCCCGGGGAAAGTAGTTATAGAGGACCGGAGCGACCGTATCCAAAGTCAATTCCAGAACCGCCGAGCGCGCCGAATTACCAACCGGATCGGTGCTGATGATTTCGACATAGTTGACTCCTTCGTTCAGTTGTTCGGGCTCGAAAGTGTACTGCCAGTTTCCCTGGTCATCAGCGGGTACGGTCGCCGCCGAAGTTCCTGAAACTCTGATTTCAACGGAGCTGTCGGGTTTAACTGTGCCGAGGATATCAGGAGTGGGATCGCTGGTTAAACCGTCGTTATCTTGCGAGCCGGTATCGGTATCCGGTGAAATGACCGGGGCGTCGGGGGCGTCCTGCTGAACATCGAGAATAATATTCAAAACTTCAGAAATATCGGAGGTGTTGCCGGCAACATCGGTAACAGTCAGGTACACTTCATTATTTCCAACGACCAGAACGCCCGGGGCAAACGTATAGGACCAGTTACCGGCGACCGCAGCCGTTAGTTGGGTTAAATGAGCACCGTTGTGATAAAGGTTGATTAATGCTGACGGTTCGGTCGAACCCTCGATGGTGGCGGTTTCGTCCGAGGTCAGGTTATCGCTATGGCTAACGCCGGTATCGCTGGTTGCCTGTAAATCCGGCAGAGGCGCGTCAGGGGCTGTAGTATCGAGATTAATAGTCAACGGGTAAGATGCCGAACTGCGCAGACCGGAGCTGTCTTCGGTTATGATGGTAACTTCATTATCCCCTTCGGTTATATCGCCGTCTGATAAGCTGAATTCCCAGAAACCGTTGGCATCGGCAATCGTAGCGCCGACTAATTCATCGTCTGTGTAGATAAATACGGTCCGTTCGGCGTCGGCTTTACCGGCGATAGTCGCCGTGGTGACGTTGGTCAGGTTGTCGGTGCTGATGCTGCCGCTGTCACTGTCGGCAAGCAGGTTGGGACCGGCGGGCTGGGTCGGCTCCACGTTGAGCCAGATGGTCAGATCATCGGAGGGGACGGAAACATTTCCGGCAATATCGGTGGCGATGACATCAATCCGATGGACGCCTGTTTGAACCTCACCCTGGGCGAACGTGTAAGACCAACTACCCGCGGCATCGGCATCGACGGTGTTTATTGACTCGCCGTCCACCCGAATGGTGACATGGATATAGGGATCGGCCAAACCGACAAAAGTCGGTGTTTCATCCGAGGTTATCTCGTCGTTGGTAAAATCACCGGTATCGGAAGCATCGGTCAAATCGGGCAATCCCGGCTGGTTTATAGTGGTGTCGAGGGTCACCACCAGCGGGGTCGAGGCCGGGGATATATTATTGGCTTTATCGATGGCGATGACCGTAATTTGATTGGACCCCTGGATTAATTGCCCCGAGGCGAAGGTATAGCTCCAGGTCCCGGTGGAAATCAATTGTTCGCTGATGGTATCGACGAGTATCGCACCGGCGCCCTGATTGACGTATAGCTGTAAAGAGCTGTTTGTCTCAACTGATCCGGTAATCGTTATATTAGATATGTTGGTTAAGTTATCATCTCCTGCGTCGCCGCTGTCGCTGATAGTCAATAAATCGGGCGTCGTGGGAGTGTCGGCCGCATCATCTAATGTAACGATCAGGACCGGGCCAAATGCCGATGAATTACCCGCCGGATCTTGCTGCGTAACTTTGATGGTATTAGCTGTCCCGTCGGTGGAACCATTTAGGCCGGCGGCGAAGGTATAAGACCACAGTCCGTCTTCCGATCCATCGGCGTCGTCGGTGACAGTGGCAAAATTGTCATCCCCGTTGAGGCTAATCGTGATGGCGGCCCCGGTTTCACAGGCACCGCTGATGGTGGCCGTGGCGACATTGGTGTAGTTATCCACATCACTGACGCCGCTGTCGCCGGCGGTCGCCAGATCAACGGCGGCGGGTGTCGCCACCAGGGTATCCAGGGTAATGACTAAATCATCGGAGTAGGCGCTGAGATTTCCCACGCTGTCTTCGGCATAGGCATCGACGATGTTGACCCCTTCAATCAAATCGTCCACCCCGTCAAAAGTGTAGCTCCAATCGCCGACCCCGTCGCTGGTTGCA
>Ga0272441_10011151_pt1 | contig 13405 bp, 8 predicted proteins | sample SSMProp6N_FD_193582 | JGI IMG/M metagenome (GOLD analysis project Ga0272441, IMG submission 193582) | Marine sediment archaeal communities from Little Sippewissett salt marsh, Falmouth, MA, United States - SSM-Prop-6N | ecosystem: Environmental > Aquatic > Marine > Wetlands > Sediment ... | reverse complement strand
TGCCCGCTTATATAAAACCCTAAAAATTCTTTCTCATAAGCAAGAATTTGATTTTGAGGCCATTCTTTCATGTCCGGCAAGTCTTTTATTTCATCGTTGAACCCCCCCCTGTCTTCTTCCATGTTAAAAAAGGACATTTGTCCGGAGGCTCTTTCCTTCTGTGCCCTGCTGCCGATTTCCAAAGCCTTATCCAGAATCGCCACCAATTGTGAACGCCGCGCACCAAAGCAGTCAAAAGCTCCGCATTTGATTAAACTTTCCAGAACTTTTCGATTAGCAAGACGTAAATCCACCCTTTCACAAAAATCATAAAGATTGACAAACGGCCCATCGGAAAGGCGGTTTTGAACAATAGACTCGATGGCTGTCTGTCCGACATTCTTAACTGCCAATAATCCAAAACGAATTGTCTTCTCATCAATAACGCTAAATTCCTCCAAACTTTCATTGACATCGGGAGGCAAAACGGTCATTCCATTAGCTTCCGAATCTTTGACGTATTCCACCACTTTTTCCGTATTATCTTTTTCACAGGTCAGAAGGGCGCACATAAACTCAACCGGGTAGTTGGCCTTAAGATAAGCCGTCTGATAAGAAATAAGCGCATAAGCGGCCGAATGACTTTTGTTAAATCCATAACCGGAAAAATAATCAATCAAATCAAAAAGACTGTTGGCTTCTCTTTCGTGGATATTGCTCGTTTTTTTACACCCGCGCACAAACTGAATACGCATTTTATCCATGACCGCTACTTTCTTTTTGCTCATGGCACGCCTCAAATTATCAGCTTGAGCCATCGTGAATCCCGCCAAGACACTCGCCATCTGCATAACCTGCTCCTGATAAACGATAATGCCAAACGTTTCTTTTAAGACACGCGTCAGCTTCGGATGCGGATATTCAACTTTATTATGCCCTTTTTTGCGTTTGATAAAATCATCAAGCATCCCGCTTCCCATGGGACCTGGACGATATAAAGCAAGAATCGCAATCAAGTCTTCAAATTGGGTCGGCTTTGTCTTTTTTAAAAGCTCGCGCATACCGCTACTTTCCAGTTGGAATATGCCAAAACTATTCGCCTCGCTTAACAACTCATAGGTTCTTGCATCATTGATAGGCAAACTGGACATGTCGATTTCCGTATTATGTACCCTTTTCACCCATTTGATCGCTTTATCGATAACCGTTAATGTCCTCAGTCCCAAAAAGTCCATTTTCAGAAGACCAATGGCGGCAATCCCATCCATAGAATAACCGGTCGTAATTTGTCCATCAGAAGTTCGAAACAAAGGCACATATTCCGTTAAGGGCTTATCCCCGATCACAACACCCGCAGCATGAATCGATGCATGTCGGTTGAGACCCTCCAGGACTTGTGCGGTATCAATTATTTCTGCGGCTACCTTGTCTTCTTTGTACATCTTTTTGAATTGTGGCTCGATGTTAAGCGCGCGGTCAATCGTAATTCCGATTTCTGAAGGAACTAACTTGGCAATTTTATCCACATCGCCGTAAGGAACACTCATAACGCGCCCGACATCCCGTATGGCCGCACGCGCATTCATTTTGCCAAACGTAATAATCTGGGCCACATTATCCTTACCGTATTTGTGTGTGACATAATCAATAACTTCGGGACGCCTTTCAAAACAAAAATCAATATCAATATCCGGCATTCCTGCCCGGTCCGGATTAAGAAATCGCTCAAAAAGAAGGTTGTACTTGAGGGGATCCAAACTCGTGATGCCCAATAAGTAGCTAACAATGCTTCCTGCCGCTGAACCTCGTCCCGGCCCGACAGGGATATCATGCTCTTTGGCATAACGGATAAAATCCCAAACAATCAAAAAATACTCGACAAAACGCATTTTGCTGATAGTGGCCAATTCATGTTTGAGACGATCCTTGATCTCCTGTGTCAAGCGTCCATACCGTCTTTTGACACCCTGCAGGCAGAGCTCCTCTAAAAATTTTTCCTTTGTCTTTCCTTTAGGCGGATCATAATGCGGCAAGTGGATTTGATCAAAATTGAGTTTCAAATTGCATTTATCAGCCAATTCCACCGTGTTATCCACCGCCTCTGGAATCCAACGGAAAGTCTCGCGCATCTCTTCGGGAGATTTAAAATAGAACTGATCTGTCCTGAGGCGCATTCTGTTTTCATCGCTTAAAAACGACTGCGTTTGAATACACATCAACGCTTCATGAGCGCTGTATTGAGGCTGCTCTAAATAATGCACATCGTTTGTGACCACAGGCGGAATTTTTAACTTCTGAGATATTTTAACTAATGCCTCATTAACTATCTTTTGTTCAGGAATACCATGATCCATCAGCTCAAGATAAAAATTTCCTTTTCCGAAAATGTGTTGGAAATGGTCCGCCCACTGACATGCTTCATCAAATTTGTTCTCCTGAAGGAGTTGTGGAATCTTCCCGCGCAGACATGCGGATGTGGCAATGAGTCCCTTGGAATATTTCTCTAAAATTTCCATGTCCATCCTCGGGCGATAATAAAAACCTTCCAAGTAACTTGCCGAAATAAGTTTGATCAAATTGCGGTAGCCCTCCAGATCTTTGGCAAAAAGAACAAGGTGCGATAACCCTGCCTGGCGGGGGTTTTTGTCATGGCGACTTGCCGGTGCGATATAACATTCGCAACCGATAATGGGCTTGATCCCCATTTGAGATGCTGTTTGATAAAAATCAATGGCCCCAAAAATATTGCCATGATCGGTCATGGCAACCGCGGGCATTTGATAGTCAATTGCCTTTTGAATGAGTTCTTTGATACGGCAGGCACCGTCAAGAAGACTATATTGAGTATGAATATGAAGATGAACGTAATTGGAGTGATGAAGTGACATAATTTATTCGGTGTACGATGTACGGTTCACGGTTTACGGATTATGGTTTAAGGAAGACTTTGGTGTTTCGTACCCCGTACACCTCAAACCGTGAACCGTAATTATTCCCATTCAATGGTTGACGGAGGTTTTGAACTGATATCATAGACAACTCGATTGACACCACTAACTTCATTGATGATCCTGTTGGAAATTTTTCCGAGGAGATCCGAAGGAAGGTTAACCCAATCAGCTGTCATTCCATCAACACTATTAACACATCTTACAGCAACGACATTTTCATAAGTTCTTTGGTCACCCATAACGCCGACAGTTCTTATGGGAAGAAGGACTGCAAAAGACTGCCAAATCTGTTGATACAAACCAGCCTTTTTAACCTCTTCTAAGACCCGTTCATCAGCTTCTCTCAAGATCTCCAGACGATCTCTTGTAACCTCGCCGATAATACGAATCGCAAGCCCCGGTCCGGGAAAAGGCTGGCGTTTTAAAACAGAATCCGGCAATCCTAAATGTTTTCCAATCACGCGCACCTCATCTTTGAATAATTCACGCAACGGTTCAACAAGCTCAAGCTTCATATTTTTAGGAAGACCGCCAACGTTATGATGGCTTTTGATTACCGCCGACGGGCCTCCAAAAGGAGAAACCGATTCGATGACATCAGGATAAAGAGTCCCTTGCCCCAAGAAACCGACCCCCTTATACCTTTTAGCCGTATCCTGAAAAACCTTGATAAATTCATCACCGATAATCTTTCTTTTGAGTTCGGGATCTTCGACATTTTTCAGTCGATGCAGGAAACGGCTGGAGGTATCGACAACCGTTAAGTTCATTTTAAAATGCCCCTTAAAGGTCCTGACGACAGAATTGACTTCATTTTTTCTTAACAAACCATTGTCGACAAAAATACACTGCAGTTTTTTGCCAACGGCTTTTTGAATAAGCATCGCTGTTACAGAAGAATCCACTCCCCCGCTTAAACCCAAAACAACACGCTTGTTTCCAACAGTTTCCTTGATCTGTTTGACAGATGCATCAATGAATTTTGTCATGGTCCATCGCGGGAAACATCCGCAGATCTGATAAACAAAGTTAATCAAAAGCTGCGTGCCGCGTTGTGTATGAACAACTTCCGGATGAAACTGAACGCCGAATATTTTCTTTTGTCTATTGGCAATTGCCGCAACGGGAGCATTCAATGTGTGAGCGATCGATGTAAATCCTTGCGGCAATTTTGTAATCGCATCGGAATGGCTCATCCAACAGGTTAAATTAGTCGGCAAATTGGAAAACAAATCTTTATTGCTATCGACAAACAATTCGCTGCGTCCAAATTCTCTTTCCTTGCTCTTCTGCACCTTGCCGCCAAACATTTGAGCGATCAACTGAATGCCATAGCAAATCCCCAGAATAGGCAGTCCCATTTTAAAAATTTCTGAATTGGGCATAGGGGCCCCCTCATCATAAACACTAATAGGGCCGCCTGAAAGAATAAGCCCCTTGGGATTCATCTTCCTGATTTCTTCTGGAGTAATATTGTACTCGACGATCTTGCTGAAGACCTTATTTTCTCTGATACGGCGGGCAATAAGTTGAGTGTACTGGGATCCAAAATCCAAAACCAAAATCAAATCCTTATGACGGGGCTTTGTTATGCGGACCGAAAGTTTTGCGCGTTTCTTGGGCAACCTTAACTTGAGAGGCCTTTTATGAGAAGCTTTCTTCTTGGCCTTCATTTTAAGATATTTTTTATTTGTTAACTTCTTTACTTTCTTGGTCGTTTTTTTACCCTTCTTTTTCCTCGACTTTTTAGGTATGGATTTTTTCTTAACTGATTTTCTTATTTCTGATTTTGCTTTCGATTTTGGCTTTGATTGTTTGGAAGCTTTTCTCATATTTGCCCACCTTATAAAATTAAGTTTGCGAGTTGCGAGTTGATGGGTTGCGAGTTACAAATGCCGAATGACAAGAACTCGTAACTCTTAACTCCTTATACTCGTTAACTTATTTGCCCATTCCCACTCTTTGCCCGACCTGAAAAACTTTTCCTTCTGTCTGAATAGATGGGGCAATGATCATTTCTACATCATGCATCTCTTTAATATTGGAAGCTCCCAGAGATCCCATCGATGTTTTAAGAGCCCCGACTAAATTTTGAGACCCATCATCGACTTTGGCCGGTCCAAAAAGGATCTCTTCTAATTTTCCTGTTGTACCAACTTTGATGCGTGTTCCGCGAGGCAAGTTTGCGTGAGGGGTAGCCATACCCCAATGATAACCTTTGCCGGGAGCTTCTTCTGCCTTGGCAAATGCCGATCCCACCATAACCGCATCAGCCCCCGCAGCAAAAGCTTTACAAATTTCTCCTCCGATGCGCATGCCTCCATCGGTGATAACGGGGATATATTTTCCCGTTCGCTTAAAATAATGATCGCGAGCCGCTGCGGCATCTACTGTTGAGGTAATCTGCGGAACACCGATTCCCAGGACGCCTCTTGTAGTACAAGCCGCACCCGGCCCCACACCCACAAGCAAGCCACTTGCGCCAATTTCCATTAACTCTAAACTCATATCGTAAGTAACACAATTGCCGATAATGACTGGCACTTTCGTATTTTTACATAATTTTTCCAAATTGAGGACTTTATATTCGGAAGAAATATGCTTAACAGCAGCAACAGTTGACTGAACAACAAAAATATCGCAACCGGCCTCAGCAGCAATAGCAGAAAACTTTTCAGCATTCTGAGGAATACAACTTACAACCGCAGGGACTTCCGCTTTTTTGATTTCTTCAACTCTCGCGGCAATAAGTTCTTCCTTAAGCGGCTTTAAATAAAGGCTTTGCACCAATTTTGTTGCTTCTTCCGGAGTTGCGCTAGCGATCTCCTGCAGGACTTCATCAGGATCTTCATAGCGGGTTTGGATACCATCAAGATTTAAAACAGCTATTCCGCCAAGTTTTCCCATTTCTATCGCAAACCTAACGTTGACAACACCATCCATCGCTGCTGCAAAAAAGGGAGCCTTAAAATTAAGCCCCCCTATTGAAAACTTGATATCAACCTCATTGGGGTTGACCGTAACCATTCCCGGGACCAAAGCAACCTCATCAAACCCATAACATCGCCGTGCACGACGGCCTATTCCTATCCATTCAGCCATATATTCACCCCTCCTAATATATAATTTATAATAATACTAATTAGAATAATAAAAAATCGTGTCTGGGATAATCATATAATATAATTAATTTAGAGCAAAATGTCAACCTTTAAGTTGTAAGTGGTAAGTTGTAAGTGGTAAGCATTTAGAAAAAAATGCCAGGACTTTTATTACAAATACCTGGCATTTTTTCATTTCTTATCTTATAACTTATCGCTTATTACTTACAACTTACATTACATCATACCGCCCATACCGCCCATGCCGCCTGGAGGCATCATCGGCATACCTGGTTTATTTTCTTCAGGAGCATCTGTAACCAATGCTTCTGTTGTCAAAAGTAACCCGGCGATACTCGCAGCATTTTGAAGCGCTGTTCTAGTAACCTTAGCTGGATCGATAACCCCGGATTTAAGCATATCAACGATTGCATCCTGGTTGATATCGTATCCGTTATTAGGATCGGTTTCGTCCTTTAAATTTTGGACAATTACGCCTTCTTCAAGTCCGGCATTGGCTAACAATTGACGTACCGGGGCCTCAAGTGCTCTTTGGATGATCTCTACACCCGTTTTTTCATCACCCTTTAACTTTAAACTATCTAAAGCACTGATTGCCCTAAGGAGAGCAACGCCGCCGCCAGGGACAACACCTTCTTCTATGGCAGCACTTGTTGCATGAAGCGCATCTTCTACCCGGGCTTTCTTTTCTTTCATTTCTGTTTCTGTGGCAGCACCGATACTGATAATCGCAACACCACCGGCGAGTTTGGCTTTTCTTTCACTTAATTTTTCTTTATCGTAGGAAGAATCGCTTGCCTCGATCTGATTATCGATTTGCTTGATGCGTGCTTGAATATCAGCGGTTTTCCCGGCGCCCTCAACAATGGTTGTATTGTCTTTGTCGATATTTACTTTTTTCGCACGGCCAAGATCAGGAATATCAATATTTTCAAGCTTTAAGCCTAAATCTTCGCTGATAGCCTTGCCGCCGGTAAGAACAGCGATGTCCTCAAGCATGGCTTTCCTTCTATCCCCATAACCCGGAGCTTTAACGGCTACGCAAACAAGAGTTTTTCTCATATTATTAACAACCAGCGTTGCCAAAGCTTCTCCCTCAACATCTTCAGAGATAATGATCAAAGGTTTGCCCACCTTAGCAACTTTTTCTAAGAGCGGAAGCATGTCTTTAATATTCGATATCTTTTTTTCATAGATAAGAATTAAAGCATCTTCCAATTCACAAGTCATTTTTTCCAGGTCCGTTGAAAAATAAGGAGATAAATATCCCTGGTCAAACTGCATCCCCTCAACGATCTTGAGCTCGGTATTGATCGTCTTTGATTCTTCAACCGTAATCGGCGCGTCTTTTCCCACCGCGTCAAATGCCTCAGCAATCTTTTTACCGATCAAGGGATCATTATTGGCAGCAATCGCCGCGACCTGTTCTACTTCTTTTGTGTTTTTGGAATCAATCTTTTTGGAAAGTTCCGCGATTTTTTCAACGACTTTTTCTACCGCTTTGTCAATACCTCTTTTGAGGGCCATCGGGTTTGCCCCTGCGGTAACATTCTTTAGCCCCTCGCGATAAACAGATTCTGCAAGGACGGTTGCAGTTGTCGTCCCGTCACCTGCAATATCAGATGTTTTCTCGGCAACTTCTTTAACCATCTGAGCGCCCATATTTTGATAAGCATCTTCCAGGTCAATTTCTTTTGCTACAGTAACACCGTCTTTGGTCACTGTCGGTGACCCGAATTTTTTGTCTAAAACCACATTGCGGCCCTTAGGGCCTAAAGTCACCTTAACGGCGCGCGCAAGCTGCTCAATACCTTTTAAGATCTCTCGTCTTGCTTCATCGCCAAATTTTAACTGTTTTGCCATTTCTTTATTTCCTCCCCTGATTAAAATTTTCTTATTTAATGATCCCTAAAACATCTTCTTCTTTTAAAATCAAAACATCTTCACCTTCTTTAGTTTTGATCTCAGTTCCGCTATATTTTCCATAAAGCACGTGATCGCCAACTTTTACTTGTAACGGCTGAACTTTTCCGCTCTCCAGCATCTTGCCATCACCAACGGCCAAAACTTGTCCTTCTTGCGGTTTTTCTTTAGCTGTATCCGGAAGCACAATACCTCCGCTAGTTTTTTCTACAGCTTCAACCGTTTTTACGATAATTCGGTCATATAAGGGTTTGATATTCACTGCTTTCCCTCCTTTTGGTTAAAAAAATTATGTTAATTTTCATATTTTTCAATTAGCACTGATATCTTCAGAGTGCTAAAGTTTACAAAAGATTATAAATTCTGTCAAGAGATTTTTTAAAATAACCTTTTGTCGTCGATAAAAAAAAATGAAAACCCTATATTAAATCAATAATATAGGGTAATTTTCAGCAAAAATTAATATATTGCTGCAAAAATAACGATTATCTCATAAGCAAGAACATCCCTTTCAGGACCAAATCAGGATCAATCACATCGATTTTTTTATGGATAAATTTCTTCATAATATTTGCATGTCCTCCGGTCACAATGATTTTCGGCCTTCCTTCAATATTCTTTGCAATTTTAGAAACAAGCCCCTTTATCATTTCTCCATATCCATAAAAAATCCCGCTTAATATGCTCCCCTCAGTGTCTTTCCCGATCAATTGAGGAGGCTTATAGATATTGATCCGGGGAAGCAAAGCTGTTTTTTGGTATAAGCTTTCTGCTGAAAGCCGTATGCCCGGTACAATGATCCCTCCCAAATATTCTTTCTTTCCTGACACCACATCAAAAGTGATAGCTGTTCCCAAGTCAATAACAATGGCAGGTTTTCCATATAAATTAAGCGCCGCGTAAGCCCCCACCAAACGGTCCTGGCCTACCTGCCTAGGATTTCTGTAACAATTTTTGATTCCGACTTTAATATCTCGACCAACGACCAAAACTTTTTTTCCCGTCTGCATCTTTACAGCCGACTCAACAATTTTCAGAACATGAGGAACGACACTGCAGATAACAACATCCTCAGGCGCATATTGATTATCCAGTTTCTTTAATGCCTTCTTCAGCTTTTCTTTAAGGATCGCCTGTTTAAGGCCAGAATCAATTTGCACTTTTTTTGCAACTTTCTTGGCCTTCAAAATGCCTAAAGTAATTGATGTATTCCCGATATCGATTGCAAGCAGCATAATTTATAATTCCTCATGTGCCTTTGCCGGCATCCTTCCACAATTCCGCCAGGCCCCGATCCAAAAGTTGCTGGTTAAGGAGAACTCCTTCTTTCGCGATTTTTTGCGCGTCTTTCTCTCCCGGCAGATAGAAAACATCCACAAGCGCGCGGTCGTATTTTCCAAACCCGTATGTTTTAATAACAAAAAAATCTAAAGGCCCTAAGGCATCCTGAACAAATTGCTTTGCCCTTTTTCCCGCGGCAGTTTTCACTTCAGGTGTATTGATGGACCTAAACCGCAGCTTCTGCCTCAAGCTGGTTTTAAACCCGCAGTCAATATTAACAGAAATGGTGTCTCCGTCAATAACCCGCTCTAAATAGGCTTTGTAGGTGTAGAGCTCTGCTTTTGAAATTTCTTTTCTTTTTGCGGCAAAACCGTTATTTGCTTTTTCACTCTTAAGAATATCACCGGGTTTAAAACTCCCGGCATTAATAAAGGGAACATCCCGGCTGATATTAAACCCGCAGTCAATTGTCAGCTCACCCTTATCTCCTGTTAAAGAGTTAATAACCTTAAAGCAATAAAGTTCACCCCGCTCAAGGGCCAGCTTGGGAATATTTTTGGCGTCGACTGCCTTTGATAATTTTTCTGCCTGGCGGATCTTTTGCACACGTTTTTTAAGCTGGGGGACTGTCATTTTCTTCTTCTTAGCGCTCGCCTCAAGGCGCAGCCTTTTGCGCTTGTCTGCGACGGTGAGAAGCACCTCGTAATGGCTCCATTTCAATTGTCCGGACGTCTGGATAATCTGGTGAGTATTGTGAAATTTAACAGCATTATGCAAAGTAGTCTTTGGTGTTTTTAACGCAATTGAAAGCTGATCAAACAATTTATCGCCGTAGCCGGCGCGCTCTTTGTTCTCTAGAATATCTTTTGAGATATGCTTTCCGATGCGCCAGTACATTTTGGCAAGGCGACCTTCAACGTCCTTCTTTCCCTGCGCGATCTCAAGCCTGATAGCTTTAATGAGCTTATTGAAGCTGGATTTATTGATTGAAATATTTTTTGGCGCGGATTTCATTAGAAGATATTCTAACGCAAGAATCCTTGAGGGACAAGTAAAAATGTGAGGCTCTTCTCACCCCACAACTTGAATGCACAACTTGTTACTTCAAGAAGGTGCCCGCAGCCGAATGCAATGAGACGCAACTGATCACGAGGTACAATAAATAGGTTCGGTCCCTATTGATAAATGATTGAAATATAAAGAATTGTGGTGTTCGCGAAATGACAGGTTTATGACAAGTCAAGGGGTTCGATGCCGGGAATCGATTGGCCCCGTCGGCATAACTCCATTATTTACAACATATTAACTTAAATAGCGTCGAGAATAAACTAATTTAAAGTGTCCTGTTGTTTAGGTTTGTTTTGATTTCTTTGCCGTTGTTTTGGGAGTGGATGGGCACTAAATGGGCACTCCTGCTCGTTTCACTCGCGGGGCCACTAAATCTACCAACTTATGTTCACTCGCCTTTGGATCGCTCCATAAGTTTAAGATTCGTGGCCTTTTGGGCACTAAATTATTTTCTAGAGACACTTTTTGAAGGAATTGGGATATTAATCTTTTGGTCAACTTCTATTTTTGGAAGTTGCTTTTCTGGATTAGTAACCGCATCTATTTTATAACAAGCAGGGAATTTCCCTTTCTTGCATACATCTAATATACGTTTTTCTGTTGTAACAATAAATACCGTACCTTCCCCAACCAAAGTTTCTAATTCTATGGCAACTGAGATTAATAATAAATCAAACGCGGAAAGCTCACAATCACCATATCTCATATTGACTTCACGTTTTAATGGTGGTGTTGAATGTTCAATGGGAAATATTTTATCTAAATTAAGCAAATGATGCCGATTAAGTTCATAATTAAAAAAGTATTTCTTACTTTGTATTCTTTCCTGAATAGATTGTTTTCCACTATATCGTATTTGTCCAATAAAAATATCTTTGACTCTTTCATAATCCTTCTTCGCAACTCTTGCTGACTTTTTAAGTTCACGATAATGATGGAAAGCAAAAATATTTAACATTTCCGCAATTACAAAGTTTGGAATTATTAACATAGCCTTCTTATCAACCCATTGAGCCGTTATATAAGCAAGACTATTCTGAACTCTTTCGTATCTTTTTATTTCGTATTGTTCTTGAGATGTAGGTTCTTTGGGATTTACGGGTTGAGGGGAGTCAAAATATTTAAATTTTACTGCACAAGTATCAAAAACATAAAAAATCATTTCTCATCACTGTTTATATGCTTAGAGGAATTTTCTATAGGAAGACTTTTGTTGATCTTACGAATTTTATCAATCTCTTTAACAGCTTGGACGCGTTCTTTTTGTGCGTGTGATAAGTTTTTGTTTGAAGATAGATATTGAAAAACTGCTTGTTTATAAGTCATATGATCACCCTGTAAAAGTATAACATATCATACATGAAAAAGACTAAGAATCAATAATTATTATAGATTAAAGTTATAATTATGTCGATTTTTAACTTTTCTATTTTTAAGCCACACCTCAATTTCACTTTTTTTAAATCTAATACCTTTTCTTAATTTATAATGAGGAATATAACTACAATGAGTCCAATCATAAAGAGTTCGACGACTCACTTGAATTATTTCGCTTAATTCATCTACAGTAAGTAATTTTTCCATGGGGTTCGATTAATCTAATCTAAACTTGTAAACGACCTCCCAGGCACATACCTGAACCTCGGCGAATGTTGAATTTACAGAGAGTTAGTGAATGTAAATTGAAACATGCAGCCGCAACCGGAATGAAATGAAGGAGTAATTAATTCGGGTTACGCTATGTGTCTGACTTCACTCTAAGCAGGCGGCAAACCTTCCTTCATCTCCTTTATCTTATCCCGTATCTCTGCCGCCTTTTCAAACTGCAGATTGCGGGCGGCAAGCTCCATCTCATCCTCAAGGCCAGAGATTTTATTGTAAAAGGCAAACTCCTCACCCGTCTGGTCGATCACGCCAAGCACAATATCACGAGCTTTTTCATCAGCGAATTCTTCAATGCCCTGAACAATAGCTCGTTTTATTGTTGTAGGAGTGATATTATGTTTTTTATTAAAAGCAACCTGGATCTTTCTCCTGCGGTTACATTCATCAATGGCTGCTTTCATGGCCGAACTGACCGAATCCGCATACATGATAACCTCGCCATTGATATTGCGGGCAGCACGCCCTGAAACCTGAATAAGCGATGTCTGGCTTCTTAAAAAACCCTGCTTGTCCGCATCAAAGATAGCAACTAATGAAACCTCCGGCAGGTCCAATCCTTCCCTGAGCAAATTGACACCCACCAAGCAGTCAAATTTTTTAGTACGAAGATCCTTAAGAATTTGCGCCCGGTCGATCGTCTTGATGTCCGAGTGAAGATATTTAACCTTAAGTCCCCTTTCCTCCAAATAAGCGGATAAATCCTCGGCCATCTTTTTTGTAAGAGTTGTTACCAAGACCCGTTCTTTTTGCTTAGCGCGTTTTTTGATCCTTTCAACCAAATCATCCACCTGCCCTTCTGTTGGTTTGACAATAATGGGGGGGTCTACAATCCCCGTGGGACGAATGATCTGTTCGGCCACATGCCCATCACTTTTCTTAAGTTCGTACGGGCCCGGTGTTGCCGAAACATAAATCGCTTGATCAATCAATTTCATAATTTCATTGATCTTCAGGGGACGATTATCCAGGCAAGACGGAAGACGAAAACCATGTTCCACAAGTGTTTCTTTGCGTGCACGGTCTCCTTCGTACATCCCGCGAAGTTGTGGAACGGTTACGTGCGATTCGTCGATCAAAACAAGAAAATCTTCCGGAAAATAATCCAAAAGGCAAAACGGCCGGCTTCCCGGCGGACGGCAGGATAATGCCCTGGAGTAGTTTTCTATGCCATGGCAGTATCCAATTTCTCTAAGCATCTCACAATCATACTTGGTGCGGGCGCTCAAACGCTGGGCTTCCAGGAGTTTTCCCTGCCCTTTCAATTCTTTTAGCCGTTTATCTAACTCCCGTTCGATTTCTTTTATAGCCGCATCGATTCTGGGTTCTGAGACGATAAAATGTTTGGCCGGATAAACCGCCACCTGGGATAAAATCTGCAGGGGATTTCCGGAGACTGCCTCAATCTGTGTAATCTTT
>Ga0272441_10011150_pt1 | contig 13405 bp, 6 predicted proteins | sample SSMProp6N_FD_193582 | JGI IMG/M metagenome (GOLD analysis project Ga0272441, IMG submission 193582) | Marine sediment archaeal communities from Little Sippewissett salt marsh, Falmouth, MA, United States - SSM-Prop-6N | ecosystem: Environmental > Aquatic > Marine > Wetlands > Sediment ... | reverse complement strand
AACGACCGGCGACCTTCGGTCGCCGGCTCAACGGCGCGCTGACACGCAGGTCGGCACGGGCGGACAAGCATGCCCTGAGCGGAGTCAAACGGGCCGCCCGCGGCACGTGCGATTCGAAACGCACTGGCGGACAAGTTTACCCGCCGGAGGCGGGCCGCCAGTGGCACCCGGCGCACCTCCCCGGCCGGGCCACACAGGAGGCCGCGCCACACACGAATTGCCGCGGCGTGCCGCGGCCTACGCGCTCGATCCGCGTGGGTGCAAACACCCACCCTACCTGCTGACAATTCCCGGATCGTGGTGGCTCCGTCACACAGCCCACGGCGGCCGTGGCGCCGAGGTTGTCCGGAAAGTCCGAGAGGACCGGAGGATTGCACTCGCTCCCCTCGCGCCCACGATGAAGCACGCCGCAACGGAACCGGGCCGCCTTAAACCTCCGGGGACGTGATGCCGTTTTTCGCTTCTGGGACGGCGCTTGCGGCGGGTGGGATTACCGATAGAATCGCCGGAAAGGCCGACGGCGGTCGTCGGTCACGTTCCATCCGGAGAATGTCGGCACACAGGAGCCATGATGAGACACTCCTCGGCGTTACTCGCCTTCCTGGCATTCCTCGTCGTCGGTGCGTCGGCAGCCGAACGATCCCAGGTCAACCGCTCGGCCCAGAACGTTGTGGCCGAAGCCCTGCCCGCGCTCGAGGCCAAGCGGACCAAACTGGAGGAGAAGATCCGGCTGGTCCGTGCCCTGGGCGCGTTGGGGCCCGATGCCGCACCCGCCGTGCCGCTCCTGCTCTCGAACGGCTTCTTCTACGAACAGGGCGGGCGCACCTCCAAGACGCATCCCCTGCGCCTGGCGACGGTCGACGCCCTGGTCAAGATCGGCGAGCCGGCCGTGCCGGAGGTGGTCGCGCTGCTGAGCGTGAAGTCCGGCGGCAAGGGCGACGACAAGGTGAACCGCAACGCGAAGTTCGATTGGGCATGGTGGGGCGCCGAGATTCTGCGGCGGATGGCGCAGACGGAACTGGCCGATGCAGTTGTCGCGACTCTCGAGAAGGAGATGCAGTCCGCGAAGCAGCGGGGTTCCTACTATCCCGTGCTGGCGTTGATGGGCCCCAAGGCTGCAGGCGTTCTGAAGCGGGAGGCGCAGCGCATCGTGGCCAAAGGCGTCAAGTCCAAGGCGGAGGCGAACCACATCCGCCGGCTGGCCGGTTTGATCGGGCCCGCCGTCGGGGACGCGCTCGATGCGGTGGTCCCCGAACACTACGACGAGAAGACGTGGGCCGATGACCGCTACTGGATCCACTACCGGGGTGGCTGGTATCCGTTGGCCCATGCCCGGCCGGGTCCCAAACACATCGCGGCCTTCCTCGGCCTCGTCAAGAACGACCGGATGATGCGTACGCGGCAATACGAGGGCGTGCGGTACATCGGCATGATTCTGGGCACCATGGGCGAGACCCCGGCCTTGCCGCTGGCGGCGCTCCTGGACGACGAGACGCCGGAAACCCGCCGGGCGGCCGCGTTCATCCTGGCGATGATGGGTCCGGACGGCCAAGCCGCCCTGCCCGCCCTCGAGAAGACGCTCGCCAACCAGGGCGAGGCGGTCGGCGTTCGTGTCGCGGCCGCACGCGCGATGGCAGAAATCAAGGGGACGGATGCCGCGGCACTCGCCAACCGGATTCCGGACGTCCACAACCGGTTGGTTGCCGCCGCCCGAAAACGGTCGAAGATGGCGCAGCGCCGCGAGCAATGGCAGACGCACTTCGCCACGGATCCCACCCAGGTTCGGGCGCGGCAACTGGCGCTCTATAACAAGACGCCCGAGGCCGAAAAGCCCATGTACCATCTCGCCGTCAACAGCGACCTGAAGGCGTCGAACCAATGGGTGCGCGAGTACGTCGCAAGGCTGCGGGAGGGCACGTCGAAGGCGGAGTCGTTCGGCGGCGGACGCATGTGCGAGGACCTGAACGTCTTCGTGTACCTGTTCGGCACCCATAGCCGGCACTATCCGGGACGTCTCGAGGCGGATGTGGAGGAAGCCGCGAAGGCGTACATGCTCCAGAGCGTGAACGTCCCCCCCGCCGAGCATAAAGGCAAAGCCCGGTACGTGCCCAAGTCGGCCTCGGATCTCGATAAGATCCTCGCGCTGGATGAAGGCATTTGCATCGCGGAGTTCACCAACGGCCCGTTGCGCAGCGACGCCCAGCATTACCTGATCCTACAGTCACTCAAGGACGATCCGGCGTTCGCCAACAGGAAGTTCAAGACAGGGGACACCGTGGCCGCGCGCTACGAGCGATTCACGCGGTTCTTCCGGCGTGGCCTGAAAGAGTGGGCGCTGCACGGGATGTGGGTTGAACTCGGCAGCAGCAATTACGAATACAAGACGTATCGTGGATTATATCTTTTGCTCGATTTCGCAACGGACCCCGTGGTGGCGGCGCGGGCCAGGATGCTGATGGACCTGGCGATGGTCGAGATCGAGCAGATCTCGCTGAGCGGCCTGCGGGGCGGGAGCAAGTCCCGCGCCAAGGATGGCGGGCTCGACAGCCGGTTCAACAAGACGCTGGCGCGGCTGTACGGCGAGCACCATGGCTATGCGCTCGAGCCGCCCGGATTCAAGGGATACCAGCCGCCCGTGCCCGCCATCCTGCTGCGCCGACTCGGCCCGACCCAAAAGGTCTACGAGATCGTCAACCGTCACCCCGGCGAAACGATCGACGTGCCACAGCAGATGACCCAGGGCAGCAGCTTCCACAAGGCGCTGTCCCGAAGCATCAACTATGCCTACCGCACCCCCGAGTACATTACCGGCTGCTCCATGTTCGACGTGCGGCTGTGGCCGGAAGTCCGGAAGACGCGCAAGAACCGCAATGGAGAAGAAGAGACGTACAAGGTCCGCCAGTTCGGTTACGGGCCTCTTGGCCGGTGGAGCGGGGTCATCTTCCGGGACGGCGCCGCGGTGTATCTCGATCCGTACACCGGCGAGAAGTGGAACGTGCAGCGCAAGGACGTCATGATCGCCCAGCGCTACAAGGACTCCGTTTACAAGGGCGACGCCCGGGTCGACTTCGCGGCGGTCAAGGAGATGACGGAGAAGGATGGGTGGGTCTTTGCGGATAACGACGACGCCTACGCCGCGGTACGGATCGCGAGAGGCGGCTGCTACTGGAACGAGCCCGCGCGGCACCGCCTGTACCTGCAGGACCAGTACGCCCCCATCATCATCCAGACGGGGCGAAAGGCGGTCTACGGCTCCTTTGCGGCCTTCAGGAAGGCCATCCTGGCGGCACCACTCACGCTGACCGACGAGAAACTGGACTACACGGGTCCCAACGCATCCCGCATCGAGTTCTTCCTGTGCAAGGACTCAGACAAGGCCCCTTACCCAAAGAGCCTGCCGAAGATCGACGGCAAGGAACTCGACCTGAACCTGACGCACAACTACAAGAGCCCGTTCATGCAGAACAAGGTCGGCAGCGACATCGTGACCGTGCGCTACGGCTCGCGCCGCTGGGAGTACGACTTCGGCAGGAACACCGTGACGGAGATGACGCCGTAGGTCCGGCCCCGAGAGGCGGATACTGTTGACCGTCAGCGGCTTTGGCACACGGGTGTGTTTTCAGAGAAGTGAGAGGTCCAGGGGCGGCGGGGCCGGAGCAGAGGGCCCTTGGGTAGCCCGCAGCGACGGTCCCCACCCGCACCGGGAAACAAGGGCGCCGTCGGCGCACGCCCTCTGCGGGAAGGCTGCTCTGCCATGCGGAACGGTCCTACCGCCAGTTGCCCTGAATTCTCAGGCTGGGCCGGGACATGCCAAGGACAAGCACCATAGCGGCCGTCGGATGGATGCGTGACGACAGATAATAGCCCTTGTCGCCCGTGTTTCGCCCAGGCTGGGCGACAAAGGACCCATCATGGGTTCTGGCCATATTGATGAACGCCTTGTTGTACTCAAACACCTCACGAATCGCCGCGTCGTCACCCGACAGCTGAATTCCCAACAGCCCCCAGAGCACACCCAGCACATTGTCGCCGTGCCCATCATTCAGCCGGGTTTTTGATTTGGCAAGATGTGAGGTTACTCTTCTTACATAGTCCTCCGTCCCCTTATCCTGCGCCAGCCTGTGCGCAATAATCGCAAGGCCCTGCCTGCCCACGGGGCTATAGGCGCCGGTTGCAAAGCGGTACCCGATGTATCCGGTCTCGTTTGTGTGCGTGCGGATGCACTGATACGCCAGATCCACGTACGGCTGATTCAGGTGTACGCCGCAATCCTCAGCCAGCTCCCATGCCACCAGCGCCATCAAGGTCGTGATCGACATCGTTCCATACCCGTCAATCTTGACGACATGCCCCAGGCCGCCTCTCAGGTAGTTCTTGCCCTGCGGTCTTCCGCCATGAACTCGGTCCTTGTACAGTGCAGGAACTCTCACCTGCGCTTCATACAGGCGGTGCACCAACAGCTCGATCGTCCTGAGGACACTCTTGTCCCTGGTCTTGAGATAGTATTCACAGAGGAAGATGCACTGATAGGCGACCGGCCAAGTCCATGTTCCCTCGCCTGGGGCCTTATTCCAGGAAGACGCCAGAGCCGCGGCCTCCTTCAGTTTCCCCTGTGACAGCAGGGCCAGCCCAGCAGTCCCCCTCTTGTGGCACTGAGGACCGAAGTCCTTGGTGTGTTTCAGGAGGTACTGCACTGCATCAGAAACCAACTTGTCGGACTTCGGGCACCGGAGCGGATAGGTCTTGCTGAACCTGCCGATCGCAGCCAGGCGCAGGCTGACGACCGTCTGCTTGCCGTTGCGGATTACAATGAGCTTCAGAACCCCGTCGCGCCCTTCGCTGTCTTCAATTGCGTTCCCCAAATCCATCATCGGGCCTTCGTAGCCGACTTCGTAGCCCATGCCGTAGAACTTCCCGAAGATGTGCTTCCTCGTGAACATCTGGCCGTTGACGCCGACTATCTCGTCGTCAATGGCGAGCTTGTTGTGGGCCGGCGAGTCTGGAAAGACATACTTCACAACGAATGACAGCTCCTTCAGGGTCGCCCTCGCTCCGGTGGGGCCAAGATTAACCAGAAAGCCGGGCACCTCCTTGTCCGGGCCCCGGTTGGCCGGCTTGGTCCATTGCCCTCGGTTGTCAGGGTCGACAATGGCCCACCCGGAGCCCACAAACAAAACCAATGTCAGGCCGGCTGCCAGCACAATCGCTGGACGGATGTTTCTCATATCTCACAGCTCCTAACCGTCGGCAGTAGGAAACGGGGCGACATCCAGGTTGACAGGCATGGTAGCATGAATCCGACCGACGGTCACGCAGGATTGACTGACGGCGGATGGCAACAAAAGGCGGCAGCGGCTTCGACCTGCCGGGCCAGCCCGCGGCGCGCACCCGCGTGCGCGTGCCCGAACTCCCGCGCGGGCCTTCCAGAGCTGCACAGCGGCTTCTCGCTCGCCCACGCCCCGCAGCGCGTCCGTCCTGGCGAGGTCCCAGCCATACCGGGCCGTGGCCCTTTCCATCGTTCAGGAGCCGGATATCCCTGGCTGCGGTGCGTTGACTTACCACGCTACGAGTGGTATCACCGTTGGCGGCAGGTCACCTGGCTGACGGAGGCTGGATTCAGGAGCGTCAGCGTATCGCCGCTGGATCCGCCCATGCCCCATTGGCTCGCCGAAGCGCACAAGGCGTAGGCGAGCAGAAACAGGCAACTTCGCGGCGGAGATGCTTCGAGACAAGAAACACACCCAAGGAAATCGGACGATGAGGCCAATCAACCGAATCGCAGCCATATGGGCTTCGGCAGCTCTCGTGATCGCTACATTGGCGACCCATGCGGCTGCCAAGCCGCTGAAGGTCTACATCCTGGCCGGGCAGTCCAATATGGAGGGGCAAGGCGCGATTCGTACCTTCCCGGCCATGGGAGACGATCCGAACACCGCGCCGCTGCTGAAGGAGATGCTCGACGATGACGGGAAACCGGTTGTCTGCGACAAGGTCTGGATAACCTATCCCGCCCGGAAAGCTCACGGCAGACTGACGGCTGGATTCGGGGCGAGTGACGATAGGATCGGCCCGGAGTTTACCTTTGGCATAACCGTGCAAAAGCAACGTGATGAGCCCATTCTGCTCATCAAGACCGCGTGGGGGGGCAAGAGCCTGCACACGGACTTCCGCTCGCCCAGTGCCGGGCCGTACAAGCTGAGTTCATTCCAGAAGGCCCAGTACCCCAAGCAACAAGGCCATGGCATCCCGAAAGACTTCGCGAAATGGAAAGTCGACAAGGTGAAGGCCACGGGGCACTTCTATCGCCTCATGCTGGAGGACATCAGAAAGGTCTTGAAGGACATCGAGAGCGTCTGCCCTGCATACGATCCCACGCAGGGCTATGACCTGGCGGGCTTTGTTTGGTTCCAGGGCTGGAACGACTACTGCGACGGGCACGTCTACCCGGATGGCGGCAGACCCGGTGGCTACGACCTCTACTCTGAACTGCTTGCTCACTTCATTCGCGACGTGCGCAAGGACCTGTCGGCTCCGAAACTGCCGTTCATCATTGGCGTCTTCGGTGTGCGCGGCCTGATTGATCCCGACAAGCGAACGGTTCATTTCCGGCAGGCCATGGTCGCACCCGCCGCGATGGGTGAGTTCAAAGGCAATGTCGCGGCTGTGCCGACCGCGCCCTACTGGGCCGAGGCCCTGGAGCCGATCTATTGGAAGAGACGGAAGATCAACTCCATGCACGGCAAGCTGCATGGGAAAGAGATGGATGACTTCAAAGCCAAAACAATCACTCCCGAGGAAGAGGCATTATGGAAACGTGGCGGCTCTAACGGGGACTACCACTACCTGGGGTCTGCCAAGACCTTTGCCCAGATCGGCAAAGCGTTTGCCGAAGCCATGCTGGAGATGGAGAAGGGCACGGGGGATACGGCTTCGGTCAAGGCCAATTGGCAGTCTCTGGATTCCCGGCCGGCGCCGCCGTGGTGGCGGGATGCCAAGTTCGGCATCTTCATTCACTGGGGCGTCTATTCCGTGCCCGCCTGGTGCGACGGCTGGTACTCGGAATGGTACTACCGCCTGATCAGCGATGGGGCGGGCGGCAGCAAGACCATGCGGGAACACCACCTCAAGACATGGGGTAAGGACTTCCGTTATCCTCAATTCGCGCCGCGGTTCAAGGCGGAGAAGTACAATCCCACAGCCTGGGCAAAGCTGTTCGAAGAGGCCGGGGCCAAGTATGTTGTGCTCACCAGCAAGCATCATGATGGATTCTGCCTGTGGGATGCGCCGGACAGCAAAGGGTGGAATGCGGTGGATGTGGGTCCCCACAAGGACCTGATCGCTCCGCTCGCCAAGGCCGTCCGGGCCCAGGGGCTGAAGTTCGGCCTGTATTACTCCATGATGGAATGGGACCAGGGCGACAATCTGCCCGGCAACAAGTATCCGCAGGGCAGTGACGAGTATGTCAGCGACCACGTGCTGCCCCAAATAAAGGATCTCGTAAGGAGGTATAACCCCGCCATCATGTGGCCCGACGGGGAGTGGGGCAGACCAGCTTCGTACTGGCGCAGCGAGGAGTTCCTGGCCTGGTACGTCAACAACGCGCCGAACAAGGAACGAGTGGTCTGGAACGACCGATGGGGCAAGGAAACCCGCGGCAAACACGGCGCCTTCTACACCACGGAGTACGGCCGGCACGGCAAGGAAGGCGGCGCGCATCCTTGGGAGGAGACCCGCGGGATCGGGCGCTCTTTTGGCTACAACGCATGGTATGAAGACAAGGATGACCGTTACCCCAGTTCCCAGGAATTGCTGGACGTGTTCGTCGACGTCCTCTCGCGCGGCGGGAATCTGCTGCTGAACGTCGGCCCCAAAGCCGACGGAACTTTCATCAAGGTGTTCGTAGACAGGCTCCGCGACTTCGGCCGATTCCTGAAAGCCAACGGAGAAGCGGTTTACGGTTCACGTTTGCCGTTCAAATCAGAGCAGGGAAAGGATATCAAGTTCACGTGTGGCAAGAACAACACGACGATCTACGCCTTTGTGAAGAAGAAACCCGCCAATACACTGACCTTGAACGGTGTCTTTGCCAGAAAAGGAGCCGAGGTCGTTCTGCTGGGTGATCCGAAAAAGACACCCCTGGCCTGGAGCAATCAAGGGACGAATCTCACGATCAACGGCATTGACGCGGTCAGTCAACACGGCGAATTCTATTGGGTATTCAAGATCCCGGGCGGCTTTCATGCAGACCCCAGGAAGGTCACCGAGCCCCAGATCCTATGAAGAGCCACTGAAAGGAAAGCGGAGTGATCCCAATTCAATTGAAATCGACCTTTTTCCTGCCCAGTCGCGTCAATCCATCACAGAAGGCGAAGCGAACCGAAAACGAAACCATGAGACCGACGCGACCGATCACGACACTGTTGCTTGCAGGAACCACGCTCGCGCTGATAGGGATGCACGCCGCCGCCGTCGCGGCCGACCGGCCGCCGGTGCCCGATTTCACCCAAGGCGGACAGCCCGACACGTTCCACGACTGGACACTGGGGCCCACCGGGGCGCGCGGCTGGGTCTACGGCTGGAAGGGCCAGACGAGCGACGCCCGCCAGATCCTGGTTACCGAGGTGGCGGAGGGATCGCCCGCCGACGGCATCCTGCGTGTCGGCGACGTCATCCTCGGGGTCGCCGGCCGGCCGTTCGACGACGACGCCCGCATGCGCTTCGCCCGCGCTGTCACCGCCGTCGAGGAGCAAAGCGGCGCGCTGCGGCTGACCCGCTGGCGCGATGGCCGCACCCAGGAGGTCAAGCTGAAACTTCCGGTGCTCGGCGTCTACAGCAGGACGGCTCCCTACGACTGCCCGAAATCCAAGCGCATCTTCGAGGCGGGGTGCCGCGTCATCGCCGACCGCAAACTGGACCGGGTCAGCATTCCCAACGATCTCAACGCCTTGGCGCTGCTGGCGTCGGGGCGCGAACCATACCGACCGCTGGTGGCCGACTATGCCCAAAAGGTGGCTGCCTTCAAGGTGGACGGATTTGCTTCGTGGCATTACGGTTACGCGACGCTCTTTCTGGCCGAGTACGTCGCGGCGACCGGTGACCCGTCGGTGGTGCCGGGCCTGCGCCGACTCTGTAGCGAGATCGCCAACGGTGCAAGTGCTGTGGGCACGTGGGGCCACCGCTTCGCCAGGCCGGACGGCCACTGTAATGGTTACGGAGCCATGAACTCGCCTGGTATTGTCCTGACGCTGGCGATGGTTGTGGCGCGCGAGGCCGGCGTGAAAGACCCCGATGTGGATCGGACCATAGCCAAGGCCAGCCGGTTTCTTCGCTGGTATGTGAACAAGGGCGCCATTCCCTACGGCGATCACCGACCGTGGCCGGGCCATGAGGACAACGGCAAATGCTCCAACGCCGCGGTGCTTTTCGATCTGTTGGGCGATTCTGAGGCGGCGGCTTTCTTCGCCAGGATGTCCACCGCAGCATACGACGAGAGAGAGCGCGGCCACACCGGCAACTTCTTCAACATGCTCTGGGCGCTGCCCGGCGTGTCCCGGTGCGGCCCGCTGGCCACCGGCGCCTATTGGAAGGAACAGAGTTGGTACTACGACCTCGCCCGCAGCTGGGACGGCAGCTTCCGCTACCAGGGCTCGCCGCAAGGGGAGGAAGAACACTACAAGTATACGAAATGGGATTGCACCGGTGCCTACCTGCTGGCTTATGCACTTCCATTGAAGAGTCTGTATCTGACGGGCAAGAAGCGGTGTTCCGTGCCGGCCCCGGATCGCCGGGAGGTGCAGCACATCATTGCCGCGGGACGCGATTACTTCTCCGCAAGAAAAGGCAATGGATACACGGGGCGCACGACCGAGCAGTTGCTGGCCGGCTTGTCGAGTTGGTCCCCTGCGGTGCGCAAGCGTTCGGCCCAGGCACTGGGGCGGCGTGAGGGCAATTTCCTGCCAACGCTGTTGAGCCTGTTGGCCGGGGCCAATCGCGATGCCCGTTACGGCGCTTGCGAAGCGCTGGGCTGTCTGGGGCCGCGGGCCGATGCGGCCGCACCTCGGTTGCGGGCGCTGCTCAAGGATCCGGATCCCTGGATGCAGAGTCTGGCATGCCAGGCGATACCCGCGTTGGGGCCGGAGGAACGCGGGGCCAGCGTGGCCGACCTGTTGTGGATGACCGTACGCCATAATCCAGCAGACCCGAGGCGTATGGCCGAGCGGGCTGCCAGTGCGGCCTTGTTCTCACCCTATCCGGGTTCGGGTGGCCCAAGGAGCATTTTGGCCAAATCCCTGGAAGGTGTTGACCGCAAGTTCCTCTACCCGGCCATCCAGTCGATCTTGAAAAACCAGGACAGCGTTGCCCGCGGATCGATAGGTCGCGTCTATGGCAAGTTGACCGGCCGTGACCTGGCGGTGCTGCTGCCCGCCATCATCACGGCGATTGATGAACTGGCTCCCAGCAACGAGATGTTCGGCGACGACATCCGCCTGGCAGGCCTTGACCTGGTATCTCGGCTGCACGTTCGCGAGGGAATCCCTTTGTGCGTGTCTGTAATCGAATTGGACCGCTGGGGCGCAGGGCGTCGCATGACGAAATGTCTGGAGTATCTCCGCCGTTACGGCACCCACGCCAAACAGGTCTTGCCCCCGTTAAAAACGATGCGCCGTTACCTCATCAAAACGGAACGCAAAAAGGAACAAAGCGACAAAGTGAAACTTCTTGACAACACCATTGCGGAGATCGAAACCAGCACGGCCTCGCCCAGGATCTTGGGCCTCAAGGAGTTCAGGGCCCGGCCGCCATCCGCCCGTGATGAGACGCGACGCTAAAACAGATTGCCTTTGAGTGGCGGACCGCCTGACGGATACCGCCATTACGGATTGCCAACGCTCGACGATGGCGGCGATGGCCGAGGCCGGCAAAGCACCCGGGCCAAACGCGGCCCGTTTGGCCTCGGCCCGCCCGCCCATGACATGACGGATCCTCGGATCCGCGCTGGTCCGGTCGGCCTCGTTGCTGTCCTCGTACCCGGCAAGCCGGCTGAAGACCGGCTGCCGCAGGAGGCCCACCACCGTGTGCCGCCTGTTCCGGCCTGTGCGCCAATCGTGCAGCAGACTCTCCGCCATCGTTGTCAGCCGCAGCACGTCGTCACGTTCCCGATACGGCAACCGCCCGGCATCCGACGTGACCTTCGAGCCGTGGAATTCCAGCTTGGTCGACTTGTCGAAACCCACCCGCAGAGCGTCCTTGCTGGCTTCACCCATTGCGTCCCTGCTTTCCGCCGTCCGTGGCATCGAGAAGACCCTGTGTTCGTGCGGCCAACTGATACCTGATTGTACATGCCCTGGAAAATCTATCCGGGAAACCCCGGTTTACTTCGACTTCTTCCGTGTGGAGAGCGGGGGAATGGGGGACTGGTAGTACACGTCGCTGATCAGCTTCTGCAGTTTTGTGACACGCTGCGCGTGCTCGGGCTTGTCCACGAGATTGTAGAATTCGCCCGGATCCTCCTCCAGGTTGAACAGCCCCTGGCCCAGCTTCCCCCTTTTGAACTCCATGTACTTCCACTGGTGAAGCCGGACGGCACGGGCTTCGCCCTTCCGCCATGCGCCGAAGGCCGGATAGTCCCATTTTCTGCCCGGATCCTTCAGCAGCGGCACGAGGCTTTTGCCCATCATGGTCTTTGGCTTCGGCAGATCGCAGAGCTCGCACAGGGTCGGGAAGAGATCGATGAATTCCACGGCGCCTTTGACTACGCCGGCCTTATCCTTGTGCAGGTCCGGATCGTAGATCATGAACGGCGACTTCAGCGCCTTCTCGAAGACCGTCCACTTGCCCCAGTGGCCGTGCTCGCCGTGATGGTAGCCATGGTCGCCCATGAAGATGATGATGGTGTTGTCGAGGTATCCCTTCCGTTGCATCGCGTCGACGACCTTGCCGAACTGCGCGTCGACATAGCTCATGCCGGCGTACCGTGAGCGGAGATAGATCTTCTGGTTCTTCTCACTCATATTGTACCTTGTCTTGTGGAACGGCGCGGTCGCGTCCTTCGGCTCGTTTCTGGCCGGCAGCTTAAGCTCGTCCACGGGGTACATGTCGAAGTACTTCTTCGGGGCGAAATACGGATCGTGGGGCTTGGCGAATCCCAACCCCAGGAAGAACGGCTTCTCGTTGTCGCAGGTCTCCAGGAATTTCACGACGGCGTCGGCCCTGGCCCCGTCGCCGAGGTCACCGTCCTCGCAATCCGGCGACCAGGAGAGCATATACTTGGCCTTGCCGAACTGAACGGCCTCTTCCAGATTAAGGCCGATCGTCGCACGGGCCCTGAGGGTTATGTCCCAGTGTTTCTTCGAGGTGTTCTCCGGGGGGTGCATGAGCTTCCCCGTCGCCACCGTTAGGTAGCCGGCCTTGCGGAACACGTCCGGGAGGAGCGTCAGGTCCGGCCGGTCGCGATCTAGAGACGCCGGATTGTCATAGATGCCGCTGGCCTGCGGCCGCATCCCGGTGAAGATGGCGGCTCGGCTCGGACCGCACTCCGGCATGGAGCAATAGGCATTGTCGAAGCGGATGGATCGCCCGGCGAACCGGTCGATGTGGGGCGTGTGCGTGATGCCGCCGTTGTAGATCCCGAGGATCTCGTTCTGGATATCCTCGTCGATGACCAGCAGGACGTTCTTCTTCCGCGGTCTCGCTGTTGCAGCAGGCAGCGCATTACCATTGAGCATCCCCGTTGCACCAATCGCCGAGAGCTGTCTGAGAAAGTCTCGTCGAGTTACACGCATCATCTTCACTCCTGATACATGTTCTCTTCCGGCAACTGCCGGAACCAGAAGCTTAACCTTTCACAGGTAGTGTTGTAGTATTGGGCAACACACCCGGCGCCGGCGATCGGGGAAGGCTGTCGATCAGCGCGATCAACTGCGTGACATCGTGGCGATTCCCGCCAGTCACCTTCACGGCCAAGGGAATCCCCTCGGCATCCGTGACGATACGGTGCCCCGAGCCGCTCTTCCCGCCATCTACAGGGCTGGGACCGGTACGTTCGCCCCCCGGCCGCACGCACGTGCGAGCTGTCCACGGCGGGCGAGGACAGGTCCAGCGTCTCCTCCGCCCGCAGGCGGTCGAGCAGTGCTTTGTGGACGTTGCCCCACACCCCGGCGTCCGGCCACGCCTTGAGTTCGGATGCCGCTCTCGGCCGTGGAATTCGCGGAGTTGAAGCTCATGGATGCCGCGCACGCAGGTCATCTCCTTCGGGTCGGATTCCTGTCGTCGGGGAGCCCGACCTTCTCACCGCGCAGGAAGCGGGCCCCCTTGCCGACCAGCTTCAGGTAGAAGTCGCTCGGCAAGCCTTCATAGGTACAGAAGCGGCCGACGGGCGGGTGATTGGTGCATTTGAAGATCGCCG
>Ga0272441_10011149_pt1 | contig 13407 bp, 9 predicted proteins | sample SSMProp6N_FD_193582 | JGI IMG/M metagenome (GOLD analysis project Ga0272441, IMG submission 193582) | Marine sediment archaeal communities from Little Sippewissett salt marsh, Falmouth, MA, United States - SSM-Prop-6N | ecosystem: Environmental > Aquatic > Marine > Wetlands > Sediment ... | reverse complement strand
CGTCCGCGTCGTTCACGACCCGGTCCATCAGGGCGTCGACGCAGCGCGGGTCGGCGAGCCGGCGGGCGATCTGTGCGGCGCGGACGCGTGCCGCCGCCGCGTCCGCGCTCAGCTCGCGCAGCAGGGCAGGGGCGGCGTAGAACGCAGCGATCGGCGGGGGCCGGCGCGGGAACGTGTCGAGGCCCGCCAGCAACGCCCGCGCGGCCGCCGCATCCTCGCCCTTCAGCACCGACCGCGCCGCCGCCGCACACCCCGCGTCGCGCGACAGAAGCAGCGCCCGTGCGGCGTGGGTGTTGCCGGTCTTCGTTGCGGGCGCCAGCTCCTTCGCCGCGACGGGCCCGCCAATCAGCCCCAACTGCCGCAGCGCCGAGCTCCCCGCGTTGTACGCCTCGCCCGCCGGCCACTTCGCCTTCCAGGCGGCGATCAGCGCGGGGAGGTCGTCCCGGCCGCCCACCCTGCCGAGTGCGCGCGCGGCGAGCGCGCGCAGCCTGGGCTCGGCGTGGGTAAGGGCCGCCCGCAGCGCCGCCGCCGCACGCGGGTCGCCCGCATCGCCCAGCGCCTGCGCCGCACTGCACTTCAGGTCCAGGTCCCCATCGGCCAGACAGGTGATCAGCGCGTCCGTCGCCGCCCGGCCCCCGATCCGGCCCAGGGACAGCGCCGCCCGCGAGCGGGTCCCCTTCTCCGCGTGTTCGAGCAGCTCGACCAGCTTGGGCACCGCCTGCTCCGACCCGGTCAGCCCCAGCGCCGTCACCGCTGCCTGCCGGGTGCGCGGCGTCTCCGACCTCGTGACCCTCGTGATCGTCTCCACCGCCGCCGGCTCCCGGCACAATGTCATGCACAGACCCGCCTGACGGCCCGCGTCCGTCTCCCCACGCAACACCTTCACCGCCGCCGTCACAGACTCCCGCGTCCCGATCCGCACCAGCGCCAGGCACACCGGCGCACGCATGTTCCCCGGCGTCTTCGCGTCGCCCAGCACCTTCAGCAGTGGCCCCACCGCCCGGCCGTTCCCACGCCACGCCAGCGCGTAAATCGCCGTCCGGCTCAGATACACGTTCTCCGATTTCAACGCACCCAGCAGGTCCGCGCACGCCGCCGGGGTTCGCAGCAGGCCCAGCCCCTTGATCGGGTACTGCGTCCGGTAACCGCTGAGCTTCTTGAGCGCGGCGAGCAGCGCGCGCTCGGCCTCCGCTCCGCCGATGCTGCCCAGCGCCGCACACGCATAATCCAGCTTCGAGATGTCAACGAATCGCCGTGTCTTGTTCGGCCCGCGTAGCTCTGCGTCGAGTTTGTAGAACGCATCGAGGATCTCAATCAGCGCCGGGACCGCCGCCGGGTCGCCGACGATGCCCGCCAGTTGCAGCAGCGTGTACTTCCGCTTCGGGAGCGGAGCACGAAGGTCCTGCACGAGCGACCGCGCCGTCTGTCGCGTCGCGACCAGCTCGATGGGCGAGAGCCGCGAGTCGAAGAACTGCGTCCCGCAATGCTCCATCAAGAAGTAGGCGGCGTACTGACGCACGCGCCGGCTGCGGTCCGACAGCAGGCCCACGGCCAGGGTGATCGCCTGCCGGCTCCCCGCCACCGGCAGCCACCGCGCCGCCGTGCACCGGTCCGTCTCGTCTTTGCTCCCCGCCAGCGCCACCAGCGCCCGCAGGTCCGCCGCATCCGGCCGGTCCCACAGACACGCCACCGTCCGGCCCCGGTGCGTCACAAACTCGATGTCCGCGCCCAGCGACCCCGCGGCCCCCCGCAGCAGCGCCCCGGCCGTCTGCCGGCCCGGCCGCACTGTCACCGTGTGACGGTACAGATCCGTTGGCGCCGCCACCGCCGCCCCCTGCTCGCGGTGAACCCGGCTTGCCAACTCCCACAGCCCGATCCGCGCCTTGCGGACGGTCACCGCCGAGCCTGCCCAGTCCCCGGCGCGAACCGGACCCGGCGCCGCGAAGCACACAGCCCCGGCGACAAGGCAGAGCAAAGCCCGCGTTACAGTACGCTCCTTCACAGCATGCCCCGCACTTCCCGACGGACCGCGTTGACCTGTCGGGCGCCGCCCAGCGCCCCCACCTCCAGGTTGTAGTGCCGCGATTCGCCCGGCTCCAGCTCGATGAGCCGCCCCGCCTTGCGCTCCGCCGCACGGCCGTCCACCAGGTTCGTCGTCGGCTCCATCCCCACCACGTAGTCCCGCTCGCCCATCATCTTCCACTCGATCAGCCAGGGAAGCTGACGGCGGCTGAATCGGACGTAGAGCCCGAGTGCGGCGTCGCCTTTTTTCATGTTGGCGACGGCGGCGAGTGTCTTGCCCGCCCGATCCGCCGCCAGCTTGTGATAGTAGCACCGCTCCTCATAGCCGCGTGTCGGCTTAATGAACCGGTCGTGCTGCCCCAGCTCCTTCGCCGAAATCTCCGTGCGCCCGGTGACCTTGCGGCTCGGCGCCAGCAGCCGGGCGCCCGCATCCACCACCGGGAACCCCGCGTTGATGTGGTACAGCATGGCGTGCGGCCAGGTGCGGGACCCCTCGTTCGTCACCAGGTCGTCGATGAAGAATCGGTCCTCGCCCATCACCGCGCTCACCCGCCGCCGGAGCAGCAGGTTCTCGCCAAAGATGCGCGTCTCCCGCAGGCTGCCCTCGGCGTACATCACGTAGTCGTCGCCGTCCCAGTACCCGCCGTGCCCGAGGTCGAACGCCTGGAGGTTCGACGCCCGACCGTGCAGGCCCAGGTCCTCCCCCGCGTCCTCGCTCGGGCTCCCGCACGCCGCCAGCCCGCAGGTCACCACCAGCCCGCCGTAGAAGCTGCGCAGCCAGCCCATCCCGCGCCCGTCAAAGGCGTGCGGATGCACCTCGGGCGTGCTCGACCGCCACGACAGCGGCCGCCCGCGCCACTCCGCCATTGACACGTCCAGGCAGCGGTCGGGCAGCACGGTGAACGCCAGCCCGGAGCCCGTCCGGAACTCCGCCGCCGACACCCCCTTCTGAGGGCCCTCCGCCAGCTCGACCATCCGCACCCCCGCAACCTGCGACACATCGCCCGTCCGCGCCAGCAATTGCCCCTTCGTATAGCTCCGTCCGAACAGCTTCGCCATCGTTCGCTCCTTTCGGTCTGTGGTCGCGGCCATGATAGCACGCCCGGTGGGGGCCGTCAAAAATCTTATGGCCATCGTCCGCGGTCGCGCTATAATCGGGAGGAACAGAAAACCGCACTCGGTACTGCGAGTTTGCCACGGCCGACCCGCAGCGGACCGAGTGACCGAATGGAGACCGACAATGGCCGCCCCAATCAAACGATACGCCGCCGCGTGCCTGGCCTTGGCCGCGCTGGCGATGACCGCCGCAGGGGCCGCAAAGGCCTGCTCCGTCAGCCAGTTCGAGCTGACCGAGAAGGCCCCGTTACCCCGATACACCTTCGTCCTCTTCCACCGGCCCGGCACCCCCATCAACGTAAAGACCCTCGCCACCCACAAGGCGCTCGCCAAAACCTGGGCCGCCCGCGCCAACGTCGACTTCGAGGCCATCGACGTCAGCACCAAACGAGGCGAGAAGGTCGCTCGATACTGGCAGGTCAAGGAATTCCCCGTCACCTTCGTCATTGCTCCCACCGGCTGGAACCTCGCCACCTTCAAAGGACAGCTCGATCCAAAAGCCGTCGAGCCGCTGATGAGTTCGCCTGGAAAGGTCGCTTTGCTCGAGGCCCTGAAAAAGAAAAAAGCCGTCTTCCTGGTGCTTGGCAAGAAGAAGATGAAGGGCTTCGGCGACGCTCTCAAGGCCGCCAAGAAAGCAACCGAGTCCGTCAAGACCGCCATGAAAATTGAGACCGGCACCGTGGTCGTCGACCCCACCGACAAGCAGGAGGCCACGCTGCTCCAGAACCTCGGGCTGGAAGAGCCGCCTAAGGAAGCACAGGTCTTCGTCACCTTTGGAAAGGGCCGCGCCGTGCTGCAGGAAGTCGACGCCGAAGACACCGTCGAACGGCTTGCCTTTACCGTTCAGCTTCTCGCTACCGCAGACCAGTGCTCGCTCGGCAACGAGATTCGTGGCGAGCCGCTCCTGCTCGGCAAATAGGAAGGACGCCGACCGATGACCGGGCGTCTCCGCCCCACCATCTGGATACTCGCCGCCGCCCTGCTTGCGCCCCTTGCCGGCCCCGCCGCCGCCTGCTCCATCAGCCAGTTCGACCTCACCAAGAAAGAACCGCTCCCCCGTTACAGCGTTGTCCTGTTCTTCGAGCCCAACACCCCCGACGGCAAAGCCTCGATGGAAACCCTCAACCTGCTCGGACCCAAGTGGGGCCCAAGGGCCAACGTCGACTTCCAGTACGTCGACGTCACCACCGAGCACGGCAAGAAAATCCTCCGATACTGGCCCATCGACAAATTTCCCGTGACCTTCATCCTCTCCCCCAGCGACTATGCCCTGGCCCGGCTCGAGGGACGGCTCACCCCCGACAAAGTCGAACCCTACATGACCTCGCCCGGCAAGGCCGCGCTGCTGCAAGCCCTCAAAAAAAACCAGGCCGTCTACCTGGTCCTCGGCAAGAAGGGGATGAAGGGCTACCGCGAAATGCTCAAGGCCGCCGAAGACGCGGCCAAGGTGGCAAAGACCGCCATGAAAATCGACGTCGGCACCCTGACCATCAACCCCGCCGACCCCGGCGAAGTGAAACTCATCGAGAACCTCCGACTCAAAGCCCCGCCCAAGGAGGCACAGGTCTTCGTCACCTTCGGAAAGGGCCGCGCCGTGCTGCAAGAGGTCGGCGCCGAAAACACCGTCGACCGCCTGGCTTTTACCATCCAACTCCTGGCCACCGCCGACCAGTGCTCGCTCGGCCAGGAAATCCGAGGGGAGACCCTGCTCCTCGGGAAATGACCCATAGGGACCGGAGCCGTACCGGATGCGCATTACCTACATCGCACTCAAAGAGCTCTGGCACCGCAAGCTCGGCGCGCTCGTCCTCCTGCTCGGCGTCACGCTGTCCGTCGGCCTGATCGTCGCCTTCCAGCGCGTCTCGCAGGGCGGCATCAACGAACTGCGAAAGGCCATGCTCGAGTTCGGCAAAAACATCGTCGTCCTCCCCGCAGGCGTCACCTTCGAACAATACTGGGCCGGCGACCTCGGCGACCGCACCTTCCCGGAAGAAGACGTCAAGTCACTCGCCGAATTCTGCATCCATAGCAAGCCCAAGCTCCTCGCCCGCCACTTCCAGGGATGCCTCCAGCGCGAAATGATCATCCAGGGCAAGCCCCTCATCCTCTGCGGCATCACCGTCGAAATCGACCTCAACGCACCAAAGGCCGTTACCAAGGGAGCACAGGCACCCCTCGCCCCCGACCAGGCCGAACTGGGCTACCGAGCCGCTCAGGCACTCCGCCTCAAAAAGGGCGATCCTCTCGTCCTCGGACAGGCCGACCGGGCACACACCTGCTCCGTCGTCAGAGTCCGGAAAGAAACCGGCACCGTCGATGACTACAAGGTCTTCGTCGACCTCGCCCAGGCCCAGGCCCTGCTCGGCACCGGGAAAGTCGTCAACGTCATCGAGGCCGTCAGCTGCATGTGCGCCAATCAGTTCCTCCCCAAAATCGCCGCCAAAATCGAGAAGCACCTCTTCAGCGTCAAGGACGGCAAACCGCGCGGAAAGGCCTATCACTTCCAGGCCATCGTCGACGCACGCCGAGAGGCGCGCCAGAGCAACCTCGAACACATGAACCTGCTCACCATCGCCGCCGCAGTGTTCGGCGTGGTGATCGTCGCAGGATACTCCATCTGGAGCGCCCGCGAGCGGCGAAAAGAAATGGGCCTGATGCTCGCCATCGCCGCGCGCCCGCTCGATGTCGCCGCCCTCGTCCAGCTCAAGATGCTCCTCCTTGGCCTGCTCGGCGGCGTCCTCGGATGCGCACTCGGCAACGCCGTCGTCGCCCTCTACGGCGGCTCCGGCTTCAACCCCAATCACCCCGCACTCCGCAAATATGTGCTGAACGTCGATGCCTGGACGCTCTACGCGCTGGCCGTGGCCGGGGCGCTCGTCCTGGCCGTCATCCCCAGCCTGGTCGGCGCCGTGATGGTCTCACGCACCGACCCCGCAGAGACGTTACGGGAGCTCTAACAGAATGCTCGATGTCCAACAGGTCACAAAAGTCTACGGTCGCGGCACACGCGCCATCACTGCACTCGATGACGTCAGCCTGCACGTCAACCGCGGCGAGTTCGTCGCCATCGTCGGACCCAGCGGCAGTGGAAAAACCTCGCTGCTCCTCACACTGGGCGGTCTGCTCAGCCCCAGTTCCGGCAAGGTGCTCATCGACGGAGCCTCCTTCTACGACGTCGGCGGCCCCGCACGCACCGCACTCCGCCTCAAATACTGCGGCTTCATGTTCCAGACCTTCCACCTCATCCCCTATCTCACCGCCATCGAAAACGTCCAACTCCCGCTGATCACCACCGGGATCAACAGCCGCAGCCAGCGCGAACTCGCCGAAAAATGCCTGAAGACCGTCGGCCTCGAGGAGCGGCTCGGTCAGCCGGCCGCAAAGCTCAGCGTCGGAGAGATGCAGCGCGTCGCACTCGCCAGGGCGCTCGTCAACCACCCCGCCTTGATCCTCGCCGACGAGCCCACCGCCAACCTCGACGAAGAAACCGCCACCAAAGTCGTCGACTTCCTCCAGACCTTTCGAAACGAGGGAGTCGCCATCATCCTTGTCACCCACGACACCGAACTGGGCGACGCTGCCGACCGCGTCATTCGCCTGAAGCGCGGCAAGGTCGTCGAGCCCACCGGACCACAGGACTGACCCCATGCGTTTCTACCACCTCGCCTGGAAAGAACTGTGGCACCGAAAGGCCGGCACCCTGCTCATCCTGGCCGGCGTCACCGCCTGTGTCGCGCTCATCGTCTGCATGCAGGTCCGCGCCGCGCTCGCCATCGAAAAAATGCGCCGCGACATGCTCCGCGCCGGACGAAACATCATCGTCCTCCCGCGCGGCCTCTCGCTCCATGACTACCGAAAGGGCAAGCTGGGCACCGCCACCCTGCCGCAGTCCGACATCAGCTTCCTGGCAAAGGCCGCTGCCAGCGGAGACCTCCCGGCCCGCAGGTTCCTCGGCAGCCTCCAGCGACGTACACCCATCCAGGGCCAGGACCTCGTCCTGGTCGGCCTGACCGCCGAACAGGACCCCCTCGCCACAGCCCAGGAACTGGCCGCCGTCGAGCCGCGCATCGAGATCGGCCAGGCAGATCTCGGCTGCGAGGCCGCCCGACGGCTCGACGTCGATCCAAAGGCCCCGCAATTCATCTTCCTCGGCACCCCCCCGCGCTTCACCCGGCTCAAGGTCCGGCGCGTCCTCCCGCCCTCCGGCACCGTCCAGGACGACAAGGTCTTCGTCGACATCGCCGTTGCACAGAAGCTCTTTGGAGTGGGAAACGTCATCAACGTGATCGAGGCCATGAGCCTCACCTCCGCCACCGCCGACCTCAAAGCCCTGGAGGACCAGATCGCCCGCCGCCTCGCCGGCGAACGCGGCCAGCCGCGCGTCAACGTCTACCACCGCGTCGCGCTCGCCGTCGGCCGCGCCCGCGCAGAGCACAGCATCCGGACCAACACCACACTGTTCAGCGCGCTCGCATTGATCTTCGGAGTGATTATCATCGCGGGCTACGCCGTGCTCAACGCTCGCGAACGACGCCGCGAAATGGGCATCCTGCTTGCCATCGCCGCACGCCCCAGGCACCTGGCCGGCTTCTTCCTTCAGAAGATGCTGCTGCTCGGTGTGCTTGGCGGAGCGCTCGGATGCCTGATCGGAGGGGCCGTCGGCGTTCGCTCGAAGTCCGCCGCTCTTGCCGCCATCGCAGACACCATCCGCCCTGCGATCTGGAGCGTCTACACCGTTGCCTTTCTAGTGGGCATTGCCCTGGCCGTGCTCCCCAGCCTGGCCGGCGTCTACATCGCCGCACGAACCGATCCTGCCGACACCCTACGCGACCTCTGACCGCCGCCGATGCTCCCGCCGGAACAGCCTGCGCCACAACCGCCACAGGCCCAGGCCCGCCAACAGACAGACCAGCGGCATCAACGGATGGCGAAACCGGCCCGTCGCCTGCGGCCCGCCCGACGCCACCAGAAGATACAGCCCGATGAAAAACACCCCCACCGCCGCACGGTTCTCCACGAAATCCCGAGTCAACAGCCCCACTGCTGTCAGCAGCAGCGTCACCCCCAGCAGCACACCCAGCGCCGCGTTCGTCCAGAACGCCGCCGGCCGCTCCCGATAGAGCGTCTCCGCCGCTCCCCACATCCCTTCGTCCACCACCGCGCCCAGAAGCCCTCCACCCTCCGGGTACTGCCCGAACAGCTTCAGCAACTCGAACCCGCCGGGGTCCAGCATCGTCCGGGCCATCCCCTTCAGGTGGATCTGCGCGTACAGCGCCAGGTGACTGCGCACGATCTGCGCCCCCTCACGCCGCATAAACCGATAGCGCCGGGCGCGGTCCCACGTCCGCTGACCGGGGTGGCTCCGCAGGTACAACGCCTCGTCCCGATAGCCCAACTCTTTCTGAACATCGTAGTAAGGCTGGCCGCGCTCCGCCGCCAGCACCGACGCACCCTGGTAGAAATAAAGGTTCACATCCGCCACCGACGAAAATCCCCAATACCCTGTCCGCGCCGCGTTCCGAACCTGCCACCCACCCACCAGCGTCACCGACACCGCCAGGAACAGGAACGCGTGAGCCAGCCGCCGACGGCTCTTCGGCTTGCTCAGCGCCGCTCGATATAACAGGCAGAACGCCACCAGCAGCACCAGCCCGTAGCCGATCGGGCGTACGTACGCCGACGCCACCATCGACAACGCACACCCCACCACATCCCACCCCCGCACCCGCGCCAGGTACCGCACCAGGAACAACAAAGACAGCGACAGCAGAAACGTGTACAACGTCTCCGTCAGAAGCAAGCTCGAATACACCACCGACAGCGGCTCCAGCGCGTACAGCAGCGCCGCCAACAGAGCCACCGCCTCGCGCTCGAACAAACGCCGCGCGATCTGATAAACCAACCACACCGTCACGCAGTTCAGCATCACCTGCAGCGCCACCGTCACCGGCTCCGCCGGGTCAGCCAGCCGCCCCAGCAGAAGGAACACCGGGTACCCCGGCGTCCGCATCAGCTCCGGCCGGCCACCGCGCTCGAACCGCCCCGACCGACCCAGCTCGTCCGACAGCGCCACGTACGACTTCGTGTCCGGCGCGTGATGCGACTGTGGATCCGCCGTCACCAGCGCCGCCGCCAGCGGCACCACCCCCCGCACCGCGAACGCCAGCAGCAGCACCCCCCACACCACCGCTCGACCCGTCCGTTCCTTCAATCCATCCTCCTCGCTCGGGCGCCCGCCCGCCGCCAGACTCTAGCGCCTCGCCGTCCACCCGTCAACACGCCAGGACCCTCACCCCCGCCACCGGCGCTCCATGTACCGCGCGTCCAGCCGCACCCCCAGCTCTCGACGAAGGTCCGGCTCGGCGTCTGCCAGGTTGTGCAGCTCGTCCGGATCGCTCGTCAGGTCATAGAGCTCCGTCCGGTCGTTGTAGTTCTCGATCAGCTTGTGCGTGCGCGTACGGATCAACCGGAAGCGGCGCAGCGCGCTCACCACGTCCTCCCGGTGCTCGGCCCGCTCGCCGCGCAGCACCGGCCCCACAGACCGCCCGTCGATGGCCTGCTGTGCCGGCAGACCCGCCAGATCGCACAGCGTGGGGTTCACGTCGATCAGCTCCACCAGCGCGTCCGACACCCGTCCCCCCGCGATGCCCGGCCCGGCAATGAGCAGCGGCACCCGCAGAGCCGCCTCGTACGGGACCGACTTCTTGTACAGCCCGTGATCGCCCAGCATCTCACCGTGATCGCTCGCAAACACCACCACCGTGTTGTCCAGCATCCCGCGCCCCTCCAGCGCGTCCATTATCTTGCCCACCGCGTCGTCAATCGCCGAAATCGCTCCGCAATACTGCCGCCGCGCGATCGCCGTGTCCTCGTCGCTCAGCGCGATCAGCCGCTCCGCCACCCAACCGGCCTTCCCCTCCAGCGTGTCCTCGATCGGCGCCGGCATCGGCGCTCCGCGGTACCGCTCCGCGTACTCCGTCGGCGGGTCGAACGGATCGTGCGGGCCCACGAAACTCACGAAGTAATACCACGGGAAGTCATCCGGCACGTCCGCCAGCCACTCGGCCGCGCGGTCGCCGATGTACACGTCCTCAAACGCCTCCGTCGGCAACACTGAGTCGTGCAGCGCATCCTTCACCCAGCCCGTCCTGCTGCGGGCCGCGTAATCCTCGTGGAACCGCTCGAACAGGCCCCGCTCCGCCAGCCAGAACCCGTACGGCCCGTGCGGGGAGGGCACCGTCCCCGCGTGCATCTTCCCCTCGCACTCCTCCGGATGCGTGAAGCCCCAGCCGAAAGCGCACGGCCGGTCCCCCCGCCGACCGTTGTACGGATCGGGCTTCGCCAGGTCCAGCTTCCCCACGCACCCCACCCGATAGCCGTGGTCGCGCAGACGCTGCATATACGTCGTCGCGTGCAGCGGCAGGTAGCACGAATTGTCCAGCGACCCCAGATGACACGGCTGAAGCCCCGTCGCCAGACCGATCCGCGCCGGCGCACAGACCGCCGCGTTCGTGCAGCAGTGCGTGAACCGCACCCCCCGCTCCGCCAGCCGGTCCAGGTTCGGCGTGTCGATGAAGTCCGAACCGGCACAGCCGACGTAATCGAACCGGTGCTGGTCGTCGAAGATGAACAAAATGTTCGGCCGAGAGTCGGTTGTGCTCATCAGTGCTCCTTATCCCACCCACACCGGCGAGCAGACCGCCAGATGCCCGTCCGCCTGGGTCACACGACAGTGATAAAACGACGGTGCCTCGGACCGGTCCTCGAACTCCACGACGCACGCATCCGCGCCCGGCCTCTCCTGGTGCAGCACCTCTCCGTCCCGCATCAGCTCCACCTTCGCAATAGCGCACGTCCCGTGCACCTCCGCCGCCAGCCGTCGCTCGGCCGACATCGACACCTCCGACCCCATCGCCGCTCCGTTCACCGTGAACCGCAGCGCGATCCGCGCGCCGGTCAGCGCATACGTCCGGCGCGCCCGCAGCGCCTCGAACAACCCCCGCCGGGTCAGCTCGTCCGCCCACACCGCACACAGCCCGCCCCAGTAGGGCCGCGGCTCCTTCGCCGACCCGCCCGGACGGCCGCTGTGTGTGTCCGAACCCGCCGTGAAGCCGAACCGGAGGCCCTTTCGAAGTCCCGCCAGAACGCCTTCTTCGCGCCGGGCCCCGACCAGCGGCCGGTCCCCCGCGTCGTGCCCCTCGCTCGATCCGTGCATCGACCACAACTCCACCAAGCGGTCAACGTCCGTCTCCATCGCCGCCCAGTCCGTGCCCGGCACGTGCAGATCGAGTGCATAGCCCGGATGATGGCTGACGACCAACGCATCCGCACCGCGCACCGCCTCGTACAGCCCCATCGGCGTGGCGTAACGCGCGTCGTCGATCGGCAGGTACGGCGCGTCCCCGCCCAGGTAGTGCACCACCTTGTCGCCGTAGTGCGAGTGCTGCCACTCGAACGACAGCAACGTCACGAACCGCCCCTCGTCGAGGTAGGTCTCGTTCAGAAGCTTCGCCGCCAGCCACTTGTCATTGTCCAGGTACGAATGTACCTGCACCGGCACGGCCAGAAAATCAAGCCGCTTGTCCTCCACGGCCCAGCGATAGACGTCGGCCGTATAGCCTTCCGCCTGGCTGTTCAGGTCGTGGGCGTGCAGGTCCCCGAAGTAGAGCTGCGGACCGTCGCACGGCAGGCAGGGATTCGACCGGGCTCGGCCGTCCGACGTCTCCACCACCAGCGGTCCCCCGCCCACGCCGGGCAGCGTGACCCCGCCCAGCCCCTCGTGCAGGTGCGCGCTCACCGCGTCTCTGCCACAGCGGAGGTCCACCGCACCGTCGACCGGCACCCGGTTGTCGAACGCATCCCGCGACGTCACCGTCGCCCGAACGCCCGCGCCCGCCCGAGCCGTCCCCGGCACGAACACGTCCAGATGATCGACCTCGCCCGGCAGCACGCGTATCACCACCGGCTCGGGCAGGCGCATCAGCGGCTCGCCACTGCCCATGTCGATCACCACCTTGAACTCCTTCCGCCCGGCCAGCGGCGTCCATTTGAACCCCGCCGTGTGCCCGATGCGAAGCCGTACCTCCGCCTCCTTGCCAAGCTCCCGGGTCGTCCGGAATCCCGGCCCATCCATCGCCTCCACCCCCTCCGGCGCGACGAGTTCTACGAACCCGGGCTGCGCCGCGTCCTTCGTCTGGGGACGCGTGCCCAGCGGCGACTGGCCCGGCGTCCAGAACAGCACCTCCGTCCCCGCCGGCAGGCCCGCTGAACCCGCGCGGAACCACAGCTCGAACGGCGCCTCCCCGCCAGCGGGCACCTCGCAAGGCGCCGCCCCCGCCGTACCCAGCGCCGCACCGCAGTACAGCGACTCATCCGCGAACGCGTCCATCTCCGCCTTCTCGATGCGGCCCGACCGCCGCTCCGGCAGCCATCGGCTCCGGAACGTCACGCGCTGCCCATAGTCGAAGTCGTCGACGGGGTGCCGCGTCGGCTCCCACACCGGCCCTTCCAGCGCCGACCGGAACCGCTCCCTCAGCTCGGGCCGGCCCAGCACCTCGAAAATCTCCGCCCAACGCCGCCGCTGGTTCTCATGCGCCAGCAGCGGCCCGAACCCCAGCCGAAGATACGTCTTGATCGCCGGCACCCGATAGTCGTCCGTCAACAGCCACGCCCGGTCCAGCCCCTCCTGTTTTATCCGGTGCAGCGCCGCCAGCGACACCCAATACCCCAGCCGCTTCCCCTGGTGCGCGATTCGGGCGCCGACGTAATGCACCGCGCCGGCGTCCGCCATCTTCGCCGGATGCCGCCAGGCCGACGCCGTCGCCACCGGCTCCTCCCCGCACAGCACGAAGAAGATCCGCCCCGGCCGGAACGCGGGGTCCGCCCGCATCAGGTGCTCGAAGTTACAGTGACCCGCCGGCTTGCCGAACGACTCGTTGATGATCTCTTCCCACGCCGTCGCCCAGCCCGGCCGGAACGTCGCCAGCCAGTGCCCCGCCGGTAACTCCACCCGGGGCAGGTCCCCCAGCCCGGCTCGCACCATCACCAGTTGTGGCGAAAAACCGTCCGGCTCCGGCATACACGGATCCTCCACGCTAAAAGGTCGGCGGATTATAAAGCGCGGAAGTTGCTCCCGCAACCCGGGGCCGGGCGAGCGGGCTCAGATCAGAGCGGTGCTGAAGTAGCGCTCGGCACGGTCCGGCAGAACCGTAATCACGTTTTTCCCCGGCCCCAGCTCGGCTGAGACCTTCAGCGCCGCCCATACGTTCG
>Ga0272441_10011148_pt1 | contig 13409 bp, 12 predicted proteins | sample SSMProp6N_FD_193582 | JGI IMG/M metagenome (GOLD analysis project Ga0272441, IMG submission 193582) | Marine sediment archaeal communities from Little Sippewissett salt marsh, Falmouth, MA, United States - SSM-Prop-6N | ecosystem: Environmental > Aquatic > Marine > Wetlands > Sediment ... | reverse complement strand
CATGAATTTACGACGTTTATATCTCATCCGGTAATATACAGCACAAATCACTCGTCCATACAAAAAGGCGGGACCTGTGCCCGGTTAATTTTAATATCTTTCCACACATTACCGGTGACGTAAGGTTCCGTAGGCAGCCACATCTCAAGTTTATGCCGTGAAGAAAAATCAAGAACCATCATCGAACCGGCCAGCCGGCCGTCATCGTCAAATATACCGGCTGCGTATAACAATTTCCCGTCCTCGTACATTTTTTGCGCTGATTGTAGATGCGCCTCGCGCACTTCCATTCTGCGCTGCAGCGCCCCCTCATCCTTACCATCATAAGCGATAATGATAAACTGCATATTGACCTCCTTGTTTTATTCATAAAATTAACTGCAAAAAAAATATTAAATAGCTAGCAGATAAACTGTCATTGTTGCCTGCACAATAGAAACCAAAAGTGTTGAAAAAAGAATGAATATTGAGATAGGCGCCCTGAATTCCTTGCGGCCCTTTTTAATAAACCACATATGCGCCGTAAAGACGAACAAACCGGCAAAACTTAACACAAAAGAAAAAACCAAGCCGACAAAAGTAAACCGGGAAACCAGAACCAGTCCATAAAGGACGAGAAACAATAACGGGAAATGCAGCAGTAGAAAACCGCCGATGTCGCCGGGCAACCTGAACAGGTCCCATTCCCTCCAGTATGCGGAATCGATTTCATGGTTGATCAACAGTACAGCGTTGAGCAAATAAATCCAGAATAATATGTTTTGCATGACTTGCTCCACGGATAGTTAATGTATGTGCGTTCATTTTATCCGGGTCTAAAAGGCGTCTGAAAACATTTATTTTTTTTTGAAATTTTAAGATCAATTATTAAAACGTAATTAAATAGAAGGGAAAAAGCAAGAGGGTTTTAAAATATTTTAATAAATTTAAACAAATGAAACACATATTTAAGGCAGCTACCCGATAATTTTAGTGTACGAAAAAAACCCATCCATGACCTGTGAAGTTCCGTTGTCATTAAATTTCATTTTTTCACCTGGGATGAAATATTCTGGTGAAACAGGTCGGATATTTTCAATATAACATAACTTTCCACTTGCATCTTATCTGTGGTATAATTATTATATTATTAACAATCCAGCAACGAAACACCCGCATTCTAAGAATTTTTATCCCAGCCGGGTATACGATTTTGTATTTATTGGCCGATTTGTCCCGCAGTTTAAAGAGGAAAAGTGTATATTCGTCTGATTATTTGAGAAAATTTTTTAATTGAATATAACGGAACACAAAAGGAGTCAAAATGCCGAAACACGATGACATAAACAAAGTAATGATCATAGGTTCGGGCCCGATCATCATCGGTCAGGCGTGCGAATTCGATTATTCGGGCACCCAGGCGTGCAAAGCTCTGCGGTCGCTGGGGTACAAAATAGTGCTGGTAAATTCCAATCCCGCCACTATCATGACCGATCCGGGCATGGCGGACATTACCTACATCGAGCCGCTGAACGTCGATTATCTGACCAAGATCATTGAAAAGGAACGCCCGGACGCGCTGCTGCCGAACCTGGGCGGTCAGACCGGCCTGAATATGTCATCGGAACTGGCAAAAAAGGGCGTACTGGAAAAGTACGGCGTCAAAGTGATCGGCGTGAACATCGACGCGATCGAACGCGGCGAGGACCGCACCGAGTTTAAAAACACCATGACCAAACTTGGCATCGAAACGCCCCGCAGTAAAGCTGTGAATACGGTCCCGGAAGCGGAAAAAATAGCCGATGAACTGGGTTACCCCGTGGTCGTCCGGCCGGCGTATACCATGGGCGGAACCGGCGGCGGCCTGGTTTATAACGTGGAGGAATTACAGACCATTGCCGCTCGGGGACTGGCCGTCAGCCTGGTCAACCAGGTGCTGATCGAAGAGTCCGTGCTGGGCTGGGAAGAACTGGAACTGGAAGTCGTTCGCGACGCCAAAAACCAGATCATCACCGTCTGTTTCATCGAGAACGTCGATGCAATGGGGGTACACACCGGCGATTCATACTGCACCGCGCCCATGCTGACCATAACTCCCGAATTGCAGAAACGGCTGCAAAAGTACTCTTATAATATTGTGCAAGCCATCGAGGTTATCGGCGGCACCAACATTCAGTTTGCCCACGATCCCAAAACCGGGCGCGTTGTGGTGATCGAGATCAATCCGCGCACCTCGCGGTCGTCCGCGCTGGCGTCCAAAGCCACCGGGTTCCCCATTGCCCTTGTATCGTCGTTGCTGGCCGGGGGTATGACCATGGATGAGATCCCCTACTGGCGCAAAGGTACCCTGGAAAAGTACGAACCGTACGGCGATTACGTTGTCGTCAAGTTTGCCCGCTGGGCCTTTGAAAAATTCGAAGGTGTGGAAGACAAGCTGGGCACGCAGATGCGGGCCGTCGGCGAGGTGATGAGTCTCGGCAAAAATTACAAAGAAGCCCTGCAAAAAGCCATCCGCTCGCTGGAGATCGGCCGGTCGGGTCTGGGTTTCGCCAAAGATTTTAACAACAAATCCCTGGATGAGTTATATAAAATGCTGAGTTTCGCGACCAGCGAACGCCAGTTCATTTTGTACGAGGCGCTGCGCAAAGGCGCGGACATTCAGAAACTGTATCAATTGACCAGCATCAAACCCTGGTTCATCGAACAGATGCGGGAACTGGTCCTGTTGGAAAACGACATATTAAAATCAAAAGGCGGCCTGCCGCCGGATGACCTGCTCATCCGCGCCAAAAAGGACGGCTTTGCCGATAAGTATCTTGCCAAATTGCTGAATATACCGGAAAAGGACATCCGGGAAAAACGCCTGTCACTGGGCGTGGCCGAAGCGTGGGAGCCGGTACCCGTGAGCGGCGTGGAAAACGCGGCCTATTATTACTCCACATACAACGCGCCCGATCAGGTCAGCGTCAGCGACAATAAAAAAATCATGGTATTGGGCGGCGGACCAAACCGTATCGGTCAGGGCATAGAATTCGACTATTGCTGTGTGCACGCGGCCTTCGAGATCAGGGAATCGGGATTGGAATCGATTATGGTCAACTGCAACCCGGAGACCGTATCAACGGATTACGATACTTCCGACAAATTGTATTTCGAACCGCTGACCGTGGAAGACGTGCTGAGCATTTACAACAAGGAAAAACCGGAAGGCGTCATTGTGCAGTTCGGTGGACAAACGCCGCTGAACATTGCCGCTGAACTGGCCGCCAACGGGGTCAATGTATTGGGCACATCGCCGGACACCATTGACCTGGCCGAGGACCGCGACCGGTTCCGCAAGATCATGCAGAAACTGGGCATCCCGCAGCCGGACTCGGGTATGGCCAGCACGCTTCCGGAAGCGTTGAAAATCGCGGACAAGATCGGTTATCCGCTGATGGTGCGTCCCTCCTACGTTCTGGGCGGCCGGGCCATGATGATCATCCTGGACGAAAACATGCTGAGAAATTATATCGAGGCGGCGGTGGACGTGTCACCGGAACGGCCGATCCTGATCGACAAGTTTCTGGAAAACGCTGCCGAAGTCGAAGCGGACGCCATTGCAGACGGCACGGACGCGTTTGTCCCGGCTATTATGGGACATATCGAATACGCCGGTATTCATTCCGGTGACTCGGCCTGTGTCATCCCGACGGTCAATATTAAGGAAGAACACCTGAAAACGATTCACCGGTACACACGGGAGATAGCCATCGAACTGGGGGTTGTCGGATTGATGAATATTCAATACGCCATCTCTGAGGATGTGGTGTACATCCTCGAGGCCAATCCCCGCGCCTCCAGGACCGTGCCGCTGGTGTCCAAGGTGTGCAACATCCCCATGGCCAAGATCGCCACGCAGATCATGCTGGGTAAAAAGCTATCGGACTTTGATCTTCGGGAGAAAAAATTCAAACATTTTGGCGTCAAGGAAGCGGTGTTCCCGTTCAACATGTTCCCGGAAGTCGATCCGGTGCTGGGCCCGGAGATGCGCTCCACCGGCGAAGTACTGGGACTGGCGGACTCGTTCGGACTCGCCTTTTTCAAGACACAGGAAGCCGCCGGAGGCGCTCTGCCGACAAAAGGCTCTGTGCTGATCACCATTGCCGACCGGGACAAACACCTTATACTTGACGCGGCAAACCGGTTCAGTGACCTGGGTTTCAAAATACTGGCGACGACCGGCACGCAAAAGTTCCTGGCGGAGAACGGCATTGAAGCAGAGCGGGTGCAAAAACTGGTTGAGGGCCGGCCGCACATTGCGGACGCCATCAGGAACGGCGAGATACAATTGATCGTCAATACCCCCAAGGGCAAATTAAGCGAAATGGATGATTCCTATCTCCGTAAGGCGGCGATCAATTACAAAATACCGTACATTACCACCACTACGGCTGCGAAAGCCGCGGCCATCGGTATTGCCGCGGTGAAAAGCGGAAAGGCCGAGGTCAAATCGCTGCAGGAGTATCATAAGGAGATTGAGTAGGCAGTTTTGGGGGCGCTTTTGTGCGTTGCAAATTTACCGCTAAAAGCACAAAAGTCTGTCATTTCGATCTCCGAGAGAAATCTTAAATTGCTTTACGTGAACTGTTACTTTAAAAAGCTTTAAGATTTCTCGTCGCTGCGCTTCTCGAAATGACAGATTGAGACGACGCCCCGGGGCGTTTCATCTTGAGATTTTTTGTACTTTTTCATATGTCCGTGTTACATATAGACGACACCCCGGGGCGTGGACGGTGCAATTTGATAATAATTCTACATTTCCGCATCCGTTTTAAAACAATTTTTTTCGAGTTCCGCGCCAAGTCTCGGATAGGCCGCCTTTATCGCGTTTATAATTACATCCCTGGCCTTTATTAACCTAAAGCGGGTATATTCCTTTTTGTCCCCTGTTACAGGTAACACGTTATTAAAATCCTCAACCGGTTTCGCGTTATAGGTATACTCAAAAAACTCCCAGTTCAGTATTTCCAAAACGAAAAAATTGGGGAAATTACCGGGTATATTCAGCAGGGCCTTCCAGGCGGGCAATTCATCGTTTATGTGTTTGATCCTTTTTGCCACATCTTTTTCAATTTCAAGTTGCTCCGTTCCCATCAATTTATGCCGGCATCTCAGGCCGTTTTCCGCCTTTTTTAAGAGTCCGGTTTTGTCGAATCCCATATCTAAAAATCCGGCAGGAGTTGGATTCAACAAAATAACCAGCACACGGTGATCCGGGCCGCCGGTCAGGAACGGGTAAAACTCCCTTACTTCTGGAATATTCAACAATTTATAATACACCGGCGCGAAAATTTCGTATTTCATGTATTCATGCGAATCATTTGAGTGGTTAATAACAACCTGGTCATTTCCCCGGACCGGAAAAAAGATAACGGACGAATACACTACTATATCACCTGACACGGCTAGGACTTTTTCCCGGTTCAGGTTCTTCAATGTATCGCGCACCTGCTGCGGTATGTAAAAGATGTCCTTCTCATCACGGGGCCTGTCTCTTACTCTCAAAGGCGCGGAAATTTTCACAGCCGGTTTAAATATATTTTCCAGCGGCGACTTGCCAACACCGGAATGCCCGATGAGCATTATTGTTGTTTTCATGCCACCCTCAAATTATTTTATATAGATCCGTTCCGGCATTCAATCCTTGATAACCGGAATGTTGCCAAGCATCAAAATCCAATCGTTTCCCGGGCCGGAATCTCCCGGCGGATCAAAAGTCCGCGCAGCTTTATTATTAGTATACGGTGAATTCTTTTCCTGCCGGTATTCGTTGTTCCGCGGATCATACCACCGCGCCGATACGGATTGCGCCGTTAGTTTCCCCATGTTCACTATATACGCGGCATCGCTGCCCGAGTAGATCAAAGCAAGACTGCTGTTTTTTGTCATGGCAGCCTGAATATGAGTATCGTAATTGTCCGAGTTTCCTTTTAGGATCAGACTCTGGTCCGGTACGAGTTTCAAAAAGTCATCACCCAGCCCGCGAAAAAACCGGCCAAGGTAACCAATTTGTACATAGCCGTCATATAAAAGCGCGTCCCTCCAGTTTCCACTGCACCGCAGCGAATCCTTTAATCCGTCCCACATACCGCCGGCGCCGTAGGTGTGCCCGAACGCGCCGGCCAATATTGTAAAACAGGCCCGGCGTCTTATGTGAAAAGGTGTTGCCCCGCAATGGTCCTTATTCTTCTCATACCACGCCTCGGCATCCAGGGTTGGCTTGGGCGGCAGCAGACTGTAATCGTAACTTGTGGCGTCCCACACGGTCCAGTTTCTTTTATCATGTCTCGGCAGGTCGGCCGGACAACACCATTGGGACGTCTGCCAATTATTAAAATCGACAATTTGCAAATCATTGTCCAAAGAGGTGCCCCGTTTATAGTCCGCATGTACCGTGAGGAGTTTACAGCCGGTGTCACCATCACGTATCCCTTTTACAAGGGCATTCAGCTTTTCATCTGGAATCGGCCCTTTTCTGTGATGTCCTCCGGCCTCGCCGGCCGTAAGCCAGATAATGTTATTCCTGTTTCTGTATCTATATCCCAATTCGTACCCACGTTTATAGAGTTCCGGGGGGTTGCCTCGTAATACATCTCGATACCAGCCGGTGACCATGCCGATATAAATATCCCTTGTTGCGGCATAATCAACTATTTCATCGACAGTATCGTATTCATCCGGGTAAGCGATCAGTTGGATAACATTATATCCTTTTGAAGCGTGATCATCAAGAATTCTTTGGATTTTTTCGATAGATAAATTTTTCCATTTCCACATGGTCGCGCCAATCCAGACAAACGGGGATCCATCTTCTTTAACAAGAAATCTGTTGTTGGAAGAGATACTGAGTTTCTGCGTATCCGAGGAAAAGCTTAAAGAAATGAATAATATAACAACAAGAAATGTAAAGGTTACTTTTGCCATTTGTATTTTTCCTTTAATTTGGTAAAAACTTAAATTACAGGAGTTTCCTCATTCATTTTCATAGATGAAAAAACCGTATAAAAAAAATTGACGCGAACAGTGTTTATATTTTATACGCGCCTGATTACCGCATTTTTCTTCCGACCTCTGTACAAAGATATTGGCTCGCAAAATAAAAAGTTTGTCAAATTTTCCCGGCAATCAAAACTCCCTGCCCAGTTTTTCCTCAAGCCTGAACACCTCAACGGCATTTTCCCTGAATACTCTTCGAACGATCTCAAAGGCGACCTCCCGGTTCAGCAATCCCCGTTGAATCCTTTTCGCCAATACCTCGGCGACAACCGATTTTCCGAATTCGAGCGATCCCGTGGCTTCTTCAATGAAAGCGCAGTCCCCGCCCCAGAAAAACTTGTTATAGGGAACGGTATCAAACATCTCGTCCAGGGCGTGAACGGCCTCTTCGCGGGATATCTGCGGCAGCCAGACAAGGTCCAGATACACATTGGGGAACATTTTACTCAATGCCGCGTATTCGCCCGTCCAGGGATAGCCGCCATGAAACAACACGAACTTTGCCTCGCGGTATTTCAGGAACAAATTGTTCAACTTGACCGGTTTACCGTTCTCAAGATTATTGCCATTTCCCGCCAGATAACCAGTATGGATCTGGACCGGCAGGTCGTATTCAATCGATTTTTGAATGACCCGGTGAAACATAAAATCCTGCAATTTTTTGGCTTCTTCCCGGGTCAGTTTTGCCGACGGTTTATTAAACAATCTCCGGGCTTGTTCATACGGCACATCCTCATAAACCAGGGTCCTTGAATAAGCCATGGAATTTTTCACACAAACAGCTTTGTGATCCAAGTTCTTCTGAAACAGAAAATTACAGAATTTAAGGTAATCGTCAAGTCTGTTGATCGTAAATCCTGCTTTTTTTGCCTCTTTATACAATGACGGCAAATCATCCCCGGTCGCGGGACGACTGCTGACCTGCATAACCAGCGGATTGATATGAAACACCAGCGCGAAATATTTTTCGTCCACCTCGGTATTGAACGGTTTCCAGTACTGGTCAATAAACATCAACTCAAATCCCGCTTTATGAAAAGCGGTATCGAACCATGTCCGGTAACCGTTGTAATTTTTGTTAATCTGTGAGGACAGCCCGGAAATATTGGTTTGAGTAAAATACAGATCATTAAAGTCATACAGTTTTTGAAAACCTTTTATAAAATGGCCGTAATAACTGGTATTCCGGGTGTAATTCAAGAATCGCCCAAACAGTTCCCATTGCTCGTCCAGGCTGAGTGAATCGAGCGAACCCATATCCAGCCGGGACGCCCCGGCGGAAATCACATCCGCCATCAGATAACTGACGTGCAGCAAATGAAAAAATTGGTAGTTATGAATACCATACTCCTCGGGCCAGTGCTGGTGCTCATGCGTATTGATCACCTTTACCTGATCGGCATAGTCCTTTATTTGGTTATACGTGGTTTGCTGTTCATTCGTTTGCTGACAGGAAAAAATGAACAAGATACTGATGATAATGGATGTGAAAATAATTTTAAATACGGCAGGTTTCATGGCTAAAATTCCCTATAATTATTAATTCGGTTTGATTGTTAATGAAAAATTAACTGCAGGAATTCTAAAAATCGTTGAATGACATGTTTGAATTTAGCTATTTTATGTCAATTACGCAAAAAATAAAACATGGTAAAAGAAATGTTAGGCTATCCGGAAAGTTTATATTCCATCGGAGGATTATTTCAAATCTGACGGCACAACAGCCAGGTTCTCTTAAATGCTTTTTATTACATTTATTAGCATGTCTGATTAACAAAATGAATATAAAACATATTTAGAATAAAATCCTTTTAAATTTGTTTTATTTATTAAAATGAAATAAAGGAGGATTAAAAAATGTCAACTGATATTGAACTGATCGAAAAGAAAGAACAGAGAACCCTTATTATCAGGGATTCCGTCGGGATGTTAAAACTGCCCAAAGTGATGGGACCGGCCTATAAAAAAATATTCGAATATTTAAAAGAAAAGGACTTTGAGCCGACCGAAGCGCCATTCACCGGTTACCAGGTCGATAACTGGGATGAAGCTATAAATATGAGCGGCTTAAAAATGTTAATGAGCGTATTCACAAAAAAATGGGACATTGAGATGGGATTTGAAGTCCCTGACCATATTGAGGAACACGGTAACATGGAAATAAAATCCCTGCCCGCCGGTGAATATCTGCAGGCTTTACATGTCGGTCCTTATCAAAAAGTCGGACAGGTCTACAAGCGAATGTACAAATACGCAAAGGAACATAATCTAAAACTTGGCGATAAAAGTCTTGAATTTTACCTCAATGATCCGGGAAAGACAACAAAGGACAAACTGGAAACCCGTGTTCTTGTTCCGGTTGTGAAATAAGCAGTCCGGTTTTAGTTTTCAGACCCGGCCCCGAACTTGTCCAAAGCCTCCAAAACCGCACTGACGATTGTTTCATCAGGGGGTAAATCTTTGGTTACGCCGGAATCCTCGATATACTTCAGGAAAACATTATAAACTTTGATCGCCAGAATGGCCTGATGTGAAGTATTTTGGGGAACGACCCCTTCCGGGAAACACCCGGCGCGCTCCTGTAGAAACTGAGCGGCGGCTTTTACGGCCGAATGCAGCTTGCGGTCCCGCATTGTGGAATAACTAAATTTCCAGCGGGCTATACGCTGATTGATCAGGATCTTTTCAGCCTTACCCGCCTCAATCCCGGCCGCGGCGAAGACCCGGCAGTCATAGTTGCGGCAGGTTAACGGACGAAACTCATAGATGGAACACTTTTCATCGACCAGCATCGGGCAGCGGCCGTTTTCATCGTAACCCATCAGCACATGACCGGAGGGCAGACCGGGCGCCGGGAACAGGAGTTCTCCGGGTATTCGGGAAAGCGTATTGGTCTCTTCGGGTCTGACATGAATAAAGTAAGACGCCTTGCAGCAGGCGTTGCACTCGCCGCAGGGTACGTCAATTCCGTTATCTTTGATCTGCGCGCTCCGTATGCGACCCAGCCATGAAGAGAAATCGCCGGCGGACAGATATTGCTGTACTGACATATCCGAATCTCCAAATATCATATAATATTAAATATTAATTCTTAACATCATGTCGGCTCATAGGTCCACAATTATATAAAATATTTAATCTTTATACAATTCATTTTTTGGTTTTAACACTTTATTTGCAGCGAAAATCTATTATTTATACGCCGGGATTTATAAAAATTGGAAAGATTTTACCCGTACCGGATCAGCAATGCCGCATTATAGCCAATAAGGAAACAGGAAAACCTCGGCGGGCAGGGATAAATCTAACAAAACATTTTGAAAATGCTTCAACATCCCGTTATATACTAAAATTAAACGTGATCCCGATTAATATTATGAATTCATTAAAATCAATGACCTGGATGCCGTTAATTTTTTTCCGGGCATACAGGTATTTGCAAATACTATATAAACCGAACTTCCATAAAACTCTGTAATTTAATCCGGCCTCGAGGTTGAATAAATAACTTTTATAATATGATTCCGGATCCTGCTCCGACTTGGGAATATATAATTGTCCGAATCCTCCGCCGGCGAAAAAATTATCCCTTTTGTTTTTGAAAAAAGATGTCGTATAAAGCACATTCACGCACGTCATATCGGATATTTCATATAAATGTACAGGCTCCGGGCTGTTGGTGTAATACTCGCCCGATATAGAAAGCGCAATCGGATACTTTTGATGACGAACATCCAAAGTCAACTGACCTCCTCCCAGCTTGTTCAGGGGTGAGCGCTCGTCCTGAAAACCGCCCTGGCCACATCGAATTGTAAAAAATAATTTTTTGTTTTTCGTCTTTGGTTCTTTATTTGAATCGGGTTTAGCTGCAACGGAATAAAAATTGGTTCCCTGAGAGTATGAATTTTCTATATACAGGTTAAGGGGAATCACAGACAAAAAAAATAAAATAACTGTTTTGTGATACATTTTCTCCAAACTCCTTTAAAATTTGACCGGAAAATATAACATCGCAGAATGTATTGAACCCGCCGACACCAAGCAGATTGTTATCGATGTTGATTGAAAACGAAATTGATAATCCATTAAATAATTGGACGTATCGGACAATTAAAATCGCGCTTTAACAAACTCTACCGGCTGCCTTTCCGCAATAAAGTGATCATCGTCAAGCCTGTGAACAGTCCCATCGCGAGTATCACAAAAAGTCCTGTCGGCGAAGAGGACTTTTGCATAACAAAAATGAGGGCAACGATAGATAACATCCACAATATGACGTTGGTCACGGCCGCCCTCAAAAGTGTTTGAGACTGTAAATTTTGACCATCTTTTTCGTTACCTGTGTTCATAACAGCATCCATTCATTTATATTTGCTTGAAACCCTGGTAAAATTATTGATCCTTTTTTTGCAGCAGCCAGAGCGCGCCTTCCATCCGGTTGTTGATGATCTCACATTCCTCTGCCTGCAATTGAATAAATGCCGTGATATTTTTCTCCAGTTCGGGATGCTGCTTTGCCAGTTCCTCACCCCTTTTCCCAATCACGGTCAAATATTCCTCGTTTATGGCCACACTCAATTCCGTGGTGCTCACTTCCTTTACCAGAAGGTCTTTGTAAAAGGTCAGCTCTTTGATGGTGGTTTCATGGTTCCGGTAATGCCTGTAACCTTTACGGTTAGAAGATCCGGCATCTTTCAGATAGCCGTCGTCGATTATTATATATCCGCCTGTCTTTACCTGCGATCTCATCCGGGAGACGGTATCACGCAACGTACCGAAAATCCCTCCCAGGGATGCCAGGATAACAAGATCAAATGCATGTTGTTGGGCGGCATATTTCAGAACATCGTGGTGGATAAAATCACACAGATGAGACACATGATACTCTTCAGCTCTTTTACAGGCATCCTCAAGAAACGGCTCCATCAAATCGATTCCGGTGACTTTGAAACCAAATTTCGAAGCGATCAGAACGGAAACAGCTCCCTTGCCGCATCCCAGGTCCAGAACGGTTGTCTCTCCGGGGGCCAAATTAAGTGTACCAATTACATCAATGATCTGCTGTACCGAACTTCCCAGGCCCCACATGTCCTGCAGAAGGTACGGCATAAAAGGCAGGAGAACCTCGTCGGTTTCGAGCGAATCCGCCACCGATTTATTTGTTTTTTGGGTCATGCGAATTACCTCCCCTTTCTACTGATTTAAAAATAACGTGCATCCCACATATACTTTATTTTGCCCGGCCGGTTTCCAGCGAATACGCCCAGTCCGGACGAATGTTTTTTTCCGCCCCTTTTACGGCGGACTCGTAGTCATACCGGACTTTAAACAGTTCCGCGCGCCAGCGGCCGTTGATTTTTTCCAGCATGGCAAAGGACGCCTGCGGCGAACCGGTCTGCATGATGTGATCAACGGGGATATCATCACGGTATGCCTGCAAACCGACGCTGCCGGGATTGACCACCAGGCGACCCGTGGATAATTCCACAATCCGCGGCAGATGAGAGTGCCCGCATAGCACCACCGGCGTTTCAATCCCGGCCAGCAGGCTGTTGATCTCCTTTTCCTTGCGTAACGCGGGGAGCCCGCCTGACACGTCCTCCAGCAGGTAAAGCAGATCATCACCCGGGGAACCGTGACAGCAATAGATCTCCTCATTTATCATCGTGTCGGCCGGGAGGGACCGCAGCCAGTCCAGCGCCGCCGGTTCCAGTTGATCGCGGACATACCGCAACGTCGGGTTATCGACCTGCTCCGGGTTGCCGGGTTCGATAATCAGGCGATCCTCGTTACCCGATACGGTGACCATCTCCACCTGCCTGACCATGCCAAAAGTAGCCGCAGGATCAAGCGGACCGTAAAATACATCACCCAGGTTTACGTATGTATCGGCGCCTTTTGCTTTGCATTGTTTTAATACGGCCTGTAACGCCCGGTCATTGCCGTGTATATCGGACAGAACTGCTATTTTTTTCATCGGACTCTAGTGTTTTCAATTTGCCAGGGTATATTACTTAAAATGGTTTTTATTGTCAATAGTTATTCAATATTTTTTTTGTACTCTATTTTTCAACCTGCCAAAATGGGCGCCTCTGTCATTTCGTGTATTCCGTGGTTTAATTTTAACCGCTGAACACGCGGAAAAACACGGAACCGATCCCATCCAATTATTCTACATTGAAATGACGGTCCGAACCGAATGAAAGAATTCAAGATTTCTCTTCGCTGTGCTCATCGAAATGACAGAGTAGTGACGACGCCCCGGGGTGTTGTATTTTAAAATTTTTATCCTTTTTTTACGCCTGAGAGCCACATAGAGAACACCCCGGGGCGTGGACTTGTTATCGTCGCTGTGCTTTTCAAAATGACAGAGACAAAATTTTCCGCGTCAT
>Ga0272441_10011147_pt1 | contig 13409 bp, 12 predicted proteins | sample SSMProp6N_FD_193582 | JGI IMG/M metagenome (GOLD analysis project Ga0272441, IMG submission 193582) | Marine sediment archaeal communities from Little Sippewissett salt marsh, Falmouth, MA, United States - SSM-Prop-6N | ecosystem: Environmental > Aquatic > Marine > Wetlands > Sediment ... | reverse complement strand
GTAGGGGTATAGTGTAGGGGTATAATATAGGCTATAGGCCCATAGCATCGGACAAGCCCTACAGGCGTAACCATGATCACCCACCCCCCATCTACTCGATATCGAAGAACTCAAAACCTGTTTTTTCACCGTTGAAGGCACGGCCACCGCCGTCGACGATGTTTCCTTTTTCCTCGAAAAAGGAGAGGTGCTCGGCATCGTCGGCGAATCCGGTTGCGGCAAAAGCGTCACCGCTCAATCCATTATGCGCCTCATCCCTGTTCCCCCCGGCAAAATCGTGCTGGGAATTAATCTCTTTGCGGATTGGCTCAGGGAGGAACTGAACCCGCGTATTGAACGGCACGGCTGAAGCCGATCGGGTCAGAATTACGGTTCCGTTGAGAAGTCAAGTGATAGTTCGACCAAAGGTTTCAGTCTCGCGTCGGCTCCCTTTGTACTTCCGCCGTAGATAGTGAGTTTTCTTCCCTCGAGATCAAAAAGTGCCGTCGCCAGAGGCAAAACACTGGTAATCGCCGCGCAGGTTTATCACGAACAGCTTCTCGAACGGCACAGCGGCACCCTCGGCCATGCCTTCCAATTCGCTGAAAAATTCCGGGTAGCGGTTGCGATGAAGCGCAACCAGATGCTGGTAGCGCGCCCTGCCGGCCGGTGTTCGGCTGTAGGGCATGAAGCGGGTGTTCAGGCCGTCGTGTCCGTCAAGGGTGCGGAAAATCTCGGCCCTGAAGCTCTTGCCGATGGTGTGTCCGATCTCCCTTGGCGGGCCTTCACAATTTATAGAATGCAATGCCCTGATTCCCCATAGCGAGCAGTTCTCGGTTGGGCCGACGGCTGTTGCTTCGGTTTCATCGAGAGGATTAAAGGTATGCCCTTGATTCAGGCGCCCGGCGCTCCTCCGCCGCCCTGACGAGCGACGAATCCCTGAGTTTGAAGCCCTGAGGCCGACGGCGTTCCGGCGATCTGAGCCAGATACGTTTCACCGAGCTTTTCAATGTGGCTGTTGACATTGTCGAAGTAGTTGTAGTGCACCTGTTCTTCGTCGATAACGGCCTCGAAAATCTTCACGCTGGTGCTATCGCCGTTTTCCCTGCACACCTGCAGAAACTGATTGTACGTGTCGATAGTATTGTCCTCGAGGTTTGCATCGAAGGAAAATACAGCTTTTACTTCCTGGCCTCTTTGTGCCTTTGCCGCCGGTTCTGCTGTCGGTTCCCCGCCCAATTCCTTGATCCGTTCGGCAAACATCTCCGCGTGGCGCATCTCGTCGATGGCGATGAGCTTGACTTTCGCAGCCATATCGCCGAAATCAAGGTCGTCCAAATTGTAGTGCTGATTCATATACTGGCCGATGGCATGCAGCTCCATGCTGCGCGCCTTGTTCAGGACTTCGATGACCTTTTTCTTCCTCTGTTCCTTCGCTTTTTGTGCCATGAAACACCTCCTTGATGGTCGTGTTGAAAAAAGATGCTTTCAGTGCAGGGACCTCGCCAACGCTGAAAAGAGCCGTTCAAGGTCCTTTTCCGTGTTGTAGAGATGGGGCGCTATGCGGATCGCGTTGCCTCTGACGCTCACGAAAACCTTTTCGCGGGCAAGGTTCGGCAGCAGGCCCTCCGGCAGACCTAACGGAATCGACATCCCCAGCATGTGGGGCGCCCGAACACCGTCCGCCGGGACTTGAAACCCCAGTTCGGCGGCCTGGTCGGCAATGCGAACGGTGGTTTCCCGCAGCGTATCGGCAATGTTATCCACACCCCAATCGAGCAGTTGGGACAAAGCAGCGGCTGCGATCGGCGCCAGGATGAAGTTGCTGGCCGCGCCCATGTCGTAGCGCCGGGCGCCCGGCTGATACTCATTGCGATAGTCGACCAGGCGGGCGAAGTTTTCCGATCCGGCGCGATTAAGCCAGTTTTCTTCCAGCGGCACGCCGTGCTGCCGTCCGGGCGCGGCATAGCAGAACCCGAAGCTGTAGGGTCCCAGCAACCATTTGTGGGCCGTTGTGATCAGGAAGTCGGGCTGCACGGCGGCAACCGAAAAAGGCATGGCGCCCAGTGACTGGGTGCCGTCCACCACCAGAGCTGCACCCACTTGGCGACACCTTGCCCCGATTTTGACCAGATCGAGCAGTGTGCCGTCGGTCCAGTGGCAGTTGGGAAGGGCCGCAATCGCGGTCTGATCGTCGATGGCGTCGATCACGGCCGCCGTCCAATCGTTGTCGGACGGGCGGCGAACGGTTTTCAGCACAGCGTCCTCATGGGTCGTTTTCAACCGCCACGAATAGACGTGGGAAGGAAATTGGTCCTGGAGAAGCAGAATGGCCTGCCCCTTCTCAACGGGCAGGTTTTTCGCCGCCAGCGCGACACCATAAGAGACGGCCGGGATGATGGCGATGCTGGCGGGGGCACACCCGATCAGCTCAGCGAACAACCGGCGGTTTTCATCCATTGTCGCGAAAAAATGGCCGGAAGTAATGGTCCAGGGTTCGGCTTTCGACTTCAGGGCGGCCTTTCCGGCCGCGGCCGCGCTGTGCAGCAGAGGTGCCGTGTACGCACAGTTGAAGTAAGCGACGTCTTGCGGAATATCGAACAGCTCACGCTGACAGGAAATCATCCTATACGCCCTTTCCGAGAATCCGCTCGTCATGTTTGAGCCGTTCCTGAATCCCCTTGCCGACTTGATACGTGCGGCTGAACTCCGCCCAGAATTCCTTGTCCTTTTCCCTCCAGTCCGGTCCGAAACGTTCGTTGAAATAGTCCCCGAGTTTTTCGAACAGCAGTTTCCAGGGGGGGTCGCCTTGCTCGTGGGCAGCCAGCAGTTGCTCCAACAGGTCGTCCAAATCGGTCAGCGCCTCCTTGGGGAGGTAGGATATGGCGCCCTTGCGAATAGACTCCATCAAGGTATCCGGGTTGATGGCATGGGCGGTCAGCATTACTGTCGGGATGCCCCGTTCTACGGTTTCCGTCAAGAGCTTGAGTCCGTTGACGCCCATAATATCCAGGATGGCCAGGTCGTAACGGGTCTGCCGGATCATTCGGGACGCGGTGTCATAGTCGCCGGCCAGATCGAGGTCCGCCTCGTCCAGGATGTCTTCGATTGTCTCGAGTATGTCCTCTTCGTCGTCCACGGCCAGGATGCGCTTGCCTTTCAATCTCGACTCCGTCGCCATCTGCTTCCTCCTTCGAAGGTTTCTCCTCGTATCGAGCAGTTTTAGAAAGCTTACCGTCCCATAGTGTCTTGTTACACATAAATTGTCTTATCCATTGTCGCCCGCTGCTTGATATTTCAAGCCTGGGAACATAACAATGAACATCGGCAGTGTTGGTTTAGGTTTCAGATTTCAGGGCTTGCCCGCCCATCTAAAATAATGTCAAATACCAAAACACAAGCACCAAAATGCAAATAAATTCCAAATGACAATATCCAAATCTCAAATTGCTTTCATCCCTCAACCCTCGTATGAAACTTCACGTGGCCGGAACAGTGAACAGATTGAACGTCGAACATCGAACGCCCAACATCGAACGTTGAATATTGATGACGCTACGCTTTATCGATTTTATAACATGCGAACTGCCGAACACTGAACCGCAGAGCCTTGAAGAGTAGATTCGCTTTGCTCAGTCTTTTTTAAATTGACAGAATGCATTATTCGATGTTGGACGTTCAATGTTCGATGTTCGACGTTCATTTTTAATTAACCCGTCATATGAAACTAGCCAAGGGCAAAGTTTCTTTTTTGATTAAACTGGACGCTTGCGGCCAGAGGCGGCGCTGAACGTTGAACCCCGAACCCAGAACCCTTCAACCTTGAACCCTGAACCTCTGAACCCTCGTATGAAACTACGCCAAAATGGCACAGTTTCTTTCTCGATCAAACTGGCCGCTTTTCAGGCCAGCGGCTGGGCTGAACGTTGAACCGGGAACCTTATATGAATTCAATTGCGTCCCTCAAGGCAGTCGAGACACTTTAAAAATGACACGACACTCGTTCCGCACCGCGGAACTATTTCGACGTATCAATCGTGCAGAAAATGAACAAAACTTTACGACACCGTGCCGGTTTCGAAAGTGAGCGGCAGCTTCAGCCGGAAGGTGGCACCCCCACCCCTGGTGCTCTTCAATTCGATGTCGCCCCCCAGACGGCGGGCCATGATCATTGCACCGGCCAGGCCGAGTCCGTGACCGTTGCGGGGCAGTAGGGTGCACTCTTTGACCTGCCTGTAGCGTTCGAAAACCATCTGGTGGTACGCCGGATCGATACCCGGTCCGTCATCGGCCACCTCCACAAGAATGTGATCGTTTTCGAGTTTCATGCGGATTTCCACCCGCTCTTTGCGGAAGTGCAGCGCGTTTTTGATGAGGTTGCCGAGGATCTGGCGGAATTTGGTTTCGTCTTGCACCAGTTCGGTCTGTTCAAGCGCGGGCGCGATATTCAAAATAATACCCTGCAGGTCAAGAAATTCGCGCATTGCCTTTTCTTCGGTCAGGGATCTGAACTGCTCGGAAATGTCTTCGGAAAGTCCATCCAACACCTCCAGCAAAACCCCGTAAGCCGATGAGACCGGCTTGAAGCGGCAGCAGAAAAAACAGCCGGACTCGGAGCGGCCGATCTCCAGCAGACTGTTTAGCATGGTACGGGCTCTATTGGAGTTGCGCAGGGTGCGTTTCAAGATTTTTTCCTGTCGCGGTGTCAGCGGACCGAATTTTTCTTTTTTCTCCAGAATCGTGCGGACGCCGGTCTCGATAACCGCAATGGGGTCCTTGAGTTCGTGGATGAGAAACTCGATTTCGACTTCCCGGAAAAAACGCCCGGCTTCACCGTCTTCCGGAGCGGTGTCATTCTTTTGGTTTTGGTTGGCTTTCATGGTGGCGCCTCTGTCTCATTGGTATAGGCTTTACGATAAAGGTTTTGGACTGTGTTATCGGTCGTCGGCGTATTACAATACAGCCTCCTCCCTCTGGCCTTGTCAAAATCTTTATCTTAAAGCCTATAGCTTCTGCCAAACTCCCGACTGTCAAATCATCAATTCAGACGCTGGTGGAAAAACGACCTTGACGGTCGTGCCGCCGGTCTCACAGCAGTCCACGTCGCTCCGGCAGTGTGCACAGTCTGCCACATTTCCGGGACACTGCTCCCGGCCATCGGTAAGATGTCGGCAGCGATCGGAGTGCATGTAAAGTTTGAAATGGTAGCGTTCTGAAAATATTTTCATGCGCAGCAAATCGAAGCCCCTTCCACCGGCATTGAAATCGAAAGGCCTGCGGGTGGAATACTGCAGCGCTTCGGCCGCGGTGAAATACTTTTCAAATATAAGACGCTGGTCCTCCGCGGATATGCCGACGCCGCAGTCTTTGACTTCGAACTCCGGCCCACCCTGTCCTCTGCGGACCGCTATGTCGATGCGGCTTCCGTCGGGTGTGTTTTCGACGGCGTTGCGAATCAGACCTTCGGCGATCTTGGACAAAACATCGCCCGGAATCCAGACCGCCCCGGCCGCATCGAATCTCGTGGTCAGCTCGCAGCGCCGGTGGTCAAACTGCGGCCGCAGCCGCTCGACGGTTTGGGCGATAAAGTCTTCCAAACGGATCTCCTCGGGCAGCGCCTCACGTGGACCGAAGAGAGCGTCAATCCGGCTGCGGAGTCTGTCAACCAGGCCCCCATCGGCCCCCTCGAGAGTCGCGAGTGTCTCCAGTTCGTCGGCACAGGCATCAAGGAGGGTGGTGAGCATCCGATGGTCTCGATCGTCACGCTCCTGGAGGATGTCTTCGATTTCATACTGCATTTCGAGCAGACGCTGCAGATTGCGCCGGCTGCGCTCGATGATGCGATGAATGCCCCGGTCTCTATGGTCGGCATACTTTTTACCCAACAGTTCCAGGGAGGCCGACAGAACCGATATAGGCGTTTTAAGCTCGTGGGACAAACGGTGGATCACACTGTCCTTGGCCCGGTTGAGGCTCTTGACCTCTTCGTAGGAATTCTTGAGTTCCTGGTTTATCCTCGCGTTCTCGATCGGAAGGGCCACCGTGCCGGCAACCGTACTGAGCAGGTCGACATCGTTGTGGTCGAAAGCACCGTTCTTTTTGTTGACCGCGCACAACACCCCTATCATCCGGTCCTGTATCCGGATGGGAACATCGAGCATGCTGCGGGTGTGAAAACCGGCCTTCTCATCCACCTGTTTGAAATAATAAGGGCTTTCGGATGTGTCCGGAACGATCAACGGCCGGCCGGTCTTGTAAACGTGACCGGCCACTCCCTTGTCGGCGGGAAACCGAATTTCTCTGAATTTCTTGCCGGTCTCTGAATCGTCGTGGTGGACCGCAAAGAAGTAAAATTCCTGCCGGTCTTCATCCAGCAGGATGACCGATGCGCTTTCGATATCCAACAAGTTCTGAGTTTCGCGGGTGATAAAAGCCAGCAGACCGTCCAGGTCGCGGTAATGGTGAATGGCGTTGGTGATCCTGAACAGGGTCTCGTTGATCCGCGCCAGGCGTTTTTCCTGGGTGATATCCCGCAGCGTAACGACCTGTCCGGCGGGCTGGCTGTCCTCATCGTAGAAAAGGGCGCCGTCGATCACGATGTCCAGCAGGCGACCGTCGCGGGTGAGCCGCCGGGTCTCGAAGTTGTGCAGAACTTTTTCCCTGAACAGACGCGCGACCCCTGCGCGTGTCTGGTCCTTGTGAGACTCGGGGACAAAGGGGATGCGCCTGCCCTTGAGTTCCGCGAGGGTCCAGCCGAAGACCTTCTCAAAGGCGGGGTTCAGGTAAGAGACGCTGCCGTCGAGGTTGAAGACAAAGACCGGATCCGGCAGAAAGTTTAAAAATGCACGGTACCGTTGCTCGGCCCGGCGACTGGCTTCATATTGACACTGAGCCAGTTCTTCGGATTCAAGCGCCTTACGCTGGGCCAGGTTCTTCTCGGTCACATCGCGGGCAATACCGCGAAATCCACCCTTCCGGCCGTCGTTCTCGACGATGAGGTTGGCGGAAAGTTCGATAATGCGCTTGTGGCCGTCTTTGCGGATGACCTCCCAAACGATATCGGTTATGCCTTCGCCGGATTGATAGATATAATTGAACCGCTTGAAGGCCGACGCGGCGTTCTCCTGGTCCATGAATTCACGGAAGTTGCGACCCTTGATTTCATGCCTGGCATAGCCGAAAATGCGGCACAGGGCATCGTTGAAGTATGTAAAATTGCCCCGCAGATCGGTTTCGTAGTATCCGTCGGCGACGGCCTCGATGAAAACACGGTACCTTTCATGGTGGACCTCGGGGTCATCCGCATGTCCGCGTTGCACGGAAAAATCTTCTGCAGACCGGATTTTCTTCATATGAATCGGGTTATCTTTCGTTTTCGAGGATGCCGAAAGCATCGGCATCGAGCATCCTGTATCCACCCTTCTTCAATACATCGATTGCGAGGTCATTGTCGCTGAACCGGAATATCATGATGGCCTTGCCGGCGGTTGAACCGATGAAGGCATACATATAAATCAGGTTGATATTGGCATCTCTGAGCGGCCTGAGCAGATTGGCCAGACTGCCGGGAGCGTCATCGATCTCCGCTGCCACGACTTCGTTGACGAAGGCGGAAATGTGCATCTCCATTAAAATTTGCCTGGCGCGGGCGACATCGGACACCAGCAGCCGCAACTGCCCGAAAGCCCCGGTATCCACCAGGTTCAAGGCCCGCAGGTTGATGCCCGCCTTTCCAAGCGCATCCGCCACCTCCAACAACCGGCCGGGAGAATTTTCAATCGATATGACGATCTGTTTCAGTTTCATCACGCCTCCATATTACAAGTTGGGGTGTTAAGGGTTCACGAAAAAATGTGATCATCGGGAGGGATACCGACCGTGTCAAGGGTTGCCGCGGATGCAGCTCCTGATTCGCTCGTTCCGCCGTGTCTGAAACCATACAGAAAGCGCGTCCCGCGTGTCAAGCGGCAGCCGAATCATACCCCCGCGCGTTCGCGGCATTATAAGCCGCGTAAGCGTTCACAGGGCACCGCATCTGCTTTGTTGTCGGGCACTTGAAGTACAACAGTACGTCTGCGCGCCCGACGCCTTGCATCTGCGGCACCCTGTAAACGCTTACAATTAGGTGGTTTGAAGCGCATCGGACTTTGCAACCCTGTGAACGGTTACAAAGCCGCTGTCACCCGCCATCCCTGACAAGGGTTTCCCGCATGAAAAAAGTGGCGCCCATGGCCACCAGGGCACAGATAAAAAGGATCAGAAAGGCCTTTTCATACCCGATGAGCGTGAAATTCCCGCCGGTTCGACCGTAGTGTTCCAGAACGGCCCCCAAAATCGGTTGAAAAATGGCGCCGCCGGCAAAAGGAAAGAGGTTGACGATCCCCGTGGCGGTGCCGGCCATTTGGACCGGGAACAACTCCTTGTTGGTCGTGAACCCGATCACCACGATAGCGCTTGAAAAAACACCCAGTCCGAAACAGAGGGCGAAGAGACCGGCGATCGGCACCTGCCGCGTCATAAACGCCAGCACCGCCGTTAGACCCGTTACGGCGATGCTCGATATCATCAGAACCGGTTTGCGGGCGCGAAAAACGGTGTTTGATACATAACTCAGCAAGGGACTGCCGACGATCATGCCGACCGCCAGCATCGAGAGGATACGCGCGGCGTGACTCTTATCGAGACCGTATACCTGAATCAGGAAGGGACCACCCCAAAGGCCGCCGAAAGAAAAGAAAATGGCACAGTCGAAGAAAAACCAGATGGCCAGCGGCCAGAACGCCGGGCTGGTCAGCACCTTGCCAACCCCCTCCATCAAACCGATCGGCGGCGGACTCGATTGCCGATTTCCGGCCGGAGACGGCCAGCCCATGTCGGCCGGCCGGTTGCGAACGAAGAGGAAGACCAGAACGGCCAGAGCCAGCGTGAAAAAACCGACCGCCACGAAACTGAACCGCCAACCGATGCGGGCACTCAACCACGCCAGGGGTGTCGCAGCAATGAGAGAGCCCACCCCACCGAGCGCCATCAGGATCCCCGTCATGACGGCAAACTCCCGCACATGAAACCATTCCGCCAGAATCTTCAGCGTCGGTACGAACAGCATGGCAACGCCCAGACCGACCAGCGTGCGTCCGACAATGGCCGCAGACACCGAGGGCGCCAACCCCAGGATCACTGAACCGGCAAACGCGACAAAGAAGAAAAGGGTGATCGTCTTGCGGGGGCCCCAGGAGTCGGACAGCAGCCCGGCCGGCAGTTGCATCAGCGCGTAGGGATAAAAATAGGCCGCACCGAGCAATCCGGTGAGGGCACCGCTTGTGTGCAGGTCGCGCATCATGTCCAATGCCAGAACGGCCGGGCACAGGCGGTGAAAGTAAACCAGGATGTAACCGAACGCCAGGACCGTGAAAATCACCCACCGGTACGTTTTGGCTTTTTGCATTAAATCGGTTTGCATTCCGCTATTTCACGAATCCCATTACTGTGGGCAGCCACAGTACCGCATCGGGCATGTACGTCAGAAAAAACAGCACCCCAATCTGAATGATCAGAAAGGGAATGACGGCCTTGGAAACGTATATGATATCGCGGTTGGCGATGGCGCCGGTAATGTAAAGGCTGACACCCATCGGTGGCGTGCAGTAACCGATGGCCAGATTGACGGTCATGATCAATCCGAAATGCATCCAATTGATGTCGAAGGCATTGAGCATCGGTAAAAAGACGGGCCCCAGGATCATGGTGGCCGATATGATATCCATAAACATCCCCACCACCAACAGCAGCAAGTTCATGGCCAACAGGAAAACAAACGGGGAGTCGATGGCGCCCAAGACGGTTTCGGTGATCTTACCGGGAATGCTTTCAAGGGTGAGCAGACGTCCGAAGCAGGTGGCGCCGGCCACGATGATCAGCAGCGTGGCCGAGGTGACGGCCGAGTTGACGGTTATCTTTTTGACGGCCGACAGTTTCATGGAGCGGTGGATGAACAGCTCCACGATGAAGGCGTAGACGCAAGCGACAACCGCCGCCTCGTTGGCGGTGAAAGCACCGGAAAATATGCCGCCGAAGATAATGACCGGCAGCATGAGAGACCAGAAGCCCTCTTTGAGCACGCCCAACAATTCCAGCGGCCTGGGAACCGGTTTACGCACGATCTCGACCCGCTTGCGAAATACGAAAAAGGTGTAGACGCAAGCACCGAACATGATCAGCATACCGGGCAGGAAACCGGTCAAGAACAATCCTTCGAGGGAGACATTGCTGATCATGCTGTACAGGATCATGCCGATGCTGGGCGGAATGATCACGCCGAGGTTCGGCGATGTGGTCATCAGCCCGATGGAGTACTTTTCCGGATACCCGTTTTCCAGAAGCGCCGGGATCATAAAACCGCCCAACGCCACAACCGTTGCCACGGTCGAACCGGAGATCGCCCCGAAGAGTCCGCAAGCCAGCACACCGGCCATGCCGAGTCCGCCCGGCAGCCAACTGACCAGTGCATTGGCGACCTTGATCAACTTGTCGACGATGGTGCCGGCCGTCATGATGTTGCCGCACAAAATGAAAAAAAGGACCACCACCAGGGCAAAGTTGTCCATGCTGCGGAACAGCGATTGGGCCAGCAGAAGCAGGGGCAGGTCGGTAAAAAAGATGAAACCCAGCACGGCGGTGAAGAAAAGGCACATGAAGACCGGAATGTAAGTGGCCATGCACCCGAGCAGGATTAAAAGGATAATAACGTGGCTGGTTTCCATGGAGCGTGTTCTCCTTTTAGCGTGGCGGTAATAATCGATCCTGTGATTCGGTTGTTATTTCCCCGATCGATATTCACCGATGTCCTGGTAAAGAACCTGGACCACACGAATCATCATCATCGCACCCATCAACGGCAGCACGGCGTAAAGATAAACGAGCGGGATCTGCAGGATGATCGTCTTCTGGTGGGTGCGAACCTGAAGCGCCGCCATCAACCACCCGTAGTAGATCATCAGGGCGGCGAAGATCATGACGGCGAAATTGCTGAAAAGGGTGAGCGCGGTCTTCAGCTTGGGAAACAGTTGAACCGATGCATCGATCCTGATCATCGAGCGGTTTTTGACGGCGGCGCTGCACCCGATGAAAGTGGTGTAGATGATGACCTCCCGGACCAGTTCTTCGGACCAGGCCAGGGAATGATTGAAACCATAGCGCAAGACCACATTGACAAAGAGGGACACGAGGGCCACCATGACGGAGACAAACAGGGTCCACTCCTCGAAAAAAGTGAGAACCTTATCCAGGAAGTCTAATGTCTTTCGGAACATAAGGGGTTTCCTCGGCCGGGAATCTTTCATGAAAAGGGGCTCTGGTCAAGCCAGAACCCCTTTGGATATCACAATACACGGATCTTTGAAAACGGCTTATTTCGAATACCCCATCAAGTCTTCAACTTCCTTCAGATAATCGGCCGGCCGATAGGTGTCACCCGGATAGAGCTTGTTGATCTCCGGGGCAAAGTCCTTATAGACCGTGTTGGCCTCAGCTTTGAGGGTTGACATGTCGGCGTCCGAGAGTTTGAAAAATTGGATACCAGCCGCCTGCGCCTTGGCGATTTCATCGATCTCCTGCTGCTTGGTTTCCTCACGTATCTTTGCGCACACGTCGTGAACGGTTGCCGTGAAAGTCTTCTGGAGATCCGGCGGCAGGCTGTTGAACCAGGCCTTGTTGAAAATCCAGATAAACAGGCCCTGGGCGTAGTTCACCTGAGTGAAATACTTGGCCACCTCGAATTTCTTGGTGATGTTACAGACCATCGGGGTGTGGTCGAGACCTTCAATAACGCCCTGCTTGAGCGCAACCGGCACGTCCGGCCAGGGCATCACGACCGCGGTGAGGCCCCAGGCCTTGTAGGTCAACTGGTTGACCGCGGCCTCGGCAATGCGGAATTTAATCTTTTTGGCCTCCGCGAGATTGCGCACCTGCGTGGTGGTGGCCCAGCCGTAATTGCCGTAACCGGTGATGTCCAGCCCCATGATGCCCTGATGATCCATGGCATTCATGAAGTGGTCGAAAGGTTTGCCGCTGCTGACAAACTTGTCGAGCTTGTCGAAAGAATTGATGAGAAATGGCAGGTTGACCACGCCGAATCGGGGACCGAGGTTGGTCGAAGCCACCGAGCTGACACCCATGCCCTGAATGGCGCCCATCTGTAGCTGGTTCAGCACCTCGACTTCGCCGCCCAACATGGAAAAAGGCTTGTAGTCCAAATACATCTGGCCGTTAGAGCGTTTCCACAGCTCGTCCCGGATGGCAAACCCGGTATAGACACCCTTTAACACCGGGTGAGAGACGTTGGAGACAATGAATTTGTATTTCGCACCGGAAGGATCGAACGCGGGTTTCCAGGCATCCAGCGAAGGTCCGGCCGCCAGTGCCGGGCTGACAATGAGGATTAAACCGATGAAACCGACAAGTGCCACAATCGAGATCTTTTTAACCGCCATCTGCGCCTCCTTTAAGATTCAGTTTCCCCCAATTTATAAACCCTATTCATTTCCCAAAGAACATTTATAAGCTATATTTCAGCTACACGGTGATTTGTCAAGAAAAATATAATGGAATCTGGTTTTAGGTTTTAGAGTTTAAGTTTTAGGCTCGAGGACCAAAATTAGGGGCTTCCCGAAGTTCGACCGGTCCAGAATCCCCCCGGATCGAATCGGCGGAGCATCTTCAGTTCTTCACGGCCTGGCGCGGGTGTGAAATCCAAACCGGCAGCTGTCTGCAGCGGCCAACCGGTGTTCTCGCGCACCTCAGCCAGTGTCACGCCAGGATGAAGAGATGCCAGCAACATTTTACGAGTTGATGGCTCGAACCGCAGGATACCGAGGGTAGTGATCACAGTGGACGGCCCCCCCCGCGGCAGACCGACCGCTTTACGCCAGCCGGCGCCGGTGCCGTAGCCGGGTGAGGTGATGTAATCCACCCGTTCGACGAACCGACGCTTTTGGTGGACCATGATGATGATGTGCCGCCGGGATAGACTGGCCAGGTCACAGGCGCCGCCGCTGCCCGGCAACCGGGTCTGTATTTCAGAAACCGGGCCGATGTAGCTGGTGTTCAGATTGCCGAAACGATCCAACTGGGCGCCGCCGATAAAACTGGCATCGACCAGCCCCTGCTGGAGCAGCCCCATGACATCGGCCGAATCGGTGCAGCACTGGGCACGAAACAGGTTCGGTAGATCGCCCATGGTCAGAATTGGGGCGGGAGTCGGTAAATCCCTGATGATCCCCAGTTCATAAATGCCGACCGCATTCGGTGCATGGGTGCTCTTGGCCAGCAGAAAACCGAGCAGCGGCAGCCGCATGCCGACGAAAACGACCTCACCGTCCGCAATTTCCCGCGCCGCAGCCGTCACCATCAGCTCAGCCGGGGTGTAGGCGGCC
>Ga0272441_10011146_pt1 | contig 13410 bp, 10 predicted proteins | sample SSMProp6N_FD_193582 | JGI IMG/M metagenome (GOLD analysis project Ga0272441, IMG submission 193582) | Marine sediment archaeal communities from Little Sippewissett salt marsh, Falmouth, MA, United States - SSM-Prop-6N | ecosystem: Environmental > Aquatic > Marine > Wetlands > Sediment ... | reverse complement strand
CTGATGGGGAAATTATAGGCTTTTATGGAATAGGAGAAGATATTACTGAAAAGAAAAAAGCCGAAAACGAACGACTCCAACTGGAGATTCAAATCCAGCACGCTCAAAAACTCGAAAGCCTTGGTGTTCTCGCTGGTGGTATCGCTCACGATTTTAATAACCTCCTGATGGGGATCCTGGGTAATGCAAGCCTCGCTTTAATGGAACTATCTCCGGAATCTTCTGCTATGAGTAGGGTAAAACATATCGAAACTTCTGCTCTTAGAGCATCGGAACTCACAAATCAGATGCTTGCATATTCTGGCAAGGGAGCATTCGTTATCCAAAGACTTTCATTATCAAAAGTAGTTCGAGAAATGGCTCATCTTTTGGAAACTGTAATTTCAAAAAAAGCGATTCTTAAATATAATTTCGCTCTGGAACTTCCATCTATTGAAGGAGATGCAACACAAATTAGACAGATCATTATGAATCTGATCACCAATGCATCAGATGCTATTGGCGACAATAGTGGTGTTATAACAATTACAACAGGTGCAATGGATGTCGATCGAAATTACTTTCTTGATACTTATCTTGATGAAAACTTGAAGGAAGGTTTATACGTTTATTTCGAGGTTTCCGATACTGGTTGCGGGATGGATGAAGTTACAAGATCAAAAATTTTCGATCCTTTTTATACAACTAAATTCAAAGGACGTGGATTGGGTCTCGCAGCTACTCTGGGTATTGTTAGAGGGCACAAAGGAGCAATTAAGGTTTACAGCGAACCAAATAAAGGATCAACATTTAAAGTCCTTTTTCCATCTTTGGAAAAAAGTGAAATAGTCTATGAAATTGAAAAATTCAAAAAAGATATTGAGTGGATTAGCAGCGGTACGATACTTGTCGTTGACGACGACGATACCGTTAGAACTGTTTCAAAAACTATTTTAGAAAAATTCGGATACAACGTAATTACTGCAAAAGATGGTTCAGAAGGGGTGAATATATTTAAGGAAAAATCAGACGATATCTTGCTTGTACTTCTTGATATGACTATGCCAAAATTAAGCGGTGAGGAAGCATTCAGAGTTATGAGAGGTATTAAAAAAAATGTATGTGTTATCCTGTCAAGTGGCTATAATGAACAGGATGCAACTACAAGGTTTACAGGTAAAGGACTGGCAGGCTTTATCCAAAAACCATATAGACCAAAAGACCTTCTGGAAAAAATAAAAGATGCTTTGAGTTGATTAAATTCTAATAAATCAATTGCAATTATTTTATCGCCTTGCGTCCAATGTCCTGCCTGTAATAAATCTTATCAAAACTTATTTCAGATACAGCACCATAAGCTTTGTCAATAGCTCCTTTTGCATTATCACCTTTTGCGGTTACGCCCAGCACCCTGCCGCCATTCGTAAGTATTTGATTGGATTCTTTTATTGTACCTGCATGAAAAATAAATACATCATCCCTGTTATTGAAATTATCCAGACCGGTAATAACCTTTCCCTTTTCGTAAGATCCGGGATAACCTTTTGATGCTAATACTACACAAACTGAAAATCCCTTTGACCAATCGGGTGAAATGTCGATAACATTTCCCCTGGCGGACTCCATGAGTATTGGAAGTAAATCCGATTTCATGCGATATAAGACAGGTTGTGTTTCGGGATCTCCGAAACGGCAGTTGAATTCAAGGACAAAAATTTCTTCGTCTTTTATCATTAAACCAGCATATAAAAGACCGCGATAAGGTGTTCCTTCTTTAGCAAGCCCTTTAATAGCAGGTTCTATAATCGTCTTCTTTATCTTGTCTTCAAGCTTTGAATGGACAATTGGTGCCGGGGAATAAGCTCCCATCCCTCCTGTATTAGGTCCTTTATCACCATCATATATCGCTTTGTGATCCTGTGAGGAAGATAATGGAACATAATGCTTCCCATCGGAGATAACCATGAAAGATACCTCCTCACCTTCAAGCTTATCTTCAATTATGACAGTATTACCTGCTTCTCCAAAAGTTTTCTCCTTGAATATCTTATCAAGTGCATCCTCACCTTCTTTTGACTCGTTACAGACAAAAACTCCTTTACCCGCAGCTAATCCATCAGCTTTTATGACAACGGGAAAACCATGAGACTTGACTTTTTCTCTTGCATCTTCATAATCTGAAGCAACTGAGAAATCTGATGTGGGGATTCCGTTTCTCTTCATGAATTCCTTGGCAAAGACTTTGCTCGATTCAATTTTAGCCCCACCCATCGTTGGTCCAAAGATGGTTAGTCCTTTACGCTGAAATACATCAACAATACCTTTAGATAATGGAGCCTCGGGTCCAACTACTGTAATACCAATATCGTTTTCAAATGCAAAATCTACAAGTAATTCAATGTTATCAGCTTTAATATTGACAGGTTCTGCAATTAGATTTATACCGGCATTTGAAGGTGCACAGTAAATTTTATCCACCTGCGGGGATTGGGATAATTTCCAGACAAGTGCGTGCTCACGCCCGCCACTGCCGATAACTAATACTTTCATGAAATACTCCTATCAATTTTTACGAGTTTATCATTGTAATTCGCTTCCTTTGACTACAAGGAAATTGTTCAGGACAAGAGCGTCCATTTTGGTTCCCAGAAAACACTTTATAGCATCTTCAGGTGTGCAAACTATTGGCTCCCCTTGTACGTTGAAGGAAGTATTTATCAATACTGGTACTCCTGATAATTTCTCGAAAGATTCAATTAATTTGTAAAAATTCGGGTTTGTCTTCTTACTCACTGTCTGGACACGCCCGGTTCCATCCACATGGCATCCTGCAGGAATCTTGTCCCTTTTGTCCTCTCTGACCGGATATACCCTGAGCATATATGGTGCAAGATCATCTGCTTCAAAATAATCGTTGATTCGCTCTTCTATAATAGCTGGCGCAAATGGTCTGAAGCCTTCCCGGTGCTTCACCTTGTGGTTGAGTATGTCCTTCATCTCAGCCATGGTCGGATTAGCTAAAATCGACCTGTTACCGAGTGCCCTGGGACCCACTTCCATCCTGTCTTGAAACCACCCAACAATTTTCCCGTTATGAATCAGATTTGCTGTGACTGAATAAATGTCTTCATGAGTTTCATAATCCAGCTTGAAACTATTTAAGGCAATTTTACATTGTTCATCAGTAAACTTAGGTCCATAATAAGGATGCTCGAATACAAATGCTCTCTCATTTTTCAAGATTGCATTATAAAGATAATAGCATGCACCGAGTGCTGTACCGGCATCATTAGCAGAGGGTTGGATAAATACGTTTTTAAATGGGGATATCTTTTTTATCTTACCATTGGCAACGCTGTTCAAAGCCACTCCACCTGCATAACACAGGTTATCACTACCGGTTATTTCATAAAGCTTTCGTAAAATATAAGATATATTCTTCTCTAGATTTTCCTGAAGGCTTGCTGCAAGGTCTTCATGTGAAGGGAGTATGGGATCTTCTTTGTTTCTCTTTTCATGAGTGAAAGAGACGAATTTATCTGAAACAACTTTTCTCAAACCATAATATTGGTAAGCAAGATAAGACATGTCAAACCAGTAAGTACCATCGTCGTTCAAGTTTACTAACGAATCGAATATTTTCCTGTATCTCGCCTCACCAAAAGATGCAAGGGCCATCACCTTGCCCTCTCCGTTACATATCCTGAAACCCAGATGCTCTGTGACAGCTCCATAAAGTTGCCCCAGTGAATGGGGAAATATAACGGTTTTTATCTTTTGAATCATGTTGTCCTTACCTTTTGCGAGCATTGTGCTTGCAAATTCGCTGTAGCCATCTGCAATAAAAATTGCCGCTTCATCAAAAGGTGAGACAAAAAATGCACTGGCCGCATGGGCTAAATGATGATCGATGTAATGAAATTTTAATTTACATATCTCTGGATTAAAGTTGTGCATTTTCTTCAATTTATTCTCGATTGTGATCATCGAGAAAATCCTTTTAAGGAAAGGATTAATAGCTGAATTCTTTTTAAAAAGGCTTAATGTATAAGGTAAATGCCTTAAAAATGGTACAAGCTTATGCTTGATTTCCTCCCAGGGATTCCAGAAAAAAGCTGCATGATCAACTTCATTAATTGTTATTCCCGCCTCTGCAAGACAATAATCTATTGCGTTTTTGGGATAGTCGAATGTATGCTTCTTCCTGTTGAATCTTTCTTCCTCCACAAATGCTACAAGTTTCCCGTCTTCTATGAGAGCTGCGGCAGAATCATGTAGTGCACCATTAAAACCTAAGATATACATTCTTTAACTCAGTAACCTTTCAACAATTATCAATTATTACCCAATTACTTCGGGTCAAAAACATTTCTATCAATATAATTTCTACACCAAAGCTCTAATACCGTTAGATTCCATGGTATAAAATAAGGGATTTCCCCTGAAAAAAATTTATCACATAAGGATTTTACAATTTTTGGATCGAAAAATCCACGTTTATTAACGGATTCTAAGGATAAAGCATCGTCTATTAAACATCTTAATTCACCTTTTAACCAGATATTCAACGGAAAGATGAAACCTTGCTTCGATCTGCTTGTGATTTGAGAAGGAAGCAAACCATCCATCGATTTCCTGAGGATGGCTTTATATAAACCATCTTTAATCTTATGTTCAGGGGGTATTGTTAAAGAAAATTCAACGAGTCTGTGGTCTAGAAAAGGCAACCTGACTTCTATCGAATGGCTCATACTCATCACATCACAATCGCGAAGTAAAAGATCTGCCATATCATATTTGAGTTGTAGATATGTTATCATCGAGAAAAGGTCTCTCTCCCTGCATTTTTTGGCATGATAGCCTATTGGATCAAAGACTTCTCTTTTAATGCTTGGGTTATGGAAATCATGATTATACAATACCCTTTTGAAATTACTTAGCATGAGCCATCTATTATTCCGGTAAGCTTTTTCAAAAGCACTACCTCTTTCATTTGATAAACTCTCGAAAATCTTTCTTTTTGAATGGAAGCTAGACAAACAAATTTCAATAGGTTTTCTGAAAAGGGATGGTATCCTTTCCCATCTTCTAAATAAATTATGATTATTTATGATATCGGAAAACCACCTATACCCTCCAAATAATTCATCTCCTCCTGTTCCTGAAAGAGATACTTTGACTTTTTCTTTTGCTACCTTACTGATGTAATAACTGTTGATACCATCACCGGTAGGTTGATCCATGGAATATATTATGTGAGTCAAATCGTCCAATATCTCTTTAGGGGAAATTATTCTTTCATGATGATTTGTACCTAATAATTCTGCTGCAAAATGAGCTTGGGATAATTCATCAAAACCAGCTTTATCGGATTTACCAAGATCAAATCCTATGGAAAATGTATTCAATTTCTGAGTAGAGAATTTTGATGCGAAATAAGAGATAATTGATGAATCAATTCCACCACTCAAAAATGACCCGAGTGGTACATCTGAAACCATATGCTCTCTTACAATATTACCAAGCAAATCTCGTAATTTTTCAGCCTGTTCTTCAAGATTAAATTGCAAAAATGTATTTGATGAAGGGAGTCGATCTGATAGATTCCAGTATTCTACAACCCTTGAACTTCCTCCCCTGATCTCTAAGTAATTAGCAGGCATTAGGGCTTCTATACCCTCGATCATGGTTAATGGTGCTGGAATTGCTGGAAACGATAAAAAAAGGTCGATCGCATCAGGATTAATTCCCCTTTTCACTTTCCCTGATGCCAAAAGCGCTTTGATTTCCGATGCAAACAAAATCACATCATTCATAATGCTGTAATATAAAGGCTTCATACCCAATCTGTCTCTTGCAAGATAGACTGAGCCTTTAGACCTGTCTAATAGACAAAAGGCATACATCCCCCTGATTAGCTCCAGACCTTCTATTCCTTTTTCCTCGTAAAGATGGATTAATACCTCACCGTCAGAATTTGTGTTGAAAATATGCTCTTTTTTTTCAAGCTCTTTCCTCAAGTCAAGATAATTGTATATCTCTCCATTGATAATCAATACGATTGTACCATCCTCATTAAAAAGTGGTTGAGAACCGGTTTCAAGATCAATAATCGATAAGCGCCTTATACCCATCGAAATCTGTAGATTGTCATCCCTGTAAAATCCATTCTCATCAGGTCCCCGGTGAACTATTGAATTTAACATTCTTTTAGTTATATCAGAATTATCGATGCCGATTACTCCACAAATTCCACACATTATATTATTAATCCCGTTTGATCAAATATGAAAATAGATTAAATTGCTGACCCATCATCAACATTATTATAACATCCATTGCACTCTCCATAAAGACCTGCACTCATTTAACCAACGCTTTCTCAATAATTATTATTATTTCTTCAAACAATTAATATGACAAGTTGATAATAACACTCCATTTTTATATAATTCAAAAGCAACACAACTTTTTTTTGCTGATGAATAGAATAATGATTTTGCAGCCGGGTTATTTACCGTGGCTTGGATTTTTTGATATGTTGGAAAAAAGCGATGCTCTCGTTATCCATGCTGATCTCCAATATGATAAATGTTCTTGGAGAAATAGAAACCGTATCAGAACCAAAGATGGATGGCGCTGGTTGACTGTTCCTGTTTATCTCAAAGGGCATAGTCAGGACAAAATCCTCGATATCAGGATTGATAATTCAAAAAAATGGAAAAATAAACACATTAACCTTATTTCTGAGAATTACAATAAAGCACCATTCTTTGAAAATTATTTTGAAAAACTTAAGAAGATTATAAGAAAGAATTGGGAATTTCTCGTAGACCTGGATCTCGAATTGATCTATTGGCTTATGGAAGAAATAGGTCTTCAAAAAAAAATCCTGTTCTCACAAAATTTGGATCTGAATGGAACACATGCCACAATGAGGCTTATCAAGATCTGTAAACTACTTGATGCTGAAAAATATTTGAGTGGTACCAGAGGAAGAAACTATATTAAAGATGAAAAATTCCAGCAGGAAGGGATCAAACTCGAATATCACGACTATGTTCATCCCGAATATAAACAGCAGTTTGATGGCTTTATTCCTTACCTTTCTGTCATTGACTTGCTTTTCAACCATGGTTTAAACAGCATGAGGATTATTTGTGGAAAAGAAAAAATCAACTAAAAAACAAAAAAACAAGTTCTTGAAAAATGAAGTTATATCTCTCGATGTAAAAAAATCCAGCTCATTTGCTACATTGCTGGAACAAATGAGTCAGACTGGATTCCAGGGTAAAAATCTCGGACTCTCTTTTGAGATTTGGAAGGAAATGATTAAAGATAAGCGTACTATTTTCCTTGGGTTATCTGGAGCTATGGTTCCAGCCGGTATGAGAAAAATAATAACTTACCTGATTGAAAATAGATTCGTTGATGTTGTCGTTTCTACTGGAGCAAATCTGTTCCACGATGGACATGAAACCCTGGGAAATTTCCATTTTCAAGGATCACCGTTTATAGATGATAAGATTCTCTTTAAACACGGGATAGACAGGATCTATGATGTTTTCGCGTCTGAAGAAGAATTCTGTGAATTAGATAGCTATATCGAATTCTTGAGCTATAAAATGCCAAGTAATAAAAAATTTACTACAAGAGAATATTTCCACTTTCTGGGAAAAGAATTGAGTGAGGTTGCAATCGAGGATGGTATAATAACTTCAGCATATAAAAATCGTGTGCCGATTTATTGCCCGGCATTTGGTGACTCTGCGATAGGCATTTCTCTAGCCATAGGAAGACATAAAGGGAAAAGTGAAATTAACTTCGATATCGTCAAGGATGTTATGGAAACTGCATATATAGTTTCCAATTCCCCGAGTACCGGTATTATTTTCATTGGGGGCGGTACACCAAAAAATTATATCCAGCAAACAGAAGTTACGGCTAAAGGTATGAAAATAAATTCTCCCGGGCATGATTTCGCAATTCAAATCTGCACAGATCCCCCTCACTGGGGTGGACTTTCTGGATGTACATTCGCCGAATCTCAGTCCTGGGGGAAAATTGCACCACAGGCTAGAAAAGTTAATCTTTACACCGATGCCACAATTGCATTGCCGATCCTTGCAGCAGCCCTTGAAGAAACTGAAAGAGACAATAAGAATAAAAGACCATATCCAAGATTTTCCGTAGGGAAGGATTTGACATTTGAATTCAAGTAAGAATGTCTGTTAATTTTCGAGGATAATATATGAAATCTCTCTATTGCAATGATTACGAATCCATCATTAAAAACCTTGTCTATAAAGATAAGCAATTTCACGGTAAAACCCTTTTCCTTACATTGAAAAAAGTCTATAAAATAATTGGGAAGGGTAAAGTGGACTTTGGAGGAAGCGAATTCGTTGAAGCTGATAAACAGTTGTTCCAACCAGAAAAATCAAATGCAGAAGATAAATTCGGATGGTGGAATTTAAATCCTGGTAATTATTGGATTGAATTTAATGAAAGTTTTAAAAGCATAAATGAAAAACTGTTCATCATCTCACCATCCAGAAGAATTCTATTAAATGGTACTTATCATTCGACCATTGTCACAATAGAAAGTGAATTCTCTCCAAAAGCACTTTTGGTTGTTGGCGATAACGGTATTTCTATAAAAGAAAATGCGAGAATATCTCTATGTAAGGTTTTTGATATTTGAGTCCATTTCGATCATCGAGTTTCCCAAAGCTTGCACTCAAACAAAGGTTAAATTATAATCCGCATAATTATGTCTGAAAAAAGCAAAAGAATTTTCATTAAGGATGAAGTGGATCTCTCCGGATTTTACGGTAAATTCGATGAAAACTTGAAGCAGATCGAGAACCAGTGCAATGTCTCATTGAGCGCAAGAGGAAATTCCATAATAATTCATGGTGAGGATGGTAATATCGATTTTGCTGAAAATGTCATCAATAAATTATCCAATTACGCTTCTATGGGCAATCCCGTTGACGAACAAAAAATTAGAATGACAGTTAATCTTGTCGAATCGAAAAAAGATGTGGAACTTATCGATGTCGTTTCACAAAAAGTTAAAATACCTACCGGGAAAAAAACTGTCGTTCCGAAAAGTCCAAACCAGGCTGAATATATTAATTCAATTAGAAAACACGATATCGTTTTTGGTGTTGGTCCTGCGGGAACAGGAAAGACCTATCTTGCTATGGCTGTCGCTGTTTCATATCTCTTGAACAGGCGAGTTAAAAGAATTATTCTAACAAGACCGGCTATTGAAGCTGGGGAACGTCTCGGTTTTCTCCCAGGAGATCTTTATGCAAAGGTTAATCCATACTTGAAACCTCTTTACGACGCTCTATATGATATGATGGATGTGGAAAAAACTACCCAATTCATTGAAAAAGGATTTATCGAAATTGCACCTCTCGCCTATATGAGGGGAAGAACTCTGAACGATTCGATCGTTGTTCTGGATGAAGCACAAAATACTACTTCTGAACAGATGAAAATGTTCCTGACTAGACTTGGTTTCGATTCAAAAGCTGTTATAACAGGGGATATTACACAGATCGATTTACCAAACGAAAAAGTCTCGGGATTGGTCGAAGCAAATGACATTCTCCAGGATATCAAAGGATTAAAATTCGTCTATTTTAACGATAAGGACATTATCAGACATACTCTCGTTCAAAAAATAGTCAGAGCATATGAAAACAAAAAGGGAAAACATGACATTCACTAAGTCAAAAAATCGCTCTGGTAAATCAAATAATAAAAATAGAATCTCAATTAGTGGAAGAATCTCTCAGTTTATATTTCAGAAGTTCTTTATGCTTTGTATTGGATTTGTGGTTATTGCTACCATATTGCTATCACCTAAACCTGATTTATTCATAGAAAGCAACCTTGTGGAAGGTGACATAAGCCCAAAAAATATTTGGGCTCCAAGAGATCTTTCTGTGGAGGACACAAAAACCACGGATAAAAAAAAGAAGGATGTCTTAGAAAATACCCCTTCAATCTATGATTACGATGAAAGATCAATCGAAAATATATCCTTAAAAATATCGAATGCATTCAAGCAATTGAGAATCCAATATAATAAACTTCAAGAAATTCAACCTCCCGTTGAATCAGATACAAATCAATCAAAAGAAAAGAATGTCAAAACACCAAAAAAAGAACAACTTGCACAAGAAACCCCTGAAGTCGATGAAGTGAAAGCGAAGACGATTGAAAAAATAAAACTCGATATGGAACATATTATCTCGTCTGAACTGGGTATGAGCGCTCCCAAAAATACCGAAATACTTGCATTTTTTATTGAAGAAAAAGTAAGTGAAGAACTTGAAAACTATATAAGGGATATCTTTTCTTCTTTACTGAAAAGAATTGTGGTTGATAATAAAATTTCTTTTCAGCAGGATCTCGAAAAAGGCATCCAAATGAATTACCTCCACTCGAAAAGAAAAATCAGGATCAAACCAGAAGAAAGCACGAATGTTCTGGATGTTAACACTGCCAAAGCTGAAATTGAGTCTGTTATTAACAAAACGAATCTTAAAGAATCTGATAAAGAAAATCTCAAAATTCTCATTATTTCCCTTCTAAGACCAAACCTCACTTTTAATAAAAGTGAAACTGAAAAAGCTAAATTGACAGCTGTCGAAAAAATTGAACCTGTATTCTTCACATTCAAAAAAGGACAGATGATTATTAGAGAAAGGGATAAAATTACAGAAGACCATATACTTATCTTCAACTCTATTAAACAGAAATTCGACTTATTTAGTTATATTTTGAAAATTCTTGGTCTTGCACTTTTAATTCTGATGCTGATATCCTTGGCTTTCCTCATTTTGAATGATCTCAGTAAAATTTTCAGAGGAAATTTTAAAAACCACCTGATCTTCGTTTCAATCATAATATTCTACATCTTGATATCTAAATCACAAATATGGCTCTCGAATTCAATCGCAGATAGCGTTCAAAACGAATCTTTCCATAATTTACCCTCCTATTTCTTCTTGCTTCCTATGAGTCTTGGACCTATTCTATCTACTCTTCTGATAGATTTCCCAACGGGTCTTATCATGGTTTTCGTTTCAAGCTTCTTTACAGGGATTATCCTCTCATCGAATCCTGATCTCGTTATTCAAAGTTTTATCGTTGGCTTTGTTGCTTGCTTCTGGATTAGAAAATATAACTCCAGAACGGGTATCATGAAAACTGGTTTGATTGTAGGACTCTTTAAATCCTTCTTTGTTCTTTTTATAGCCTTGCAGTTGGTTGAACTAAAAGATTGGAATGTACTTGCTTTTGACATGAGTTGTGGTTTTTTTGGTGGTATTCTTGCTTCGCTGATTACACTTGTCGCCCTCCCTGCGTTTGAGCAAATATTCAAAGTTACTACAGATATAAAACTTTTGGAATTGTCTGATACAAATAATCCAACGTTAAAAAAATTAGCTGTTAACGCACCAGGTACCTTTTCACATACTATGAGAGTTGCTGAACTTTCGGAAGCAGCTGCACAGGAAATCAACGCAAACCACATCCTCGCTAGAGTCGCTGCTTTATACCACGATATTGGAAAAATGAACAAATCTTCTTATTTCGTGGAAAATTTCAGGTTCAATGAAAAGAATCCACATGACAGGCTTAATCCAAATATGAGCAGGACTATAATTCTTTCCCATGTAAAAGAAGGTCAGGAAATAGCCGAGGAACAGGGACTTCCCGACTCTATAATCGATGCTATAAAACAACATCAGGGAACTGGTTTGATTACAGTCTTTTATAAAAAAGCTCAGGAACTAGCTAAAGAAAAAGATGAAAACGTGGTAGAAGGTGACTTCAGATATCCCGGACCGAAACCACAGACAAAGGAAATGGCTATCATAATGCTTGCTGATGGGATTGAAGCTGCTTCAAGAACCCTGGTAGATCCCACTCCTGCAAGCATTAAAACTTTTATAGCCAAGATGTTCGAAAGAGTTATCATGGATGGACAATTAGATGAATGTCCTTTGACACTCAGAGAACTTGCAAAAATACAAAATATTTTCGTTCAGAGGATAACCACTGCATTTCATCAAAGACTAGATTATCCTGGCGTCTCATTTGAAGGGAAGAAAAAACGTGAAAGAAGTGATGATAGCAAACAATCAGAATCTGGTGAAACTCAAACTCCTAAGGATGAAGAAGACAGCTCGAATCACCCTGAGCATGATGAAGGTTGAAGATTTTCAACTCAGCATTCTCATAATCTCTGATGATGAAATCACAAGACTAAATAAACAATATTTCAATAAAAATAATCCGACCGATGTTATTGCCTTTCCCATGCAAAAAGGAGATTTTGCAAACATAAACCCAAACCTTCTGGGTGATATTGTTATATCTGCTCAAAGAGCACAGGATCAGGCAATTGAGCTTGATCATTCTGTTGAACATGAAATGGATGTTCTCATTGTTCATGGAATATTGCATCTTCTCGGATTCGAGGACAGTTCTCCCAAAAAAAAGAAGATAATGTTCGAAAAAATGGACGAGATCATTAATACTATGGAAGCATCAAAGCCTTAATCAGAATATTAAATTTTTAAAAATTCTGATATCATCCTATCATAAGTTGAATCTCAGGGACGTAAATCATGGTGTTCGTTAACCAATTTCATAGAAAAAAGCTCGAAAAAATCAGATCCATTGGTTATTTTGTAATATAAAAACAAAATAAAAAAATCTCAACTGAAATAACCACATCCCATCTTTTTTAAAGATCGGAAATTTATTCCCACTTCTTCAGGTTAATTAAAATTATCTATTCTGTTTACATATTCTGGGTTGAATTAAAAAGGTTCATTTTGAAACATCTAATCCTATTTAGGTTTCATTATGGACCTGTTTTAAAATATTAAATTTTTTTTGTAGTTTGCTCTATTTGGACATGAACTTTCTAAATCCCTGTTAAATAACAGTAATTCAAGTATTCTCTGATTTGTGTTCATAAATGGCACAAAATATGCTTAATTATAAAGTAGGAAGGTTTTGAAATGGGAATTTATCGATTTAATAACAATTTGAAAGGAGGTTTCAAAATGGAAGGAGTTAGCAAAGAGGAAGAGTTCTATTTTTTTAAGGGGAGCAAAATAAATTATAAATGGTTCAAAGACGAGCAAGGAAATGAATATCTATGTATAGGTAACTGTATTGCAGATCCAGAAGGTATAACAAGAAAAGATCTTAAAACTTGCTGTTTTTCTGATACAGAAATCAGTGTCAATGTTCGCCAGAGTTAATAGAACATCGTCTCATTTGCAAAGGTCACTGAGTTTTAATTTTGTGGCCTATTTTTTTAAAATAGGTAAATTGTTTTAAAACATCTGAATTCAGCTGAACAAAAAAGTGAGAAAAATATCCTTAAGT
>Ga0272441_10011145_pt1 | contig 13410 bp, 4 predicted proteins | sample SSMProp6N_FD_193582 | JGI IMG/M metagenome (GOLD analysis project Ga0272441, IMG submission 193582) | Marine sediment archaeal communities from Little Sippewissett salt marsh, Falmouth, MA, United States - SSM-Prop-6N | ecosystem: Environmental > Aquatic > Marine > Wetlands > Sediment ... | reverse complement strand
GACCGTATCTGTCATCTCGGGCAGATTGTTCCCGGCCATCAAGGGAGCGGCCAAAATACACCAAAGCCCAAAGTGCGCTTTGTTGGCGGATTCCCTGACCTTTTCGTCCTCTATTTTAATATTGCCCACCTGCAACATATCGGGGTCATTCCAGTAGCCGGGCCCGGCAAACTGCCAAAGTCCATTAAAGGCAGCGTGAGACCTGTGGCTGCCGCCGGAACACTCTGCGCAGTTGTACACGGAATCCATCCAGGATCGGATATCCCACCCGGTGCGCCACAACTGAGAAGACTCCTTCCCGCCCCACACCCATGCGGCGTTGCCAAAGTCCGAAATGCTCAAAACCATGGGGCGGCCAGCCTCTTCGATATACTTGCGGAAGATCGCATAATCCTCAGAACTGAGCCTGCCATTGCCCTCAGCAGAACAACTATCCATCTTTATGTAGTCAACGCCCCAGGCGGCAAATGTCGCCATATCGATCTGCTCATGGCCGAAGCTGCCCGGCAACGACTGGCAGGTTCTATAAGCGCGGTCTTCGTAGATGCCGAACTTAAGGCCCTTGCTGTGGATGTAGTCGCCGATGTCCTTCATGCCCTTGGGGAACTTGTTGGGGTCTGCCTGCAAAAGACCGTTTTCGTCCCGCTCAGGAGCCATCCAGGCATCGTCGAGAACCAGGTATTGATACCCGGCATCGCGCATGCCCAGGGCGACCATGGCATCAGCGGTGGCCTTGATATTGACCTCGTTGATGTCCTTGGCAAAAAAATTCCAACTGTTCCATCCCATCGGAGGCGTCGGGGCCAGGTAGGCATACTCGGGCTGATCCACCGCGTTGATGGAGTTATTGTGTTGAGTCGGCCCACAGCCGCTTAACAGAATGCAAACAGCAATGAGCAAAGCCCCAGAGATGTCTTTCACGATTGTCTTAACCATGCGCAGCTTCCTTAATACGAGTTTTGATCTGAGTTTTTGCAAAAGCCCTTCGGGCGGTCTATGGCCTATTCTTCGATAGCCTGGCGTGTGGCGATGGGTACGTACCCCACCTCCATCCCCTTGGGCGGGGTCACGATCAATGCGGGGTCTATATGCGCCAGCTTACCCACCGTGGGCGGCGCCAGGTAGTCCCGGTCCTTGGGCCAGTGGCGATGGAGTTTTTCCACGCGTTTCTGCAAGGTCTCCCGTTCCTGATCGGTCAAATCGGCGTTGAGTAAGGCAGGCTGGTCGGCGAATCGATACCAGCAATACGTCACTGTGCTGCCATCACCGATCGTCACCTTGAAGGGGCCGGCTGCCGGGCCGGGCTTTTTCCAGCAGCTCTCGGCATCGTCTGGTGTCACGTAGGCTTTGGGCTCCCGCTCGACGGGCTTCTCGAAGCTCACCCTGTCCAGTCCGGTCTCGGCGGGCACCTCTTCGGGCGACACCGGAACCCACTTGCCGTTCTTGTTTTTCTCATCCTTGACCAGGTGATAGTATTCCGGCAGTGTCACCAGGGATCCGTCTTGGGTTTCTTTCCTCGCCACCAGATCACCGCTCCACTGAAACCTGAAGGTCAACGGGTCGGACGCCCTGGCACTCATAAAGGTGTTCGTGGCCATGGAAGCCCTTTTCTCCTTGGGCACATGGCTCATGTAGATCCTCCAGTTTGCGCCGCCTTGCCCGTTGAAGGACTGTACGCAGGTGCCCTCCGGATCGATGGTCCCGTCCACTGGATCGCCGCCTTCGAACCAGGCCTTGACACCATCCCAGAGCGCCTTCCTGCTGTACACCGAAAGGCGGTGCAGGATCACCGAGTTTCCATCAGGCCCCACAGGATACTGGGGCGGGATCATGCGCGCGTACATCTGACCCTTGGAGTCCGCGGCCTGGGCGCAGTGGATGTGCTGCGTTTCCATGGAAAAGGGTTTGTTAGCTTGAGAGGGAGCACTGTCCAGAAACATGCCACTGAGCCGAGGATCGTCAAGGGACGCACGGGACCAGAAGTACGGCGTAAAGAAGGTCACCGGTCCCTTGAAGTTTGCCGTGTTCAGGAACAGCGTCCAGCACTGATTCCCGGTCGGAACGTCTTTGCCCGCTGTGGTGGACTTCGCCTCGATCAGCGGCAACGGCAGATAGCCGCAGCCGAACAGTTCGCCGCAGGTACCCTGTTTCAAATTCAAACCGTCGGGAGGCCACAGCACCCAGGGGCTCAACTGCGCTATGCCATACTTGCCTTTCGGATTACTCCAATCCCTGCCCTGGCCGGCGCCGGGTCCGTTGGCCCACCCGCGAAAGTTCAGCTCGACCCCGCCCATGATGAACTTCGGTGTCTCCGTGGGATACTCGGTATCACGCCACCAGCCAAGTCCGCCCTCGATATCCGAATACAGCTTGACACCCTCAGGCACAGGCTTGTCGTGATGCGCGTGCATCCACGTACCGAACAGCCCCGATTGAAACTGGTGTCCGGGATACGCCGGCAGCAGAGGCCACGCTGCGGAGTACATCGAATATCCCGCGTTGAACGCTTGGTCCACTCCCTCTTTGCCCACAGACGTATACCCGCCGACATTACCTCTGTGAATCGTGGCTTCCTGGCCCAGCAGCGGCATCACCGGCAGAGCAAGGACGAGAACAGGTAGCAAGCCGTATGACAGCAGGGTTGCAAATGGAACTCTTAACATCGCAGTACCTCACAAGGATTCAAGACTGACATCCCGGATGAACGTTCACGCGGGAGCGGCACAGGCCATCGGCGTCATCATATCCTCCTTGCCCCTGCCTTTCTACTGCTTTTCTACTGCTTTCACATCTTCACCCAGGAGCGTCGCATCCAATCCAATAGCGAGACATCACAATGCACGTGCTTGGATCGCAGCGTACCGTTACGCCCATAATCTCGGTTCAGAACAGGCTTGCCGACGTAGTTGCGAAGCCCCTTTTTTGCAAACACAAAACGAAGGCCAAGAGCACTTCATTGCCGTGATCATCAAAGTAGATTTCTGGGGTTCTTCATGGTGTTCAAGTTGCCGTTGCGGTCGAAGGCAAGCCTGTGTTATTCGTATTTCAGTTTCCATTCCACGTCGATGTTGGCCGGGGCCGAGAGTATCAGGGAACTGAGACCGGCGACCGGGTGGGGTTTCAGTTCAGACCTGGCGCCTTTTGCCGCTGCCTCGAGTGTCCTGACACCGTTTTCGGCGACCACGATCTTAAAGGGTTCGCCGCCGATGACGTGAGCCGTGCCGTTCAAGGTCCTCGTGTCGGTATCCCACCGCACATCCGCCAGGTCGACCCAACCCTGAAACACATGGCGGTTGGTGCTGATCACCTGCGGATGAGACAGCACCTTTCGCAGCGAGATCATGGCGCAGCAGTTCGGATTCAGCGTTTGCTCGATGCGTCCGCTGCCGGGCAGCTTGCCGAGGTAGGTGTCGGACCAGAATTCGTACGCGTGATAGTGCGCCGCCGGATCCAGACCCAGGGCGTTGCCCGCGCGCTCGCCGCTGATGGCCGTGGCCACCACGGCAGTCTCTTCACCGGTGTTGTACAGAGCGATCTGGTGCCAGTCGGGTGTCAGCTCCAGATCGTATACCTGCGGGTCCTGGATGCCGGTAAAAGCGTCGAGCGGACGCGCGGTCATCGGCTCTGGATAGTGTGGGTAGATGCGGGAGAAATCGTGGGTGATCTCCGGCGTGAACAGCGAGAAGGAGGTGGACAGGTCAATACGGCCGCTGGTGAGATAGACCATGGTGAGCATGGACCGGCGGATCTCGGGCGACAGGTTGTGCACGGCCTTGGTATCCGGATAGTAATTGAACACGGTCCGGTTCTTGTACCAGCGCAGACCGCTGATCGTGACCATGCCCGGCACGTATTTGTTGGAGTCCGTCCAGGTGCGCTGGGTATCCACCACACCGGCCGTCATGTCCAGGCAAGGCCGTCCGGACTCCCCGAGGTTGCGTTCGTCAATGAGACCGTCTTGGCCCATGGCCTCGCGCAGCAGTTGAAAGGCCCGGCGATAGGCGCCGTTGCACGTGGCGTAGCGATCGTCAAAGCCGCCCTCGGGGCGCCAGGCCGTGGCCGGGTAGTCGACCTTGACCCCGCGAATGCCGTCCTCGCGCAGCTTGCGCCAGGTCTTGACAAAGTACTCTGAGAATTCTCTGTCCGTGTAATCGTAGGTGACATAGGGCTGATTGTGCGGATGCTTGTTTTTCCACGTCTTGTTGGGCACGCGTTTGTCGACTTCAGAACTGTCGTTGAAAAGCATGTACTGCGGGAACTGGCGCGCAAAGTCGTCGGAGGGCATGCCGAGCTGCATGTAGATATAGGGGATGCCGTTGCCAGCGTGCATGGCCTCGCTCCATTTGGCAACAGAGTCGTACGGCGGCACCAGATGCTTGAACTTGCGCATATGGGAATCATCCCACCAGCCCTGTTCCGTATCGAAATGATACTTGTCCGGTTCGAGTCGCAGCGAGACTTGTGTGTATTTGGTCAAACCGCAGCGGTTGGCGTGCTCGAGTTCGCCAATCAGTTTGGCCGAGTTATTGACACTGGGCAATCGACTGAGCACGCCGGTACTCCAGCCGCAGAGCACGGGAAAATCGTACACATTGGGATGCGCGTGGTTGGCCCGGCGCATGGCCCACCCATACCGTTCCAGGGCTTCGAAGGGCTCGCGCGTGTGCACATCCAGGTAAAACGTGTCTGCGGTCAGATAGGTCTGGTCCTCATCCACCAGCCGGCCCACGGGATCCTCGGCGAAAAACCCGGGTGACCCATTCTCCAGGGTGGCGTATTTGCCGAACTCGCTGTACCCCAGGCCGCCCCACACGACCGTGCGCCGCTGCTGCCCGATCAGCCCGGTGAGCATGAGACTGTTGGCCGAACTGCGTGAGAGTCCCGGTGTCACGCGTGTCCGTTCCGATCCTGCTGCGCCGTTGAGTGTCATGGGCTGAGCCAGGGTTTGCCCGCCGAAGAGGCGTGCGCCTGCCAGCGGCTCGCTACCCCTCAGGCGCATGCTGAAGTAGTTGGGTGTCTTCAGCCCGAACCCGAACACCAGAGCAGGCCTGTTCTCGTACAGGGTGTAGGAAAACAAGCGTTTGGCCCGCTCGTAGTGGCGCAGCACGCTGCGGTCCACGACCTCCAGCACGACACGCTTGCCCGTGCCCAGGTGGTCCTTCACGTCCTCCACGGTCATCAGCCTGGCGGCTCCGCCTGTGTTTCCCGAGGGCAGGCCGAACTGCGCGTCGGACAGCAGTACCTCTCCGCTCTGCGCATCGAGGATGGAGAAGCAACCCTGTGCGTGGTCGAACGCCACGGACACAATCCCGTTATCCAGTCGACGATCCGCGTACGTCACGCGTTGCGTTGGTTCATCAGCCCGAAGATATGTGCATGTCACGGAAAACAAACACACGAATACGTTCACGCTCAGGTGTTTCAAGCAACTGTCATCAGGTTTCATCGCGATCCCCTTCGCAGTTTCAGGTTATGATCCAAACGGTAGGTCGCCCCGGCCTCGGTATCCGACGCCTAGGTATGTTGGCCGTACCTGACCTTACAGGATTGACCGGATTTGGAGCGAATCACGGCCGAGGTCAACTGGCCGTCCTTCCAGGTCAAATCCACTTCGAATCCCCCGCGTGCGCAGAGCCCTGTGACAGAACCTGTGGGCCAGGCAGAGGGCAACGCAGGCAAGAGGTCGATCATGCCGGCATGACTCTGGACCAGCATCTCACAGTACCCGGCGGTCGCACCGAAATTACCGTCAATCTGGAAGGGAGGATGGGAATCGAACATGTTTGCGTAGACGCCTCCACCACGCTGGCCGTAGATCGTCTTCGTCTCGCTGACCAGGGTTATCAGGCTCCGCAGCAGCTTATACGCACGATCGCCGTCGCCAAGCCTAGCCCAGAAATTGATCTTCCATGCACGACTCCAGCCGGTGCTTTCGTCCCCACGGGCATTCAAGGACACGCGAGCTGCCTCGGCCAGTTTCGCAGTGGTCGCCACGGTGATCTGCCGTCCCGGATACAAAGCGAACAGATGCGAGACATGGCGATGGTTGTCGTTGGGATCGTCACGGTCGATCTCCCACTCCTTGAGCTGTCCCCAGCGTCCGATCTTTGGTTTCAGGAGATCGTCCCGCATGGCAGCGATATGATCGCGGAATTCCTTGTCATCGCCCAGCGCGTCTGCCGCCTCGATCGTGTTAGTGAACAGGTCGTAAACGATCTCCTGATCGTAGGTGACGCCCTCTTCCGCGGGCCCGTGTTCGGGGGACCAGCCGTCCGGTGTAACGAGTGTGCCGTCGGGCCGCCTTTTCAGGTGGTCTTCCCAGAAATGACAGACTTCCTTGAGTACGGGATAGGCAGTCCTTCGGAGATACTCCTTATCACGCCCGAAAGCAAAATGTTCCCACAGGTGCTGAGCGTACCAGGCACTTCCCGGGGGATTCCATTTCCAATATGAAATGCCGCAGGCATTGTTCATGGTTTGCACGGTCCAGCCCCGCACATGACCGTAATGCATCTGCGTATTCTTCGCACTGACCTGACGAATACTCTGCACGTAGTCAATGAACGGAACGTGACATTCGGCGAGATTGGTCGGTTCAGCAGGCCAGTAGTTCATCTCAAGGTTGATGTTCGAATGATAGTCACCGGCCCACGCAGGCTTGTTGCTATCATTCCAGACACCCTGGAGATTGGCGGGCAGGGAACCGGGGCGCGAGCAACTGATCAGAAGATACCGACCGAACTGGTAGAATAAAGCCTCAAGCTCCGGGTCGACGGTCCGGTTTTTCGTATAAGTCTCAAGACGTTTCAGCGTGCTCTGGGCGAGCAACTCTGGGGCTGTCGTCCCCAGATTACAGGAAACGCGACGGAAGAGGGATTGGTAATCCTCCATGTGCTCTGCCAGAAGTGCCTCGACGCTCCGTCCGGCCGCAGCATCGACTCGCCTGGTCACGGCGGCGTGGGGATGCTCGCCCAGCCACTGCCTGGCGTAGTCCTGTTTGAAGTTCGTACCCGCCCCGAGGATCAAAGTCACATGATCGCAATTCCGAAAGCTCAAACTGACTGCAGGAGACGCGATCTTCCAGGGATTCTCGGGGAGGGAATCACCGTGTTTGGCGGCTACCTCTCCACCTTGGTGCAACACTTGCAGTTGGGCCTCGTATTGGAAGCCATTGCTCAGTTTGCCTACCGCACGCAGTCTATTCTCGGTGGCGGTGATCTGAGCATCGTGCATATCGGTGAGCCAGAGCTGCCCCGAATAAGCGGCGGGTTTGTCGGCCGTCATATGGACAACAACAACGCCGGCCGGATGACTGGCGTATGCGGTCTGCTGATAGCGCACTCCCTTGTACCGGTAAACCACACGATGAACCGCGCGATCGATATCGAGTTCCCGACGGTAATCGGTCACCCTGGCAAAATCATGTCCGAGATGAATGAGGATATCACCGAAGGCCTGGTAGGCGCCCATGTCATACTTCTCTGTGCCGTCCGCTCCCTGGTAGTCATCATGCACCATACGGACTCCGCTCCAGAGGGTGATCTCATTGAACTGGATCCTCTCGATATCCGTTGCGCCAAAAAGCATGGCTCCCATGGGTCCGTTGCCAATGGGCAAGGCCTCGGTCATCCATGCGGTTGCCGGTTGCTCATACCACAGAGTTAACGGCCTGGACGCTTCAACCCCTGCGCTTGTTGCCTGCGTCGAATTCTGCCCGTTCCCTGCTGTCTCCGCACTGACGGGCAGCATAAGCACAGTAAGCAGACTCATCGACACGGATACCATTTTCAATAAAGCACTTCTGTCCATAGCATGTGACCTTTCAGTCTGGGAATTCGGAAAACACCTCACTGATTTCTGTCTCGAATTGAGTGTGGTATCGCCGGCAGAGTATCAATACAGCAACACTTCGTCACCCTTTTTCATATCGATGTCATAGACTCCCGGAGACACCTCTTCGAGCATTGGCTTGCGTTGGCCCGTGCTTTCAATGCGCACCGGCCCGCTCATACCGGGCTTCACTCGACAAGGCTCGCCCGCCAAACTCTTGATCCGCACCCACTGGGTCTGCCCGTCTGCACGTTTCGCCGAGACCAGGAACGCGCCTTCCGTTCGCAGGTCACGAAACTCAATATCCTTCCAGGCCACGGGAGCTGCAGGGAAGATGCGGATCGGGCCCGGCTCCTCCTCAGCCGGATCGCTCCAACTCTGGATGAGCATGTTCTGGACGATGTTGGCCATCCCCAGGGTCGATTCGATACAGGGATTGCCGCCACAGGACCACAAGCCGTTTGGGAGAAGATCGGCCTGGAGGCGTTTGAGCCCTTCAAGGGCGGTGTCTCCCTGGCCGAGGGCGGCGCCGATCGGGGCAACGTGCGACTGGACCATGGCAGGCAGGCCGGTGACCGCGTTGGCGCGGTCGTAGGAACTCTGCAGCACCTCCCGCGAACTTTCCTGGTCGATGTTCACCAGGTAGAGCGGATAGATCATGAGAAGGTTTGAGAAATGCCTGTGATTGGGCGGGGAGGTCTGGTCGCGTCCGAGACGGAAGCCGTGCTCGTCGGCGGGGAAATCAACGAGCCTCTCCGCGACCTGCTTCCAACTCGGGATGAGCGGGTCGTCGATCCCCAGGCGCTTGCTGGCCTTAAGCAGGGTGAGGCAGCCCCACTTGAAGAGGGCCAGATCGAAGTTGCAGTCCTTCCATGCATGCGTCTCGGGCGAGTAGGTCGGCGGCAGGTGAAGTCTGCCGTCCTCGCCCTCCTCCACCATGTGGAGGTAGAGGTTCATGGAGCGGCGGAGGATGGGATAAACCTTCTCACGCAACATGACCTCGTCCATCGAGTAGCGGTATTGCCACCACATGTTGTGCACCGTCCACGGCAGGTTGCCGACGAGATGGTAGTAACGCATGTCACCCTTGCGGCTGCCTTGCAAGTCCCAGGCCACCGCGAGCGGGAGGTAGGCGGAATCGGCCTGCCATTCCACCGGGCGGACCGCCTTGATCAGTTCCTCTCGCTGCTGATGGAACCGGTCGACGAGCGCTTGGGCCTGCTCGAGCCGGTTGGCGGCGTAGACCGGCCAGTGCGCGCTCTGGATGTTCCAGTCGGTGGTGATGTAAGCCCATGGCCCACCCTGGAACCAGATGCCGGACGTATCGACGAAATAGCGGCCGGTCCGGCTCGTACAACCGAACCGGTAGATCGTCTGCCAGTAAAGCGACTCGAGCCCTTTGTCCGGGATACTGACGAAGCTCTGCGGATAATACGCATGCCACCACTTTCGATGGGCATCGACCCACCTGGCTCTGTCGAGCTTCGTAAAACGCGCAACATCGGCAACCGCCGTCTCAGCAGCCGTCGACTCAGGATAGCTCTGTGCAATGCTTACGATGTGCGTGCGAGTGTCTTTGCTAACGTGCTCACTCCACGCGGTCGCATACTGTCCGCCGACAAGAAAGTCCTGTACCCACACCGACACTTCGCCCTTCTCTTCCTGACGCCCCGCCGGATTGGCCTTGTAGACCTTGAGAGTCTCAGCATGGTGCTTGCCGTACCTGTTGGCGAAATTTTCAATACCGGCCTCCGTCGTCGGATAGCCGCCCCGTGTTGTTGTCGCGGCCGCCGGATGCCAGGTCCAGGCACACTCCCGCTCATTGGCCGATGGTGTCAGCTCCGTAACGATCGCCATATCATCGGCGTGAGTGAAGTGACGGATCTGAATCTCGCCCTTGTCGGTGCGTATCGTCCCGGCCAATTCGGCATTCCAAAGATCCTTGCGCCAGTTGCAGCCGGCAAGCTTGCCAACCGGATGCAGCGAGAAATGGCCGATCCTGAGACGCGGCCGACTGTAGGCGGTCCAGCCGTAGGAGTGGTCTCGATGGTCATGAACATCCGCCCGGAAAACCTGCAATCGAATGGTGTTGTCCGCCTGGTACAACATGGAGCCGACCATGGCATTTCCAAAATGGGGCGCCTCCGTCCAATCGCCGGGCAGCTTGTCAAAGGTCATATCATGCCCGCGCATGAACGCCGGCCAATCGATCTTCTCCGGCTGCGCCAAATCCGTTTGCGCAGCCATTGCGTTGCAGTCGCCCATCAACACCGCGAGTGTTACGATCAGCATTAGAAATATCAAGTTGGCCGGCATGAGTATGCCTTTTGTGCACACCATGAACTGCCCTTTCAATCCGATTTCCACCTTTCCGCCTTGATTGCCAGCGTTTATCCTGTTGATAGATCCTAAAGAGTGCGGTTGTCGGCCGGAACGATTCCCAAACCCAAAGCCCGATCCGCTATTGCATACACAGTGTCTTGTCAAAGGCCGCCACGGGTCTGTTTGCTCAGTTGCCGTAGACCTGAGTAGCCGTATGAATCGTCACCGGGCCCAACAGCCCGGAAGGTTGCAAACGCCGGTCCTTGCGAGACAGTCGGCCGTGTAGATTCGTCTTGCAGTACTGTTCTTCCGCGGGCAGAAACGCATCACCAATAAGACGATTTGTCCAGTTGTTGGCAACTTCCACCACCAGCTCGTTTTTTCCCGGCTCGACGATCTCAGTGATATCGACGGAGTACGGCGGTTTCCACAGAACGGCGATTTCCCGCCCATTCAAAGTGACACGAGCCACCCTGTGAACCACGCCCAGATCGAGCTCCAGGTAAGCATTCTCGTCAAGGTCGGTTCGCATCATGGTGAAGTTTTTGCGATAAACAGCTCGCCCGGAGAAGTACTTGATGCCGTCATCATCCGAGTTGGTCCAGGAGATAAGCCTCTCGAAGGTCGCCAGGTCCGGCGCGCCCCAGCCCCGCGGGAAACTCACCTGCCAAGGACCGGCAATCTCCAGCGGCCGGTTGACGGATTTGACCTCGACTCTTTCCGATTGCCCACCTGTACGATGCAACACGTACGTGCCCGGCGTCCAGACTCTCAGATACGGACGATTGGATGAATCCATCCTCAGTTCTGCCTCGGGTCGAGCCAACCCTACCGTCTCATCCGACGCAGGGTCAAACGCCACACCACTGGAAACAGCGTGAATCTTGACGCCGGGAATTTCGTCATCTCCGAAGAATTTCACCCTGCATAGACCCACGTGCCTACTGATTCCATCGGAATAGTGCGTCGTATTGTGATTGGTTTTCACATCAAAACGAATATACCGGGCGCAATCAATCTTGACGGCGAGGTCCTGCTGGTAGTGGGCATCCTCCGTTCCGGAAGCCTGACGCAGGGAGAACGAACCACACTTGTGGTACTCCGTGCCGTCTGGAGACGCCCAGACCTCCATGTCCTTGATGCCATAGTTCATGAATCCACGGACACTCTCAGTGTAATTCCAGAGCCTGATCTTCTTGAGATTCTGAGTTGCTCCCAGATCAAACGCAATGCGCTGGTCTGCCACTTCCGTCTTGCCGTCCGACAACCACATCGGCCCGCCTGGCGTAGCTGAATGCGGGGAGAATGCCGACGCGGTCTCGAATGCTTCGGTCTTCAGTGTTTCAATACGAGTGAAGTGGGTCGGCGTAACCGGCTTGCGAAATACGACAAACACAGCTTCTGCCGGTTTCAGATGCATCGAAAGGCGGGTCACTCCGTCTTTGATTTCGTAGGCCGGCATGTCACTCAACTGGCCGGTTTCCGGATGCCACAACTCCGGCCTCTTGCCTTCGACGCGGAAAGCGCATTCAACGGCTTCCCAGCGTTCATTGAGGTTGATCACAAAATAGACATCCTCTTTCTTTGTGCGCCGATGCACGTAATCCAACCGGGTCCGTTCGTCGGAGCCGATATAACGAAAATCCTGCCCGATCCCTTTTTCCTGCAGGACGTCCGCCACCGAACGGTTCCATAGGACACGGCCTTTTCCGTGTCGATGTTCCTTGACCGATTCGCCGTCACACTCATCCCACACCTTATCGGCAAGCTGCCTGATCAGCCCATCGCGGGAGGGGTAATCCATCAGTGTCCCGGTTCGAACCGGTTTGGGACCGATGACCGTGGCGCCGGCCCTGACCATCTTTTCCAGCTTTTGCAGGACATCGAGATTCATGTCCTCGCGCTGCGGCAAGACCAATACTGCATAGCTCATGCCATCGGGCAGGACGATTCGACCCTTTTTGACGGTCATCCGATTCAGAATCACGTCACTGTTGACCACGTCATAGTCGTAACCATCGCCCGGACAATAATCGACGCCTTTGGCGGACACAAATTTCGGGGCCTGATCGCCGTAGTAATAACACACATCTGCGACGAATAGCCCCTTCTGCAGCATGTAGCAGCATCGTGAGAGATAGTCGATAAAGGACCCGGCCATGGGCCACCAGACGCGATTGGGATTGGTATGGGTGCCGGCATGGTAATAATTCCCGGGCAACCCCGCCTCCGTGGGGCTATGGGCAAACGTGTGGAACGTGAAGTGATTCAATCCCTCACTCATCGCCTTGTCCGCCATGAGCTTGTAAAAATAGGGACCGTCCTGCAGGTGTCGCCAGCTCGTAAAAGATTCAGCATCGACAATTGTTTTGCCATAGATATGCGCTGCCGACGAGATCTCCTTGACCAGCCAGATGTTCCGCATCTTGGGCCAGAATTCGCCGCGCAGGATATCCACCGCTCCCAGGGCTTTCAGTGAATCCACCGGGCAACTGTCCCAGATTGGCGCACCCGGTCCTCCCGCCTCGGCACAGAGCTTGACCCCGTATTGACGCAGGAATGTACTGCCCGTGCGGTAATGACTGTCGATGAACGCATCGCTGACGAATTTCTTCCAGTCGTACAAGAACCGTTTCATGATGTCGGCGTTCTCTGTTTTCCAGCCCTTGAGCAGCGGTAAATACTTGAGGGGATCGTAGCCGTACGCCTGTTTGAATCTCTCGATGATTCGGCCGGTCCAGATGGTGTGATGCCCCAACTCCATGCTGTCCACTTCCAGGTGATCCAGCGGAAACTCCCTGATATCGCCCAATTCCGATTCGAGGCGGTCGATGATCGTACCGAAATGCATGCGCGTGGCCTCGGGATTCAAGAAGTCGATCATCGGTCCGCCTGAATTCGGACTCTGCGCGATCAACTGGTAGCCGGTATTGCTCATGACAAACCGGAGAATCGCCCATTGGCCCGCCGGCACGTCCCAGGTCAAGCGTCCGTGCTTGTCCATACACTCGGTGACATCGATCACCGCGTTGGTTGACTCGAGAATCTGACCTTCACGATGAGGCACCGCCAGAACGGCCACGTCTCTGGAAAACAACGGGCGTCCGTCAGCATCTTTCGGACATGCTTTCGGCACCTCGGGAAAAGGCAAGACCCGGGACAGCGTGGCGGGGCCCTCCACGGTGACCTGAGAGTGGAACAATCCCATGCCGGCATCGAGCGGTTCCACCCAGGTTCCCCCGGCATTCCAACCACTGG
>Ga0272441_10011144_pt1 | contig 13410 bp, 13 predicted proteins | sample SSMProp6N_FD_193582 | JGI IMG/M metagenome (GOLD analysis project Ga0272441, IMG submission 193582) | Marine sediment archaeal communities from Little Sippewissett salt marsh, Falmouth, MA, United States - SSM-Prop-6N | ecosystem: Environmental > Aquatic > Marine > Wetlands > Sediment ... | reverse complement strand
TAGGGGCCAATCCGAATTTTAAAGCCGCGTACCGGGCCGCCCGCGTGATCGGGATCGATCCCGGCCTCTGTGTTGCTGTTTGCCAGAATTTCAAAGGTGTTGAGCATCGATTGGAAAAGGTTCGTTGCCTTGGCGGCATAGAATTTATCAACGATTCGAAGTCAACGACCGTTGAGGCGGGACGTTGGGCCCTGGAGCGCATCGATAAACCTATTATTATGATCTGCGGCGGCCGGGATAAACATATTGATTTTTCGCCTTTGCGGGATTTGGTCAGCCGCAAGGTAAAACATTTGATCGTGATCGGCGAGTCCCGGGATAAGATAACGCGTACATTCCGTTCCGTTGTGGACACCCGCCAGAAGGATGATTTAGCCCAGGCCCTGCACGTGGCCCGAGAATTGGCTCGATCCGGTGATTGCGTTCTGTTGAGCCCCATGTGCGCGAGTTTTGATATGTTTCTTAATTACGAAGAACGCGGCCGGATTTTTAAGGATTTGGTGAAAAATCTGCCGGAATAAAGAGTCTTTGAGGTTCTCTGAATATCGTTAGACTCCATTTATGGAGAAAATTTTATGCGCCGCATACGCATTTCGATCGCTACGGTTGTCTTTATTTTAATTTGTCTCGGTATCGTCATGATCTACAGTTCCAGCGGGGTGTATGCCTTAAGAGAACTCGGCGATAATCTTTATTTCTTGAAACGGCATTTGTTGTTTGTAACGGTAGGATTGATTGTGGGTCTGACGTTGATGACGATGGATTACCGGGATCTGCAGAAATATTCCAAACCGATGTTATTATTCGGGATTCTATTGCTCATTTTAGTTCTGATACCCGGAGTCGGCAAGGCCAGTTTCGGCGCCAGGCGCTGGTTTAAGATCGGGCCTCTGAATTTTCAGCCGTCGGAATTTATGAAATTAATCGTTTTGATTTATGTTGCCGATTATTTGGCCCGTAAGAAACACAAGATTCGGGAATGGTTTCAGGGTCTCCTCCCGGTGATGATGGTGACGGGGGTCATATGCGGGTTGATCCTGAAACAACCGGATCTTGGAACAGCTTTCTTGATCGGCAGTATTGTGGTTGTCCTGTTAATGGTGGCCGGGGCCCGCATGCAATATTTGGGTTATCTGGGGTTGTTGGCCGGGCCGATTTTTTATTTCTTTGTCTACCGGGTCCCGTATCGTTGGCGCCGGATCATCACGTTCCTGGATCCCTGGCAGGACCATCTGGGGTCGGGGTTCCAGTTAACCCAGTCTCAGATTGCCCTGGGGTCCGGTGGTCTGTTGGGGGTGGGATTGGGCAAGAGCATGCAGAAGTTATTTTATCTGCCGGCTGCGCACACGGATTTTATTCTATCCATTATCGGAGAGGAGTTGGGCCTGATCGGCACCTTGTGTGTGATCACGCTTTTTATTGTTTTTATTTGGCAGGGGGCGCGCATCGCTAAGCGGGTAGCGGACCCGTTCGGGTATTATCTTAGCACAGGATTGGTCGCCATGATTGGTTTACAGGCGGTTATTAATATTGGTGTTAGCATCGGGGCCTTACCCACGAAAGGACTAACCCTTCCTTTTGTCAGTTACGGGGGCTCAGCCTTAGTGGTTAATTTGGCCAGTATCGGGTTGTTGTTGAATATATCAAGGATCCAGGATTTGGAGCCCTGATGATATGAAGGTTTTAATAGCCACCGGCGGCAGTGCCGGACATATTTTCCCTGCTTTGGCGGCAGCCAGGGAATTTCGAACCCAAGGGCACGATGTGGCCTTGGCCGGAGTCTTTCGTGATTTGAATGAATATGTTCGAAAAGAGAATTTTGAATTTACCGAATTGTCGGCCCGGGGTTTAAACACGCGTTCGTTAATCTCGGCTGCGATTTCGTCCATATATATGCTGAAATCCCTGAGGGAATCTGGTATAATTTTAAAGCAAATTTCACCGGATGCGGTCTTGGGATTTGGCGGATATGGGGCCTTCCCGGTGGTTTCTACCGCTGTTTTTTCAGGAATCCCCACGATGATTCATGAACAAAACGTACGGCCCGGACGTGCCAACCGTCTGTTGTCCGGATGGGTGTCCAAGATCGCGATCAGTTTTGACGATTCGCGGCCGCACTTTCCAAAGCAGAAGACGGTTGATACGGGATATCCCGTTTACCGCCTCGATGCATCGGTTTTGACCAAAGCTGAAGCGGCCGCGGTATTCGGGCTTCCATCCGATCGGTTTACGATCCTGGTGCTTGGGGGAAGTCAAGGGAGCCAGTTTATCAATCAATGCTTTTTGAAAACTTTGACCGAATTAAAGGCAAAATTCCCGGTCGGGGTCATTCATATCAGCGGGCACAAGGATTATCCCGATGTTGCCAACGCCCACCGGGATCAAGGATATCCTTTTTATGTTATGCCTTTCGGTGATAATATGGCGGCGGCGTACCAGGCCGCTGATCTCGTTATTGCCCGTTCCGGAGCGGGGACGGTCACTGAGATTGCGGCGTTTGGTTTAAATGCGATTTTAATCCCGTATCCTCATGCGCAGGCACACCAACGGGACAATGCGCAGGTCCTGGTCAGGTCCGAACGCGCCTGCATGATTGAGCAGAAGGATTTGACAGTCGAGGGTTTGACGCTCGCCATAGAGACCATGGCAAGACAGATCCGGAATAGTACTAAGCCCGTTCGACGGGCTGATCCGATTTTTGTACCGGATGCGGCTTCCCGGATCGTCTCGGAAACGGTTAAGTTGATAAAATCATGAGAAAAACCTTTTTTATCGTTTTAGCCTTTGTTTTATTAGTGATCCCGATAGCTTCGGCTAAGGAGCGTTGGCGGGAACAGCGTAGCCGGCATTTTTATATTTTTTATAAGAATGCGCCCGGTGATTTCGTTAATAGTGTTGAACAGGCGGCTGAAAAATATTACGATGAGATTACTGACAATCTCGGTTTTAGCGGATATCGGCGCTGGTCATTTGAAGAGCGGGCCAAGATTTATATCTATGATGATCATGAGGATTATCTGAATGGGGCCAAGCAGGCGGCCTGGTCGCACGGGGCCGCTTATTTTCATCAGAAAATGATCCGCACTTTTCCCGCGGCACACGGTTTTTTTGATTCCGTATTGCCGCATGAACTCGGGCATATAATATTCCGTGATTTTATCGGTCCTGCTGTTACGGTTCCGTTATGGATGGACGAAGGCGTGGCCATGTATCAGGAACAGGCGAAACGCTGGGGAGCTCACAAGATTGTTAAAGAGGCCATCCGACAGGGGAATTTTATTCCGCTGAAACAGCTTTCCGGGATCCGGTTGCGTGGGAATATGACCCAGGCCGAGGTTGATCTGTTTTACGCCGAGGCGGCCAGCGTGATCAATTTTATGATCAAGGAAATGGGGGAGCATCGTTTCCGAGATTTCTGTCGCAAATTGAGGGTGGGTCAGAATTTTTATCAGGCTCTACGGAATGCCTATGCCCGATTTGATGAACTGCAGGATCTGGAAGATGCCTGGTTAAACTTTTTAGAGCGGCAATAATCCTATGATGAGATCACATTACCATTTTATCGGGGTCGGTGGCATTGGAGTGGGGATGTTGGCCTCCCTGATATTGAGCAAGGGGCATACGGTGTCGGGGTCGGATATTATCGAGAACGCCATGACCCGTTCCTTGCGTGAGCAGGGGGCTCACATTCATATCGGTCATCACCCTGACGCTGTTGCGGGAGCGGACTTTGTGGTTTTTTCATCGGCCATCCGGCCGGATAATCCGGAATTGGTGGCGGCGCGGCAACAGGGAATACGAATTCTTAAACGGGCTGAGTTGCTGGCCGAATTGATGAAGGAGCAGTTGAGTATTGCTGTGGCGGGGGCGCATGGAAAAACCACTACGACGTCGATGATCGCCAACCTTTTAATCAGCGTTGACCGGCATCCGACGGTGGCCCTCGGCGGGATTTTTAAAAACGGTTCGTACCAGGCCTGTATGGGGGACGGTCATTATTTTGTGGCTGAGGTTGATGAGAGTGACGGATCCTTTCTTTTTTTTCATCCCCGTTATTCGGTTATCACGAATATGGATCGCGAACATTTGGATTATTATAAGAATTGGGACCGCATCCGTCTGACCTTTAAACAATATATGACTCAAACCGATCCCCAAGGAATGCTGATTGTCTGCGGGGATGACCGGGCCCTGCGGGAACTCGCTCAAGAGAGTGGCCGTCCGCTGATGACGTATGGTTTTTCTCAAGACAATGATGTTTGGGCCAGCCATGTTCGTTTTCAGGGATGCTCTTCGAAATTCGACTATTTTTTAAAAAACGGCTGGAAGGGAACCATTCAGCTTTTACTGCCCGGGCGGCATAATGTTTTGAATGCCTTGGCCTGTCTCTGCGTCGGGAAATGCCTTGATTTGGATATGGAACAAATCGAAGAATCCTTCCGGTTTTTTCAGGGCGTGGATCGCCGATTTCAGATCAAGGGGCGGGTTGATGGGATCGTTGTCGCGGACGATTACGGTCATCATCCGACCGAGATCATGGCAACGATCCAGGCGGCCCAGGCCTTGGATAAAAAACGAATGATTGTTGTTTTTCAACCGCATCGTTATAGCCGGACCAGGGCCCTGGAGGAAGAATTTGTTAAGTGCCTCTCGGTCTGCGATTACTTAATCGTTACCGATATCTACGCGGCTAGCGAGACCCCGCTTAAGAACGTTAGTGCGGAATCGTTAGCGAATAAGATTCCCCGTACCCAAGGTCAAAAGATTTTTTATGTGAAGAAAGACGCCATCGTGAGTCACCTGCTTCAAAACGCGCGATCCGGGGATTTGGTCCTGACTTTGGGTGCCGGGGATATTTATCGTGTCGGTGAGGAATTTTTAACGGTCCGAGCTGAACATCCGGTTTCGCCTAACGCGAAGGACTCATCTTCATGAAGGAACCGGCGCTTACTTCCCTTACGATCGGTGTTTTAATGGGAGGATGTTCTTCCGAAAGGGAGATTTCTTTTAAGACTGGGCGGGCCATTGTTCAGGCATTGCAGACTAGTGGATGCCAAGCTGTACCCATCGAACTGCAATCTCATAAAACACGGGAAGTTTTAGCTTTATTAAAAAGCAATCATGTGGATTTGGTATTTATCGCTTTACACGGTGCGTTTGGCGAGGATGGCACATTGCAGGCCGTGCTGGAGGCGAATCATATTCCTTATACGGGTTCGGATTCGCGTTCCAGCCGTTTAGCGATGAATAAGATTGCGACTCAACATTTTCTTAGGGAAAAAGGTATCCGCGTCCCGGATCACTGGATCGTTAGTACGGCGGAAGTTTTGAAAAAGAATCAAAGTATTCCGCTATGCAGTGATCTTCCGGTTGTGGTGAAGCCGGCTTGTGAGGGATCCAGTGTGGGCATAACGATTGTTCGGGATGGTTCGGAGTTTGAGCCGGCCCTCAAGGTGGCGGCCAGTTATGACCAGCAGATTCTGATCGAACGATTTATTCCGGGCCGGGAAATGACTGTTGGTATATTAGGCCGCCAACCGCTGACGCCGATAGAAATACGGCCACGCAATGCCTTTTTTGATTTTCAAGCCAAGTATGAAAAGGGTAAAACAGATTATATTATCCCGGCTGAGATTCCGGAAGCGGTAGCGCAATCCCTGCAACAAGCTGCCCTGCAGGCCTTTGATTTATTGGGATGCCGTGATTTTGCAAGGGCGGATTTTATCCTGGATGACCAGGACCGTGCTTATTTTCTGGAACTCAATACCATCCCGGGATTTACATCAACCAGTTTATTGCCGATGGCAGCCCGTGATTGTGGTTATTCATTTGAAGATCTTTGTCTGACCATCCTGAGCTTTGCTCAAAAACGTCGACTCAAGCATTGTCAATCTTCTCCATGCGACTAAAGGACCGCCATGCCTAAAAAAAGAAATATGCGTTATAAAGCGCGCCAACCGGACAAAACGCCGGCTTTGGTTTTGACCGTTTTCCGAAAGCTTATCCTTTTGATGCTAATCGGGTTTCTCGGTGTTTTCATGTATAACAAAGCCAGAGATTTTTTATGCCATGCCGCGATCTTCGAAGTTAAAGAAGTGGTAAAAAGTCCGGCCTTATCATTTATCGAGTCGAAACATTTGCAAAGTCTGATTGGCCGGAATATGTTTATGATCGACCTTGAACAAGTTCAGCAACAGCTGCAGTCGCAATATCCGCATATCGATCGCTTGCGAATCGTGCGGGAATTCCCTAACCGGCTCTATTTGGTTGCCCGGACCCGGAATCCCGTTGCCTGGGCCAGGATCGGGCAGGGATCCTTTCTTTTTGATCGGTCGGCGATCGTCCTGCCCGCCAGCCATCCAATCGCCCGTTTTCCTGAAATCCGGGGGGTTGAGCAGGATCGCCAGGTAGTTGTCGGCAAGCCTTTTGCAAGCAAACGGGTGCGGATTGCCCTCGAGATTATTACTGATGTTAAAGCGGATTCGTATTTAAATTCTTACACCACTCAGTCGGTCGACGTTACCCATCTATCCCAAATCAGTCTTGTTTTGAAATCCCCAGGATTACCCTTGATGCAGGATCAACTTTCGGTGATTATGGACGGTGATCATATTCCAAAGAAAGTACGAACCTTAGGGATCCTTTTATCTCAAGGCAACCTGGATCCACAGCAAATCAAATACATCGATTTGCGTTTTAAGGAACCGATCCTAGGCAAACGATAACTCTCCGAACGGTTGAAAGAATATGATCCGAAAATTTGTTAAAGAAAAGTATTACTGCGGTCTTGATATCGGATCCCAGTCTGTTAAGGCGGCCTTGACCGAAGTGCGTGAAAATACGAAACCGGTTTTGGTGGGTGTTTACGAATCAAGAACCGCCGGTTATCGGGACGCTTCCGTGACGGACCTTGAGGACTTGACGGAATGTATCCAGCGGGTCATCTCGGGTCTGACCCGGAAAACCAGGATCAAAATACGGGAAGTGGAACTGGGGGTGGGAGGCGATTTAATTCAAACCCGTTCGAATCATGCGGCTATCCCCCTGGTGGACCGGGGTCATAAGGTCATAACCGGTAAAGATATCCGGAAGATTCACTCTCAGTCTAAGCTGCTGGGAACTCGCATGGATGAAATGGTTGTGCATCACTTCCCGGAGTCTTACCGGGTCGATGACGTTAATATCGCGACCAATCCGATCGGATTATACGGCCGTAAACTCGAATTGAACAGTCAATTGCTGGTGGTGAAAGAGATTGTTATTAAAAATTTAACCACGGCTCTGCACCAGGCTGGATACGATATGGCAAATGTTTTTTATAACAGTTATGCCAGCGGTTATGCCTGTTTGAAAGATGAACAAAAGGAGGCGGGGTGTGTCCTCATCGACATCGGGTCTTCTTTATCAAGCATATTATTGTACAAGGCTGGACGCTTGGTCGCCTTATCGTATTTACCCATGGGCGGACAGCATATCACAAAAAATATCGCTCAGGAACTCAGTCTGACATTTGACCTGGCAGAGGATATTAAGAAGTCCTACGGTTCCCTTTTATTAACGGAGAATCAGGGGAACGAGGACATCCTGATCAAACGGGATGACGGATATCTTCCGATCAAAAAAAGGGAGATCGTCGATGCCATTAATCCGGTGTGTGCTCAACTTGTTGCCGATATCGTTACGGCTGTCAAAGGCTCGCCGTTATACGATCAGATGAACCACGGGATCGTTTTGGTTGGGGGCGGGGCCTTATTATCAGGTTTGCCCGAGCGTTTGGAACAGGATTTGCGTGTACCGATCCAGGTCGGTCGGATCCACATCGCTGCCCGAAAATTAAATTACGCCCCCAAATTCGCCGCTTCCGTGGGACTGACTCAAATCGCCTGCGCCGCTCCTGGGGACACCATGTCGCTCAAGAGTCCTACAGCCAAAGGTTTCTCGCGATTATTGAACCGGGTCACCGAGTTGTACCAGGAATATTTTTAAGCGGCAGGAAGACCAGAGACCGTCAGGATCAATTTGATTGTTTGATCCGGAAAAGGTTATAACTGATTTCTTTCAGGACGATCCGGATGCGGGTGATCTCGTTAAAGATATAAAGCATCCAGAAGGAGTTGAGCAGGATCAGGATGGTGATCAACAGATTATTAATGGACTTTTGTGATAATAACTGCGTGGTCAGATTTTCCCGGGTGGCTTGGGCGGCCAGGTCAAGGCTACGGAAGGTATTGATCAGGAACATGAAGAAGATAATGACCAGAACGAATTCAAAAAAGATAATATAAAAATGCCGCAGCATCCATCGCGCGCACATCTTGTCCAGATAACGGACTTTAGCCATGAATTCGCTGAATTTCATATCGGCTCCTTAGATAATATTTTATTTTAATGTTTTTCTGGCTCATTATCAAATGTTTTCCGGGATTTTTAACAATTTATTAATGATTCGTGAAATTATTTGCTACCAGAGGATTATTTGGTAAACTTATAATATCATCATTCACATATTCTAAGATCTGAGCCGGGGTGCGATCGATGATACGTGTTTCAACCAATCTGATATATGTCAGTGTTTTTATTTTTACCATAGCGGGGTGTTTCCGTCCGGCTCCTGAGCCTCCCCCATCTTCTGCCCCTCAGCAAGATAGGCGTCAATCTCCGTCAAATCCCCCCCAAACCAAACCAGGCGAAAAGTACTATCAGTATGATGATACGGGGCGCCTTGTATCTGAAGGTTATATCAAGAATGGACAACTCTATCAGGTGCGGTACGCTTATGATTATCACGGCAACCTGGAGTCCAGGGCAGAATATGTGAACAACAAACTCGATGGTATTTATCAGGGTTTTAAACCCTCGGGCTCCTTGTATGTGGAGCAGACTTTTCGTGACGGCAAGCTTAACGGCTCGAAACGGGAGTATTCCACTGAAGGGACGCTTTTGATGGAAAAAAATTATAAGGACGGGAAATTGCATGGCATGACCCGCGAATACGCCAATGGGGAATTGATTGCCGAAAAGAATTACCTCAATGATCAGTTAAACGGTTTGAGCAAAGAATATTTTCCTAACGGGAATGTTTATATGATTAAGACCTATAAGGATAATGTGTTGCATGGTTTGACCTGGGAATATGATCAGAAGGGCAATCTGGTTTTCGAACACCTTTACAAGAATGGGGAATTGGTTTCGCATAAAGAATCTTATCCCAGCGGTTCGCTTATGCGCGAGACGATCCTGGAACGCGGGGTCGAGGTCTGGATTCGGGAATATTATGAAAGCGGGGCCCTCATGCGAGAAAAGATTTTTGAGAACGGTCGGCCCGTTGAGATTAATGAGTTCTACGAGAACGGGGCGATTATGTATAAACGAGTCTTCAAAGAAGGTATCCTTATCCGCCAGGAACAATATGATCTGCAGGGCAATCTATTAAACGTGCAGACCCACTGAGATTTTCTGCTTTTTTTGACACGCACTTTATTCTTCAATTGTTTCTTCCGTTCTCATGAAATTTCTGCGGATTTTAATATTGTCTATTTGTTTCATCGGCTCAATAACAGAATGCTGTTTGGCCGGGCAGAACATTATGGAAGAACGACGTATTCAGATGGTAGCGGACCAGATTGAGAAACGGGGCGTCTCGGATAAAAGAGTGTTGGATGCCATGCGTAAGGTGGAGCGTCATCTTTTTGTCCCGGCCGCGTTTCGAGATTATGCCTATTCGGATCAGCCCTTGGCGATCGGTTATGGACAAACAATTTCCCAGCCGTATGTCGTAGCCGCTATGACCGAGGCCCTTCAAATCAAGCCCGGCGATAAGATCCTTGAGATTGGGACGGGATCGGGATACCAGGCGGCGGTTCTTGGCGAATTAACCGAGCATGTTTATAGCATCGAGATTGTGGAACCTTTGGCAGAAAAGGCCCGACAGGTCCTTCTCAGTCTTGATTATAATTATATTCAGGTACGGCATGGCGACGGTTATCAAGGCTGGCCAGAGCAAGCTCCATTTGATGCGGTCATCGTCACCGCTGCCCCCCCGGCCATCCCTCCAGAACTGATCAAGCAGTTAAAGGTTGGCGGCCGAATGGTCATACCGGTTGGAGCAGGATCTCAAGACCTGTTGTTAATCTCGAAAACCTCCTCAGGCCTTCGCCGTCAGACATTATTCCCCGTTCGTTTTGTCCCGATGGTGCCTGGAAACGATTCCCCCTAAACACGTTAGCAATACCCAGCGAAAGCGTTTTCACCCCCGGTCCTTGGTTTGCTTGCATTTTGTAAAGGATGTTTTATACTTCAGGCATGATTTCAAGCAAAACAAAAGCGACCATGCCGTTTTTAATTTTCGGGATCCTGATATGTCTGATCATATGGGCTCCGGCTGTTCATGCCAAGGGACAGATCAAGGACGGTTTTTTTCTGGTACATCAACCCGAAGTCCACTATGGAGTTGAGACCTTTTTCCAGGCCCTTGTATTCTTTGAAGACCAAGAGCGAAACGGGGTGGCCTTAGATTACTATCAAAACGAGGATGTTCAGAATTTATTGTCTTATGATTACAATCGATTGAACGGCACTTGTGTGGGTTTTTATCAGAACGGACAAACCGCTTACCGTTTGAGTTATCGTAACGGACTGCGGCACGGTTCTGCGCATTATTATTTTGAGGACGGGAAGCCGCGCGCCGTGGTCTACTTTCACTTCGGCCAGCCGGACGGCCCGGCCAAATTCTATAACCGCAACGGTAAATTGATCAAGATGGCCCTGTTCGACCGCGGCCGCTTGGCGCAAGTTAAATAAATATCCTGCCTTTTAAGTTTACCTCTTGCATTTCCATCCTTGTCATTCAGTTTTTTTCGGGTTACAATAATTAAAATTTTCGTTTCTTTTTTTGATTAATTTGAGGAAAGGAGCCCCGCGTGCAACCTGTCAAAATCCATCTTGATGAAAAGGACATCCCGCGTCAATGGTATAATCTTGCGGCTGATTTGCCTAATCCCGTTCTTCCGCCGCTCGGACCGGACGGCAAGCCCATTACGCCTGATCAATTGGCCAAGGTTTTTCCGATGAATCTAATCGAGCAGGAGGTTAGTCAGCAACGCTGGATCGATATCCCCGAGGAGATTCTTGAAATCCTGTATCGGTGGCGGCCGTCACCGTTGAGAAGAGCGAAATATCTCGAAGCTTATTTACAAACCCCGGCCCGTATATATTACAAAGATGAAAGCGTTAGTCCGGCCGGGAGTCATAAACCGAATACCGCCGTTGCCCAGGCCTGGTATAATAAACAATTCGGAATAAAGAAGTTAACCACCGAGACCGGAGCCGGTCAGTGGGGTTCGGCCTTGGCATTCTCCTGTCGCTTGCTTGGTTTAGAGTGCAAGGTTTACATGGTTCGGGTGAGCTTTGATCAGAAACCGATGCGTAAAACCATGATGCAGACCTGGGGCGCCGAATGCCTGGCCAGTCCCAGTGATCAGACCGAAGTTGGCCGCCGCATATTAGCTGAGATGCCGGATACGCCCGGGAGTCTGGGGATTGCCATCAGCGAAGCCATCGAAGAGGCGGTGTCCGACACATCCGGTCAAACGCGGTATTCCTTAGGAAGTGTTCTCAATCATGTCTTATTGCATCAGACGATCATCGGGCTTGAGGCCAAGAAACAGCTTCAGATCGCTGAGGAGAAGGGGGTGGACGTTCTCATCGGTTGCGCGGGAGGCGGCAGCAATTTTGCCGGGCTGTCCTTTCCGTTTGTCTGCGATAAGATCCACGGGCAGAAGATCGACATCATTCCGGTAGAGTCTGCCTCTTGTCCGAAGATGACCCGGGGATTGTTTTCATATGATTTCGGCGACACGGGTTGCATGACGCCGTTAATGGCCATGTTAACACTCGGGCATGGGTTCATTCCCGCCCCCATTCATGCTGGCGGATTGCGTTATCACGGCATGGCGCCTCTCATTTCTCAGGCCACGGTTGAGGGCTTGATGACCGCACGTTCGTATAACCAGATTAAGGCCTATGAATCCGCCTTGACCTGGGCTCGGACCGAAGGTACGATTTGCGCTCCCGAGACAAGTCATGCGATCGCGGCCGTCATCGATGAGGCCTTAAAGGCCAAAGAGGAAGGGAAGGAGAAAACCATTCTTTTTAATTACAGCGGTCACGGTTTAATGGATCTGGGAGGCTATGAGAAATTTTTGTTGGGAAAACTTGAAGAATATGTCCTGCCGGAAGAAGAATTGAAAAGGACAACGGCCACACTCAAAGACATGCCGCCGGCTGAAATTCATAAAACCGGACAATGGTAAATAAAGGGAACGGATGTTTTGTCATTACCATTCTGACACAATAGCGATTGAGCGGTGCAGCCGCTGTCAGAAACCGATCTGTGACAAATGTCAAAAGATCGTTAAAGGGAATATTTTTTGTCACGAATGCTCCCGTTTAACCATGCCGGGGATTACTTTGACACCTCAAAGGAATCCTGTGTTTGCCGCTGTCTTGACTGTTTTATTCCCTGGTGCCGGGCAGGTTTACAATGGCGAAGTTTTGAAAGGATTTATGGTCCTGGCGACCTTTTGGCTGATGATCCCCTGGGTTTATGCCGTTTATGATGCCTATGCGGTAGCCAACCGGATTAATGTCCACCAGATGGCCACCCGTCCATCGATGGGTCGTTTTTTGGGCTTTGTTGTCCTGGTCTGGCTTCTGTTTATAGGTTTAGCCGGTTTGATAAAGCGTCATCGTCATATTCAGGCTCCCCAGAGACGGATTCAACTTTTTTTAACCGATTTAGCCGAGCCCCTGGAAACCTATGCTTGGGTCCATAACGCCTATCCTGCGGATTATGCGCAGTTGATCGATTCCCGGTCGGTTCCCCTGGAACTTTTGGTGTGCTCGACCGTGTGGGAACACTATCGGATTGAATGCGATTTTTCAGCTGAAGGATATACGATCAGCGCAACACCGACCCGCCCTTTGCATCCGAAAGGCCCGGTTTACATCCTTCAAACGGGCGGCATTTTATCTATTCAGGAATAATGTCAACTTTTTTCGCACGCAGCTTTCTTTCATCAAGAATTCAAAAGGCTGTTTTAGTCGTGAGCGGCCTTTGGATCCTGGTCTTTTGGACCTTTCACCCGGTCGTGAATCATCAATTTACTCATTTTGACGACCAATATCAGGTAACCGAGAATCCCTTGATTCGCGATTTGGAATGGGATCAGGTTACCGAAATCTTCCGCACCTCTGTCCTGGGGGTTTATTCGCCCTTGGCGACATTGTCTTTTGCGCTCGAGTATCGGTTTTTCGGTCTGGATCCTTTTATCTACCACCTGAATAATTTGTTGTTGCACCTCGGTGTGACCGGGTTGGTTTTTTATTTCTTTCTTCGAATAGGTTCATCGT
>Ga0272441_10011142_pt1 | contig 13412 bp, 6 predicted proteins | sample SSMProp6N_FD_193582 | JGI IMG/M metagenome (GOLD analysis project Ga0272441, IMG submission 193582) | Marine sediment archaeal communities from Little Sippewissett salt marsh, Falmouth, MA, United States - SSM-Prop-6N | ecosystem: Environmental > Aquatic > Marine > Wetlands > Sediment ... | reverse complement strand
AAGACAGCTGGTTTGGCAAATTTGAAATTCCATGATCTTCGTCGAACATTTTGCTCAATACTTGCACAAAATGGAATTTCTACGGCTGTTACTCAAAGACTTTTGGAACACTCTTCACCTAATCTTACCAACAAGGTTTATACTAATGTTGATCCTGTTTTGCGTTATGCTGTAGAGAAAATACAAATTAGGAAATGGTTTTAAAGTGGTTGAAATTTTACTTATGCTTGCGCTTGTTTTATTTTTTATTATAATATAACTCTAGTCCATTTAATGTCTTACAAGCTGATGTATTTTGCAGACAATACTTGTATTTCATATAAACGTAAGTTCTTACTTGACATTTTCTTAACTTGTTATATAATAACAAGTTAAGTTTGGTTTTTATAAAATCAGGTTGGCACTAAAATTGACTATAAAAACATATCCATAAAATTAAGGAGGGTATTATGAAAAAAAGTCATATTTTTTTAGCTGCGACAATTTTTATCCTAATCTCTGGTATATGTTTTGCTAATGTTTGGAAATATGAACAGGTTGCAAACAGCAGAAATTTCAATAATATTGGAAGGAATGCCATTGCCCTGGACTTAGCCGGTAAACCCCATATTTGTTATTATAATCATGGTACTTCTGCGCCATTTTACCATTGCTGGCAGAATGGTTCAGAATGGAATTATGAAAGTATCAGTGAGCTGGTTAGTTCAGGGCCTGTTTCTATATCAACTACCAATAACGGAGATATTTGTTTTTTGCGCAGTAACAAATTTGCAAGCGGTCAGGCGGGTGCTTACACAGTTGAAGATATCGAATTAGGACCAGCAGAATATCTTACATATTCAGATATGGTAATAGACAGCAGCGGTAAGGTACATGCTGTTTGCTATGGAGAGGATTCTCCTTATTGGCCTTTATATTACGTTACTAACAAGGCAGGTAGTTGGCAGGTTGAGCAGTTATGTTATTCTAATGAATACAAAAGAAAAAGTGGTGCCATCGCATTGGACTCTTCGGACAGGCCACATATAAGTGCACTGGTTCCAGACGGGGTTAATTCGTACCTTGAGCACCACTGGTATAACGGTAGTAGTTGGCTTTGCGAACAGATAGAACAAACCTACGACGACTCGGATGGAACGGATATCTTCATAGATAGTTCTGATAATATATTTATAGTCTTTACTAACGACTATGTAACCATGACTATCAACTATGCGGATAATTCCACAGGCACATGGCGAAGTGAAGTTATAACGGATTCAAACGAAGATTATGAATATTACAGTCCTCGGTTAACAGTTGATCCATGCGGAGTTGTTCATGCTGTTTATAAGCGTAAGGACTTGACCATGCAAGATACCACCCCGCGTCAGCTATTTCACAGCTATGGACAATGGAACAACTGGACAACGGAACAGATAGCGGACTGTAATTACATAACAGATATTAGTCTTGCGGCTGACACAAATGGCTTGATGCACCTGGCATTTGTGGAACAAGATTATTCTTACGATCCAGCACTTTGCAAGCTTTACTATGCCAGTGGAATAAGCGGATCATGGCAACTTAACCAGATAGATACTAAAGCCGATACGGATGGATTCAATTGGCTTGAGCTTGATTCAAATGATAATCCCAAATTAATGTATCGTGACAGGGTAAAAGATGAGCTTTTGCTGTGTGATCGTATTGGCAACGATGACTGGGACTTAGAAGTAATACCAACGAGCCGATTGTCTGTAAACGGCTCAACATGCAGAATGGACATGGATGGAAATGATGCTGTACATATTGCTTATCAGGGCTGGTCTAATTATGATCCTTATGACTATGGACTTGGATACATAACCAATTTGACCGGCAACTGGGTGGATGATTATAATAACACTACCTGTTGTCATAAACCTGAGATAGCTGTTGATCCAGCCGGCAACGCAAAACTTGTAAGGTACAAAACTCCCTATGATTATGTCACGACGCTTTTTTATACTGACCCGATACCAGGAGCCTGGAATACTCAAGTTCTCGATTTGGCGACAGATTCCAACGAACTTTGTGATGAGGATTACGTGTGGTCGAATATGGAATGTGATGACTGGGGTGGTTATCACATTGTGTATGTCTTTGGGGGCAATAATGGCAGCAGAGACATCAGATACGATGTTAAATATGGTTATAGCTCGGGCAGCGGTTTTACAGTTGAAACGATCGAAGAAGATGCAGGTCGTCATGCCAGGCCTATGCTGGCAGTGGATGGTTTCGGCAATTTACATATTGCCTGGGCTAACTCTGAACTCGGCTGTTTTAGATATGCAACCAACGCAACCGGTAGCTGGAATGTCGAGAGTATACCTGCCTGGGGCGATAGCATGCAGTCATATCTTGATATTGCAACAGATTCTACGGGCAGCCCTTATGCTGTTATCAGTATGGATGATCATATCCAGATCGCATCAAAGATTGTTGGCGTATGGGAACTTGAAGATGCCACGGCTAATTTTGAATTTGCTTCAAACAATGATTTCATTGGTGGCCCTTCAATACAAATTGACAGTAACGACAAAATTCATATAAGTTTTAATTGTAAGATAAACAGTGAGAGTCGCATCTATTATGCGACCAATTCGGTGACTGCGCCGGTTATTTACACTGAACCAGATGATATTTATTTCTTAGCAATGGAAGGCGGAGGCTGCGATAAGACAGTAACTATACGCAATACAGGGAGCGGCGATTTGCATGTCAGTTCAATTGATATACTTGGCCCTGATGCAGATAAGTTCAGCATATCGTTTTCACCTTTTACATTACCGCCAGGCGGAATGGCTATTCGAAATGTCACTTTCAGTTCAGCGACGAAGGGAGTATATAACGCATTTTTACAGGTTAACAGCGATGATAATCAGAGGCCTTCGATAAATATTCCTATGACAGCAAACTGCCTTGGAGTACCTACGGGCGATCTATTTACGAAACATACATTCTTCGATTTCAATGATGTTATAATAGGTCAATCAAGCGACAGCATTACGGTAAGAATACAAAATCAAGGTAGTGTGCCAATGAACATTATCTACGGTATTGATAATGAAGAAAATTATAAATGCACCAGGCTTATTCCGCCTCTGACGTTAGCTGTTGGAGAATCACTTTATATTGATGTATGGTTTGAGCCTAATGATCTGGGAAGAAGTGATTGTGTTCTGAATGTTTCTGGTTCATGGGGCATGTTAGAATCATCAGTAGAAGTTGCGTTTACCGGTGTAGGCGTGCCCGTCCCTGTACCCGGTATTTCGATCCGGGCTGACAGTAATGAGCTTGAGGTGATTTTGCCCGGTGGCCAGGAAACTGTAGATATATACATTAAAAATATTGGCGACGCCAATCTGACTATAAGTGATTTGCAAGTTAGCAACTCCACGGAATTTACAACCGACCTTAAGGGAGGGAAGAATCCGTTGGGGACAACTTTGCCCGTTACATTGTTACCTGGTGAAAGCCGAAGCATAGTTATGGCTTTTAACGCATCAATACTTGGGGAATACACAAACGAACTTGATATAACCAGCAACGACCCGGAACAAAAGCATGCTATCACAACTTTTACTGGTAGCGCTGTCCCATGGAACAAATGTGACTTTAACCTCAACAAAATTATTGATTTTGAAGATTTTGCAATTTTAGCAGCAGATTGGCTGGCTAAACCAGACATAAATCCATATCCCGGAGATGTTGAGCCCGAAGAACCTGATGGCGTGGTAAATATGCTCGATTTGGAATATTTTGTTAACCAATGGTTACTTAAAAAAGATTTATTTTGATAAAAATTAGATTAATCAAATGGAGGTCTGATCATGAAAAGATATTTTTTGTCGATAGCGCTAATATCGTTTATGTGTCTAACAATTTTATCCAATGCAGATGCTGCAGTTTGGGTTGATGGTTCAGAATTTGCAAACCAAAGTGGAATTTATGGTACAAAGGGGGTTGCCGACACAAACAATATACTTGGAGGCCGTAACAGTGCAGTTTTATGGCATAATTCTAATGGTAGTATATTATGGTTCTTTGGAGGTTATGGTTATGACAGCAATGGTGACTTAGGCTATCTTAATGACTTTTGGAAATATGTAGATTCAACAGGTAAGTGGACGTGGCTGTCAGGCTCCAACAGTATTAACCAGGCAGGTAGATACGGCACTAAAGGTATTGGTGATGTAAGCAATATCCCTGGAGCTAGAAAAGATTCTACCTGTTCTTATGGTAAGTATGGGGAAATTATGTTGTTTGGCGGATATGGTTATGACAGCAGCGGAAGTTTAGGCCGTCTTAACGATCTTTGGGAATATAGTTCTACGACAAACAAGTGGACTTGGGTGTCTGGTTCCAACGCGACAGCCCAGCCGGGTGTATATGGAACCAAAGGAGTAGCCGATGCAAACAATGTACCTGGCGCAAGAGCGGATACTGTTTCGTGGGTTGATGCAGACGGGAACCTGTGGCTTTTGGGAGGATTTGCAAATGTCACTGGATTAATGAATGATCTATGGAAATATAATGTATCATGGACATGGGTATCTGGTTCTAATACTGGTGCGCAACCAGGTGTATATGGCACTAAAGGTATAGCAAACGTGAATAATGTTCCAGGGGCAAGAAGATCTGCGGTTACATGGACAGATTATGATAACAATCAATTATGGCTGTTTGGCGGTTATGGCTATGATATCAATGGAAGCACCGGAATACTAAATGATATGTGGAGTTATGATATTTCCACAGGTATGTGGACTTGGCAAAGCGGCTCGAATACAATTAATCAAATGGCAAATTATGGAATCGAAGATGTTGCTGATTCAAATAACTTACCGGGTTCAAGACAAGAGGCTGTTGGCTGGACAGATGATGATGGGAATTTTTGGTTGTTTGGGGGCAATGGTTATGATGCTTCAAGTATTGGGGTTCTAAATGACCTTTGGAAATATAATATAGCAAGAGAGATGTGGATATGGATAGCAGGGTCTAATTTGGTCAACCAAGCAGGTGTATATGGTACGCAGGGCATAGCAGATGCTGATAACTGGCCCGGAGCGAGATATCCTACCCAATCTTCTGGCCCAGCTATTGATTACATGAACTTCTGGGTATTTGGTGGTTCCGGTCGTGACAGTATTGGAAGCAGTAATGGTTATTTAAATGATCTTTGGGAGTTCTCCTGTGACGGTCCTATTGGTGACTTAAATGGTGATTGTTTTGTTGATTTTGAAGACTTTGCAGTGTTCTCAGGAAATTGGCTCAAAAAAGGAAATCTTGAATAAAAACAAAGTTGCTTTTTTACTTATTGGGCTGACTCCAAAATGACACTACAAAGAGTAATTTTTATAAGATTTAGACAAAAGCAACCTTAGATTTTAGCTCAAAAACAAAAATTTTATAGGAATTTTAAGCGTAAATAGTATATTAAAGCCGTTTGTCAACCATATATATAATACGATGACCACCTGTTTTGTGAGACTCCAAAAATATTTCCCTTGCCTCTCTTTTTCTTCACTTTGCACGCTACGCTGCCACCAAGAACTCCCAACACACAACAACCAAACCCAAACTACCACCTAACATCTACGAACAACCAGCAGAAAAACGTTCTTTCCTTCCTGCATCTGTCGCCGACTTTTCCTGTCCCATATATCCTCTCCGTCAACACCCCCATTTTAAAAATTTTCCCGCGAAGCGGCTCCACAACTTAAAACTAAAAACTCAACATTCAAAACTGCGTAGCTTGCCCATCTTACCCATTTTAACATTTTTACCACCCTCATTTTGACAGCCCAATTTTCCCTCACAAAATCTTACCCATTTTAACATTGAAGGAGGTTTTTGAATCCGGTGTGCATTTTTTTACAAATTTACACAATAAAACGTGTCATTTTTTTCAATTTTTCTTTATTTTTTTCTTTTTTTCCTCTTTTCTTTGTCATTTTGTAACTTTTTTTTCAATTTTTTGACGTTTTTTTCCCGCTTTCCCACCCCAATAGTCAATCGCAACACCCCCATTTTCACCCCCAAAATCACACCTCCTATTTTCACCCTGACCCAGGTTATCTTCCGCCCTTTTTTACCACTCTGAGTACCTTATTGTCACCTCAATATACCCACCACCCCTCGGCAAAGTATGCATAGTCTTTGAAGTCCACCTCCGTACTCTGGTCGGCATCGGTCCCGTCACACCAGCCGTTACCACTGTTACAGCCGATACTTAGCCACTGTGCTATGAACTCTGCCAACTCGCTAACACCCCGCCCAACCTCATAAACGTGCCTCTCGTGCGGCCCGAAGTCATCGGTTATTACCCCGCTCACAACCGCTTCGCTGCGGTCTTCAAACTTCACCCGCGCCTCCGTCGATGTTATCCCCGGTATCGTCAATTGTGCCGAATTTGCAGCGCTGCTGCTGATATTTACCGCAATTAAACACAATTTACCGTCGTATTCCTTCAGTATCGTATGAATATCCGGGTCAGAAACAGACACCACCTTCGACGATGTCTCGCCCAAAAGTGCCGGGCTAAGCTCTTCCAGTTCCAGCGAAATATCCGTAAGTGTAGTCCACGCAGCAGGATAGCTTCCCGGATTATAAGAGAACCAGAACAGCCCGTTGGCTGTGTGCGTGATAGCGCCATACGTCGTACCATAAAGATATTCGGAAACCGGTATCGGCCCTGTCCCGCTGTCATAGTTCGAAAGCAGAACTATCCACATAGGATTATCTGGCCCAACGGCATCCCGTTGAGCATCAATCTGGTCGATTACAGTTGAAATATCAGTGCTATACGGGTCTATCATCGAGATATCAATCGTATGGGCATACTGATACGAATTACTATGACTGTCCGGCCAGGGCATCATAACAGCAGCAGTTGGATGATTAGCGTCCATTTCGCCAAGCACGGTGGTCATAAAACGAAGTTCAGGTGGCGGTACATTCCAGCTCGGATGGTCGGGCTCATCACAGTTATACCAGCACAGAACCGCAGGATGATTTTTCATATGGCTGGCTGCCGCAGCCGCCTCTGTGGGCGCATGCCCCCTTGCAACTCCGGATAAATCACCCCAGGTCATCATTCCATAAGTCTCGCACTCGTCAAGGTCTTCAAGCGTGGTTAGTTTCGCATCGGTAGAAACCATATTAAAGCCGGTACTCCCAGCCAGCTCTGACGGCACGCCGCCGTAAATCCCAATGGGAAAGTACGGCTGACCGTCAACAAGTACGTTTTGTCCCTCGATGGTAACAATCCTCGGTGTTAATTCAGGCAACGTAGGCGGTGAACCACCGGAATAGTCTGTTCTGACCAGCGAAACCGCATCGAAATAGACCTTGTTAATACCGGTACTAAACAAATATAGCGAGACTGTGCCGGTGCCCGTAACAGTCACAGAATACTGTTGCTCCGTCCAACTGGTACCTACGGCTGTACGCGGACAGGAACTTCCGGAGGAAATAATACTGCCCGAGAAGTAATAGAACATTTCTGCGCCCACGCCGGAACCTTTCACCCAAAATGTAAGGTCATAATCACCCGGCTCAAGGTCCACGCTGGTCCAGATACCACCGCGCCCCTCAGTTAGACAGGTCATTTTGGCCGCATAAATCCCTGACTTTGCATTATCGCCTGTCCCGGAACCAAAAAGGTACTTCCCGTCCTCCCAGGTTCCCCAGGAACCCCAGCCCTGCAGGCCCAGCTCGAAATCGCCGTTACCGATGACATTTCCCGGGACGGTGATGAGAGGATGGCCCGGGTCCGTATTTCTGAGCCATTCATCGTCATTAGTACCCCTCGTAGCGCGGAGGTTGTCAATGTAAATAGTGGACTGGTTGGTGCCGGCATAAGCTGAGGCACTATTGAAACTAATAATAAACAGCTTGGTAGTATCCATTGCCGATGCCAGGCCGGGGATTGCATACTCGATGGTCTGGTGGCCCTCCTCGATGAGGTATACCGACCAGGTTCTGTAGCTGGCGGCCCAGCCGGACTCCCAAAACCTAGCAGTTACGGTCATCGGTGTACCTTCGAGATAAACATCTATCTTTATTTTGTCATAGGCGCTGACATCAGTTGAGTTATATTGAAAATCAATGTCCGGTTGTGACAGCAGGCCAAAATCAATCTTAAGGGAATATGTTCCATCGGTGACGTGCTCTGTGGATAATGAGTTTACACCATTCGATGACCACAAGTTATTCATCTCTAACGGGGTCTCGATGGACGATATCAGCATTGATTCCTCCGCATTGGCAGCCGGGATGAATAAAATCCAAGCCGCGGTTATGTAAAACACTACGAATAATGGTTTTATGGTTTTTCCGCGTGACATCCTTCAACTCCTCCAAATCGACTTTATACCTACATTTTTCTCCCACCACCGCACTACTTTATACTACAATATGGAGGCTAAAAAATCAAGAAAAATACATTAAGCCAATGTAAAATATGCAAATGAAAGACCTTAAGACAAAGGCAGGTTATAAGTGCCAGGGGCAGCGCATAGGCTTGCTCAACATACGATTTACCTGCTCATCATCGATACAACGCTCATTATCAGGGTCCCAGCGGATTTTGCGCTTCAGCAGCATTGCAATATTTCCAAGATGGCAGATTGTTGCTGAACGATGGCCGACCTCCACGGGGACAACAGGTTCCCGGCGGGTTTTGACGCAGTCGATGAAATTCCGATAGTGGTCGTTGCTTTCGTATAGATGAATTTCATCAGGGCCAATTATTGAATCTTTTAGTGATTCGGGATATGGCCTACATTCGTACCAGCCGGCATCAATCCAGCCCTCGGTACCTTCAAAACGGGCGGCTTCGCGACGGGGATTGGGCGTACAGAGCAATTCGACGCCATTTGCATAACGGGCACGAAAATGGACCTTGCTTACGGTATTGAAAAGTGCATCTTTTGGTGGAAACTCACTGCCAAGGTCCTCGAACTCCACAGGGCCTGTGCGATCGGTACCGTTGGCCCACTGGGCGATGTCGAAACAATGGGCGCCGGTATTTGTCGTTTCGCCCCCCGAATAATCCCTGCCAAAACGGAACGTATAGAGACAACGATGTTTGTGATAAGGAGCCCACGGAGCCGGCCCAAGCCACATATCGTAGTCAAAACCATCGGGAACAGGCATAGGCTGCCAGGATTCAATCGGAAAACGCACCGGATGGCGGTCGAGGTTTACAATTATTCTTTTGAGCCTGCCGATTCGCCCGTTGCGTACAAGTTCACAGGCAAAACGCACCTGCTGAGTTGAACGGTGATGCGTCCCCGTCTGCAGAATAACGCCGTACTTTTTCACGGCCTCAACCATGGCCCTGCCTCCGGCAACTGTCAAAGAAAGCGGCTTTTCACAGTAAATATCCTTGCCAGCCTTAGCAGCCATAATTGTCATTGCAGCGTGCCAGTGGTCCGGTGTTACAATAAGAACAGCATCGATATCGTCACGACTTATAACCTCACGAAAATCATTATAAGCATCGCATCCTTTGTACCGGCCGGAGCGGGTTTTTGCAGCATAATAGTCATTAACGATTTTCCTGCCCGGCTCGCGTCCGAGGTACTGTTTGGCGCTTCTATAGCCGTAACTGGCGGTATTGACATCACATACAGCCACAACCTTCACATCGTCATTTTGAAGAAATCCTCTCATATCCTGAACACCCTGATTGCCGGTTCCGATACAGCCTAACGTAATTCTATTGCTGGCAGCAACGCCGCCGGCCCTGCCTAGAACCGACGAGGGCACAAAATAAGGAAATGTAACACCAGCGGCGACTGCTGCCGCCTTTTTTAGAAACTGACGCCGATTTATGCTCATGTTCTGCTGCATTGGTAAAATCGCCTATTTGTACATCTTGTCAAAAGCCTGCTGGGCTTCAACAACTGCTGCTCTGACCATATCTTCAGCCTTTGCGGTTTCGCGCTGCTGTAGATACTTCATCAATTGTGCGGTATCCAGTTGTCGGGCGGCCTTTTCACAGGCCTCCCAACTCAATACGCTTCTTATTACCCTGTCAATTCCCTGTTCAGCGTTATCATAAGGGCGAGTCTGCATGTCGTGGCCCTTCCAGCGGGCAAAACCGTATTCCTGAATAAGACCGGCGATGGCAATATTCATACCGTTAATTCTCGCGCCGTGGTCTATATCGTACTTTCCCGGCCCGCCGAGAATAATTCCATCGTTATATCCCTGGCTGTTAAGATGCATATGAACCATCGCATCATTATCAAGCTCTTCAACGCTATCGTAAACGTGGTCGAGGCCTATCATCTCCGAATGGCCGAATTCTTTGTTTACCCCCTTTTTGGCCCGCGGTACGCCGAATTCCTCCTCGAGCCTCCTCCAGAACAATAATGCACTTGCGACAGTTGGGATTAACATTGCGGGGTGCCCTTCATTCGGCTTGGGCTCAAAACATACGAAGAACGCGCCGCCAGCCTTCTGCTCATACTTACACAACTCGGCGACACTTTCTTTGAGGTTCTGGTACATTTGCCTGATGCCGATAGTAGCCAAATCGTAACCAAATGACCCATTCCAGAGTATTAATGAGGGCGCTTTTGCAGGGTCGGGGTGCCAGGCTTTCTTCAAAGGCCCATAGCCTATGTCAACCGCCCTTATACCAAACTCGTCTGCTCTTTTACGCTCAGCCGGGTCCAGAGAAGCTATTCCTCCATATGCAAAATGTGCATGGGCGCCGGGAGTTACTATTGCCAGATACAATCCGGCATCAACTAAAGCATCAGCCACTTCCGGGGCGTTCTTTTCATCTACTTCCATATCATAATGCAATTCTATTCCCAGCTCGACATTATCAGGCATTCTTGGGGCAATCTTTTCCTTAACCAGTTTGACCATATCGACAGTGTTGAATTTATCACAAGCCCATTCAGGCCTCATATCAGAAGGCACAAACCCGCCCTTTCCGGGATTAAACGTCCATCTGCATATACTGTGGAGTGATTTGTCAGCAGCCATTTCAATAATTCCTTTCCAATTCATATTTCAAAATATTTTCCCATTTTTCATATGCTTGTTTATAAGCCGGTGTTAATTTTTCATCAGGCTCAACCGTTTTAACAGGCTTCAAGCCGACAAAGGCGTCTGCAACATTCTTATAAATACCAGCCCCGATACCGGCGGCTCTTGCAGCACCCTGCGAGCCATCAGTGTTATATAATTCTACAACAGATTGTGTTACGGTAGCAAAGGCTTTACCAAATAACGGGCTAAGGAACATATTGGCATTCGGCGCCCTTACAGCCCTGACCTGGACATCCATCCCACCCATTATTTCAAGGCCGTAATTTAAGGCAAAAACAATTCCCTCCTGAGCAGCACGCAACAAATACGAAGTATTATGCGTGTTAAAATTCAAGCCGTAAACAGATGCGCCAATGTCCTTGTTCTCAAGGGTTCTCTCGGCGCCATTGCCATAAGGCAAAATCACAAGTCCGTCGCAGCCAACAGGCGCCTTCGCAGCCAACTCGTTCATCCGGTCATAACCGGTGTTATCACCAAGTATCCGCCGCAGCCAGCTATTCAATATGCCCGTTCCGTTAAGGCACAACAGCACACCATATCGGGGCTCATCAGGCGAGTAATTAACATGAACAAACGTATTTACCCTCGATTTGCTGTCGAAATCAGGCTTATCGGTGATACCATAAACGACGCCGGAAGTGCCGGCCGTAGCAGCCACCTCGCCGGGATTTAAGACATTAATGGACAATGCATTATTCGGCTGGTCACCGGCCCGATACGCAATGACTGTTCCAGCCTTCAGGCCAAGTTCATCGGCTGCGGCTTTAGTCAATTGGCCCTGAACGGAAAATGTCGGCACAACTTCTGCAATCAAATCTTCCGAAATGCCATAATAATCCAACACAAGTTCGGCAATTCCCTGCTGCTGAAAATCCCACATTATCCCCTCTGACAGGCCTGAGGGCGTGGTTGCTATCCGGTCAGTCATTTTCATCGCTATATAATCGCCGGGCAGCATTATTTTGTGGATTTGAGAATAAATATCCGGCTGGTTCTGCATGACCCACTTTAATTTAGAAGCCGTGAAATTACCGGGCAGGTTAAGCAGTCTTTCAAGGCATTTCTCACGGCCAATGTCACGTGCCGCTTGCTGACCGTTTTGCACCGCCCTGCTGTCGCACCAGATTATCGCGGGCCTTAAAACACGTCGATTTTCGTCAACAACCACCAGGCCGTGCATCTGATAAGAAATTCCAATCGCTTTCACATCAGAACTGTCAAATTCCGCTTCAGTTTTAATCTTCCCAGTTGCCGATATGACATTTTCCCACCATATATGCGGATGCTGCTCGGCCCAGCCGGGTCGCTCTGCTATAATTTCCAGTTCCTTTTCCGGCGAGGTCGCACTCGCAAGTACCTTACCTGTTTGAGCATCCATCAAAGTCGCTTTTATTGACGAACTTCCTACATCGTATCCCAATAAAAGCGCCATCTGCGTACCCCTCTATTTACTCAAATTAGTGAATGTCTTTCCTGCGAAAAAAATGTGAACTATTCATCCAGTGGTTTTATCCTGATATTTCGATACCACACGGGATTGCCGTGGTCCTGGAAGCCAATATAGCCTTTTCGAGGCATATCCTTATATGCTGTTTTAAACTTGTTCTTAGTACCGTCCGGGTTTTTGCGGGGCTCAGTCCACTCGTTCAGGTCCATATCAATAATCTGCCGGCCATTCATAACCACGTTGATTTTATTGTTCCGGCAGATAATAGTAATACGGTTCCAGAGTCCCGGTTTTTTGGTGGTATTTTCACTGGGCGCCAGACAATCATAAATCGCCCCGCAGGAGTGTTTGTTAGAACCTTTGCCGTATGAATCAAATATCTGCACCTCTATACCGGTCTGGACACAATCTTTGATGTCGGCTGTGCGGAAGAAAATACCGCTGTTTGTCTTCTGGGCAACTTTGAATTCCAAATCCAGAACGAAATCGCCGTATTGCTGTTTTGTCCAAATGTTGCTCTTTGCATTTCTGGCAAGAGTTCCATCCTCTAATATCCAACTGCCCGGTTTGTATGTGAAATTTGACAAATCTTCCGTTAAAAGGTTAGTCCACCCTGTCGGCTTGATTTCAGCAACTACCTTGTTGAAATATTCGGTGCACTTACGTATATCAGGTACGGAGTTTTTCCAGTTCGCTTCGTACTCGTTCGAAAAAACGCCTTGAAACTTCTGGCGGTCAAGTTCTGTGAGCATTGCCCTGACATCACATTTGCCCCGGCCCCATATTACATCCTCATGCTCATCATTTATATCTTTGAAATGCACGCTGACTATTCGTCCTTCAAGTTTTTTGAGGCCGTCAACGGGAT